>Ga0137388_10002833_pt1 | contig 11016 bp, 9 predicted proteins | sample 15con2h14AmetaG_FD_104644 | JGI IMG/M metagenome (GOLD analysis project Ga0137388, IMG submission 104644) | Vadose zone soil microbial communities from Angelo Coast Range Reserve, California, USA - 15con2h1.4A metaG | ecosystem: Environmental > Terrestrial > Soil > Vadose zone > Saprolite...
AGAAGATCGCGAGCGGGTGCGCGGGCGCGCCGGTGGCGCCGACGAGGCGCAGCGGTGTCGCCGTGAACAGGAACTCGTTGCGCCCTTCCTCCGCGCACGCCTTGGCGAGGCGCTCCGGATCCGAGTTGTCGATCAGCGCCAGGCCGAGGAACGGGATCGCGAGGTGCGCCGACATGCCGAAGCCCGGGTAGCGGCTCGGGCGCTCGTCCATCATGTCCCACGAGATGCCCGCGATGTCCTTGGCGCGGAACCACTCGAGGCAGGAGAGGTGCAGGCCCGGGTGCTCCGAGATCCGCGGCTTCCAGTCCGGGTTCTCGAGACGGAACTTCTCGTCGCCGCTGCGCACCACCACCACGTCGCCCGGCTCCACCTTCACGCCGGCGCGCCGCTCCGCCTCGTCGAGCTCCTTCGGCGTCACCGGGTGGCCCACCGTGACGTAGCCCTCCTTGCGCCCGGCCGCGATGTCGAGGAACACTCCGCGGGTGGTGATGCCACGTTCGAAGATCGGGTCGATGGGGCACCAGAGCGCGCCCTCGGTGGTGAGGCTCTCCGCGAACGGGCGGCCGTTGTAGAGCTCGCCGTCCCAGCCCACGTGGCAGAGCGCGTCAACGTGGGTGATCCAGAAGCCGTGGTAGACCATGTCGAAGCGGTCGAGCACCACGTCCACCCGCTCACGCTTGGACGGAAACGTCATGTGGTACATGTACACGGGCCGCGGGATCACGTCGCGCGCGAGCGAGACGGTGCGGCCCTTCTTGATCAGGCGCTGCGCCTGCGCCTGCTTGGCGGGCGTGATCAGGTTCACGGTGCCGAGCTGGTCGTCGTGCCCCCAGCGGCCCCAGTTGTTCAGCTCCTTGAAGTAGCCCTCGACGCGGTCACGGGTAGGCAGGGCGGCATCGGCCATGGGACGGATCCTTTCCTAGCGGCGCGCGCCGAAGCGGAAGCCGAGCGCCGACGGCGATGAACAGCAGGAGGACGGTCGTCATGGCCGAGAAGGTAGCACGATCCCCGGGGGCCGGCGTACTCGGTAACGGGATGATGACGTTTCCATGACGTAGTGGCGACGAACGCGCGGCCTGTGGTAGGGTCCGCCCTGCCCCTGGCCGCCGGGGGTGCCCATGCCGAGCCCAAGCCTTCGCCACGTCCTCGACCAGATGTCGGCCCTCGTGCAGGCCATCCGGGCCCACGAGCCAGGAGCCCGCTCGGGCCGGGATCCCGAGGATCTCCACCAGATGCGCGTCGCGGTCCGCCAGCTCCGGGCCATCCTGCGCGCGAGCCGGGCCCTCTTCGACACCAAGGCGGTGGAGCGTCTCCGGAGCGAGCTGGACTGGCTGGGCGCCAAGCTCGGGCTCGTCCGGGACCTCGACGTCCTCCACGCCTATCTGCATCCCCGGCTGGCTGCGCTCGCGGGGGCGGAGCATCGGGCGGGGCAGCGGGTGCTCCGGCGGCTCGGCGGCGACCGGGCCCGGGCCCGGGCCGGCCTCAACGAGGCACTCGACAGCCCGCGCTATCCGCGGATCCTGGAGCAGATCGAGACGTTCCTCTCCCGGCCGCCCGCGTCGACGTCGGACGTCTCCCTTCCGGACGTGGCCGCGACCGAGTGGAAGCGCCTCCGGAAGGCGGTCCAGAAGCTGCCCGGGCGCCCGAGCACGGACGAGCTCCACGCGGTCCGCATCAAGGTCAAGCGCGCCCGCTACGCGGCCGAGCTGGCGCGCGCGGCCGCGGGCGGGCGCGGCAAGCGATTCATCTACCAGGCCAAGAAGCTGCAAGACATCCTTGGAGATCTCCAGGATGCTGTGGTAATCGAACAGTATCTGCACGATGCCATCGACCGCACCGAGCCCGCGCAGGCCGTCCAGAAGCACCTCGTCAAGCGGCAGCGCAAGCGCCGGAAGAAAGCCCGGGCCGCCTTCTTCGAGGAGTGGCCGAAGCTCAAGCGCCGGGGCCAAGAGGCGTGGATCGCCTGACGGTCGCCCGTGAAGCTGCTGCTCATCCGGCACGCCCCCGCGGTCCGCAACGGATCGGCCGGCATCCGTGACGGGGAGCGGCCACTCACCCCTCGGGGCCGCGCCCGCTTTCGCCTCGCGGCCCGCGGACTGGCCCGCATCGCCGACCGCCCCGACGTCCTGCTGACGAGCCCGCTGGCCCGCGCCCGCGCCACCGCCGAGATCGCGGCCGCCGCCTTCAAGAAGGTGACGCCACGCGTCGAGCCCGCGCTGGGTCAGGAGAACGTGGACGCGGTGGTGGCCGCGCTGAAGAAATGCCCGCGCGACGCGCTGGTCGCGGTGGTCGGCCACGAGCCTACGCTCTCGAGGCTCCTCGCGCGGATGCTCGGCGTGCACCAGGACGACGATCGCTTCGCCTTCAAGAAGGGTGGCGCCGCGCTCGTGGACCTCCCGGACGGCCCGGCCGCCGCCGGTCAGCTCCGCTGGTTCGTCAAGCCGCAGATCCTCCGCTCGCTCGGCGACGCCTAGCCCCCGGGCCGCCACGATGGCATCCCTGAACGGTCGGCCGCGCACGGATCTGGTCGCGATCGTGGATCTGGGCTCGGCCGCGGTCCGCTTCATCATTGCGCGCATCCGGCCGAGCGCCCGCTACTTCATCCTGGTCGAGGAGCGGGTGCCGACCCGGCTGGGCAGCGGGGCCCCCGGCACGCTGCCGATGCGCGCCATCGCCCGGACCATCCGGGCGGTGCACCGTTTCTTCGCGCGCTACTCGCCGCAGCGACGCGAGGGGCCGCGCATCGTCGCCATCGCGACCTCGGCGGTCCGCGACGCGCGCAACCGCGAGCGCCTCCTCGACCCGCTGCGCCGCAACGAAGGCATCGAGGTCCGGATCCTGAGCGCCCGCGACGAGGCGCGGCTGGGCGTGGCGGCGGCGCTCGAGAGCCTGTCGTTCAGCGACGCCCTCGTCGCGGACCTGGGCGGCGCCAGCCTGCAGCTCAGCCAGGTTCGCAGCGGGCGGGTCGTCTCGATGGCCAGCCTGCCCCTGGGCGCGGTGCGCACCACCCACCAGTTCCTGCGGCACGACCCGCCAACCCGGCAGGAGCTCCGGGGCTTCCGAGATGTCATCCGCGAGCGGCTGCGCTCGGCCCTGCCCGCCGCCGGGCGCGGCGAGATCCTGGTCGGCCTCGGGGGCACCATGCGCACCCTCGCCAGCGTCCACCTGCGGGCCACCCCCGGGGAGCGCAAGCACCGCAACGGGCTCGTGCTCCACCAGTCCGACGTCACCGCGATCCGCGAGCGGCTCGAGGCCCTCTCCGCCCGACGGCGCCGGAAGATCCGGGGGCTCAAGGCCGAGCGGGCCGACATCATCCTGGCGGGGGCGATGGTGGTGGAAGAAACCATGATCTTCGGCGGCTACCTGCGGCTCGTCATCTGCACCCGGGGCGTCCGCGACGGCCTGCTCTTCCAGGAAGCGTCGAAGCGCCGGACATGATCCGGCAGTATCAGCCGAGCACGACCGCGCCCACCGGCCGCCGCGGGCTCGGCGCGGCCGGCCGCGTCGGCACCCCCGCGCGGAACGCGAAGGTAGGCTTCCACGCTGCGTCGCCGGTCAGCGTGGCCAGCGCCTCGGCCGCGCGCGGCGCCTTCCCCAGCTCGCGCTCGCGGTCCACCATCTCCACCGGCTGGTTGATCGGCTGCATCGCCAGCCCGCGCGCCGTGGCCATGAGGTGCAGGCGCTGCCACCGCTGCCCCGCCCGCAGGGCCTGCGGGCGATCGTAGAGATCGCGCACCGCGATCAGGCCGAAGAGCGGGCTGGTGGGAATCTGGACGTCGCGGGTGGCGTCGCGCCAGTAGCGATGGCTCGTCTCCGCGGAGGCCGGCGGCAGCAGCTTGGCCATCGTGGTGACGAACGGGCCGAGGGCGGCCGCGTCCAGCGTCAGCCCGTCGCGCCGCCGCTGCACGTCCAGCCAGCGATGCCGGAACCACCGGTCGCTGGCCACCACCATCTCCGGGTCCGCGATGATCGCCTCGGTGGCGCCGAGCACCAGGTCGCCGAACTGCTTGCGCTCGCCCGGCGCCGAGAAGAGGAAGAGGCGCACGTCCGCGTCGTCCTGGAAGACGGCCCACATCGCCTCCAGCATCTCGCCCGGCACCGGGCGCTCGGCCGCGTAGGCGCCGCGGTCGGTACGCCGCCGCGGGATGGCGTCCACGAGCCGGTCGGGCCGCGGCCGCGCGGGAGCGAGCTCGAGCGTCGCGACTAGCTGCGGGCGGGGCGACGCGGCCGGCGCCGCGAGCGGGCCCGGGCGCAGGGCGACCGCGGCGTCGTAGCCGAGGACGCGGGCGGTCCGCGTCATGTTCTCCAGCGCGCACCCGAGGCCGATGTGCATCTCGCGCAGGTAGGGATCGAAGGCGCCGAGGTTGCGGGCGGGGTCGGCGAGGAGCTCGACGCGCGCCGCGCCCACCTGGAAGCGCCACGGCTGCGTGTTGTGGGGGCTGGCGGCCAGGATGCCGGCCCGCACCAGCCCGAGCGGCCCCGGTGCCGCGTCGCTCCGCCAGTCGGTCCACGGCTCGTAGGCGGCACCGGCCCCGGCCGAGAAGACCCCCTGATCGTAGGCGCGCCAGACCAGTCCCCCGGCGGCCACGACCGCCACGGCTCCCGCACCTTTCAAGAACGCTCGGCGTATCACGCGAGGAAAAGGTAACACGGCGGCCCGGTTGACCGTCCATCGGGGCCCGTGCTACAAGCGGGCTACGCCAACGGCAGCGCCAGCCGCAGGCCCGGCAAGGAGGCCCCGCCATGGATCTCAACTACACCGCCGAGGACGTCGCCTTTCGCAAGCAGGTCCGCACGTGGCTCGAGCAGAACATGCCGCGGCAGATCAAGGACCTCGCGGAGCGCAAGGTCTGGCACCGCAAGCTGTACGAGGCCGGCTATCTCGGCATGGGGTGGCCCAAGGAGTACGGCGGCCAGGGGGCGCGCCCGATGGAGCAGGCGATCGTGGCCGACGAGATGGCGCGCGCGGGCGCGCCCGCCCCGACCAACGGGCTCGGCGTCGGCATCGTCGGCCCCACCATCGTGGTGCACGGCACCGACGCCCAGAAGCGGCGCTATCTCCGGAAGATCCTCACCGCCGAGGAGATGTGGTGCCAGCTCTACTCCGAGCCGAACGCGGGCTCCGACCTGGCCGCGCTGCGCACCGCGGCGGAGGACCGGGGCGACCACTTCCAGGTCAACGACCAGAAGATCTGGACGAGCGGCGGCGCCATCGCCGACTGGGGGCTCCTGCTCGCGCGCACCGATCCCGCGGCGGCCAAGCACAAGGGCATCAGCTGCTTCCTGATCAATATGCGCCAGCCCGGCGTGGACGTGCGCCCGCTCAAGCAGATCACCGGCTCCTCGGAGTTCTGCGAAGTGTTCATGACCAACGCGCGGGTGGAGAAGGAGAACCTGATCGGGCGGCTCGGCGAGGGCTGGGGCATCGCGCAGACCACCCTCGGCTACGAGCGCGGGGGCCGCGCGCTGGCCCGCATCACCAGCTACGCGGTCCAGTACAACCACTTGATGAATGCGGCCCGACGGCTCAAGCGCAACGGGCGGCCGATCCTGGACGACGCGGTGACGCGCCAGAAGCTCGGCCGGATCTGGGCGGATCTGGAGGTGGAGCGCTACGGCGCCCTGCGCGTGCTGACCATGCTGGAGCGCGGCGAGCATCCCGGCGCGGGCGGCTCGCTCACCAAGCTCTCCTACTCGGAGTTCGAGAAGCGCTTCATGGAGCTGGCCGAGGAGATCCTCGGGCCGTACGGGCAGCTCACCGACGGTGTCCCCGCCGAATACCGCTTGGAAGTCGACACCGCGGTGGGCGATCACGGCACCTGGGCCTACGCGTTCCTGTGGTCGCGCGCGGGGACGATCTACGCCGGCTCCTCGGAGATCCAGAAGAACGTCATCGGCGAGCGCATCCTCGGACTCCCGAAGGAATCCCGGGCCGACCGCGTCGGAGGTACTCGATGAACTTCTCGCTCAGCGAAGATCAGACCCTGCTCCGCAATTCCGTCCGCGCCGCGCTAGACGAGCAGTGCAAGCCCGCCCACGTGCGCGCGATGATGGAGGACGGCGGCAGCGGCTACAGCGAATCGCTCTGGGCCGAGATGGCCAAGCTCGGCTGGCTCGGCCTGCCCTTCGCCGAGGAGCAGGGCGGCGCCGGCCTGGGCCTGGTGGAGCTGGCCCTCGTGCTGGAGGAGATGGGCCGCGCGGCCTATCCCGGCCCCTACTTCGCGAGCGTGGTGCTGGCCGGCCTCGGCCTCCAGGCCGGCGGCAGCGCCGCCCAGCAGGAGAAGTGGCTGCCCGCCATCGCCTCCGGACAGGCGCGGGGCACCGCGGCGCTGCTGGAGGACTCGCTCGACTGGGATCCGGCGGCCACCACCACGACGGCGACGAAGGCCGGCGCGGGCTTTCGCCTCGACGGGGTGAAGCGCTTCGTGCCGTGGGCCCACGTGGCGGACGTGGCGCTGGTGCCCGCGCGCGCGCCCGAAGGCGTCTCGCTCTTCCTGGTGGACCCGCGCGCCGCCGGTGTCACGCTGACGCCGATGGTCGGCATCGACCTCACCACCCGCTGGTCGGAGATGCGCCTCGACAGCGTGGCGGTGCCCGCGGACGTGCTGATGGGCCAGGCGGGCGGCGCCGGCCCGGTGCTGGAGGGGCTGCTCCGCCGCGCGGCGGTCGGCGCCTCCGCGGAGATGCTGGGGGCGGCGCGCCGCTGTCTCGACATGAGCGTGGGCTACGCGAAGGTGCGCGAGCAGTTCGGCCAGCTCATCGGCTCCTTCCAGGCCATCCGCCACCGCTGCGCGGAGATGCTGCTCGAGGTCGAGAAGGCGCACGCCGCCGTCTACTACGCGGCCTGGGCGCTCAGCGCCGGCGCGGAGGACGCGACCATGGCCGCCTCCGTCTGCAAGTCGTTCGTGAGCGAGGCCGCGCGCCAGGTGTGCGGGGACGCCATCCAGGTGCACGGCGGCATCGGCTTCACCTGGGAGTACGACCTCCACCTCTACTTCAAGCGCGCCAAGGCGCTCGAGCCCCTCTACGGCGACGCCGCCTACCACCGCGAGCTGCTCGTGCGCGGCCTCGCCGGCTCCGCCTGATGGCCACCGAGGACCAACCCCCTCACCCTGGCCCTCTCCCCCTCCGGGGGAGAGGGGAGATTCGAAACCCTCTCCCCCAGGGGGGGAGAGGGCAGGGTGAGGGGGGCGCGCTCGAAGGCGTGCGTGTTGTGGATCTGACCTCGTACATCGCGGGGTCGTACGGGGCGATGATGCTGGCGGACCTGGGCGCCGACGTCATCAAGGTGGAGGCGATCGAGGGCGACTCGTTCCGCGAGCTGCCCGGCTTCTACGGCTGGAACCGGGGCAAGCGCTCCATCGCGGTCAACGTCAAGGACCCCGACGGGCGCGCCATCGTCCACCGCCTGGCCCGCGAGGCCGACGTGGTCATGGAGAACATGCGCCCCGGCGTGGTCGAGCGCCTGGGCGTGGACTACGAGACGCTCCGGGCGCTGAACCCTCGGCTCATCTACGCCACCGTGACCGCCTTCGGCTCCGACGGCCCCTACCAGGAGCGCCCCGGCTTCGACCCGCTGCTGCAGGCCATGGGCGGCGTGATGACGCTCCAGGGCTTCGGCGCGGCACCCCAGTATCTCCGCATCGCGGTCACCGACTACTACTGCGCCGCACTCAACTGCCAGATGGTGCTGGCCGCGCTCTTCGCCCGCGAGCGCACCGGCACGGGCCAGCGCGTGCAGACCTCGCTGCTGCAGGCGGTGCTCGCGCTCCAGTCCGGCAGCGTGGTGGCCTATCCGGGCCACGAGGTCGTCTACCGCAGCACGCCCACGTATCGCCTCTACCAGGGCCGCGACGGGGAGTGGTTCTTCCTGGCCGTCGGCAACCAGTCGTTCTGGGTGAAGCTCTGCAAGGTGGTCGGCCGCGAGGACCTGGCCCAGGACCCGCGCTTCGGCTCCTGGTTCGCCCGGCGCGACAACGCGGACACGCTGATGCCGCTGCTCGAGGAGGCCTTCGGCTCCAAGCCGGCCGCGGAGTGGGTGCGCATCCTGACCGCCCACGACATCCCGGCCGCGGCGACCCAGTCGCTGCAGGAGTTCATGCGGGACCCCGCGGTGCTCCATCACAAGATGATCGTCGAGTACGACCACCCGGAGCTGGGCCCGCTCTCCCTGATGGGCCAGCCCCTCCGCTTCTCCGAGACGCAGGCCCCCGACGCGGGCCCGCCGCCCCTGCTCGGCCAGCACACCGCCGAGGTCCTGCGCGAGGCGGGCTACGCCGACCACGAGATCGCCGAGCTGCGCCGCCGCGGCGTCGTCGCCGGCAAGGACATGCCCTCATGACCGACGCAAAGACCGACGCAGCGACCACGAAGTACGAGGCCATCAGCTACGAGCAGGCCGACGGCGTGGCCACCGTGACCCTGAACCGGCCCGACGTGCACAACGCCATGAACCAGGCGATGCGCCGCGAGCTGCTCGAGGTTTTCACGCGTCTGCGCACCGACGACACGGTGCGGGCGGTGGTCGTGACCGGGGGCGGCGACAAGGCCTTCTCGGCGGGCGCCGACATCCGCGAGTTCCTGGAGCCGCCGGTGCCCACCCAGTTCCGCGAGGCCCGCCGCCGCGTGGACTTCCGCCGCGAGATGGAGCGGTGCGCGCAGCCCATCATCGCGGCCATCCGCGGCTACGCCTTCGGGGGCGGCCTCGAGCTGGCCCTGGCCTGCGACATCCGCGTCGCCGCCGAGGACGCCCAGCTCGGCCTCACCGAGATCAACCTCGCCATCATCCCGGGCGGCGGCGGTACCCAGCGCCTGCCGCGGCTCGTGGGGCGCGGCAAGGCGCTCGAGATGATCCTCACCGGCATGCGCATCCCCGCCGCGGAGGCGCTGCGCATCGGCCTGGTGGAGCGGGTGGTCCCGGTGGCGGAGCTTCAGTCCGCCGCGCAGGCGCTGGCCCGCACCATCGCGGACAAAGCGCCGGTGGCGCTGCGCTACGCGAAGGAAGCGGTGGTGGGCGGGATCGGGCTTCCGCTGGAAGACGGCATCCGCCTCGAGAACGACCTCGCCACCCTCCTCCGCACCACCGAGGACCGCCTCGAAGGCGCCAAGGCCTTCGTGGAGAAGCGCAAGCCCCGCTGGACCGGCAAGTAGCCCCTCACCCCAACCCTCTCCCCAGTGGGGAGAGGGAGCGCGATATCACCCTCTCCCCACTGGGGAGAGGGCAGGGTGAGGGGGTCCTCAGCGCGGGGTGTCGCCGGCCAGCGTGACCCGGTGCATGAGCCGCTTGAAGCCCGCGTAGTCGTTCACCGCGTTGTGCTGCACGCAGCGGTTGTCCCAGAAGGCGATGGAGCCGGGCTGCCACTGGAAGCGGCAGGTGAGCTCCGGCCGCACCTGGTGGTGGAAGAGATGGTCGAGCAGCGGTCGGCTCTCCTCCTCCGTCCAGCCCTTGAAGCGCGCGGTGTGGCCGTGGTTGACGTAGAGCGCCTTCCGCCCCGTCTCCGGATGCGTGCGCGCGACCGGGTGCTCGCTCGTCAGCACCTTCATCGCGACGCCCGCCGCCTTCAGCCGGTCCTCGCGCGTCTTCGACGCGTCCGCCTTGGTCGAGGTATTGACACCGACCAGCCCGTCGAGCGCGCGGCGCAGCCCTTCCGACAGCGTCTCGTAGGCGGTGTACTGGTTGGCGAAGATCGTGTCGCCCCGGTAGGGCGGAATCTCCACCGCGTAGAGCATGCTGGCCATCGGCGGCTGGGCGAGGTAGGTCGTGTCGGAGTGCCAGACCCCGCCGAAGTTGATCTGCTCGTGCGCCAGCTTGATCACCGGGGTGATCAACGGGCACTCCGGCAGCCCCTTGAGCTGGGGGTACTCCATCGGCTCGCCAAAGCGCTTGGAGAAGGCGAGCTGCTCGGGCGGGGTGAGCTTCTGGTCGCGGAAGAAGATGACCAGGTGGTCGAGGAAGGCCTGGCGGATCTCCGCGACGACCGCGTCGTCGAGCGCGGCCGCCACGTTGACGCCGCGGATCTCGGCGCCCAGCGCCCCCGCCACCGGGTGCACCTCGATGTGTCGATACCTGCCGGCCTCGTTGCGCGGCATGACGCCTCCTGGCTTCCCTGAGCCTACAGCGAGTTGAAGTGCTCGGCCATCCGCCGGCGCAGCGCGGCGTCCGGCAGGGGCCCCGACAGCGCGCCCAGGTTGTCGGCCACGTGCCGGGGATTGCGCGTGCCCGGGATCGCGCAGGTGACCGCCGGCTGGGCCAGGATCCACTTGAGGAAGAGCTGCGCCCAGCTCGCGACGCCTGCTTCCTTCGCCCACTCGGGCAGTGCCCGGTCCTTCACCCGGCGAAACATCGCGCCCTCCGCGAAGGGCCGGTTCACGATCACCGCGGTGCCCGCCTCCGCGGCGGCCCCGAGCAGGCGCCGCTCCGCTTCCGGCTCGGCCAGGGAATAGTTCACCTGGAGGAAATCGATGTCGCCCTTCTTGACGAGCTGCTCCAGGTCTCCGTGCGCCCCCGCGTGGTAGTGGGTGATGCCGAGGTAGCGGATGCGCCCGGCCGCCTTCCAGTCCCGCAGCGTGGCGAGATGCGTCTGCGCGTCTACCAGGTTGTGCACCTGCATCAGGTCGAGGCGGTCGACGCGCAGCTTGCGCATCGAGTCCTCCATCTGGCGGATGCCCGCCTGCCGGCCGCTGGTCCAGACCTTGGTGGCCACGAAGAGCTTGGGCCGTATGCCCAGATCGGCGGCGAGCTGTCCGGTCACCTGCTCGGAGGAGCCGTACATCGGCGAGCTGTCCACCATCCGCCCGCCGCCCTCCACGAAGACCCGGAGCGTCTCCTTCGCCTGCGCCAGCTCCGGGGCATCGCCGGCCACGTCGAACACCTGCCAGGTGCCCAGGCCCACCGCGGGCAGCGCCTCGCCCGTCTTCGGGATGCGCCGCTCGAGCAGCCCCTGCCCACGTGACTCGGGCGGCATCACCAGCGCGCCCAGGAGCGCGCCGGCCGTCTTGAGGCCAACCATCTTGAGG
>Ga0137388_10002834_pt1 | contig 11015 bp, 8 predicted proteins | sample 15con2h14AmetaG_FD_104644 | JGI IMG/M metagenome (GOLD analysis project Ga0137388, IMG submission 104644) | Vadose zone soil microbial communities from Angelo Coast Range Reserve, California, USA - 15con2h1.4A metaG | ecosystem: Environmental > Terrestrial > Soil > Vadose zone > Saprolite...
CGCCGCCCGACGCGCGGCCCATTCGCCGTGGCCGCCGACGACGATGGGCACGCCCGGCTTCTGCACCGGCTTGGGGTTCGACTCGAGCGGCGCCCAGCGGAAGAACTTCCCCTCGAATGCCTGCGGCGTGTCCTTCCACAGCGAGCGGATGGCGTGCACGGACTCGCTGGTGCGCGCCGCGCGCTCCGCGAACGGGACGCCCACGGCGTCGAACTCCTCGCGCAGCCAGCCGATCCCGATGCCGAGGATGGCGCGCCCGCCGGAGAGCACGTCGAGCGTGGCCATCTCCTTGGCGACGTAGATGGGGTGGCGCTGCGGGAGGATCACGATGCCGGTCGCGAGGCGGAGCTTCTTGGTCACCGCGGCGGCGAAGGCGAGGGGCAGGATCGGGTCGGGGATGGGCACGTTCTCCGGCCCGGGGATCTTGCCCGACGGGTCGTACGGGTACTTCGACTGGTACCCCACCGGGATGACCACGTGCTCCACCGTCCAGATCGACTCGATGCCGACCTCTTCGGCGGTACGCGCCAGGTGCGCGAGGGGCTCGGGGTATCCGAAGGGGCCGGCGTTGGCGTAGGCGATGCCGAATTTCATGGTCATGGGCAGCGGAGGCTACGGCGAGGCTCGCGCGAAGACAAGGGGTGCGCTACAGGGGGCTCGATGAGAGCGGTCACTGCCCTGGTCGCGGCCGCCGCGATCGCGAGCCTCCTCTACCTGAGCCTCGACTCGGGACGCTTCGCCCCGCCCGCCGCGCGCGCCTTCTCCATGCCGCTGGTTGGTCTCGGCGTGATCTTCGCGGGCAGCGCGTTCGCCGCCGCGAAGGGCGGCTACCCCCAGCGCGTGCCCCTCTTCGCCGGGCTGGCGCTCGGCGTCGGCGGCTACGCGCTGGTGCGGCTCTTCATATGACGGACGCGGCCGCGCGCTGCAGCGCCATGGTGCTGCGGCTGCGCCCGTAGCCGAAGTAGATCACCAAGCCGATCAGCAGCCACACCAGCAGGCGCAGCCAGTTCTCCCACCCGAGGCTGCACATCATCGCGAAGTTCATCCCCATGCCGAGGATGGGAACCCATGGTACGAGCGGCGTGCGGAACGGGCGCGCGAGCTGCGGGTTCGTCCGCCGCATGACCATGACCGCGGCGCACACGATGACGAACGCGAGCAGCGTGCCGATGTTCACCAGCTCGGCCAGGATGCGGAGCGGGAAGAGCGACGCGACGATCGCCACCAGCACGCCGGTGAGGATCGTCCCCTTGTGCGGCGTGCGGAAGCGCGGGTGCACCGCGGCGAAGAACTCGCGCGGGATGAGACCGTCGCGCGCCATGGCGAGCAGCACGCGCGCCTGGCTGAGCAGCAGCACGAGCAGCACGCTCGTGATGCCGACGACGGCGCCGATCGAGATGAGGAGCCTCGCCACCTCGAGCCCGCGCGAGGCGAAGGCGGCCGCGACCGGCGCGTCGATGTTGATCTCCGTATAAGGCACCATCCCGGTCAAGACGGCCGCCACCAGTATATAGAGCACCGTGCAGAGGCCGAGGGAGGCGATGATCCCGATCGGTACGTCGCGCTGGGGGTTGCGCGCCTCCTCCGCGTGCGTCGAGACCGAGTCGAAGCCGATATAAGCGAAGAAGACGTACGAGGCGCCCCGCATCACGCCGCCCCATCCATAGGGGAGAAACGGGTGCCAGTTCTGCGGCCGGACGTAGGCCGACCCGACGGCGATGACGAACAGCACGACCACGAGCTTCAGGACCACCATCGCCGCGTTGAAGCCGGCGCTCTCGCGGATGCCGATCACGAGCACCACCGTGACGAGCAGCACCACCAGCGCGGAGGGCAGGTTGCAGTACGAGCCGGTCGTCGCCCAGACGTGCGTCAGCGGGTCGATGTCGATGGGCGTGTTCGTCCACCGTTCGGGCAGCGTGATACCGAAGATGCTCAGCAACGAGAGGAAGTAGTGCGACCACCCGTGCGCCACGGTGCTCGAGGCGACGGCGTACTCGAGCACCAGGTCCCAGCCGATGATCCAGGCGAACAGCTCGCCGAGCGTGGCGTAGGCGTAGGTGTAGGCGCTGCCGGCGACCGGCACCATGGAGGCGAACTCGGCGTAGCAGAGCCCGGCCAGCGCGCAGCCGATCCCGGCGACCACGAAGGAGAGGATCAGGCCCGGCCCCGCCTTGTCGTGCGCCGCGAGGCCCGTCAGTACGAAAATCCCCGCCCCGATGATGGCCCCCACGCCGAGGGCGGTGAGGCTGACCGGCCCGAGCACACGGCGGAGCCGGTTCTCGCCCTCCATCTCCGCCAGCAGGACCTCGACTGGCTTCACGGCGAAGAGCTGGCTTCGCTGCCTCATCCCCGCACCTCCTCTGCTCCGGGGGGTATAGCGGTTGGGCCCGGGGTGAGTCGAGTCAGCGCGCGCCGCGCAGCGTGGCGACCACGTGCGCCGCGTACGCCGACTGGAGCCGGCGCGTGACCGGCCCGGGGTGGCCGCGACCCACCGCGCGCCCGTCGAGGCGCACCACGGGGAGAACCTCGATCGTCGAGGCGGTCAGGAAGATCTCCCGCGCGCGCCGGATGCGCGCGACCGTGACGCGCTCCTCGCGCACCCGGAGGCCGGCCCGGCGCGCCAGCCGGATCACCAGGGCGCGGGTCACGCCCGGGAGGATGCCGCTCCCGAGCGGCGGGGTGACGAGCGCGGTGCGCTCGACCAGGAAGACGTTCGCCGCCGTCGCCTCGGTCACCTCGCGCGCGGGAGTGACGTAGAGGCCCTCGGCCGCGCCGCGCCGCGAGGCGATGGCGCGCCCCACGACGGCGCTCGCGTGGCCGACGAGCTTCCACCCGCCCCAGGGCGGGCCGGCGTCGCGCGGGAAGGGAAGGAGAACGGCGGGCACGCCGTGCGCCTGGCGCTCGCCGAGATGCGCCGGCAGGCGCCGCGCGGTGAGGAGCAGCGTGGGGCGCGCGTGCCCCCCCGGCACCAGCGCCTCGCCCGGTGCCAGCGCCTCACCGGCGGCGCCCCGCGTGACGGTGAGGCGCAGCGCCGCGTCGCTCATCCCGGAGCGCGCGACGAGGAGTCGCGCGCGGCGCTCCCACTGACCCGCCGGACCGGGCGCCGGCAGCCGGAGCACGCGCGCCGCGCTCGCGAGCCGGCGGAGGTGCGCGGCGGTGGCGAAGGGCACGCCGCCGTACGTGCGCCAGGTGTCGTACGCGCCGTCGCCGTGGAGCAGGCCACGGTCGAGCGCCGACACGCGTGCGTCACGCGCGGGCAGGAAGCGCCCGTTCAGCCAGACGAGCATCGCTCGAGCTCGGGACGCGCGTCCTCGCCGAGGGCGAGGCGGAGCGCGGCCGTCTTGAGCCACGCCTCGGCCAGCTCACGCTCGGGATCCGAGTCGGCGACGATGCCGCCGCCCGCGTGGTAGCGGACGGCGCCGTCGGCCACCACCGCCGTGCGGATGGCGAGACCGAGCTCCAGGTCGCCGCTCGGGTGGAAGACGCCGAAGGCGCCGGTGTACGCACCGCGCGGCGACGGCTCGAGCTCGCGGATGATCTCCATGGCGCGCCCCTTGGGCGCCCCGGTGATCGAGCCGCCGGGGAAGGTCGCGCGCAGGAGGTCGGCCAGGCCGACGCCGGGACGCGCCCACCCCACGATGGACGACACCAGGTGATGCACCGTCGGGTGGCTCTCGAGGCGCGCGAACGCCTCGACCGCGACCGAGCCGGTGCGCGCCACCCGTCCCAGGTCGTTGCGCTCGAGGTCGACGATCATCACGTGCTCGGCGCGCTCCTTCGCATCCGCCTCGAGCTCGGCGGCCAGCGCGGCGTCGCGCGCGCGGCCCGCGCCGCGGGGGCGCGTGCCCTTGACGGGCCGCGTCTCCACCCGCGCACCCCGGCGGCTGAGGAAGAGCTCGGGCGAGTTGGCGAGCAGGCGGACATCCCCGGTGTCGAGGTAGGCGCCGTACGGTACCGGGTGGCGCCGCGCGAGGGCGGCGAAGAGCGCCCAGGCCGGTGCGGCCAGCGGCGCCGCGAACGGCTGCGTCAGGTTCACCTGGTAGACGTCGCCCGCGCCGAGGTAGTCGAGGATGCGGCGGACGGCCGCGAGGTAGCGCTCGCGCGGAATGAGCGGGGCGAGTGGCGCCGTCGCGAGCGGACCCGACCAGGCGGGCGCCGGCGCGGCGAGGCGCTCGAGCCAGGGGGCGCGCGCGCTCGCCGGCTCGGCGCACACGAGCGCGTACTGCGCGCGGCTGGGGTCGAAGGCGAGCACCGGGTCGTAGCGAGAGAGGACCGCGAGCGGCACGTCGGGCACGGCCACGTGGCCGTCGCGCGCCGGCTCCGTGAAGCGGCCGAACTCGTAGGCAAGGTAGCCGACGGCGCCGCCGTACGGAAAGGGAAGGGCGGGACCCTCGGCCACGAAGCGCTCGAGCGCGGCGAGGGGGTCGGCCCCGTCGAGGCGTCCGTCACGCTCGACGCGCCCGTCGGCGAGCACCCGGAGCTGCGCGCGCGGCGCGCAGCCGAGGAGCGTCAGCGGCTGCGCCGGGTCGGGCACCTCGAGGAGGAACGCGCCGGGCTCGCCGGCGAGGCTCGCCAGCACGTCCGGCGGATCCCGGCGCAGCGCCAGCGGCACGACGCGCATGGCGGCGGATCGTAGGGGCGGGGTCGGGCCGCGTCAACCGTTCAGGACGCGCCGCCGGCCGTGCTACCCTGGCGGCACCATCCATGGGCGAGACGCGCGTCGATCTGCTGCACCTGCTTGAGGACCTGCGCGACGCGTACCCGGGCGCGCTCGAGGAGACGATCCTGACCGAGATCGTCGCCAACGCGCTCGACTCCGGCGCGAGCCGCGTGCGGGTGATGGCCGACGCCGCGGCCGCGACCCTCGTCGTCGCGGACGACGGCTGCGGCATGAAGCGGCGCGAGCTCGCTCGCTACCACGACGTCGCGGCCAGCACCAAGACACGCGGCCAGGGCATCGGCTTCGCGGGGGTCGGGATCAAGCTCGGTCTCCTCGCCTGCGAGGAGGTGGTGACCGAGACGCGCCGCGGGAAGACGCACGTGGCCACGCGCTGGCATCTCGCGTCGCGGCATCGCGCGCCGTGGCGGTGGATCCCGCCGCCTGGCTTGCTGACTGAGCGTGGCACTGCGGTGCGCCTCGGGCCGCGCAATCCGCTCTCGCCGCTCCTCGACGCCGGGTTCGTGGAGGCGACGCTGCGGCGTCACTATCAAACCCTCTTCGACCCTGCCTTCATCGCCATACTCGCGGTGCACTACCCCCGAGGGGTCCGCATCGACGTGAACGACCGCGCGCTCGAGCCCGACGGGGAGGCAATGCTCGAGAGGGCGGGGCTCGAGATCCGCGCGGCGCGCAAGCGCAAGCCGTCGGCCCTCGGCTACCTCGTGCGGGGCGCGATTCCGTTGCCCGAGGAACGGCGCGGGCTCGCCATCAGCACCTTCGGCAAGGTGATCAAGCAGGGCTGGGACTGGCTCGGGGTCACGCCGGCCGCGCCTGACCGTATCGGGGGCCTGGTCGAGGTGCCGGCGCTGGCGGAGTGCCTGACGCTCAACAAGGCGGACTTCGTGCGCGTCGGCGCCCGGGGCGCCACTTACCTCGCCTACCGGAAGCTCCTCCAGGAGGCGGTGTCGCGGCAGCTCGCCATGTGGGGCGACGCCCGCGACCCGGCCGAGGAGAGCCGCCGGCGGGTGGCCCGTCCGGTGGAGCGCGACCTCGAGCGAGTCCTCGAGGAGCTGGCCGACGACTTCCCGCTGCTCGCCACGCTCGTACGGGCCCGCGCCGGCGGGCAGCGGCGGCTGCCCATGGGGACGGCCGGCGGTGCGGTCCACGGCCGCGCGCTGGTCGCAGCCTCGGTGGCCTCGGGAAGCGAGACCACCCCCGGGGAGGCGGTGGCGGAGACGCCGCACGCCGCGGAGTCCAGCGAGCGTAACCCGTCCGCGGGCGACGGCATGCTGCCAGGCGCATCCGCCGCCCGGCGTCCCGCGCACCACGCGCTCACCATCCAGTTCGAGGAGCGCCCGGGCGATGCCGAGCTCGGACGCCTCATCGAGTCGACGGTGTGGGTCAACGCCGCGCACCCGGCGTATCGCCGCGCGGCCGCCTCGCGCTCCGACGGCTACCACATCGCGCTCGCCGCGGCGCTCGCGCTCGCCCCGCTCGCCGTCGAGCCGGTCCAGGAGCACACGTTCGTGACCGCGTTCCTCGCCCGCTGGGGCGAGGCCGTGGGGCGCGTGCGGGCGGCGCGGTCGGATGCGTAGCGGCCGCGGGCCGTGTTTCGCGGCGACGCTTGCGTCCCGCGGGACGAGCGTCTAGCGTCGGGGCCCAGTGAACGCCGCCGTCGGCCTGATCGAGCGCGTCCTCCCCGCGACCGTCCACATCCAGGCGCGCGTCCCCGAGTCGCATCCCTCGGCGGGCATCCTCGGCACCGAGCGCATGGGCTCGGGCACGGTCGTCGACGGGGCGGGCCTCATCCTCACCGTGAACTACGTGGTGCTCGGCGCCGAGCAGGTGCGCGTCACGCTCCTCGACCAGCGCGCGTACGTCGCGGAGGTGGTGCGCCACGACTACGCCTCGGGCCTGGCGCTCGTCCGCATCCAGGAAGACCAGCTCCCGGCGCTGCCGCTCCGCCGCACGACGGACCTCACGCCGGGCGAAGACGCGTTCATCGTCGCCAGCGTGGGCGAGGGCGGCGTGCGCGTGGCGAGCGGCGCGGTCAGCTACATCGGCCCCTTCGACGCCAACTGGGAGTACGTCCTCGAGCGGGCCATCATGACCACCGCCATGAATCCGGGCCTGGGCGGCGGCCCGCTCCTCGACACGCAGGGGCGGGTGCTCGGCGTGGTCTCGCTCAACCTGAACGAGATCGGGCGCTTCTCGCTCGCGATCCCGGCCGACTACTACCTGGACGGAAGAGACGCCCTCCTCGCCGGCGGGAACCGGGCGGCGACCACGCGCGCCTGGCTCGGCATCTTCTGCTACGCCGTGAAGGACCATGTCGTCATCGCGGGGCTCCTCCCCGGCAGCCCCGGCGAGCAGGCGGGTCTGAAGGCGGGCGACGTCATCCTCGCCGTCGACGGCCAGGACGTGGGCGACCGCCGCTCGCTCTACCGTCTCCTCTGGACTCACCGTCCGGGCGAGTCGGTGACCCTCAAGATCTTCCGCGGGCGGGAGACGCACACGGTCACGGTCGCCTCGGGCGACGTCGAGGAGTTTTTCGGCTAGAAGCCTTCGCGTGCGCTCGACCATGCGGCTCGGCGACTTCCTGGTCGCCTACCTCCGGAAGATCGGCGTCACGCACCTCTTCGGCATCCCGGGCGACCTGGTGCTGCGGCTCTTCTCGCGTCTCGGCAAGCCGCGCGGTCTCAGGATCGTGACCCTCTCGCACGAGCCGGGGGTCGGCTTCGCGGCCGATGGCTACGCGCGCGCCACGGGGCGGATCGGCGTCGTCTGCGTCACCTACGGTGCCGGCGGGCACAACATGGTGAACCCGGTCGCCGGCTCGTTCTCGGAGCGCGTGCCGGTGCTGGTCATCAGCGGCGGGCCGGGCGAGGACGAGCGCAAGCTCGGCACGCTCATTCACCACCAGGCAAAGGAGATCGAGTCGCAATTCCGCATCTACCAGGAGCTCACCTGCGCCGCGCGCGTGATCGACGACGCCGCCACCGCGGCCGAGAGCGTCGACGAGGTCGTGCGCACCGTGTGGCGCGAGCAGCGCCCCGGCTACCTCGAGATCCACCGCGACATGGTCGAGCGCCCGATCCCGGTGCCGCGCGCGCTCGGCGAGTGGGACGGCGCACTCCACTTCGGCCGCTCGGACGAGCGGCGCGTGGACGAAGCGGTGCGCGAGACGACCGCCCGCTTCAACGCCGCCCGCCGCCCGCTCACCATGGTCGGCATCGAGACCTTCCGCTACAAGCTGCACAGGGACATCCGCGCGCTCGCCGAGCGGATGGGGGCGCCGGTCACGACCACCGTGCTCGGCAAGGGCGCCTTCCCGATGGACCACCCGCTCTTCATGGGCGTGCACATCGGCCCGATCAGCCCGCCGCCGATCGTGAAGCGCGTCGACCGCGCCGACCTGGTACTCAACCTGGGCACGCTGCTCACCGACATGAACCTCGGCAGCCGCCCGCCGCGGATCACCCGCGACCGCTCCATCTGGGCCGTCGGCGGGCGCGTCAACGTGAGCTACCACACCTACACCGACGTCCACATCCGCGACTTCGTGCGCGGGCTCCTGCGCGCCCCGCTCCGCCGGCACCGGGAGAAGGTCCGCTACTGCGACAACCTGCCGCCACAGCCGGCGAAGACGAAACGCGCGCTGCGCGTGACCGACGTGCTGCACGAGGTGAACCGCTTCCTCCGCGGGCGCCGCGGCTACATGGTCGTCGCCGAGTCCGGAGACATGCTCTTCGCCGGCCTCGACGTGCGCGTCGAGCGGGGCGGCGGCTACCTGGCACAGGGCTACTACGCGTCGATGGGCTTCGGCGTGCCGGGCGCGCTCGGCGCCCAGCTCGGCACCGGCGTCCGGCCGCTGATCCTTTCGGGTGACGGCGCCTTCCAGATGACGGGTCCCGAGATCGCGCAGGCGCCGCGCTACGGCCTCAACCCGGTCGTCCTGGTGGTGAACAACGGCGGATGGCAGATCTTCCGCCCCGTGGTCGCGCGCGCCGACCTGCTCGACGTGCCCCCCTGGCCCTACGCCCGCCTGGCCGACGACTGGGGCGGGCGCGGCTTCTACGTCACGCGCGTGGACGAGCTGCGCACCGCGCTCGCCGCCGCGGCGCGCATCGACTCGTTCGTCGTGATCGAGGCGATCGTCGGCCCCGACGACCTCTCGCCGGTGTCGCGCAAGTACATCGAGGCCTCGGCGCGCCGCGGCCGGGTGGCGTCGTGATCACGGTCGCGCGGCGCTACGCCGACCTGGTCGCCGCCTTCGCGTGGGCGGTGCCGGAGGAGTTCAACTTCGGCGCGCTGGTCGACGCGTGGGCGACGGATCGGAGCCGCGTCGCCCTCTACTGGGAGGACGAGGCGGGGCACACCGCGCGGCTCACCTCCTGGGACGTGAAGCAGTCGACGAACCGGATGATGAACGCGCTCGCGGGACTGGGCGTCGGGCGGGGCGACCCCGTGATGGTGATGCTGCCCCGCGTCCCCGCCTGGCAGACGGCGATCGTCGGCGCGCTCAAGCTGGGCGCCCTGGTGATCCCCTGCACCGCCTCGCTGCGCGCCAAGGACATCGCGTATCGCGCCCGGCACAGCGGCGCGAAGGCGATCGTCACGATGCTCGAGCAGGTGCCGGAGGTGGAAGCCGCGCTCGCCGAGGTGCCGGGCAGCCCGCTGCGGATCGCGCTCGGCGGCGCGCCCGCGGGCTGGCACGACCTCGACGCGGTGCTCGCCGATGCCTCGAGCGGGGGCGTGCCGGCGCGCACGCGGAGCGACGAGCCGGCGCTCTGCTTCTACACCTCCGGTACGACCAAGGAGCCGAAGGCGGTGCTGCACGCGCACGGCTACACGTTCGCGCACCGCTGGACGGGCGAGTACTGGCTCGACCTCCAGCGCACGGACCTGCACTGGACGACCTCCGACACGGGCTGGGCCAAGGCCGCCTACGGCGTGCTCTTCGGGCCGTGGATGAACGGGGTGCCGGTGTTCATGTACAATGGCCGCTTCGACCCCGAGCGGGAGCTCGATCTCCTCGCGCGCTACGAGGTCTCGGTCTTCTGCGCGCCGCCGACCGAGTACCGCCTGCTCGTGAAGCAGGATGTGAAGCGCCGGCACCTGCCGCGTCTCCGCCACTGCACCGGCGCCGGCGAGCCGCTCAACCCCGAGGTCATTCACGCCTGGCATGACGCCCTGGGTCTCCTGATTCACGACGGCTACGGGCAGACCGAGACGATCCTCCTCGCCGCGAACGTGCCGGGGCTCCCGATCCGGCCCGGCTCGATGGGGAAACCCTTCCCCGGCCACGACCTCCGCGTGATCGACGCGGGCGGGCAGGAGCTGCCGCCCGGCGAGGTGGGCGACCTCGCGCTGCGCGGGAACCCGCCGTCGCTCTTCCGCGAGTACTGGAAGAACCCGGAGGAGACGGCGGCCTGCCGGCGCGGGGAGTGGTATGTCACGGGAGACCGGGCGAGCCGGGACGCCGACGGCTATCTCTGGTTCGTCGGCCGGGCCGACGACGTCATCATCTCCGCCGGCTACCGCATCGGCCCCTTCGAGGTGGAGAGCGCGCTCCTCGAGCACCCCGCGGTGGTCGAGTCCGCCGTGGTGGCGAGCCCCGACCCCGTGCGTGGGGAGATCGTGAAGGCCTTCGTCGTGCTGCGCCCCGGCCACGCGCCGGGCGACGCGCTGGTCCGTGAGCTCCAGGAGCACGTGAAGCGCGTCACCGCGCCGTACAAGTACCCGCGCGCGATCGAGTTCGTGGCCGGCCTGCCGAAGACGGTGAGCGGCAAGATCCGGCGCGTCGAGCTGCGCGAGCGGGAGCGACGGAAGGCCGGGCTGCCCGAGGGGGCCGGGACAGCCGACATTTGAACGGGGTGGCGATCGAGTGACGCTGCGGGCCCCCGGGCGGAGCACCTCCGACCTGGGTGAAATGCCCCTGAACGCCCCACCACGGCTGCGTCCGCGCTGGCTTTTTCTCTCCGCCGGCCATGGCGGACCCCGTCCGGGGTGCCGTGTCTCACACGGCACGGCCCTTGCGTTACGGCCACCGGGAGATGGCCGAATCGCTCGACGTCCTTTGCTTGAGCACCGAGCCGGCGCGCTGGGCCGAGGTGAAGGCGACGCTCGAGGGCCTTCCCGGCTTCGCGGTGAACCTGCGGGTGGCGGACCCCAGGGAAGGGGTCGGCGACCTGCGCCACGTGGACCTGGTCATCGTCATGGTCGGGACCGACCCCTCGTCGGGGCTCAGGCTGATCGACCACGTGCACCGCAGCGGGGCGCACGTCCTCGCGCTCTCGCACGACCAGAACCCCGAGACGCTCATCAAGGCGATCCGCGCCGGGGCGGACGA
>Ga0137388_10002835_pt1 | contig 11014 bp, 15 predicted proteins | sample 15con2h14AmetaG_FD_104644 | JGI IMG/M metagenome (GOLD analysis project Ga0137388, IMG submission 104644) | Vadose zone soil microbial communities from Angelo Coast Range Reserve, California, USA - 15con2h1.4A metaG | ecosystem: Environmental > Terrestrial > Soil > Vadose zone > Saprolite...
CAGAAGCGAATTTCAAATCTGTTGATCAGGAGATGGAGGAGATTATGAAGAGATTGGTAGCGACTCTGTCCTTGTCCCTGTTTGTTCTCGGCGTTGTTGCCTATGCCGATGACATGGCGAAAGCCAAAGTTCTCAAAGGCTGGCTCAGCGACTCCGACTGCGCTGCCCACGGCGACAAAATGTGTTCGAACAAAGAGCACGTTGCCAAAGGCGCAAAGCTGGTCTTCGTCACTGAGGACGACAAAAAGATCTTAACCGTTTCGAACCCGGCGACTGTCGCCGATCACCAGGGACACCACGTCCAAATCAAGGGCGTAACAGACTCCGAAAAATCCACGATCACCGTGCAAGAAGTGAAGATGTTGAAGTAAGAGACCGCAACTCGCAGACAGACTGCTTCCGGGGTAGCGAGGGATGGCCCCGTCGCTCTCCCTCGCTCTCACATCAACTCGGAAGTACCTGGGGTGGAAGTACAGAGCAAATAGGACGAAGAGCGCAAGAATCTTTTGTCACCCGAACCAAGTCATATTCATTGGGATTTCGTTCAACGGAGCTTGAATGACTGACGTTTCCATATTCGGAGCACTTTTGGCAGGTCTCGTATCCTTCCTTTCGCCCTGCGTTTTGCCGCTTGTGCCCGGCTACGTCTCGATGCTGTCGGGAATCGGAATGGAAGAATTGCGCCAGGGACAGACACCTCGGGCGGGTCTGTTCGGCTCGGCCCTCGCTTTCGTTGTGGGTTTCTCCACGGTGTTCATCACTTTCGGAGCATCGGCGAGCGCGGTAGGGCAGTTCCTGAGGCAGAATCGCGCGTTACTGGCTCCGGTTGCAGGCGCGTTGATCCTTTTGTTTGGCCTTCATCTCATCGGCTGGCTGGCGAAGCTGAGTTTTCGCGTTGGTGTGGGGATCGGGGTTGTGCTCGTCGCCCTCGGCTTCTTCGCTGCGTTGCACGGCGGTCATCTCTTCGCCGGTTTTCGCGCCATTCATTTCTTCTCACTGTCCATTGTTGGTTTTCTCGGGCCCGCGATGGCGCGTTGGCTGAATCGCGACGTGCATCTTCGAAGCAAAAGTTCACAGCCCGGCGTATGGAGCGGCTTTCTGGTTGGCTTCGCGTTCGCATTTGGGTGGACACCGTGCATCGGTCCGATTCTGGCGACGGTCCTTGCTCTCGCGGCTGCGAGCGGCACGGTGGCCCGTGGAGTTTTGTTGCTCGCGGCCTATTCGGCGGGGCTCGCCATCCCATTTCTGTTGACGGCTCTCGGGATCGGCCAGTTTCTCAGCTTCTATAAGCGTTTCCGAAGTTATCTGCATGCCGTCGAGGTCTTCAGTGGGGCTCTTCTTTTATTTGTTGGTGGATTGATTTTCATGAACAAGTTGACGTGGCTTTCGGGAAAGCTGTGGTTTCTGAATCGGTTTTCGCTTTAGGGCTACAAAATCCAGAGCGCTAAGGAGTCTTGCGTGAAACGAATTGGATTGATCCTTGTGACGCTCATAGCAATTATTGCTTTCGCTTTAGTAGCCAATCGGGCCACTCGCGTTCCTGCGACGCGTGCCGTTAACGCAAAACAAGAGAACCGACCGGCGACCTCTCCTGATTTTACTTTGAAGGATTTAGAGGATCACGACGTTTCCCTCAGCCAGTTCAAAGGCAAGGTTGTCTTGGTGAATTTCTGGGCCACCTGGTGCGGGCCGTGTAGGATCGAGATTCCCTGGCTCGTGGAACTACAAAGCAAATATGCCGCGCGCGGGTTCACGGTATTGGGCGTAGCCATGGATGAGGAAGGCAAAAGCGCGGTTGCTCCTTTCGTTCGAAAAGAGAGATTCGAAGTGGGCGGGACGTCTCAATCCATGAACTATCCAATCGTGCTGGGCAACGACGCGACCGCTGACAAGTTTGGAGGGTTGCTGGGGTTCCCAACGTCGGTTCTGATTTCCAAGGACGGGCGTGTGGTCAAGCGTGTCGACGGGCTCGTGAGCTATGACGAAATCGACAAAGCCATCCAATCACAGCTTGACGCAAACGAGGGCCCCGCCCACTGAACGAGATTCGATCGATTTTCCCCTTTGCACCGGCGTGATTTTAATCTGGCGTGCCGGTTTTCAGTGCGATCAGAACAGCGTAGCCGAGCTGGCCTTGCTGAATCGCGGAGAGCGTACTTTGAGCCATTTGCTTGGCGGACATGAAATCAACATTTGGCAGGGCGAGTTTCCTTAGTCCGACGAGGACCTCCGCACTCAGCAGCTTCAAGCGGATCTCCTGAACCATTTCAGTAAGCGCCTCGTCGTGAAGCTCGACTTTGTCCAACTCGAAAGCTGCGGAACGCAGGTAATTCGCGTAGGTATCAACAGGCTGAGCGTCGGTAATACACGCGATCCACGCCAGAAGGCTATCCAACTCTTTGGGCAGACCCGGACCGCGCGTGACGTCGCTCAGGCCTACGCGGCCGCCTGGACAGAGGACGCGCGCGAATTCGCGAGCGGCGTCCGTCTTATTCGGAAAAGTGCAGTAGGCACACTCGCAAATAATTGCGTCGAACGATTTGTCAGGGAAGGGCAAGCTTTCGGCGTCACTGCGCTCAAATCGGACAAGGGACGATAGTCCTTTGGCAGAGGCCAGTTGATTAGCGTCGGCGACATTTTGACCGCTGTAATCGATGCCTACAATGCGACAGCCGAAGCGTTCTGCCAGGAAAAGAGCAGTAGTACCTTTGCCGCTCGCCACATCGAGGACATGGCTCTCCGGTCTGAGGTGGAGGAGGGAGCCAACGCGCTCAGTGAGCTTCAGTCCTCCAGGATGAAAGGAGTCGCCAAGCAAGACTCTCACAAGGTCACTTTCATAGAGTTTCGCGCAGCACTGTTTGAGCGTTTCGTTACCGGGCGAATTGGTTTCTGGCGTCCTGTGTTGTCCGCTCATATCATTGACCCGAGAACTTCAACAGCGTATGTCCGTTGTGTTTCTCTTCCTTGTTGAATTCGAAAGCAATCGGCTGGGGAACAAACCCTCGGCCTTCTTTGCGGGCGCGAACCCGCTCGGGTTCCAGGGCTTCGAGTTGGGCGCGAGCCTGTTCGCGGTAACCAATCGTGTTATAAGCACAGAAAGGAATTTGCTTCCCGCCCGGGAGGAGGAACTCCTTGCAGCACTTCATCAAGTTCTTTTGATTGAAGGTCCACGGGTCCATGAAATCCTGCAACATAATCATTATCATGTGCTGGGCGATGTTGCCGACAGTGATGGTCTCCGGCAGGCCGCAGGCTTGGCAGGACAGAACCAATTGGTCAGCAGACTTCTTCGAACCTGCGACGGAAGAGGATGACCAAAGCCCTTCAAGTGCACCACGGATTTCGTGGCTGAAGTCAGGCACGACACGATTCGTAATGTAATCGAGATAATCGTAGACGTTCACGATACGCGGAAGCGGCGTAATTGTTTCGCCGTCGATGAAAGCATAGGTAACGGAGTTGCAGGTGGGGAAGCAGCAGGGAACAGGAACAAAGTCGCTCACTTGGAATTTTCCAGATGTCTGAGATTCAATGAGTTTGAGAACGTCAGGGATGGTCATGCGGGTCATGGGATCGTGTTTGATGTGGCGACCGGCATGGAAGGCGGGTTGGAAATTGACGCCACGAACGGCGGGGTGCTTGATGGCAAAGTCGATGATCTTTCCAACTTCATGTTCGTTCACGCCGCGTTCGATAGCAGGAACGAGCGTCACGTTTAGGCCGATTTCGGCGAGACGGTCGAGGGCTCGGAGCTTTTCCTCCAGGATGTTCGGCTCGCCGCGAAGGATGCGGTAGGTTTCTGAGTCAAAACCATCGAACTGGAAATAAAGCGATGGCCGGACCTCGTTCAGCTGTTCAAGAAAACGGTCGTCCTTCGCAATGCGCTTTCCGTTTGTGTTAATCATTACAAAACGGATGCCGCGAGACTTTGCAGCACGAACGAAATCAATAATCTGCGGGTGGATGGTTGGTTCACCGCCAGAGAATTGAACGACTTCAGGCGTGCCTTCCGTTCGAACGAAGTCGTCCAGCATCTGTTCAACTTCTTCCATAGTCAAGTTGAAGCCTGGACGGGCTTCGGAAAAACAGAGCGGGCAATCCATGTTGCAAACGCTGTTCACCTCGATGATGCCGAGGCAGGTGTGTTGTTGGTGGTCAGGGCAGAGGCCGCAGTCGTAGGGACAGCCATCGTGGATCTCGGAGCCGTGGGCCAATGGAATGGTACCGGGTTTGTTGTACTTGCCAAAGGTCGTGTAGGCTTCCGCGTCGGCATAAACGAGTGCCTCGAACGACCCGCATTGCGGGCAGCGCTTGCGCACGAATACTTTGTTATCCCGGAGGATGATCTGCGCATCGATGACTTTGCGGCACTTAGGACAGATGCTGCGCGTCAGTTCATAAAAGACGTAATCGGCGTCCTTCTTCGTTCGTGGCGCGGTGTTTCCGCTTTCGGTGAGGTCAACTTGTGGTGGGTTTCCCATGGGAAGGCGACTCCTTACACATCACCGGCTTCCGCCAATCTGTTGGAACTAGCTGCGATTCATACAGTCAACGTAAGCGCCAAACGGCCCACAACAGCACGGGCGATGCGGCCGTCGTAAACACGCAGTAAAAACAAAAGTGACCAAGTTGCGCCATGTCTCGGACACCAAGAGCATTCGCCAGCGTCGCCAGGCCAACGAGAACGAGAAGCGGAATCCAAACCCAGAGCTTTTCAACGGGGCCGAGAAGCAGAACCAGGACGATGCCGTAGAGAACAGCAGCGATATATCCATCGGGGACTCCGAATGGTCTGGCGAAAGGAGCGTCAGCGACGGCTTCGCATCCTTTGCCAAAGACCGGGCACCACAGATGTTGCACGGCGCGGCTTTGGTAGAGGCCCACATAGAGCATGGCGGCCGCGCTGGAAGCGGCGAGTATATACGCGAGGATTCGCGAGGCGGAATGTACTGTGTGCGCTTGCATTGTCCAATTCTTAATTCTGTACCTATTTATGTTGAATCGCCTCCGGCGAGCGCTGACGATCCAGCGGCAGCATCTGGAGCTGCCAGGTCAGCGGAATTGAAGCCGGCAGATAGCAGGTTGTCTTATCGCAGGCCTGATAGCGCAACTGTCCGGCAATGGTGATGGTTTTCCCGTCCGCTCCAAGCGATTTCACGAAGTCGGGAGTTGCGCTCATCTTCACCTCAGATGTGATGCGGAATCTTCCTTCGAAGACGGGGACCTGCTCCTTTATCGCATCGAGATAAAGAACCTTTGAAGGAGGATAGACCGGAGGAATGAGTTCGAGGTCCGGCGAAGGCGCAATTTCGAGTTGAATTGGCTTGTAGCCCTTGACGCCGGGCGCATAGACGTGAACATCCTGTGGAAGCTCGATCTTTGCCACCAGGCTGAGGCGGCTGCCTGGAACGACAGCGCGATCCGATTGGCCGAGCGTCAATCCCAGATGCGGGCCCTCTACTTTTTGACTGACCCCTTCGGCAAGCTCAGGAAGCAGCTTCGCCATCACATTGTTCGCGGTAAAGCGGTCGGTGTACTTCGCTTCAAAATACTTTTCTCGAATCAGTCCGTTTGCGTCGATATAGAAGTACCCTGGCAGAGCCATGCCCTTCGTCATGCCGGTGGCTTCCGGGTTCAGCACACCATAACTGGCAATAATCTTCGACTGCGGATCGGCCAACAAAGGAAACTCGATCTTGTGCCGGTCTGCAAAGTCCTTCAGGATTGCCGGGCTGTCATAGCTGATCGCGGCCAACTGAATTCCTTGTGCTTCGAATTTCTGTTTCGCGTTTTGCAGCTGCACGAGCTGCGCTTTGCAAAACGGTCACCAATCCGCAGAACGGAAGAACAGAAGCACCGTTCCGCTTGTCCCCTTCAGCGTGTCGCTGGATACGTCTTTGCCGAACTGGTCGCGTGCCGTGAAGGGGGCCATCTTTTGGCCTACGCTTGATCCAGTCAAGGGAGAAACCACGAGCGAGGGGGAAGACTTATCCGACCGACATCCGATCGCGAACAGGCAAAGGGAGAACATAAGAACCTCCACTGGTCTCTTCTTCAATTCGCGTTACCTCCGCCCGTCGGGTTGGCACTACCTGGGAGCGTCCTGACGAAATGTACCAAATTCCAGATGTGATCGTCGGGCTCAACTCTGCCGAAGCCCGGCATACCACTCAGACGAATTCCGTTCTTCACGATCCAAAAGAGCTCGCGGTCCGAATACCGCTGCACTTCGCGAGAAGTCAGGTCCGGCGCCCGAGGGTACATCCACCTTCCTGCATCCGTCGCTTTGCGCCCGTCAAACCCTCTAAGGCATTCCACGCGATGGTGAAATATTCGAGCCTTCGCCTGCGATGAACAGTCGCCGCGCGGTCCAGAACTTCTGTTTCGGTCTTGTCCGTAGCCTACAAGGATTAGAGTTTCAGATACATCTCGGGAGCTGAGGCTGGACCTCACTTCTTGAAAATGAAACTGTCTTGCACGGACCGTGACTTATGATTCGTCATTGGGCGCAGCTTTGGGCATCCCGATTCGCAGCCGGTTTGCGTCGGGGTCGCGGATCTCAATTTCGTACCCCCAAGGTGCTTCTTCGACTTCTACTCCAAACTCTTTTGCGACCCGATAAACGTCGGCAACTCCAAGATATAGGAGCGTGTCCGGCCTCGCATCGCCCTTGTGTTCTGACAGGAACAGTTTCATAGGTCCTCGCTCGATGGTTACAAAAGCTGGGAGTCCGGGCTCAAATCGATGCACCGACGTTTGACGGAAACCAAGTCGGTTGTACCACGCGACAGCAATGCTGGCATCCTGAACGCGCAGTATCGGGATCACTTTCTCTTCCATGCGGTCAGTATAGCAACGGCTACGCACTTTTCTTGTATCTCTCAAGGGAAAGTTTAGCTAGGCACGCAAGCAAGGTGACGGCGAACACTGTAAGCAGGAAAACGCCCAGACGAACACCGTTTGTCTTTCAACGCTGGTCGTTGAGCGCCTTCTCCAGTCCCGGAATAATTCGCGCAACTGGGCTGTTCCAAAACACTGAGGTCGGCCCGTCCTTCCAGTGCGCGTGCGCTGCGTACAAAATCGCGTCATCCCAGTAGAATCCTTTCTGGACGCAGCAGCTCGGCTCAGGCTGTGGGAGGTTCTGCTTTACAATCCCATTTAGCGCGCTTGCCACGACGTGCTTCGCATCCCAAAACTGTCGGACCCGCCTGTCCGGAATTCGCGCCAGCGTATTCCCGCTGGGCGACCTCCAGTCGGTTGCCAGGATCGGCTCCCAAACAACCAGCACGCGCACCTTCCGCTCCGGGTGTCGAGCCAATAGTTGCTGGACTGCGGAGGCCCCCCGCAGACAAGTTGGTCACGTCGGAGAAAGGAGCAGCACCAGCCGAAGAGCATCGGAGTCACCATCAAAGGCATTCTCGAAGTCGCTGAAATTTGCATTCGATAGCGTAACGAGCGGCTCTTGGCCTGGCGGCACTGACGACGGACCCCACACATACACGACGGCCAGGAGTAAAACGACAGCGATCACCACGAGAACGATTACTCTCTTCTTCTTCATTTTCCAGTCTCGTACAACCGGTCAGCGATGAATCCAGCAATTTGCTGGGGAAATAGAATCATCCCCAAGACCACAACCACTGCGGCCCAAAGCAGGACGCGGCCCAGTAATCTAGCCCGGACAGCGCACTGTTTGGCGCGATGCTGCTGCCAGAATCCGAGGCCAAGCAATACAACCGAGAGACCCAAAAGCCAGGGACGCAGCGTCGTGAAGAAAGCACTCGCAGCGCCGGCTCCGAGAGCAGCAGCAAATCCGAGCGGAAGGCAACAACTGATCGTCGCGACGGAACTGAGCATTGCTACCAACGAGGCCGACACGCCGGTCCCCTGTTTCACGGTCTGCCCCCTTGCCGTGCTTCCAGCACTGCTCGGTGAATCATTTCTGATGGTGGAAGACCAACTTGTTTCGATCCAGGATACAACCGGCAACTCAGTGCGAAGCTCTGTGCCTTCCGCGACTCTCCCGCCACATCTCGTCCATTGATTCGGATCGTTGGCGAACCACAAAATCTAAGTTCACCAGCCATTCCTTCGTCTCTGACGAGTACTTCATGGACCTCTGCCGCGACACCTTCTGCGGCCAGGACCTCTTTGACCAACTTCACCGTTGCGGGATGAGACGGACATTCCGCCACATACAAGACTTCAACTTTCATTTTTCGCTCTCCGGTTTCCGTGGGTTTCTCTCTCTCAAAATCGGGCAATGAGCAGGTCTCTTGCGAAGCTCTCTGTTGCAACTGCGTAGGGCCAAACGCAACTCGTGCTCCAGCTTGTGAAGGTCGGCAAGTTTCCGCTGTACGTCAGAGAGCTTTTCTTCCAATCGGCGGCGCACCGGGGCACACGGCTGCAGGCGATTCCCTCGCAGATTCAAGAGACCGCGAATCTCGCTGAGTTTGAATCCCAGGCCCTGTACGCGGCGGATAAAAGCGAGCGTCTCCACGTCGCTTTCGGCGTATTGACGGAATCCACCCTGCGTTCTTGGCGGTCGCGGGAGCAGTGCATTGCGCTCGTAGAAGCGAATCGCGTCAACACTAAGGCCGACCTTCTTCGCGACGATGCCAATTTGCATGGCCTTGGCTCCTTTTTGGACGCTACACCCTGGAGTATAGTCCAGGGTCAAGCCCTTAGAAGCTGTATCAAAACCCAAGAACTGAACGCGACGCACTTGCCCTTAAAACGCATCGGTAAACACTACGGCGTTATGAGGACCTAACGACACCGTTCAGCAGCGGCCGCCGCCTCAGGGAGCAATGAAGTCCCAGGAACCAACACGGCGGCCGTCTGCTGCAGCGGCTTGTTCGGCCCTGCTCTTGAGTTTCGCGCTGGGTTGCAAACCGATAGCTCTCAGCCATTCGACGAGGCACGCCTCGCCTCAGGCCGTCAACCGGACTGGCACGACACCATGCTGCAAGCTCCAGAGCCGCTTCCCAACCAGGAGGCGAGCCAACCCGGTCCTCACCAAGAAAGGGAGATTCCGCATCGCCAGCCGGGACAAGAAGTGGTCCGACCGCAAGAAGGTCTGGGTCTGTTTCCGCTGATGTTCCTGGATAGCGACGATCTCCGGCATCCGCTCCGCCACGGCCTGCCGGGCGGCGGCGTCGATGTCGGCCGCGGCGGCGCCGCGTGTGAGCACCGGGCACAGGTGGTTGGCGACGACCAGGGCATCACGCAAGGCCATGTTGATCCCTTGGCCCCCGTTGGGTGACATCGGGTGCGCTGAGTCCCCAAGGAGCAGCAGACCCGGGGCCGTCCAGGTCTCCAGACGGCCGACGATGACATCCAGCAGTACCGGGTGCTTGAGCGATTCGGCGTTCGCCCGCAAGTGCGCCGCCAGGTCGGGCGAAGTGCGGTGCAACAACTCCTCGGTGAGTCCTTCCGGGCCGGCGTCCCGCAGAGCCTTGTACTGCCCCTTCTGGATGGTCAGGCCGACCCACAGCCGGCCGTCGGCCGTCGGTATCCCGCCCGTGAGGCAACCCGGGCCCAGTTCCAGCCGCACAGTCGTGCGGTCGGGCCAGAAGTCGGGGAAGGGGACTAGGAAGTTCAGGACGTCGAAGTGCTGCGGCGACGGCAGCTCCGTAAAGGCCCCCCGCTTGCGGACGGTCGAATAACGGCCGTCGGTACCGATAACGAGGTCCGCCGGGAAGTCGTGCGGCCCGTCCGGGCCGTCGGCCCGCACCCCAACGACACGGTCCTCTGCCCGGATCAGGTCCCGAACCGCGGTACCCATGTGGAGCTGGAAGGAAGGGTGCTTGCGGGACTCCTCGGTGAGCATGGCGAGGACCGCCGGCTGGGGGATGAAGCAGGGGATGAAGCCGAGCGACTCGGTCGCGATCCGGGCACGCCGCCGACCCCCCTGGTAGAGGTCGATGGTGTTGACGATGGCCCGGGGGAGTTGGCGGAGCCGTTCGCCGAGCCCCATCTGGTCGAAGGCGTCGATGCCGCTGGGTTGCAGCCCGTCGCCCCGAAACGTGCGCTCGAAGTCGCGGTGGCGCTCCAGCAGCGCGACCTCCACCCCGCGGCGGGCCAGCAGGTAGGCGAGACTCGCTCCCGCGGGGCCTGCACCGACGATGACGACTCGTCCGACCGCCACGACGCACTCCCCTCTTGCCTTGAGACGTCAACGGCCCCCGCGAGATTGGGCCGAACTAGTAGTAGGCCGACCAGCATATCTCGGCCAACCGAGTGAGGCTGACAGTATAACGCCGAGCTCGCCCAGCCGAAGAACGTCCACAGCTTTATGCGCCCCAAGTTCTTAGCGGAGGCGACAAATTCGGCGAAGGCTGATTAGACCGACCTGCGTAGTTCGGCGTAAGAGCGGCGCATTTCGCGGCGAGCGGGATAAGTCCCGCCTTGTCGCCAACTGTTTATCTGTGTCGCCTCATAGGAATCGAGAAGCTCCCGGCATCATGGTTCAGTCCGTCATCCAGCCCTTCCGCAGCGATTGCCAGCAAATCCAGGTGCAGCCGAGTGAGAGGAAGGCTTCGTGGATGTCGGCCCGTTTGTCATGCCGGACGCGCAGACGACGGAACTGGTTGAACCACGCGAAAGTCCGCTCAACGACCCAGCGCCACCGCCCCAAGCCACTGCCGTTCTTCGTGCGGCGCATCGCCAGCAACGGCAGAATGTGACGGACCCGCAGGCCGTGCCGGATCGCCGCCGAATCATAGCCGCGATCGCCGAGCACGCAGACCGGCCGGCGCCGGGGTCGGCCGCGGTCGCCTTGCAGGGGCGGAATCGCATCCACGAGGGCCAAGGCCTCCTGCGAGTCGTTGCGATTGGCTCCGGTCAGGCGGACCGCCAGCGGGACGCCCTGTCCATCACAGATCAGATGTCTGGTCGCGGCGATGGAATGGGTAGCAGCGGTTCGATCAGATCCCACAATGCGTCGGGCAGCAGCACGGCAGCCATAAACCGCTGACGGTACAGCGCCCAAGCACGAAAGGGCTATCTTGTC
>Ga0137388_10002837_pt1 | contig 11009 bp, 7 predicted proteins | sample 15con2h14AmetaG_FD_104644 | JGI IMG/M metagenome (GOLD analysis project Ga0137388, IMG submission 104644) | Vadose zone soil microbial communities from Angelo Coast Range Reserve, California, USA - 15con2h1.4A metaG | ecosystem: Environmental > Terrestrial > Soil > Vadose zone > Saprolite...
AACGGGCAACCGGTGAACTCATGCCGTCACCCAGGGTCGTGCATCTATATTATTGCGGTGCTTTAGGGCAGGCAGGTCAGAGGTCAACCCTGACATCCTCTCCGGTTTTCGGCCAGCGGTTGGTATACCAACCACACCATACACCTTCATCGGCATCCAGTGAACAAAATGAGAGACCAACCTGAACATCGCTGACCCCCATTGTCAGAGCCGTTGGAGACAGGGCATGGCTCAACGCAAGCCATTTAGCAGCAATATGTTATGCTGTCAAGAGGATACGCTAGATGGGACCCCTCCAATTTTTTGATGTTAGACAATAGGCATTCCGTCGATTAGTTCATTGCTAGGCCAATAGTCCAGAATGGACTGCAAAGGCTGGTAAGTGCCTTCCAGTGGTTGGTACAACAACCACCTGATAAAAGCGAGCGAAGAGAGCCTTGCATCCAGCCAGGCTCGCAACTATCAAGGCTGGTAAGGGGCGGCCACATCACAATCACCGCTGCCCCGTGATGGCGGTTCGTTATCATCCAATCCTCGGACGACAAGAATATGTCGCTTGATAGAGCCTACGACTTCCGCTTAGAATGTCGTTAACCACTTCCCCAGTGGCTTGTTGTTCGCTAAGGTGCCATTGTATGCGTTGCGCCCTCAAACGCATGGACGTAGAAGCTGCGAAGGATGATCTCAAAAACCATACCCTTGCCAAACTTCCAGACGATTTTTCCCAATTGATTTGCCTGGCGACCTTGCGTGACTACAACACTGGCACATACCATCACGACGGTCTCGCTCTCGTTTTCAGTGAGCCCGTCGCACATATGGCGATGGCAGCTTGTCACGAAGAGGTCTTCGAGCGACTGGTTCTCTGCCCCCTAGAGCCCTTTGTGAGCCAAGTGGAGCGTTTCATTCTGGCCGCTTCACCGGACCCGCACGCCTCCCTGCAAACCTGGGAAAAGCTCAAAGCATACACAACAACAATACCCGGTTATTGCGAGCCGCAGGCCGCAGATTTGTTTCTTTCAAATGTCAGGATTGCTTTGATGGTTCTGAGGTCTCGGCAATCATCGGGTCTTGAGATAATGCGATCTGCATAGCCACTCCGGTTACTTGACCCACAATTTCAGCTTCCTCGGTCACTGCGAACGCGCGTATCTTGGACGGAGAAAGCGGGTGGGGCACGACTAAGAGCTTGTCGCCAAGCATTTCGCACCAGCCACACGCATACTCGCTTCGAAGATCGATGAAATAAATCGGTCGATCAAATTCAGTGCGACTGATATGAGCTTTCAGCTTTTTAATTTCAGGATCGATCTGAACAAACGACCCTGGTTTCATGAGAGGGTAGAGCGTGTAGTCTTTTAGTCCAATGTATCCGTAGAGGCGATGGCGCACATCCAGGCGCCGGAGCAACGCGAGCGGAACTCTACCCCACGTCTCAACGATCCGAGACAGTAAGTGCGTTTCATTAAGATTCCAACTGGCATCAAATCGTACGGGAAGCTCGATCGTGCTGCTCTCCTCCAAGGATTGGTAGCGCGCCAAGTGAGTTTTCGGAAGAGGCATTTGGTCGTGATATATGACGACCTTTTGGGAATCCACACCAATCACCAGGAGGAGTTCTGGCACACTCATCCCGTAGATGCTGGCAAGGCTGAATAGTTTGTGAATGCTCGACAGCGCCGCGTCGCCGTTTTCGATCTGGGTTAACCAAGGATGGGAAATCGAGAACTCGGGGTTCCCCTCACTCTCAGCGATCTGTTTGCTCCGGGATTCGACTTCGCGCGTACTGATTCCAAGTTTGTCTCGGATCTGTCTGAGCTGTTCTCCCGGGCCCATGATATGGATTCTTGTCTACCCTCATCACTGAACGCCGCCAGATGCTAATCGGCGTTAGGTGTGCAGTACCGAGTTTTTATCCTTGTTTGTATCCTTCAGCGCCACCTCAGGCCATGGACCACAACTCTCTATCTGACTTCCTTTGATATGCGCCGCACCGGGGAGTGCGGCACAGGTCAAGGGCGGATTACATCGAAGAGACGCATCCAAGGAGCAAAACCTGCTGTTAGTGGGTCTGAGTTCCTGCAGAGTGTGCACCGCCTTCATGGTTTGAAGTCCTCCCAAGCCCGCCAGCTTCGTACCGCGATAATACCGTTGGATGCGGGCCCACGCCTTTGAGTGCATTGGACTCTACGTGCTTTCTCAAGTAATGTCGATAGTACTTTTTACACATCAGGCAAGCGGTGAGCCTCTGTCGCCGCATTCTTAATTAGTGTTCCGAAATTGAAATTCGTTACAAAACTTTTTGGCTGGTTCATGGGCATTTACGTTTGCAAAACCTCTTATTCCAACCGCAGCCAGCTCGCCGAATCATTCAACGAATTTGAGACTTGGGACACTAGCTACGTTAGACCCGACAGGTATCAGGATGAATAAAGGATGATTAACGAGACGCCGGGACATGCCCTGAAGAGTGTCTGGTGAAGTCCACGGAAAATCGGCTTCGTTCAGGGACCCCCAGGGCCTTACAGACTGACGTGGATTATGAAGCTGGAAACGCGAATGCTCAGCGGCCTGGTGCGCCCTGATTATTGAAGCCCGCAGACCTACATATCGCAATCTCAGAGTTGCCCGGCACACTTTTGTGATGTGCACCTGAGCGTCTTAAACTGGGGAGGATAGCCGCATGGCAATTCCGGTCACTCTTCCGACGATTTCGGCCTCGTCTGGAAAGGGCAAGAACCGCGTAGCGCAAGGCGAACAGGGATGTGGGATCAGGCGTAATTCGCGTCCATCAAGTTCGCACCACGAGCATGCGTATTCATCATCACGCAACTCTACAAAGTAGATCGGACGGTCGAACTGGGTCCGCCATACACCCTGCTTTTGTAGGTTGTCACGATTAATGCTAGTTGTGCCGCGATTCGTGCTAGATTTTGTCACGATTAGTGCTACCAAAGTTTGCGAAATTCCTTCACCTCTTCCCCAGCATGCTTCGAATAAATGCTCGAGTATGGAAGGGACGAGCCCACGACGACACTCGGATCAATCGAGAGCCTCCAACCAAAGCAGAACTGAATCCTGAAGCGTCTGCGTTAATCCGGAAACGAAGCCACTCAAAGACCCACGTGATCTGCACCGGCCGAAGAGCCGAAGTGACGTAGAACACATCGCAGCCGTTGTTGCAGCCGGAACGAGGCCACGATTCAGAGACGTGAAAAATGTTTGCGACATATTTTGCATCAGTGAAAAAGGTTGCGTTTCGAGGGCGTTGCCGCTGCAACAGATACTAGCTGTTGGACATAGCAGATTTCCTCTCGCCAAAACACCGAAAACTCTGCCTCCCTGGAATTGCGTTCAAAGAACGAAGCTATGCCCTTTCGAATCAGTGAATTCACTTGGCTGGAAGGGTTTTGAAGAAGCTCTTGACCCCATTTGCGCCGAAGGATGAGGAAAACGCATTGTGCGAGATTGCGGCAACAGATTGAGTCAGAAGGTCTCGCGGTTTTGGCCCAATATCAGCGCCTGCGACAACCCTATCACACTGCCATGAATCAGAAATCGCTTTTCGAAACCGAAGAAAACGGAGTGGCGCCAAATGAAGGAGGCTCTCGCCACAGCAAACTGATTTTCTTGACATCTCAGGCGCCGGCTGAATCCGACGATCTGGGTCAAATAAAGCGAGTGCGTGAGCCGGTGAGCCGATCAAAGGGGGGAGTGCAGGGCAAAGTCGCGGACGTTTTATTTGGACGCTCACGCCACGCCGAATCACTAAACGAGCTCAAGGGGTTCCGCGTCTTACTTGCCAGTGGACGGGCCGATCTGTGGCAGGAGCAGCCCTTTGTCTTGGAATACTACGATCGCGCGACGAAACACCGGTACGTACCGGACATTCTGGTGGTTTGGGGCGCGCATCGCGAAGTGGTGGAAATCAAGGAAGACTTCGAAGCTGATTTATCGGAAAACCAAAGACACTTTGCGCTGATCCGCGAATTCCTTTCTGACTACAGCTATCACTTCCGCGTTTGGAAGAAATCCGAAATCTGCGCCGAACCCCGCTTGGCGAATGTCGGCCTTATATTACGCTACCGTGGCGCGGGTGTCTCCCGTATTGAGCGTGAACGCATCCGGCAAGGATTTTGTTTCGTATCCGAGATCCCTTTGCGCGCGTTCAGCGAGACACACTCAATTTCGGTCCAGAGCATGCTTCGCATAGTGCTCGAGGGCACATTGCATGTCAACTGGTGGCAACCGCTCACGCTGGATTCCATAGTTAGCGTTACACCGATCGGCCCTCAAGTATGGCCCTTTCGGCCGTTTCACGGAGAGACGGGATTCTCGCGAAGTAGTATTTCGCACGGGTATCCAATAGTTGCCGAACCATGGAGGTCCCAACTCCAGAAACGCTGAAAAGGAGCTCGCTACTCGATTGAACTCTGGCTTGGGAAAGACTGTATGTCGCTACTCTCATTTAGAAAGGGACAGTGCGTCAAGATCGGTGCGAACGAATTTCTGATATTGCAACGACTGCCAGAAGACAACTGGCAGTTGCAAAACGCGACAACCGGAGAATGGTGCAAGTTCACAGAGGAGGATCTCCTCGACCGATACTCTAAGAAGGAGCTGTCATTCATCGTGCGGGGTAATGGGGATTATCCGCTTACAGAAAAACTCGCCCAAAAACTAACCCATGATCTCGCAGCTTATCCCTCTCAACTCGTAGCTCTTGCACAAAACCGCGTGCAGTATCTGAAGGAGGTCGATCGGCGGCAGCCTATCGTGATCGAGCCGAAAACACTTTGCCCGCTCATCGAGTTGGTTTCGCAGCGTCTTCAAGATGCCAATCCACCGGGTTGGTACACGGTCTATCGCGACTACTGCAAATGGCTAGCCGCGGGACGTGACGTTCGTGCCATCGTCTTGAGGTATGCCGATCGGGGCCACCGCGGTACGCGCGTGCGGGCAGAGGTGATAGCGGTAGTCGATCAAGTGATCGAGGAACTATATATGACGCCGGAGCGTAAGCGCATACCCGAAGTACATTTTGAAATCGTTCGTCGTCTCGATGATGAGAACAAATTCCGGCCTGGATACGACAAGCTTCCGATTCCAAGTCGCAGAACAATCTACCGCGAAATTGCGCGCAGATCCCCATACGAAGTCATGGTCGCGCGATACGGGAAACGCCGTGCCGATATGGAGTTTAGAATCTCCATGACCGGTCCCGAGACGTCCCGCGTACTCGAGCGCGTGGTGATGGATCACACGCCAAGCGACATTATTGTGGTGGACGACCACAGTATGTTGCCGTTGGGCCGACCAACGATCACCTCAGCTCTCGATGAGCACACTCGTTGCCTCACGGGCTTCTACGCTGGCTTCGAGCCACCCAGTTGTTTGGCGGTGATGCGGTGCCTCAAACACGCGATTCTGCCCAAGATTTATGTCCCGCGTGAGTTCCCTTCCATCAAGAACCCGTGGAAATGCTACGGGACACCGGAAATGGTTGTTGTCGATAATCCCCCTGAATTTCATTCCATCCATTTCGAGCGCGCGTGTTTGCAGATTGGGTGTGACATTCAGTACGCAAAAGTGCGCGTGCCTTGGTACAAGGGCAAGCTCGAGCGATTCCAAGGAACTCTGAATCGCGACTTGATGCACGGCCAACCGGGCACGACGTTCAGCAATATTCTAGAACGCGACGACTACGATCCCAGCAAACATGCAGTTGTCTTGCTCAGTACATTTCGCGAGATTTTGCATAAGTGGATCGTCGACGTCTATTTGCAGACACCTCATCGCGGCATCAAGGACATCCCAGCGCACAAGTGGCACAGCGAGACGACTGGTTTGCCGCCCCGGCTACCGCCGAGCGCCACCGAGTTGGACGTTGTCTTGGGCATGACGGCGCAGCGCGTCGTCTTTCACTATGGCCTCGAATTAGAGGGCCTGAAATATAACGGTCCGGAGCTGGGAGAGCTGCGACGGCGGCTGGGCGCGCGCCTGAAAGTCGAACTCACATTCGATCCGGGCGACCTTGGCCACATCAATGTGCTTGATCCGTTGAAGGGAACGTACATCTTCGTTCCTGCTGTGGATCAGGCCTATGCCAAAGGCCTTTCTCTCTGGCAGAACAAGGTCGTTCGCCGCTACGCCCAGCGCGAGCTCGATGGCCGCACCGACATTGTGGCATTGGCGCAGGCCAAAGCGGAAATTCGCGCACTCGTCGAGCGCGACTTCAACCGCAAGTCGATTCACGGGCGGAAGCGCCATGCGCGATTCATGGAAGATCACACAAATTCAACCCTGGGCGAGCGGGCGACATATCAGCCTCTGCCTGCCGATTCGCATGGCGTTATCCAAGAGGCGCGGGACGGTACATCCCAACAACTTCGTCAGGCCACGGGGCCTGTAGCAGAGCCTCAGCGGTCGCGGCAAGAATCGGCCGCTGCTGCTGGGTCAATTGCTGGTCGGCCTAGCTTTTTTACCGATGATGAGGCTTTGCCGGTGTTCGAAGCAGACCTCAATCTCCCACGCGCATGCGCTACGACTACGGTTCCCGAAGATGAGGCCCCGGCTATGAGGAAACCAGAGGACTGAACTGATGGACAGCAGTGAGCGTGTGTTAGTGAAATACCCGCTGTTCAAAAGCGCGATTGCACATGTCCAGGCATGCTTTGACAGCTACGGAACAACCGCCGAACCCACTTGCCTTCCTATTGTTGGCGAAAGCGGGGGCGGCAAGACCACCATCATCTCGTACTTTGCAAGTACGCATCCACGCATTGATCGCAAGTCCGGCGTCGAAGTTCCCGTATTGTTGGCTAAAATCCCTGCTCGGCCAACCGTCAAGAGTCTCGCGGAAACTCTTCTCTATCAGCTCGGGGACCCACTATGGGCTCGCGGAAATACCGTTGCCAAGAGCATCCGACTGCGCGAATTGCTGAAGCGCTGCCACGTTCGGCTGTTGGCCCTAGACGAGTTCCAGCACTTTGTGGATGTACGGCGGGCAGACATTCCAAATGACGTTGCCGATTGGCTTAAGGAACAAGTGGAAGAAGCAAAGCTGCCAATCGTCGTACTGGGACTTCAGCGCTGTCTGGAAGTACTCAAGCAGAACGAGCAACTACGGCGCCGCTTCGGCGCGAGTCTTCACATTGGGGCGTTCCGCTGGAATGTGAAGGAAGATCGCACCGCATATCGGGCCTTTCTGCGGGCCGTGCAAGACCAGCTCGTGGAGTACGACATGCCATCACTGTCAGACGTTGAGATGGCTTTCCGCATGCACTATGGTTCGTACGGTCTAGTTGGTTACACCATGAAAATCATTCGCGGTGCTGCGCAGATTGCCAGTGGTCATCCGCGTCGAGAGATTTCGCTGCTTACGCTGTCGCGATCCTTTCAGGTCAATGTTTGGGCAGAACGCCTCAATCGCCCAAATCCGTTCTCGGAGAACTTCGATTCAAGTAAGGCTCCGCCGCAGACACTACCAAGCGAGACCGTCGTTGTCCCACAAATGCTTAGCAAGTGCAGCTCCGTTCGTCTCGAGCTGCATCGGTGATCAAACCGATAGGCGCACGTCGCATGCTTAGGATGACTCCGCCATCGGGTGATCGGCTCCTCTTCAGGCCAGATCCGGTGGCTCGAGAGAGTCCACGTGGATATCTGTGCCGCGTTGCGCGGGCACACCGTTACAGCGGCCCCGAGTGGTTGGCGGATATCGCCGGCATACCTCCGAGCGCGCTCGAGCGAGAGGATCGCGCCAAGCAGTTGGCCCACACACTGCGGTTAGAATTGACCAAATGGCTGCAGATGTCCTACGCGCCCATCAAAGGCAGGGGACGATTTGACCGGAGGTCTTTCTTAGGCCAAGGGATTGAGGCCTTTCAGCTCAATTATAACCACCCCCGAATTTGCCCCTGCTGTTTAAGAGGGCGGCCCATCTGGTGGGCTGTTTGGGATTTGGCGCTGGTAACAGCTTGTCCGATGCATCGATGTCTTCTCATAGATTGGTGCTCTTCTTGCGGAAAGAAGCTGATCTGGAACCGACCGGCTGTGCATAAGTGTCGTTGCGGTGCCGACTTGCGAACGGCAACGCCTGAGGCGGCTAACAGCACGTTGCTGGCAATCAATACCGCAATCTATAGTGCGGCCGCATTTCGGCGTCGGATCTGTGAAATCGAATTGCAACGAGTCAGCTTTCCTCCCGTCATGGCCGAATTGAAGCTTGATTCATTGTTGCGACTGATCCGCTTTCTTGGATCAATTCAAGAAAATGGCAGATTGCTTCCTAAGCAACGCAGATTCTCTCTAGGTGATCTCAAGGCCGCGATGCAAGTCGAAACTGCCGCCGCGCCACTACTAATGGATTGGCCTCGATCCTTTCGCGAGATGCTAAGGCGCAAGCTGCCGGGCAAGGTTGCGAATGCAGGAGCTCTGAGCTTGAACGACGTTCTCGGAGATTTTCACCGGTACCTGTGTCGCGTCCTTCCCCGGGATGAATTCGGATTTCTCTATGATGCCTTCGAGAAATTTGTAATGGAAGACTGGAACGGATTGATAGGCCACTGGAATCCCCGCTTTTCCAGCGCGAACCGCGGGAACTTCCAATGGGTCTCAGCAGCAGTAGCGGCAAAGACCAAGCACGTTGGTGTCAAGCGAATTGCGATGCTGGTCCGCAGCGGCGAACTTGAGGGCTTATTCATCAAGCGGAACCGGCACAATAGCGAATGCTGGCTAAGCCGGGAGTCACTGAATCGATGGGTCGCCAAACGTGATGCGGAATTCGCTCGCTACATGTCCCGATTCGAGGTCAGGCGTGTATTGGGCTTGGCTCAAGTCACGCTGCAGAAATTCGTCCGAGCGGGGCTGATACGCTATCTAGAAGGATCTCAACACTACCTCCCCAAAGGCAGGGGCCTTTACTTCGATCGGGAAGACGTGGCCAAGATCAAGAACGCGTTCGAAAGGCACGCCGTACCACTGTGTGTGTACTCGAAACCAGGACAACTCATGGCGCTGCGCCACACTTTCAACAATTACCGCGGGCACGAAACCGGGCTTGCCGCCGCGATTCGAGCGGTGCTTGATGGCAGCCTAGTCCCAGCGGGTTATACGGACCGATTCCCCGGCATCGGGGGTTATCTGTTCTTCTCCAAAGATCTGCGGAACTATCGCTAAGTGCTGCATACCGAAAGGCTGCTTAACTACACCGAAGCGGCCTCGATATTAGGGGTCCAGAAGCGCATCATTCGTGGTCTTGTAACGCGTGGCCTCCTCGCGGCCAACCCCGGGCACCGATGCGGCTCTTCCAAATTGCTGCTCGCCAGAGACGTTCAAAATTTTAAGGAGCAGTACGTTGACCTCGCTGTTGTAGCAGAACGGTTCAGCACGAGCGTCAAGTGGGTCGTGTCCTGTCTAAAAGACGCCAGCATCCCAATCTTTGTCGTCCCGCAAGCTAGAAATGCACAGAAGCGGTTTGTCCTTCAGCAGGTTGCAACTCGTGTTCGCATTCCACCAAAAAACTGGTACCGAAGAAAGAAGCAACGTTTTCCTGCATTGGTGCGATGACTGAACCGACCAAGAACGCGTACGCTTCTCGATATTTCTTGAGTGGCCGCCGTCCTAGTTGTTCCGCTCGTTCAGACAGCCAACTTCATTTCGGAACAACGGAAGTTGGACGAGGTTCTCTCTACGGCCAGCTCGGTTAAGAATCCTAAGTGCCTTTTCCAGTGTGTCAGCTAACCTGCAGGCTCTGCGGCTCCGGACTCTTCACGTACGCCTCTGCTTGGCGCAGGTGCTGCGGGTAGGGATATGCTTGTGGATTTCCACTCGCGCGCACTTCGTTCAAAAATTCGGAGAACTTGTCCTGCGCCGCTTTCACCAGCGCAGGATTTCTCTGTTTTGCGGCTCCCCGTTCGATCCACGACCGGTCGTGCAATGCGAGACCCCAACCATACAGAGCCTTGGCAAACGTCACCCGGTCGGCTGGAGCCTCCAGCATTCGCAGTCCCCACGCTTTTCGAAAATATCCCACAGCACGCTCGATTTCCGCCCGGTTGGCTGCCTGTTTCGATCCGTACCGGTCCTTTGCCTGGATACCGAGCGCGTACAACACTTCCAGTTGCGTCTTCGCGAGCTCCGCCGCCTTCGGGGGCATGCCCTGCGCGTAATGCATCGCTGCATCCAGCCCCGCATCCACTGCTGGCGACGCCTGCAGTACGAGACACCGCCTCGCCAGATTCCGCAACGTTGGGTCGGGGTCCCCGCTTGCCTCCGCGACAGTTTGCATCGACGCTGGGCTCAGTTTCCTCACGTCAGCGCAGTTGTTATCGGTCAGCGCGGTCAGCACTCCCAGCTTCACCCGGTAACTGCTGTACCTGTTCGCGAGCGCGTCCTCGATATATCCCCACTTCTGCGTCTTTTGCTGTGACAGCTCCTGTCTCGCCTGCCGCCGGACGATCGGGTCGCCGGATTCTAGCCGTTCTTGAATGGGCACCTGTTGTTGTGCTGCCTGCGCCTCTACCTTCCATACCCATAGGCTGTTGGGTGGCGAAGCACGGCGCACCGCCTGTTCTTCCGTTGGCTGCAATTCTTCGTCCTGTTTCCCACCGTGCAGCATGAGCTTGTCCTTCAGACGGTCGTACCGTAGCCCCACGTCCTCGTTGTTGTAATAACTGCTGTGGATTGTCAGTTCGTAGTCACGCACTTTCTCGGAATCAGCTTGTCCGAGTTGCAGCGTAAAGGGGATTCTTTGTCCCTCGGTAAGCTGCCGCTGGGTGATTATTCTCCAGTCGTAGTCGAAGTGACCGCCGTCGCCGTATCTTTTGTGCAAGTACAAATCGGGCGCTGTGCTCACCAACGCCTCGGCTCCTTGCAGGTTTTGGATGTTCCCCCGGATCGTGTACTCCGAATGAAATGTCATCCGGTTCCCAGCATTCAGTGCGAAACCCAGCAACGTGAAGATCACGCACCAGTTCGCTGCGTAGATCGGTATTGTCAGCTTGCGGTCG
>Ga0137388_10002841_pt1 | contig 11004 bp, 15 predicted proteins | sample 15con2h14AmetaG_FD_104644 | JGI IMG/M metagenome (GOLD analysis project Ga0137388, IMG submission 104644) | Vadose zone soil microbial communities from Angelo Coast Range Reserve, California, USA - 15con2h1.4A metaG | ecosystem: Environmental > Terrestrial > Soil > Vadose zone > Saprolite...
GCATCGTCAGCTTGCCCATCCTCTGAGTCCCGAAGAGGTCGAGCGCACGACCGCGGCCCTCGAGGAGGCCCGAGCCTCTCATGTTCGTGCCAAGCAGCATTTGCGAGGCTGTGAAGAGCGCACGGCCCGTGCCCGGCAGCAGGTGATGGCTGGAAAGGCCCAAGGTCATCCTTCTGCCGCCCAGCGACAGATGGTGGACGAGGCGACACGGGAGAGGCTGCCCCAACGCAACGCTGAGCGTGCCGAGCTCCAACTTGTCGTGTCGCGGGACCGGGAGAAGCGGCAAAACCTCGAAGCGCGGCACGAAGAGTTGCTCGACGAGCTGGAAAGCCTGCGCCGGGACGCCGAGGCCCAGATCATTGGCAAGGCAAGCCTGGTGGTCACCACGCTAGCCCGGTTCCGCCTGCATCAAGCGGTTTTCTGCGGATCCTACGACGTTGTCCTGATCGACGAGGTGTCCGCTGCAGCGATCCCTGAGGTGCTCCTAGCCGTTTCCCGAGCACGCACGACCGCGGTCCTGCTTGGGGATTTCCTCCAGCTCGGCCCCGTGCTGCCAGGCAAGTTGGAGAAGGCGGAGCTTCCGGAGGTGCAGAACTGGTTGCTGAGGGACTCATTTGGGCTCTGCGGTATCGACAGTGCCGATGACGCAAAGCGGCACGGAGGCTGCGTTGTGCTCGACATCCAGTACCGGTTCGGCGAAGAGATCATGGAACTTGCCAACGCTGCGATCTACCGGAACACTCTCAAGCTGGGCAAACCTTCTCCAGCGAACCCCGAGGACCCGGCAATTGTCCTCCTCGACACGGACGATCTCGATGATTTGGGCATGATACGACGCACTGCGGCGACTGCGGGGTGGTGGCCGGTGGGAAGCCTGCTGGCCCGGATCCTCGCCCAGCATCATCGGAGCCGCGGTGAGTCCGTGGGAATCATCGCTCCCTACGGAAAACAGGTTGAGGCGACCTTGGAGGCGGTGCGCGACGTGGAAGGAGAGGAGGGCCTTTACGCCACAGACGTTGGGACTGTGCATCGATTTCAGGGCCGTGAATTCGATGTCGTTGTGTTTGACATGGTGGAGGGAGGGGGCAGAACCGGCTGGGTGGGCCAGGGTCAGGTGTCCAGTACCAGCAGATGGCAGCGTGACGGTGCCCGGGTCTTCAATGTGGCCCTGACCCGCGCCCGACTCAAGGTGTACTTGATTGGGAGCGGCAATCTCATCCGCAAGGCGCGCCCCAGCACGGTGCTTGGTGCTGTAAACGCCCTAAGTGCAACCGGGCGAATCGTGACTGTCAAGGCCGCGACCTTGCTTGGACCAGGCGGAGATTCCTCAGGACCCGAACCCGAGCCATTGGTGGAGGAGCTAGCTGCAATCCTCGCCCAACATGTTCGCGTGATGAACATCGATGATGAACATACATTCTATGCAACCCTGCGAGAATACCTTGAGGGAGCGCAAGAGAGCGTGTGGATGTGGGCGGCCTGGACGACGAAGCGACTCGCGACGGTCCTCCCCCTTCTTGAAGCTGCACGAAACCGCGGTGTGCGGCTGTGTGTATTCGTACGAAGTGATCGCGATCCCCTCATGGCCGACCCATTGAGCCAGCGAATGTTGAGGCAACTCCTGGACATCGTTCCCAATACCGTTCGTTACTATAAGATGCACCAAAAGATCGTCATCATTGACGAACGAGTGACGCTCCTCGGCAGTCTAAATGTGTTTTCCCACCGCGACACTCGCGATGTCATGATTGCGATGGAGGGCCGACAGTTCGCGCGAAGACTGTTGGCTCACGAGGGCGGCGAGGAGTTCCTGAGATCTCCCGCTTGTTTGTCGTGCAGCTCAGTGTCGATGGAACTATGTCGCTCCGAAGCAGAAAGCAAGAGATACGGATGGTATTGGTGGTGCAGCAAGTGTAAGAAGGCGACGCCTCACCCGGCCCAGCGGTCTAGGGCCCGGATAAGATGACGGTGTCCTCACCGGAGCCAGTGTTCCCGAAAGGGAGCGTCCAGTGTTCATGAAAGTCCCGAGGGGTCTCTTCTGGGCCGCCGTTCCTGAGCCTTCGACGGCCTTCGACCCACCGTGCTGCGCCGCTCTACCTGCCTCCGCGCCATTCTCCGCCGTTTCGGACGCGCTGAAGCCGGCTCTTTCGGGGGGCCGGCTTGCAGTTGTGAGGTTCGACGCTGCTACGTCGGTGGGGGAGCGGGGCCGGATTCGACGATCTCGGTCCATGTTCCCGAGCGTCGCCGCGCCCGATGCTGCTTCGGTCTCTCGACAACCTGGCTGTCGTCATCCAGGCCGTGCTTGGCCTTGAAGGACCGGATGCGATCGAGGTTGTAGGCGGCGAGGGTGAAGCCGAGCAGCACCGTCGTTTTGACGAAGCCCATGACCCGGAAGAATCCTCGGCTGAGATCGGCAAAGGCGCCCTTGAGAGCCGAGTTCGCCTACTCCACAACCTGCCGGCGCGCCATGCTTATCCGCCAGGCCGTCGTGCCGAACGTGATCGACTGCCACCAGGGCAGCTCGACCGCCATCGCGGTCAGGATCCCTGAGCAACAGCATTCCGCCTCCGTGTCCACCGACAGCGCGGTCCGGGATCGCCGCATCGTCTTCGGGAACGATCGGCTCCGTAGCAGCCCCGAGCAGAACGGGCACCGCCACCGGGTGGCTCCATCTGAATCGGGTCCCGCATGCCGAGTGAGCCGCCACCGTGCCCGCTGGTTGAATTTGGCCTCGTAAGCAAGCCTCTCTTCCTCAGGGCCCCCCTCGGCGGGACCGGCAGGTCCCGCACCTCCTCCGGCAGAACAACTGCCCGTTGATCAGCAACGACTCTCCGGAGAACGGCTTCACGCCGCGCCGACCAGCCCGAAGCCAACAACGGCAGTTGCGCCACAGCAGGCTCGACACCGATCGGCCCGTAGCGGTGGATCCAAGCAGCGATCTCGCCCGGCGTCTGTCGGCGCGCGGCTGTAACGTGATTCACGTCGAACCTCCACAGAAGGTTCCGGCCAGGCCCCGGGGCTCGCAGCATCGCCGGGGCCCCATGGAAGATCGGTTGGTTGGCGTGGCCGAGGTGGCCCAGATGCTCGGCATCTCCCGCCAGCGCGTGAATCAGATGGTGACGAGCGCGCCGGACTTTCCCGGGCCGGAAGCGCAGCTATCCGCAGGGAGAATCTGGCGGGTCTCGCTCGTCAAAGCGTGGATGGACGCGCACCCTGACCGATCGAAGAGGGGGTCGCAAGACGGGGAAGCTAGATCAGAGGTCGCAGAGCTGAAAATCAGCCACAAGCCCCGCGGGGTGGCGTGTGGCAGTGGGGGGGAGTATTCACGTGGTGCTTCGGGCGGTATTCGCCTCTTGTGCGTCGGCTACTCGATCTCTATACATTCTCTCCCGATCCTTCAGCTGTGGTGGATCAAGGGCGGCTAAACCAATACGACTAAACCCGTGCCGCTAACTTAAGCTCAGATCGCAGGACTGAACGTCGGACCGCCGAAGTTGGAAGCAAAATGCCCCAGCGCGCATAGGTGCAAAAGGCTCACAAGTTCCGGGGAACCGAGCGGGCGAATCACACGCTTGTAACCTCAAGTAAACAGCATTGCGGCTAAAACCCTGGTGAGGTCTCTCAGGAGCGGACGCCGACCCGTGCGGCCAGACCGATGAGAGCGTCGGGCGACTTGCGGGACAAGCGCATGAGTTGCCGTATGGCTTCGCGGGTCATCGGGTGGAAGCGGGTGTGCTGTGGCGCAATCTTCTCGGCCTTCAGCAGGTGCTGCAACGACCGTTCCCGGTCGGCCGGGCGCCCCGTCCACAGGTAGCCACGGGCAAGGTCGATGTGGTAGTGGCTCGTCCGCTCTGCCGAGAAGCCGGTGGGGGGCTCGAACGCGCCCGAGTCTGAGCGGGCGATGGCCGCGCCGACGTCACCGAGCTCGACGGCCATGGACACGTCCCAGATGCGGACGTTGACGGGTCCAAAGACGAGACGATAGTCGTCGCGGTCAGTGCCCAGGCGCTCGGCGGCGTTCCGTGCCTCAGCGAGGTGATCGTCTGCCATGTTCGCGTCGCCGTCCCGGGCGGCGGCCAAGCTGGCCTCCAGGTGAAGATAGCCGTAGACGGAGATCGTCGCCGGCTCGTCGTCGCTGACTATGTCGCCGATCCGGGTGAGGGAGGCATTCATCAGGGCCTCTGCCGAGCGGAACTCTCCGGCGCCGATCATCTCGTGAGCCCGCATGGTTTCGCCGACCGCCAGCTCCAGCGGGTCGCCCGACCGCTGTGCGGCGTACGCGTGGCGGGTCACCAGCAGCGCCGCCAGGTCGAGGTAGCCGAGCTTGTAGGCCAGCGTACGGCAGGCGTCGTAGGACTCCGCCAGCAGGCGGAAGATACGCTCCTGCTCACCGGAGGGGCGGGCGTGTGCCGCAGCGCGCAGGTCGCGAAGCAGGGCGGGCAGCTCCGCGCCGAGCTTCAAGTAGCGCGCCGCCTGGCGTAGCCGCGTGATCTCGCCGACCCGGGCCCGTAGCTCGGCGAGACCGGGCGGCGGCCGCTCATAGGGTTCCGGCGGCAGATCGTAGACCGCCACCTCGCGCCGGAGGTCGGCAATCGGCTCGTGAACGGCGTCCTCGCTCGCAGTCTGCCCGCGGTAGGGCTGTCCAGTCAGGTCGGTGACCTCAACATGCAAAGCGCGGCTCACCGCCGAGATGAACGACGGGGTGGCGTCGCGGTAGCCGCGCTCCACCTTGCGTACCAGGCTGACGGAGCACGGAACCCGGTCGGCAAGGCCCTGCTGGGTGAGTCCGCGCAGCTTCCGTGCGTTCGCGATGGCCTGCCCTATCGAACCGTTCGGCATGAGCGCCGCGTCCTTATCTTCGAGGAGCCGAGGACGTTCAGCCTATCCGCGCACCTCGACCCCGTCCCACGCACGCGGCCGGTCGGAGGATCGCCGAGGGCATCAGCCTTAAGCATGACCGGTGATACAAGGTGTGTCACTTCCTTCGCGTCCGGACCCTTTAGGTTCTCCGGCAAAGATGAGCGTCCGGTACCGAGAAAGCCATCCTCTCCCCGCCGGCCTGCGAGCGGCTCACGCAGCAGGCGCCGAATCCCCAACCGCGCCGGTCGTCCCGCTCCTCTCCGGGCCGAGGGGCCTTTCTCGGTGGCCGGCTGTGGTCGCGAGCCGAGGCGGGTTGGCTCGCCACCGCCCCACTCTCAACCTGATGGGCCCGGATCGTCATCCTGCTGTCCCTGTCCCGGCGCCGCCCCGTGGAACCCACGGTGTTCAGCGCCGTGGAGTTCACCAACGCGGCCAGTCGCTCCTCGGATTCCTCTGCCAGATCGCAGGCTGCCCCACCTCTCGCAACGCATTTACGACGCGGGCGGCATACTCGTATGGGCCTTACTCAGCGAGAGGAAAAGAGAAAAACGGACGGGGTGGAGTGGCCCCTGCGTAGTCGATTCTCACGCTGAATACACCGATGAGCTCAGAAGATCATGGGCAGATTGGGGGAGCACAGGGCATCCTGAGCAGGTCAGTCTTCGGGTTGATTGCTCCGGAGGCGGGGATGACAGGGCCACGATGGCCCGCAACTCGGCGGTACGCACGACGTTGGTCACCGCGCTCGCGCTCGAGTCAATCCCGGATGGACACCTCTCACGCGACGCGAGGTGGTCCTCGGCGGTGACTGGCCGGCAGGATCCGGGCCCAGGGCCGATATCGGGATCCACACAGATGGGACTGAGATCCCCCCCTCTCGGGTGGCATACGCTTGACTTCCTGCCGGGACGGCGGTCGGCCCTCCTTGCGGCGCCAGAGATCTCGCGACGGCTTGGACGAGATGGTCAGGGCGGCTGGCGAGGCCCTCACGCCGTTGTGGACAGTGGCCGTCTTAGGCTGTGGAGGTTCGGCTCAGGGTCTGTCGTTTGCCCTGGTCAGCGAGTTGTGTGAGCACGCCTCCATCCATCCATCCATCCATCCATGGGGTGTTCCCGGTATGGGGCACAGTGTCCATGAACCCATCCGGGCTGCCCCGGTCGGCTTCGACCAGGTGTCCTCTTCTGGTCTCGTCGGTCGCCCCGACTGACGTCACCGGCATCCGCCCCAAGCCAAGGTGGCGCCGGGCCGATATAGCATTCGCGCTATGCCCTGGGGTACGATCGAACTCGAGCAAGAGGTCGAGAACTGGTTGCTCTCGCTCCCGGACGACGACTTCGGTCAGGTCGAGCGCTATGTTGACCTGCTCGCCTAAGAAGGGGTCCTCCTCGGCGAGCCCTTCACTCGGCAGCTGAGGGGCAAGCTGCGGGAGCTGCGCTTCTATCTCGGCCGACGGCAAACAAGGATCACCTACCACGTGGTGTCAGGTAGGCGAATTGTGCTGCTTACCGTCTTCACAAAGACGAGGCAACAGAAGCGGGACGAGATAGATCGGGCTTGGCGGGCGATGCAGAGCTGCATTGCTGAGGGCCACACGGCTGAGGAGGACGACGAATGACCCAGCGGAAGACTTGGGACGAGATCAAGAAGCAGAGGCCTGATACGCCGGCCCGACGACAGGGCTATGAAAAGGCCGGGCGCAGCATCCGCCTGGCTATGGAAATCCACGCGTTGAGAGAGAAGCGGGGCCTGACCCAGAAGGAGTTGGCGGCGCGGCTTGGCACGACCCAGTCAGCGATCGCCCGCCTCGAGGCTGGCAACGTTGCCCCGAGCCTGCCAACTCTTGACAAGGTCGCTGCGGCCCTAGGCGTCGAACTAGTCGTGAGCTTCGTCGACCTCAACGAGAGGATCGCCGGTTGAGGACTAAACGAGCCAAGCAAAGGGTCTTGCTCAGCGTCGAAGAGGAGGCTGCCTCTGGAAAGTGTGGAGCCTGAGCCAGCACGCTTGTTCGTCATGCTCAGTGACTTCCATGAACATGCCCACCTTGTCGGTTCAGCCGTGATAGGCGGCGCCTGCCCTTGACAATTGCTAAGTGGTAAGTGTCTACTAACGGTTAGTGGATACTTACATAGATACCAGGTTGAGCGCCCTTGGCGACGCCACTCGCCGGGTGATCTTCGAGCTCTTGGCCAAAGGCCCCAGCCCGGTGGGTGAGCTCGCCCGGGAGCTGCCCGTCACGCGGCCCGCGGTCTCCCAGCACCTCAGGGTGCTCAAGGAGGCGGGCCTAGTGATCGACCGCCAGGAGGGCACCCGGCGGCTGTACCAGCTCAATCCCGAGGGTGTGGGCGCCCTTCGCGCGTACTTCGACCAGTTCTGGAATCGGGCCCTTATTGCGTTCAAGGAAGCTGCGGAGAGCGGACAGGAGGAGAAGCCATGACCACGCAGACCGCGCAGACATCCGTCCAGGCCTCGATCGTCGTCGAGGCCCCCATCGAGCGAGCGTTCTCTGTCTTCACCAACGACATCGGAAGCTGGTGGCCGCCCGAGCACCACATTCTTCAGGGCGAACTCGCGGACATGGTGTTCGAACCCCGCCAGGGGGGCCATGTCTACGACCGGGGCGTCGACGGGAGCGAATGCCATTGGGGGCGCGTGCTGGCCTATGAGCCACCCACTCGCGTCGTGATCAGCTGGGACGTCAGCCCCCAGTGGCAGATCGAGGCAGATCCCTCGAAGACCAGCGAGGTCGAGGTGCGATTCGTGTCCGAGAGCCCCAGCCGGACCCGGGTCGAGCTCGAGCACCGCAACCTGGAGCGTCACGGGGAGGGTTGGGAGCAGCTGCGCGACGCCGTCGGGTCCCCTGACGGGTGGGCGTTGAGCCTGCGCCGGTTCGTTGAGCGTCTGACCCGGTAGAGGTTCCCTTGTGCCGGCCCACGGTCTAGTGTGAGCCGGCACGCAGTGTGAGGAGGATGACTATGGGAAACCGGCCTACCCACTTCGAAATCCCGGTAGACGACCCCGATCGCGCGGAGAAGTTCTACTCGTCCGTCTTCGGCTGGACCATCCAGCGGTACCCCGGTGCGCCGACGTACTACGGGCTGGCGGGAACTGGCGACACGCAACCCGGCATCGATGGAGCCCTGATGCAGCGCGGGGAGGGGGCCTCGGGGACCAGGATCACGATGTCCGTCGACTCGATCGAAGACGCCGCTGCCAAGATCGAGGCCGAGGGCGGCAAGGTTCTGCAGGGCAAGATGCCGGTCCCTGGCATGGGCTACTTCGCCATCTGCGAGGACACGAAAGGCAACTCGATCGGCATCTTCACGACGGATCCGACCGCGACGATGTAGGCGGTTCCGCCAGGGCCGGGACCGGTGTGGCGGTGCCCGGTGAGTCCGGTGAGTGGGGGTTCTCAGATCGCGTCGCCGCGGCGGGCACGAGCGCGTCGCTTGCCCTCATGCATCGCCTGCACGCGGGAGCCCGGGATCGCGTGGCCTTCCTCGATGAGCTCAACTGCTGTGGGTGGGGCATCCAGTCGGCCCAGGGATCGCTGTCGGCGATCGGCGACGCCGCGGTGTGAAGGGTGAAGTCGCCAGGCGTCACCCGGTCGAGCTTATCCCAGGCAACTGGGAACGACACGGGCACCCTCGGGCGAACGCGCGGGCTGTACGCCGACACGACAGTCGCTCCGCCGGCCCGGGTCGAATCGACGAACACTTTGCCGGCGCGGTCTTCCCGGATGAACTCGGTAGTGGCGAGTGCGGGGTCGAGGCGCTCCGCACGCGCCGCGATCGCCCGGGTCGCCGCCGCAGCGTCGGCGGCCGTCTGGCCCTCGATGGGGACAAACACGTGCACGCCCTTCGCTCCGCTGGTCTTGACCGCGCCCCCACCAGGCCGGTGTCGGTCAAGGCCTGGCGGACGAGCTGTGCGGCCCGGGCGGCCAGCGGGAACGCCTCTGCCGACGGGGGGTCGAGGTCGATCACGAGGTGGGTGGGCCGTTCCCAGCTGTCGGCGCGCATCAATGTCGGGTGGTATTCGACCGCACGCTGGTTGGCCAGCCACAGCAACGTGCGACGATCGTTGCAGAGCGCGTAGGAGACGTCGCGTTGCGAGGTTTCTGCCCACAGCGACACCGTAGGCACCCACGGCGGGGTGTACTTGGGAACGTTCTTCTGCATGAATGGTGCCTGACCCCGGGTCACCCGAACGACCGACAGCGGGCGGCCCTCCAGCACCGGGATGATCCGGTCACAGACCGCGTCCAGGTAGTCCACCAGATCCCGCTTGGTTGCCTCGGCTCCGTCAAACAGCGGTTGGTCGAGGTTGGTCAGGGACACTCCGTTGCGCACCTCGTCGCCACTCATGGGACAACCTTCCCAAGCTCGCGGCGCGAGGTCAATTCCGCGTGCGCGGCTCACGTCGAGACGCCCTGTCTAGGATCTCTGCCAAGAGACGTCTGGCTGGGCTCTCGTCGAGCCGTCAGGCTCCGGGAAGCAGGTACCCCAACTCGGCGGCTGCAGGGCCGACGATCGCATCGATCAACTTGATGTCGGAGCCCGCTAGGTAGTGCCGGTGCCCCCCCGACACCAGCCCGCCGGCGGGGGAGACGTGGGACCGGAGCACCTGGATTCTCTCCGGAGTGTGCTCGTAGCCGTGGAACGAGGCGGGCAAGGGAACCCCGAGGAAGCGCGCGAGGTCTAGGCGGGCGGCATCCGCGTCCAGCAGCAGGTCCTCCCACTTAATGAAGAGGGTCGGCGAGCCTCGGCCGGCGTAGAGGTCGGGCAACTTGGCCGCCGCAGGCCACAGCCGAGCATGCTGCTCCGTGGTGAATTCGGGCCAGGTATGCGTTGCCGCGGCCCGATGCTTCCCCGAGGCGACCACGTCGTAGGGATGGCGCAGGATGACGACGTAATGAGTCCCGAATTTCCGGAGAAATCCAGCGACGTGATACGGGGCAGAGGTGCTTTGCACCGGCCAGAACACTGGTTCTTTGAACCCAAGCAATCTGAGGCATCCGGGGTCTTTGCGTCCGAAGCCTTCCCAACGCATGTGCTCACGGACGCCAACCTTGCCCATTCGGTCTGAGCCGGTCTCGGCGCAGCCCCACAGGTACTGGACAATCTCCGCATCGGTCATGCCGACGACCTCGCGGGAGATCTCGTGGGCGCAGTAGGCCCATGGGGACTGGCTGACCCAGTCGCTGACCAAGGCGGTCCCCGACCGGGGCGCCCCGGTGACGAAGAGCAACCGAGGGGGCAGTCCAAGGCGCGACTCGCCTCCGAGAGACGGATTGGCGTCAGCGCTCACGCGGGCGCTCCGCTGCTTCGGTCGCTGCGGCAACCGCCTGGAAGTAGCGGCAGAAATTACCCCCCAGAATTCCCCGAACACAGGCGGCACTGAGCCCCGTTTCGAACAGGGCTCCGGTCAGCTTCGGGAACCCGAGCGACCATCGCTCGAAACCTTCCGTGACCATCGTAAAGTCGAACTGGTGCTCCGGCTGGAAGCCCCTCGCCCGAGACTCGTTGCGCAACCGTTCCGTGACGGCACGGGGTGCCTCAGCGACGCCCCAGTCCGACCCGACGCCGACGTGGCCTTCCCCGCAGACTTCGACGGCGTGGAGGAGGTGGTCGACCATGATGGCGAGGGAGGCGGGACGGCTGCGGCAGTCCACAAGGAACGCCGGCACGGCGCAGACGCCCAGGTACCCCCCGGTGGCCGCCAGCGCCCGCAGGACGTCGTCCGTCTTGTTCCGTGGGTGGGCGTGGACGGCCGCGCAGGCCCCATGACTGACGGCAACGGGCGCTCGCGAACAGCGGATGGCCTCCATGGTGGTCCGCGCACCGCAATGGGAGACGTCGACGATGATCCCGAGGTCGTTCATGCAGCGGATCAGGTCCCTGCCGAAGGCCGTCAGACCTTCGTCGACGGGCTGCATGCAGCCGTCTCCGGCGGGGCTTCGGCCGTTGTAGGTGAGCTGAACCATGCGCACGCCCAGTCCGTAGAAGGTGTGGACATTCCGAAGGTTCCTTCTGCGTGAACAGCGGCAGGATGTCAGCCTCAAAGCTCACGGTGTCGTCCACGAATATCTCCTATCGGAGGAGCCTCACGACGATACTGAGCACCGCATTGTCTCATAGCCGAACGCAA
>Ga0137388_10002842_pt1 | contig 11000 bp, 13 predicted proteins | sample 15con2h14AmetaG_FD_104644 | JGI IMG/M metagenome (GOLD analysis project Ga0137388, IMG submission 104644) | Vadose zone soil microbial communities from Angelo Coast Range Reserve, California, USA - 15con2h1.4A metaG | ecosystem: Environmental > Terrestrial > Soil > Vadose zone > Saprolite...
CGGGTCTTCGCCAACAGCGCCGGGTCGCGTCGGCGATTCGCGCGCTATTGGCGGGTGATCTACCCAGGGAGCGCCATCATTCGGCGGATGTGGCTTCGTGCTATTCAGCGGAGGGCGACGACTCCCTAATGCGGCCTCTCCTTCATTCGCGCTCTTGTTATCCAGCCTGACGCGCGAAAGTAGAGGAAAAACGGCAAGCCGAGGGCGATGAAAAACAGGCCCACCGCGGATTCCACGGGGGAAGCTGTCAAGGTATTAACCACCAGCCAGAGCGCGACGATTACGAACAGCGCCGACACTACCGGATAACCGGGCGTGCGGTACCGACGAGGAGACGCGGGAAGCTTCCTTCGCAGCACGAAAAGAGACGATCCGACCAGCGCGGTGAAAACCCAGACAGCGAAGATCACCGACGTCGTGATCTGGTCGAAGGTGCCGGACAGCGCGAGCACGCACGCCCAGATTCCCTGGAACCAGATCGCGTTGACCGGCACGCTCGATGTCGCGCTCAAGTTCGCCAGCGGGCCGAAGAAGAGTCCGTCGCGTGCCATCGCGAACGGAACGCGCGCGTTCATCATCGTGATTCCGTTGAGCGCGCCAATCGCCGAGATCATGAACGCAAGAGACACGATCTGCGCTCCATACGATGAGAATGTCTGCGCTGCTTTGGCCGCAACCGGAAGCGCGTCACGGTACGCCGTCGAGTTGGCCGTCAGTACCTCGCTGAACGGCAGGGCGTAGAAGTAGGCGAGATTCGTTATCAGATAAACGAGAATCACGATCAGCATCCCGAAGATCAGCGCGCGCGGGACGTTCCTCTCCGGTTTTTCGATCTCGCCCGCTACCATTGGGACGTTCGACCACCCCTGATAGGCCCATAGAGACGCGAGCATTGCGGCGCCGAACGCGCCCATCCCGGCCGGCGCGATTGTCGCCGTGACCGGAGTCTTCAAATGCTCCCACGATCCCGTACGAGAGAGGAGAAACGCGCCCAACACGATGATCGCTATCCCGCCCAGCTTGGCGACCGTGGCCACCCACTGCACTCGGCTACCTATCCGGATGCCACGCGCGTTCACCCAGGAAAAGAGAAGAATCACGGCGACCGCCACGATCTGCTGGATGCCGAGTCGCCAGTGCACGACCTGACCCAGCACGTGGAAATCGTGAGTGGTAAAGACGGCGCTGAGCGGAACGAACGAGGCAAGGAATGACGCCAGCGCGGTAGAGACGGCGGCGAGTCCTCCGCTCGCGATGAGCATCACCGACGACCAACCGAACAGAAACGCGGGAAGATCGCCGTACGCTTCGCGCAGGAACACGTACTCACCACCGGCCTCGGGCATCATCGCGCCGAGCTCGGCGTAGGTCAGCGCGCCGGCCAGAGACAGAAGTCCGGCGGCTAGCCACGCGAGCACCACCTTCGACGGACTACCGACGAGCTGCGCCATCGGCGCGGTCTTGAGAAATACGCCCGTTCCAATGACGGTGAGCACGAGCGCGATCGAATCGCGGAGCGACAGCGCTCTCACGAGCTCTCTTGTCGCGGACGTCACTCCTGGTGATGCCGCGGCGGGGGAGCTCACTCGGGCGGGCGAACTACGTCGTGCGGTCCGGTGTTGCGAATGCCGTAAGTAGGTCGCACGTACTCTTCCGTCGTCGCGATACCCTCAGCCTTGTCGAGCTCGCGATTCTCGCGCTCGATGTTGTCTCGCTCTTCCTTGTAGCGACCGTACCATTTGCGCGTGACCTCGCCGGCGAGCTCGCGACTGCCGAGTCCGAAGGCGAGCGACAGCGCGAGCGCGATGGCGCCAAAGAGAATCGCAAACGCGGTCGTGACTATCTCCGTCGCGACGCCGAGCTCCTGGAGCGCCATGAAGACGGCAAGCACGACGACGCCGCCCTTCCCCACGCGTGCGAGCGTAGGTCCACCGTGGAGTCCGCCCGCCGAGGCCATGATCAGGCCGCCGACGAAGCTGCCGAGCACGATGCCGACGATCATGATGACGATCGCGGCGATGACGCTCGGGATGTAGCTCACCAGCTCCGAGAAGACGTTGGCGAGGGACTGTAGTCCCAGCGCGTTGGCGGCGACGAGCATCACCGCGAACATCACGAACCAGAAGACGAGACTCCCCGCGACGCGCGTCGGGTTCACGCGCGAGCCCGACCGCTCCACCGCCTCCATCACGCCGCCGCGCTCGAGGATTTGGTTAAGATGGATTTTCCGCATCAGACGGTCGGTTCCCTTCTCGAGCAACCTCGCCAGGAGATAGCCGGCAAAGAGGATGACGAGCGCGCCGAAGAGGGCGGGGACGTAGCGATAGAGCTGCTCGAAGCTTCCCTGCAGCCTGTCGCCGAACGTGAGTGTCATCGTGGTGTCCACTAGAACCTCACATTGAGTAGGGAGTGATTCCCTGGTGTGCGGGCGGCCAAAAGTGCGAGGCTCGCCGGGTTGAAAGTTACACGAAAGCGGGGCGGTCCGGCGTCAGGTTTGGGATGGAGGTACCGCTCGGTGATGATCAGGCCTGCCAGGCCTCCACCAACGGCCAGGCCCCCGATCACATGGGGATTGTTCCGGAACGAGCTGTCGAGCGCCGCGATGCCCGCGCCCATCAGTGCGCCGGCGAACGTGCCCAGCGAAAGTCTGTCAGCCTGGTCGCGATCGTGATCGTAGCTCTGAACGAGAAACCGATCGCCGGCCATCATGCCCACAACTCCTCCGACCGTGGCGAATGTCGCGAAGTGTGAATAGGACGCATGCCGGCTGAGCAAGGCGATCCCCGCGCCGGCACCGAGTGCGGCCGTGGTTCCCAAAGTCCCCACGTCGCCTGCAGTGACGCTGTATCTCGCGTTCCTCGGATACAGGAGACCGATCGGGTAGCCGATAAGGCCCGACGCCAGCACGACCGTGACTTCGGAGCGGTTCGATAAACGCCGGGTGGTACAGTTCTCGACGAATGTCACCGGATCGAAGGTGCAGCTCCGATCCCCCCGGAGGGCTTCCATTGTACCGAAAGCAATGAGCGAGCCGATATCTGATCCGAATCCGGCCGCGACCGCATCCGCTTCTGTCATGTTGCGAGCAGCGCGAACACCGATCGCCGCACCCGTAACTCCGCCGATGAAGGCGCCGGCGTATTGAGTTTTGTTCTCGCCCTTGAACAGATAGGTGATTGCCCACCCGGCAAGCGCGCCATTAAGGCCCGCGTTGGTCGAGAGGTCCGCTTGTGGCCTCGAGATGAACATTCGCCGCGATATCTCCGATGCGGCGAAAAAGGATCCGCCGGCCACGACGAGATAAGCTGCCGATGCGCCAGCGTCATTGCCTCCAATGGCGCCGGCGAATGCCGGACCATAGACGCCAATGCCGAGAAGGGTCTGCCCTTTGATGAACGCGTTCCGCGCATCGGTGCGCGCCATGATCGTCTCACGCGGCAGTCTCGAAACGACCGCGCGGATCGCGTCGCGGTCAATACCGCTGAGCGCATAGCGTTCGACCACGCCCGTTCTTCGCGTTACCGCGAGAACGTAGGTCGAATCGTTGGTCGTAAAGAGGCGCGCCTCCGTGAACTCGCCCGAGACGGGCCACCACGGTGTGCGCAGTGAGGCTCTGTCAGCGAGAAATGGGGTCATCACCGTGACGAGCCCGGCGCTGTCGAATGGAACGGGTCGCTCGATAATCTGCGCATTGATGCGCGAAACGGGCAAAGACAACAAGGCGCCAATTGGTGCGAGGCGTCGAATTGACATCATCTTGAGTTGGTCAGGTTCGGGTTCCGCGCTGAATGTCGAAGATCGCACTGCGACGGCACTTGCCGCAGATCAGCCAGTCCCGGTGCCGAGCATAACCCAGGCCGAAGGATCCGCCGCCAATTTCGCGACGCGTCATCGCCACGTTGCACCGGGGGCAGAGCGGCATTTTTCCAGATGCAACCTCGTCGCGGATCTGTTGCAGCTCGCCCGCGGTGTACTGCGCCAGGTCCTTCTCAGCCGACCGGTGACTTCCTGCATCCGGCGGCTTCGCAGAATCATCGACCGCCATTAGTCCGGAATCCGTACCACGATCTTGCCGAATTGCTGGCCGCTCTGGAGCCGCTCGAATGCCTGTCGCCCCTGCGAGATGTCGAACACCGAATCGATGAGCGGCATGAGATGGCCCGCGTGGAACTCACTCGTGACGGCGTCGAACTCCGCGTCGTTCCCCATCGTCGAGCCCATGATGTCCCACTGATACCAGAACAGTCGTCGGATGTCCATCTGGACCATCGGCCCTGAGGTCGCGCCGCACGTCACCAGACGGCCGCGCCTTCCGAGGGCGCCGAGTGATTGCGCCCACGTCGCTTCACCCACCGTATCCAACACTACATCGACTCCGCGCTTGAGCGTGCGCGTCCTGACCTCCTTCCCTACATCGGTCGACGCGTAGTTGATCACGTGCTCCGCGCCAAGTCCGCGCGCCAGCGCCAGTTTCTCGTCGCTGTGCGATGTGACCCACGCCGTCGCGCCGATGGTGCGCACGATCTCAAGCGCGGCGAGCGCGACACCACCGCCAATTCCCCAGATCAGAACGTTGTCCGTTTTCTTGACGCGGGCGCGCGTCACTACCATTCGCCATGCCGTAAGGGTCGACAGAGTGAACGCCCCAGCTTGCTCGACCGGCCTGTCTTTCGGAATGCCGCGTGCGTTGCGTGCCGGAATAACGATGTATTCCGCCAGCGTGCCGGGGGCGTGCTCACCGAGCAGCCTGAAATTGACGCAGCAGGAGTGCTCACCAGCCTGGCAGAACTCGCAGGTATGATCGCTCAAGCCGGGGTTGACGATGACGCTGTCGCCGACCCTCAGCTGGTTGTCCGAAGTACCGTGCAGGTCGCCGATTGCGTCGACGACTCCAGTGGCGTCGGCCCCAAGGATCCAGGGCGGGGTGATCTTGACGCCCGGCATTCCAGCGACGACGAACAGGTCCAGATGGTTGAGCGCCGCGGCTTTGACGCGGACGCGAATCTCGCCGCGCTGGGGCTCCGGCTTCGGCAGATCAGTGCGGTACTCGATCTGGTCGAGCCCGCCGTGCGCCGAGATGGTGAGTCCTCGCACGCGATTATCGGAGCGTTATATTCAGTCGGAACATTGATTTACGGCTGTGATAATTGCGGCCATCCCAAAGGGGCTGCGCGCCGCAGCCGGAAGATACCGCCTTTGATTTCCATTCGCTCCGGATCAGTCTGAATGCTCCCCATAAAGGTCCCTCCTCTAGGCGAGTCGATCGTTGAGGCCACGGTATCCCGGTGGCTCAAGAAAGAGGGCGATGTCGTTGCCGCCGGCGACACGCTCGTCGACCTCGAGACCGACAAGATCACCGTAGAAGTCCCGGCACTCAAACCCGGTGTGCTGGCCAAGCGCGCCAGAAATGAAGGCGATGTAGTTCACGTCGACGACGTACTCGGCGAGCTGGACGAGACAGCGGTTCCAGCCACAGTGGTAGCGGCACAAGCTCCGGCTCCCGCGGCCAAATCTCCCGCGCCGGCTGCGCCAGCTTCCGCTCCGCCTGCGCCCGCTCGCAGTGCGCCGCCTCCCGCCGCTCAGTCTGAAACAATCAAGTCATCGCCGGCAGCCCGTCGTATTGCGGAGGAGCGCGGCATCGACATCGCCGCTGTCGCCGGAACCGGTCGTGGCGGCGTCGTATCGAAACCCGATGTGCTGGCCGCGCCGAGCGGTACTGAGCGCGCACCCGTTGCTGCGTGGACCCCGACTTCGGCTCCCAGCGCACCACCACGCGGAGGAAATGGGGCGACGCCCGGTGAGCGCGAGACGCGCGAGAAGATGTCCACGCGCCGCAAGCGCATCGCCGAGAACCTGCTCCAGTCGCAGCACGCGACGGCGCATCTCACGACGTTCAACGAAGTCGACATGTCGGCCCTCAATGCGCTGCGCGACAAGTACAAGGAGAAAGTCGAGAAGGAGCACGGCGTCAAACTGACGTTCATGCCCTTCTTCGTGCGCGCCGCGTGTCAGGCGTTGAAGCAGTTCCCGATGGTCAACGCGCAGATCGATGGCGACACCATCATCTACAAGCACTATGTGAACATGGGGATCGCGGTCGCGTCGGAGCAGGGGCTCGTCGTTCCCAATGTCAAGGACGCGGATCGCAAGGGCACTATCGACTTGAGCCGGGAGATCTCGGAGGTCGCCAAGCGTGCGCGCGACGGCAAGCTGACGATGGATGATCTCACCGGCGGCACATTCACGATCACCAACGGTGGTGTTTTCGGCTCCCTTATTTCCACGCCGATCATCAACTACCCGCAAGTCGGCATACTCGGCTTGCACAAGACGCAGGACCGGCCGATCGCGGTCAATGGCCAGGTCGTCATCCGGCCCATGATGTACATCGCGCTCTCCTACGACCATCGCATCGTCGATGGCCAGCAGGCGGTGCTATTCCTCGTACGCGTGAAGGAGCTCGTCGAAGATCCAGCCGCGATGCTTATCGAATAGATGGTCGACTGCGATGTAGCTATCATCGGCGGCGGACCCGGTGGATATGTAGCAGGAATTCGCGCCGGCCAGCTGGGCCTCAACACAGTTTGCATCGAGATGGACAAGACGCTTGGCGGAACGTGCGTCAACGTCGGGTGCATTCCATCGAAAGCGCTGCTCACATCAACGGAGCACTACGAGTTCGCGCGGCTGCACGCTGCCGAGCATGGCGTGACGATCGGCGATGTGAAGCTGGACCTGCCGACGATGATGAAGCGCAAGGACACGGTCGTAGGCCAGAACACCAAGGGCGTCGAGTACCTGTTCCGCAAGAACAAGGTGACGTGGGTCAGAGGAAAGGGGACGCTCAAGAAAGGGAATGTTATCGACGTCGCTCTCTCGGATGGAAAGTCTGAGTCGTACCGGGCGAAGAACGTCATCATCGCGACCGGCTCCGTTTCAGTCGAGCTGCCCTTCCTCAAATTCGACGAGAAGCGAGTGCTGTCGAACATCGGCGCTCTCAAGATTCCCGAAGTGCCGAAGCATCTGCTGGTGATCGGCGGCGGAGTCATCGGACTCGAGCTCGGCTCCGTTTGGCGCCGGCTTGGCGCGAAGGTGACAGTAGTCGAGCTGATGCCGACGATTCTTCCCGGCAACGACGAAGAGATCATCAAGGAAGCGGACAAGGTTTTCCGGAAGCAGGGGCTCGAGATTCGTGTCGGATCGAAAGTCACGGGGGCGAAGGTCGAAGCGAATCGCGTCCTCGTCGACGTCGAGAAGGATGGAAACAGGGAGACAATCGAGGCGGATTACGTGCTGGTGTCCGTTGGTCGCAAGCCATCGCTGACTGGTATAGACGCTGCCGCGCTGGGTCTCGGCGTGAGCAAACGAGGTGAGATTCTGGTGGACGCGCAGATGCGCACGAACATCCCCAACGTCTATGCGATCGGAGACGTTGTGGGTGGCAAGCTCCTCGCGCACAAGGCCGAGGACGAGGGCGTCGTCGCGACAGAGGTGATCGCAGGGCAGAAGTCGCACATTGATTACAAGTCGATGCCGTCGGTGGTGTACACGTGGCCGGAGATCGCGACGGTAGGATTGGCCGAGCACGAGGTGAAGGCCAGCGGGCGAAAGTACAAGACCGGGAGGTTTCCCTTCTCTGCCAATGCCCGGGCGCGTACGGCGGGCGACACGACGGGTTTCGTCAAATTCATTGCGGACGCCGAGACCGACGAGCTGCTCGGCGCGCACATGATCGGGCCGGGAGTGTCGGAGTTGATTCAGGAGGCGGTGCTGGCGTTCGAGTATCGCGGATCGTCGGAGGACATCGGCATCACCGTACACTCGCACCCGACGCTCAGCGAAGCGGTGAAGGAAGCCGCGCTTGGAGTTTTGGGAAGGTCGCTGCAGATATGAGGCGGGAAGCGGGAAGCGGGAAGCGGGAAGCGGGAGGCGGGAAGCGGGAAGCGACAACGTGGGACTCGTTGCAGGTCCCCAGTAACTAACGACGAAGTCGATGAACCGGACAATCAGGCCGATGGTCGCGGCCGATCGCAGCGGCGTCTTCAGGATTCTCGAGAACGCGGGGAATTTTACGCCCGAGGAGGTGGGAACCGCGCTGGAGCTGATCGACGAGTGGCTCGATCTCGGAGAGCACAGCGGATACCTCACTTACGTTCTCGACGCGAGGGACGAGGAGAGTTCGGAAGTGCTGGGCTATGTGTGCTTCGGGCCCACACCGCTCACTGAGTCGACGTACGATCTGTACTGGATCGCAGTCGACAAATCCAAGCATCGCGGCGGCGTCGGGAAGCGGTTATTGAAATTCGCCGAGGAAGAGATAGTGAGGCGTGGGGGGAAGATGCTTCTGGTTGAGACGTCGTCGCAGGAGACGTACGGCGGGACGATCCAGTTTTATGAGAAGACTGGTTACGAGCTGGTGGGGAAGATCAATGAGTATTACAAGCCGGGCGATGACAAGCTGATCTTCGCGAAGAGGCTGCCTGCGTCCGTGTCGACGACCGTGAGCGAAGCCGAGGATCCATCGGCGGGCGTGCGCGTTGAGGCGCCGGATCCGGTGATGACCGCGGGTTAGTGAGAATGGCCCGCGTCACGATCATCGTTCTCGCCCTGATGGAGGGGCTCTGGATGGGATTCGATGGAACGCGCGCGCTCACAGTGGGCGATTATGTCACGCCGCGCTCGGGCGCGCGTGCGGGCGAGCTCGGACCGTGGCATTACATCGTTGAGAGCGTGGGGATCGCGCCGCGGTCCGTGTTGATGAAAATCATCTTCGTCGCGTTTGGACTGGCGTGGCTGATCATCGCGGCCGCGTTGGTGCGAAGAGTCCCGTGGGCGGTGAACGCGGCTTTGATCGGCGCTGTGTTGACGCTGTGGTACCTACCCGTGGGGACGGCGTTTGGTGTTATTGAAATCGCGCTCTGTATTTTGCTGCGCCGTGCGGCCCAACGAGCATCTTGATGAACTAGGAGGCAATGACATATATCGCAGATCCGCGCCTGACCACTAGCATCTCTCGAAGCATCACGCGACGACCCGACGGAGCGGAGACCAGTCAGGTGTGACGGCAGAACTCATGACGCTCGAAGTTCGGAGTCGCCGACAGTGGCGCGCGTGGCTGACGACACACCACACGTCAAGTTCCGGAATCTGGCTCATGTTCTACAAGCACCACACGGGGCTGAAGTCGATGCCGTACGACGACGCCGTCCGTGAGGCGTTGTGCTTTGGATGGATCGACAGTCTTGTCAAGCGACTGGATGACAACCGATACGCGGTCAAGGTGACGCCGCGAAAGCCCACCAGCAAGTGGTCGGCTCTCAATCGAAGACGGTGGAAGGAACTGAAGGCAGCCGGCTTGCTCACTTCAGCAGGCCTCACGGCTGCACCGACTGAGAACACCTACGGACCCCGACCGGTCATCCCCAACCTGCCGAATTACATCGCGAAAGCGATAAAGGCCAATGCTAAAGCCTGGAAGTTCTTTCGTGAGCTGGCACCAACCTACCGCCGTAACTTCGTCGTTTGGATTCACACGGCCAAGGGGCCGGACACCCGGGAAAGGCGTATTCGCAAATCGCTCGCACTGTTGGCAGCGGGAAAGAAGCTCGGTTTGAAGTAGACACACGACAAAACCATCTGTCATCATCCGCCCCGATCATCAGTTAACTGTGGAGGTACAATAGGTGACAACGCTTGGAATCGTCGGTGGGTTGGGGCCCGAGTCCACGATAGACGATTACCGACGCATTCTGAAGGAGTGGAAGCGGGATGATCCTTCCTCTTCGCCATCGATCATCATCGACAGTCTCGACGTCGACCGCGGATTGCGTCTCGTCGAGCACGACAGACCGGCGCTGGTCGAATATCTATTGGCATCGCTCCGTCGCCTGGCTGCGGCTGGAGCGGACGTCGCGGCGATGGCCGCCAACACTCCGCACGTTGTCTTCGACGATCTCGTCGCTCGCTCGCCGATACCGATTGTGAGCATCGTCGAAGCGTGTGCGGAGGAAGCGCAGAGACGTGATCTACGACGATTGGGTCTCCTCGGCACCCGCTTCACGATCTAGACGACGCTGATTTCTCCGGCACTCCTATGTACGTTTCTATCGCCGTGGCGCGGTTCGCCAGAGGAAGGCCGGCGCAGTGGGTTCGACTCCCACGAGTTCAACGGGCGCCGGAGCCTCCACCGGGTTCGACTCCTGGACGGCATTTCAAGCCTGGTTTCCCAATCGGAAAAATGACGATCAGCCGTTCGATTCCCACGCTAGCTAACGAACATTTCAGCAGACGGGCGGTGCGAAGTCGTTGGGTTGCGCATCGTATGAGTGGACCGCGCCCAGCTGAACTACGGCGTTAGGCGGATCAGGAGGCAGAATGACGGAGCAAGCCGTGAGAAGCCAGATTGTTCACCGGTGGTACACGCGCCCGGTCCTCTTCGTTGCCGACGTGAACCGCGCGATTCGTTTCTACGTCGACATGCTCGGCTTCGAGAAGAGTTGGCATGAAGGCGGCGGTGCCGGCAAGGTCTGCCAGGTCAATCACGGAGAGTGCGAGATCATCCTCTGTGAGGACGCCACGCGCAGAGACAAGGCGCGCCTGTTCGTCGAGCTGACCGCGGACGGGCTCACAGATCTTCGCCGTGAACTCGTCGAGCGCTCTGTTCCCAGCAAGGAATCCTGGTGGGGGTACGACGTGCTCCAGATCGACGATCCCGACGGCAATGAGCTGCTCTTCCCTGACTCATGACCAAGCGCCGAAACGTCATCGTCCACATCGGCACCAGCGCGGAGGGATACATGCCCCGTCCCGACGCTGGCTTCGGCGCGATGGTGCTAGTGTGCTTGCAGGTCAACTTGAGCGTTAGACGTCTAGGCCGCATTCCTTCTTGACGGAGACCGCATGCCGCACGGCAAAATCTGTTACTTGGAAATACCCGCGAAGACCGCCGAAGCCTCCGCCGACTTCTACAGCACCATTTTCGGCTGGAAGGTCAGGAAACG
>Ga0137388_10002843_pt1 | contig 10998 bp, 5 predicted proteins | sample 15con2h14AmetaG_FD_104644 | JGI IMG/M metagenome (GOLD analysis project Ga0137388, IMG submission 104644) | Vadose zone soil microbial communities from Angelo Coast Range Reserve, California, USA - 15con2h1.4A metaG | ecosystem: Environmental > Terrestrial > Soil > Vadose zone > Saprolite...
GCATACGCTCACGTTCCTCTAACTACTCCCTCGCACGCCACCATCCTCACCGGAACCTACCCGCAGTTCAATCATGTGAATTACATGGGAGATCCGCTGGGCAAGACGCTACCGTTCCTGCCAGACATCCTGCACAAGAATGGATACCGAACCGCCGCATTTGTGGGAGCTCTGGTGCTGGACCCCAAAAAACTTGCGCCGGGTTTCGACCGGGGTTTCGATGTTTACGACGCGGGATTTCATCGACGACGCCCAAACGAGGATCATTACCACAGCCTTGAGCGCCGCGGCGAGGAAGTGGTGAGTCGCGCTTTGACTTGGTTGAGCAAGAAGCCTGCCGGCCCATTCTTTCTCTGGGTCCATCTCTACGACCCGCATGATCCCTACAGTCCGCCGGAACCATACAAAACGCGCTATGGGGCGGACCCTTACGACGGCGAGATTGCGTACACAGATTCAGCGGTCTCAAAGCTACTCGCAGTGTTGCGGACGCAGGGCTTATTCGACTCCACCGTGATCGCCGTCATGGCCGATCACGGAGAGGCGTTCGGGGAACACGGGGAGAACCATCATGGAATCTTTCTCTACGATGAAACGATTCACGTTCCGTTGCTGCTCAAAGTCCCCGGGCAACACTCCGCGAAGAAAGTTGCAGCCCGGGTGGGGCTGGTCGATGTTGCGCCTACCATTCTGCAGGCCGCGCATTTGCCGATCCCCGCGGCTATGCAGGGAGAGTCGCTCTTGGGCTCAATGAAATCGGACGAGAAGGGAACCACAGACACATCCAACGATTCGGATTTGGTGCGCCCCGTTTATGCAGAGAGCGGCTATGGTCATCTTTCTTTTGGCTGGAGTAAATTGCAGGCGTGGCGAACCGGCAAGTACCTCTATGTTGAAGCGCCCGAACGCGAACTGTATGACCAATCCGTGGATGCACCAGCGGCCCATAACTTGGTTCCCGATTCCAAGGCGATCGTGGACACTATAGCCGCTCAGGTCGCGGACTTTTATCGAAAGACAAAAGGGGATGCTCCAGAAAAAATTCAACTGAATATGGACCAGACCGAGAGTCTTCACGCCCTCGGCTACATAGGTTCCGACTCTGGGCGTTCCAGCAAATCAGACAATGAGGGCGGCGCCGACCCGAAACAAAAAATTGCCATCGCGAACCTTCTCTATGACGCGCTGGTAGACATGGAAAATGAGCGGTTTCAGGAGGCCGTGCCAATTCTGGAGCAGGTCTTGCAGCAGGAACCAAATACCCCCATAGCCTTTCTGCAACTGGGCCGGGCGTATATGTCGTTAAGGGAGTACCAGAAGGCGGTAACGCCATTGGCGAATTTGGTCGAGAAGAAACCGGACGATGCCTTCGCCCGCTACGAATTGGGATGCGCTTTGGTGAAAACCGGACGATGGGAGGAAGCAGCGCCGCACTTCGAAGCCGCCGTTTCCCAGATGACCGGTTCGGCCATGATGCACTTCTACTTGGCTCTCGTGTATCAACGAACGTCGCGCGCTCCTGAAGCAACGAAAGAATTCCAAAGTGCGTTGCGTGCGGACCCTAACAATTTTCCTGCGAATCTTCTTCTCGGCCGGGTCTTCGTTGAGCAGCAACGCGGCGCAGAGGCTCTGCCGTACCTGCGCAAAGCAGTCAAGCTGCGTCCCGACTCGATCGACGCCCACGGATTCCTTTCCGATGCCTACAGGGAATTGGGACAGGAAGAGAATGCCAGTCGTGAGCTTTCGGAAGCTGAGCGCATCAGGGCAGAAGGCGGCTCGAGACTCGGAACACCAACCGAAGATCCAGATCGCGAGCAGCAGCCCTGAATCTGGAGTGAGAATTGACAGATTCGCGTCGAACAAATTCGACTGCTCTAGGGCTGCTTCCCCGTTTCCCCAGCGATACGATTTAGCATTTGCTGAACCTCGGGATTCGACTGGAAGTGCTTCCAGACCAAACCGGTCCGGTAATTTTCGATCATGACAACGATCGGAGCTTGATTGAGGCCCATGTAGATTGGGGAAATCCAATGCTGACCGGGATTGAATGCATCGCGCGGGCCGTAGATGTCCCACATCGTGCCGCCGAGATCTCGGTAGTAGTGTTTGAAGGCCTCCATCGATTCTATTGGAGTATATGGAACAGAGGCGAGAGCACCGGTGGGGGTCAGGGTGCCGGTGCTGTTGGCCTCGTCGGGCGCGTGTGCTACGTAGCCGCCGGGGCCGTCGCTCGCGGTCAAGCCCCATGCGTTAGGGCCGTAGCCTTCGAAGTGACGAGGATTTTCGATGCAGTAGGCACGATTGATGAGGGCGATGTTTCGATTGTTTGCAAAATACGAGGAAGTGTACCGGTCACGGAGGCTATGCGGATCGAATCCCAGGTAGGAGTAGTGCGTGAAGAAAAGCGGACCGCCGTTGCCGACGCCGACGTCGAGCTTGATCCCGTAATACGTGTGACCATTGCCGTAGTGATCTCCGTCATTGCTGCCTGACCAGCCTCGACGATAACTGAGGGCACGCTCCGACTGGCTGGCCCATCCTGTGTAGTAAAAACTTGCGGGCACGGGATGGGTCGGCGAAGCGATACCCAGCAAGTACGCGATCATCACCTCATTGAAGCCAATCAGTGGATGATGAATCTGCCAGGTCCATCGCGGCGACCAGTGCCAGTAAAGGTTCGCGCTTTCCGGAGTCTCCCGATACCAGTCCCATTCCACCGTTTCCCAAAGCTGTGAAATTCGGCGGTACAGAGACTGTTCGTTTTCGTTTGCACCGTGGAAGTATTGCCGTGCTGCCAACAGTCCCTGCATTAGAAATGACGTTTCCACCAAGTCTCCGCCGTCATCGAGCATTCCGAAAACGGCCATGGTGCGGCCGGTAGTTCCGTTCATGTAGTGCGACCAGGCCCCATGATAACGCTGTGCCCGAGCCAGAAAATTCACAATCTTGCTCAGCCGCTCAACACCCTGCTCGCGCGAAATGAAACCTCGGTCTACGCCCACGACCAGCGCCATGATTCCAAAACCGCTTGCACCGGTGGCGACGATCCTGTCGTCCCCGGGAATATTTTCCCGGGCCATCCCAGAGGTCGGATCGGCGCCTTCCCAGTAGTAGCGGAAACAGGCTTCCTGCAGCATGGTGAGCAATTCGTCGTCGCTGAATTCTCGTGTGGCGGCAGAAGCGGCGGCGGAAAGTGGAGATTGCCGGTACGTTTGATCGGAAGCGGCCACTTTGTATTGGGCGCTAATTCCGGACTTGCCGAGGAAATCGGTGTAGCGATTCGTTCCGGGGAGTTGAATTCCGATCGGCGAGAAATCCTTGCCGTCCAGGGAGCGATAGATCACATACCGGGAGAGATCGGGGTGCTCAACGGCATCCCATCGCACTTCCACGTGCCGGTCATAGCCGACCGCACGCACGTTGAGCGGAGCCGGCAACGGATCCGAAGTGGATTGCCGACGCTCGTCGGCCTCATCGTCGTCAATCCGGATTTCATCGAGGATAAGAGTTCGACGCACGCCATCGGCGTGTCCTTGAAGAAAGACGATGTTCTGCAATTGCGGCGGACGGAATTCATAAATGGATGCTGTCCGAAATTCAGAGAGAGGGATCCGGACCTGGACCCAGCGCCCGGCTGGAAGATCACCGGAGAACTTTCCCAGGGAAACAGGCTCGGTGAAGCTCCCGGGAAATTCCGCAACCTGCAAGCCTTCTCGAGCGTTGGAGAGGACAACCAGCGGAAGATCCGCGGCCGGTATCGCCTGAGGTGCGTAAAGCCAGAGGTAAAGACTACTGCCGGAAAGCTCAGGAAGACGATTGCGAAAATTGACGATGTGCACTTCCGCTTCCCAGCTGCCCCCCGGCTGAGATTGCCACTCCAGTCGCAGCGCATTGGGGGGTGTGAGAAAAACGTGATTTTCAATAGGCAGCTTGTCTTTTTGAAGCTTGAGGGAACTCGGCGCGGAAGCACTTCCAGCACTGTAAAAGTAAGAATCCGTCGTCAGACTATTGTCGAAAAAAGTATGCCGATAGTAGTCCGTGTTGGCATGGGCTGGAGTAGCGAACAGCGCTGAGAGCAGAAGCAAAATGCCGCAGACCCACGAGAATTTCCATTGCCCCATAGAGAATTTCCAAGATTCCGTATTTAAAATCTCCACTTGATCACGCGCCAGATACATCAAATTCTTGAATTCTGGCAATCACTCCCCGCGACGCCCCAGAACGTCACCCGCCTAATGATATAGAGCAGACCCATCCAGCGGTTTCAACTCGCCTCCCGACGACGCCCAACTGATACGCAACGTCGCCCCTCCTTCCGACTGGTAATACTTCAACTTCAACTTGTGGAAGCCCTGTCGCAGAGGAATGTGGCCGGTGACTATCCGGCTGGCGTGATTACCGTCGTTGTCAACGACTACTTCATCATCAACCTGCAAAACCGATCCGTCGTCTGACTCCACCGCAAACTGGTAGAAGCCATCCGACGCAACTCTCAGGTAACCGTCAAACGTGACTCCGTAGGTGATCTGACGACCGAACTGTTGCAGGTCGAAGGAGTTGGTATTCCCCGTCGCTGCTTGGGTGCCTTGCTCGATGTCTTGCGTGGTCGTGAACTTTCCGTCAAACGATGTGAACGTCAGCCCTGGCTGGTCGGCGGTGTATGGCAGCGCGTCTCGATACGATTGCCGCAGAAAGGTGGCCCCATAAACAACGCTGCGCCGGCCTGCCGGTGTAACTACGATGAGATTTAAGACTGTCTTCCGATCGGCCTGAAGCGGAACCTGGAATGGCAAATGATAACGTGACGACTCATCAGTAGGCGTGCTGCCATCGAGCGTGTAGTAAATCTGGCTGCCGGGGATAAGAGGGCTCAGTTCTACGACTGCGTGATCGTCCGTGGCGGTGTAGAAATCCTTCAATCCGGTGGGCTCGGGAATTCGATAGCGTACATCCTGTTTGTCCAGGCGACCGAAGTGATAGGGCAACCGGCGCCGGAAATCATCGTAGGCTCTGCCTTCCAGAGGCGACCACACCACTTCGGATAACGCTAGCAATCGTGGGAACACCATGTACTCGAGGTAGTCCGGCGTACTGATATATTCCGTCCACACATTTCCCTGCGCGCCAAGAATATACTTCTGCTCGTCTTCCTTCAGCTCTTTCGGGATTGGGTTATAGCTATAGACCTTTTCAAGTGGCAGAAAACCGCCGATATTTAGAGGCTCGCGCTTGGGATCGCCCTGGTTGTAGTCGAGATAACAATAATCGGTGGGAGTCATTATGGCTTTGTGCTTTTGTCTCACGGCTTCGACGCCGCCGCCCTCTCCGCGCCATGACATCACAATCGCATTCGGAGCCAGACCGCCTTCCAGAATCTCGTCCCATCCAATCATTCGTTTTCCCTTGGAGGTCAAGAATTTCTCGATGTGGCGCACGAAGTAACTCTGCAGTTCATCTTCGTTTTTCAGTCCCTCCCGCTTCATGATGGCTTGCGCTTCTGCACTCTGCCTCCAACCATCTTTCTGTACCTCGTCACCGCCAATGTGGACATAAGGACTTGGAAAAAGGGTGATGACCTCGCTCAGCACGTTCTGCACGAATGTGAAGGTTTCCTCCTTCGGGCAAAGGACGTTGTCTTGAACGCCTTGCGTGCACGCCAGGTGCGGGTAGGCGGCCACTGCAGTTCCCGAATGTCCCGGCATTTCGATCTCCGGAATCACTGTAATGAAGCGTGCCTGGGCGTAGGCCACGATCTCCTTGATCTGCTCCTGCGTGTAGTACGGGGCGTAGGGAGTGCCATCGTCTGTGTACAGAGAATTCTGGTCTATGGGAGTGTCACTCGGCCGCGGACGAACCTCAGTGAGCTTTGGATATTTCTTGATCTCGATGCGCCATCCTTGGTCGTCGGTGAGGTGCCAGTGAAATTTGTTGATCTTGTATTGCGCCGCGAGATCGAGATATTTCTTGAGGTACGTGATCGTGAAGAAGTGCCGTCCGACATCGAGCAATACTCCGCGATATCCGAAGCGCGGATAGTCGGTGATTTCGAGAGCCGGTAACACTATTGCGGGCTTGAGATCTAAAGGTAACAACTGCGTAAGGGTCTGCATGCCGTAGAACAGCCCTGCTGGTTGTCCGGTCACACGGATGCTTTCTGCGCCGATCACTAACCGGTAGCCTTCCTCAGGCAAGCCACTGCTGGCTGCCTGTCTGAAAGAAATATAGTTTCCGCCCTTGGGCCGAGCGGTTGTGGTACGCAGATGGAAGCCGTGCTGGTTGAGCAGGCATTCACTGAACAGGCCAGCAATCCGGCGGGATTCATTGTCGACGGCCAGGACTCGAGTCTGATCGTTGAGAATGAAGGTGCCGGCTAAAGGTTTCACGCTAACTGGCCGTGGGACAATGTTTAGGCTTGGGACTGCAAAATTTTCCGCATTAACGAACGTCGTCACGGTGAGCAGGAACGATGTCCAGAGAACACGTCTATTTGCGTTCATTCAAATGAATTCCTCTTCGCAGCTTCACTCACCGACATCCGAATGTACTCTCCTGCCGCAGGAGTTGCTGGAGATGCGCTCGGAAAAAGTGTACAAGGGGAACACTTCGGAGCAAAACGGGCAACAGGTCGGATGAAAACTTGTCTCGCTGGAGCGATCGTAATGTACAGACCATCATCGAATCGACACATGGCAGGGCTTACTCTGCGAATCTGCCTGCTGGCGAATGTCCTCGCAGCATCGTGCTTGGCAACCGAGCCGCCGGACAAAACAGTCTCGTTTCAATACGACGACTATGTCCTCACGCACCAGTTGACGGCGTGCGGGCCCGTGCCTACCGCTCTGGATCCTAACGGAGTCTATCCGTACGTCAGCTACTGCGAAACTGCCAACCGGCCTGTTCTTCAAAGGTACACATTCATCGTCCTGGAAAACCGGTTCATCAAAGTTACGATCTCTCCCGACATCGGCGGAAAAGTGACTTCCATCGTTCACAAGGGATCGGGTAAGGAAGTCTTGTATGTTCCTCAAGTCGTGCGTCCGACACGCATCCTGCCACGATTCTATTTTGTAGCTGGAGGAATTGAAGTGAGTTTTCCGATCTCCCATTCTCCCAGCCAGAACGAAAAGGTCCTCTACAAAATCGAGCGCGCCAGCGACAGAGTTTATGTCACTTGCGGCGAGCGTGAGCTGCGCTTCGGGATGCAGTGGTCCGTAGAATACTCACTAGGCGCACAGGATACGTTCTTAACGGAACGAGTCCTGTTCCGCAATCCCGGCACATCACCATACCCATGGATGTCCTGGTCCAATGCAGCGCTGCCGTCAGCCTCTGATACTGAATTTCATTTCCCCAAAGGCGAAGTACTCTCCCACGCTTCACGAATCGAGACGATTGATTGGCAACAACAAGGGCCCAAACACGAGTCCGACATCAAGGAAATGACCGGGTACTTCTGGAAGAGTCGGGACGCCAATGCTTTCGGGGCATACACACCGTCCCTGGGCACCGGTCTCTATCACATCGCAGACGAAACCATTTCGCCCGGAATGAAATTGTGGAGCTATGGCGTCGGTGACGACCGCGCATGGGCCACGCTCAGCACCGCTTCACCGCAGACGTACATTGAGATTCAAGGTGGGCCGATCGGCGATCAATCCATCAAACTGGAATTACCCCCAAAGGAAACGCGATCACATGTCGAGTATTGGATACCGACTGACAAGCCATTGGACATCTATGCCTTGAAGGTACCCGGCAACGATCTTCGAGCGGTAAGCGATATTCCCTTGTTCGAATGGGCAAGACCCGACGAGGTCCAGGTATGGAATGAACTGCTGCATGCTTACGCGAAGAAAGGCAGCTTGCCGGATCCTCCCCAGATCGATCAGAACCGCTGGGCTCCGTCCGGCATGGAAAACCTCGCCACGGCTTTCGAATGGGCCATCCAAAATACTTGTGGTGCCAAGGCAGACTTGTGGAGATTTCACTATGGGGCCTGGCTGGCTGGGAGAGGAAAAACAGAAGATGCCATCCGCGTACTCTCCGCCCCTAAGATCGGCGTGGCGGCGGCACTGTTAGGTCGGCTATACCAGGCGAAGGGTGATACCAGGAACGCCGCAGCAGCCTTGGAAGCGATTCGAGAACCCTGGCTTCAGTTGCACCCGCAGGTAGTGGTGGAACGCGACCGGATATTGCGCGCCGTAGGGACGCAAACGCTTGCTGAACGTGAGCAGTGGCTCAATAAAGTAGGTGCGTTGAAGGACGAATGGATCATCGAGCGAAGGGTGCAGCTTTTGATCGACAAGGGCGAAATTCAAGATGCCAGGCGCTTGCTCTTGTCCGTTCCATTCCAGAAAGTACATCAAACCTACACTCGCACAGGACTGTGGCTGCAAATCTGCGAAAAGGTGGGAGAATCCTGCGATCCGATTCCGCAAGTCCTTGGAGAAGATCGCCTGGCTCGATTCGGCGCCTATCGCGAGTTCCAGTAGTTGCCACACGAGCCGGCAACTGAGATCGGCCGACAGCACAGGCTTTCTCTAGGCCTCGCTGTGCCATTGTTCGCCGCAGCGTAGCACTCTGAACACCTGTCCCAACCTGCGGCATTCGTGGATGAATTCGTCTGGGGAAGCGGTATTGAATTCGAACATTTCGAAATGGCACGGTATGACCAGTCTTGCGTCGATGTCTCTTGCCAATTTTGCTGCCTCGCGCCCGAATAAATTGCCCTGAACGCGCCGGTCCGGCGACCGGCCGTTAATGGGAAGGAGCGCGACGTCTACTTTGAAGGGCCGTAGTTTTTCTGCCATGCCTTCGTATCGGACGGTATCGCCGCTGTGGTAAATCGTCCAACCGCCGAATTGGAGAACATATCCCAAGTACTGGGCGCGGCCGTGCTCATCCCGGTCGAGAGTTTCGTGGGCCGACGCGATGCCGGAAAATTTAATTCCCGAAATTTCGACCGAGGTTCCATCGTCTACGCCAATCGGAATCGAAGGGTCAATCTTCAGGCGATCTGCCACGAACGATCGATTGGCGTCAGCGATCACAAGTTTTAGGCTTGGGTTTGTCGCGAGGATCGGGCGGAGCGTTTCCGCGTCGAGGTGGTCTGTGTGGTTATGCGTGGAGGTGGCGATTTCGACAATCGAGAGGCGCGCCGGATCAATGACCAGCTCCGTCATTCGCACGTGAGGCTTATCGGTTTGGCTGTACTTGTTTGTCAGTGAGTCTGAGAGATAGGGGTCGAGCAGCACATGGATGCCCTGCCATTGGAGCAGAAATCCGCTCTGTCCCAGCCACCACAAACGAAAACTGCCGTCGCGCCGGTCGGAGGCATGAATGTCTGCGAGCAGCGCGTCGTGGGATTGGAGAGGCCGGATCACGAGAGTCCAAGTTCTCTCCGCACGATGGATACACCGCTCACCATATTGGCCAACTTTTGTCTTGCCGCCCAACGGGCGGTTTGACTGAGTCCGCAGTCGGGCGCGAAGGAGAGTTTCTCCGCCGGCGCGTACTTCAGGCAGAGCCGCACGCGTTCGGCAACATCGCCGGGAGTTTCGATGTAATAGCTCTTCACGTCGATGATCCCGACGGCCACGTCAGTTCCCTGCTCCGCGATCTCACAAATCATTTCAATTTCAGCGAATTCGCGGCTTGCCATCTCCAGATGCATTTCATCCACCGGCAGTTCGAAGAATGCCGGGAACAGCGGCGCATACCGCCGCAGGCCAACCGCGCGACCTTTGTAATGGCCAAAACAAAGGTGAGTTGAAAGGCGGCACTGTCCGAGGATCGGCTTGACGGTCTCGGCAAAAATCTTGACGAAGCGACGAGGCTCTTCGCGGTGTGCGTAGCAACTCATCGAAGGCTCATCGAGAGTGATTTCGCGGCAGCCGCAATGCACCAACTCCTCGAGTTCTTTCCTAACAATTGGAATCAGCGCTTCGGTTACGTCCCAGCGGTCCTTGTAGATACCTCCCGGATTGATTCGGCCGCTCAGTGTATATGGCCCAGGCACGCTGGCCTTCAACACCGGGCCCGGCGGCGCGGTCTTTTGGAGGAGCTTGAACTCCGCGACTGCTCCCAGGCCGTGCTGGGAGCGCAGTCGTCCGGTGACCTCGTATTTTCCGCGTTGATCGTGGGCGGGCGGGCCGAAACGGCGCGGTGAACTCGGAGTGGGAGCCAGACCCTCCAGGCGGCCATAGAATGACAGGTTGAAATCGTAGCGGGTCTGCTCGCCATCCGTAATGACGTCCAATCCAGCGGCGAGTTGATCATGAACCGCGGCGATTACGGCGTCCGCGCGAAATTCCTCGATGTCGGCGTCACCGAATTCCTCCAGATGGGCTGACGCAAACTCGAGCCACCCCGGAAACGGATAGCTTCCAATCACCGTAGTTTGCAGAGGACGGCGTTGCTTTCCCCCATTTGGGCCCTTCGATTTGGCTTGTGGGGAAGCCGTCCTCGTCTTTCTAGCGGGACTCATTCGCTCACCGTCCAACCGCCGTCGACCGTGACGATCTGGCCTGTGATTGGGCTGGAGTCACTGCGCAGAAGGAAGCAAGCCGTCTTAGCGACGTCCTCCGCGCTGAGCATCCCTTTGGTCAGAGGCTGTTTGTGCGTCATGTATTCCACGATCTGTGGAACAGCTTGAGCCCGGGCACTCATCGGAGTGCGAACCAAGCCAGGCGCAATCACATTGATACGAATGCCCCGCGAAGCATAGTACGCTGCCGCTGCCACGCTCATGGCCTCGATCGCTCCTTTGCTGGCGGCGTATCCCACAGTGGCGAAGTAGTCGCCTTGCGGGTGACGCGCCAGCACGCTTCCGCAATTGAGGATAACTCCCCCTTGCGCATTTTTCGTCCACACGCCCAGCACTTCACGACACATCAGGAATGTGCCTTTGGCATTCACATCCATCGCCAGGTTCCACCCTGCAGACTTGCATTCGTGCAGCGGGCCATCACCGGCTGAACGCGCGCTGACACCGGCAAC
>Ga0137388_10002845_pt1 | contig 10994 bp, 7 predicted proteins | sample 15con2h14AmetaG_FD_104644 | JGI IMG/M metagenome (GOLD analysis project Ga0137388, IMG submission 104644) | Vadose zone soil microbial communities from Angelo Coast Range Reserve, California, USA - 15con2h1.4A metaG | ecosystem: Environmental > Terrestrial > Soil > Vadose zone > Saprolite...
ATCCATGGAGACGTTGCCGATCAAGAGACGTGACATCTCGACATGTGCTCGAAGCAAGATGAAGACAGGTAGAACCGTTTACTTTAAATAGCTGTGATGAGGAAGTGCGGCTGTAGTGCGGACTGCTCTTCGGGTTAGCTGGTTGGCTGGTCATTGGACTGGTCGGTGGGCTGTTCGCCGTTGTGCAACACTATATCCTACGTGTCTGGCTCTGGAGAATGCATCTGTTTCCTTTAAAGGTTCCTCGATTCTTGGAAGACGCTAGGGCTCGCATTCTCCTTCGGCGTGTCGGGGGCGGCTGCAGCTTTGCCCATCAGCTCCTATTGGACTACTTTGCTGATCTAAACCCAGAGTCAGCTTCGGCTCCCACACCACCAACGGCTATGCAAGCGTTTCAGTCTATACCCCCCCACTTCAGAGTGATCTATGCCATGAACTCAGCTGGAACGGGACATAGCCAGTGCAGTTCCCCTCTTTGTTCAAAGTTGTCACTTTCAATTTTCGTCTGCACTGGTGCGACTTTCATTTGCAAGGGCAACAATCGGCTCAACTCTCACCCTTGCTATTGCGCATAGGCATTGAGCGAGAGGCGATCAACCCGAGTTGCTAATTGAGACACTTCTGGCTGGCTATAAAGCCGGGTGGTATCCAGTGAGTTATGCCCCAAGAGCGTCGCTAACCCTACCACATCGCCGGGGTATTGTGCCAAATAACTGCGCGCAAAGGTATGCCGCAAGGTGTGCGCACTCGTCTCTTCTGGGACCAACGCTCCTGCAGCCTTCACCAGGTCGGCGATCATCTGTCCCATCGCTGAGGTGGTGAGCGCTCCCCCCTTCTGCGAGAGGAAGATGGGCTCGTGTGCCTCTGGCGACTTCGGTTTGGACCAGCATTTCGCCACCGCTTTCACGGATGGTTTCTCTATGCCCAGGCGTGGAGCCACATAGGATGCAATCGCTTCCCGCGCCGACGCATTTAAAGGGACCGAGCGGGCTTTGTTCCCCTTGCCTGCCCGCACGCGCAGCAAGCCGCTACGCTCTCCGAAGGCGATATCTTCGAAAGTGAGGGCTGCACATTCGCTTAAGCGAATCCCAGTTTGCAGCAAGACCTGCACGATGGCGTAATTGCGTGCTGGATCGCGAGAGAGCTGGGCCTGGCGGAGGAGGGCATTGACCTGCGCGCTTTTCAACCTCTTGCGCGAGGATGAGGTTTCTCCACCCACCAGTTTCACATGAGCCGCCGGATCGGCAGCCAGATATCCTTGCTCGGTCAACCAGCCACACCAGGTCCGCAGAGCACTCACTTGCAGATTGATCGTACTGATGGATTTGTGTTGTTCATGCTGGAGGTCGTTCCGATAGCCGATGATCGCAATCGGTGTCAGAGCCGAGAGTCGGAGGGGTGCCTGCTCCTCCTGCTCGTACCAGGCCAGAAAGCGCACCACCGCCTGGGTATATTTTTTGACGGTGCCCGCCGAACGATCGTGCGCTTGCAGGTGGTGCTGCCACTGGTCCAACAATTCCTGGGGAGTCCACTCTTTTTGTTCCGTTTTCAGAGGGGTGATGCGCGGTTGCATGAGTCTCTCCTGCTCTCGAAAAATATTTCCCGCTGTAATTTTTGCCACTTATACCGGGTTACTCCGACTCTGTTTGAGCGTGGCTCTGTCATTCAGTCTAACATAGAAGAGCGGGAAATGCGGTTTTCCCGCTCTTTCTCAGCAGGGAATCTGCCATTTGAAACAAAGACGCATGAAGAATGATAGGCATACTTTGGGAATGCGCTTATCCAGGGTCTCTGGCCATTCCCACTTTTGCGGATCAAGAACAGAACTGAGTATGTTCTTGGCCGCACAGAGAGGGCTTTCATCGTCCGGTTTTACATCAGTACCACGGAAGTGGCCTGAAACCCTGCTTTTCTCCTGCTATCACTTTGCCTCTACTTTGGACTAATTTTAGGTACTTAAAGCCTATCCGAATAACCCTGCGGCGCGAAACGCAATCAAGCCACAGGCGAAATGCAGAAACGCCAGGTAGTTCTCGGGCTTCTTGTCCCAGCGGATCAGCAGACGGCGAAAGCGGTTCATCCACGAATGTGCCCGTTCCACCACCCACCGACGCGCCTTGAAGCCCGCTTCCCGCTTGATCGCCTTGGCCTCTTCCCCGCGCGGGCGCACATGAGCCGTAAAGCCGAACTCCTGCAAAATCGCATACACCTCATCATAATCATAGCCCTTGTCCAAGCACATTCCCTGTGGGTGGTCCTCGGTCGGCGCAGGACGCTCGACGACGAGGCTCTCGACAGTCGCGCGCACCAGTTTCATATCATGCCGATTGGCGCCTTCCACCGCCACGCCGATCGGCACTCCATGCCCCTCCACGAGGAGGCTCCGTTTGACGCCGGACTTGCCCCGGTCGGTGGGATTGGGTCCGGTTTTTTTCCCCGCCCAGCGGTGCTTTCGTCATCGCCCCGTCCAGCGCCAGCCAGTCCCACTCAATCCCGCTCGCTTCATCAAACCGCTCAACACCTGCTTGCCACAATTTCAGGAAGACGCCTGCTTCCACCCAGGCTTGAAAGCGATCGTGCGCCGTCGAATGCGCACAGAGTTCGGTCTGGTCCAGAGCTTGCCACTGGCAGCCGGTACGTAGGACATAGAAGATCGCGTCGGCACAGGCTCGATCAGGCACTCGCGGTCGTCCCCCGCCAAAACGATGGGTGTTGACGTGGATGGGCAGGAGTGGTTGCAATACCGCCCACAGCTCATCAGAAATGCAGAATCCCGTGGTGGTGCGGTTATTCGGCGTGCGCTGTCGGCTTCGTTTCTTGGTTTCTTCTTTGTTCATACCTCCTAGTATAGCACGTTATTCGGATAGGTTTTTAATGGTAACTAATGATTAGGCTACCGTCGAACGAAAAGATAGCCTGCCTTACAGGTTCCCATGTCCTTCATCAAATGTTATGTTCCTTTGACTGAAGGCTCTGAAGTGGAATGCCGTTCTTTACAGGGGTTTTATTGCTTTGCGGATTTGTTGTGCACGCGACTTGTAAGCGGAGCTCTTCTCATTTTCGCCCAATTGAGCGTAACAGACACCCAACTCTTCCAGTTGATCGGCAACATCAGTCTCAAAACCGGGTCCTAAAAGCTCATAGAGACTGAGAGCTTTGGCGATATGTTCACTCGCCAGTTCCCACTTCCCCAGTTGTCGATAAATGAAGCCGATGTTGTTATGAGACAAAGCGATAGGTGCTGGATGACCCAGTTGCTCTCTGATGGACAATGCTCGCTCATAATAGCTCAACGCCAGCTCAAATTTCTTTTGTAAAAAGTAGATGAAGCCTATGTTATTAAAAGTGCTGGCTTGTTCAGCAAGATTACCTATTTGCTCTCTAAAGGATAGAGCTCGCTTATGGTGGCTCAATGCTTGCTCCAATTGTCCCAATTCGTGGTAAATCCTGCCAATGTTGTCAAGGCAAGCAGCTAGTCCGGCGGGATATTCCACCCCTTCCAAGAGTGCTAGTGCGCGTTCAAAAAACTGCAAGGCCTTCCCCATCTCACCTTGCGCGTGATAGACTGCACCAATGTTGTTGAAAGAGGTAGCAATGTAGATAGGATCGCCTACTCGCTCTCTTAGAGCTAAAGCTCGCTCATGATAGCTCAGGGATTGCTCTAATTTCCCTTGCCGTCGATAGATCCCACCAATGTTATCGAGGGAGTCGGCGGTGCTAGAAGAATTGCCGACTCCCTCAGGGAGGGCTAGAGCCCGTTCGTAGTACCGCAATGCTTGCTCAAACTTCTCCATACTTTCATAGACGCGTCCTATGCTGTCGGCGGCGCTAGCAATGCCGATAGAATTGCCGATTCGCTCATTGAGCGTTAACGCTCGCTCATGATATTGCAGGGCTTGCTCTAGATCCCCTAGTTGTCGATAGACTCCACCAATATTGTTGAGGGAACCCGCAGTCTTGGTAGGATTGCCAGCTTGCTCATCATAGTCCAGTGACTGTTTATAATAGCTCAAGGCTTGCTCTAGCTCCCCTTTGAAGTCGTAGATACGGCCCATGTTACTGAGGGTGGTAGCTATCTCAGTAGGAATGCCCGCTTGTTCGAATAAGAAGCTGGCTTGTTCGTAATACTGCAAGGCCTGTTCTAATTTCCCTTGCGCATGGTAAATGAGGCCGATGTTATTGAGAGACTGTGCGATAAATTCAGGCCTTCCATCTTTCCTTCGGAGATTCAAGGCGCGCTCATGATGGCGCAAAGATTGCTCCAAATCCCCTTGTTCTCGAAGAAGCACACCTATGTTGTTAAGGGAAGCCGCAACATACGTGGGATTATCAACTTGCTCGAACACTTGTAGTGCCTGTTCTAATGAGGCCAGAGCTTCTTTCCAAGAAACTTCTTGTAAGAAGAATTTAGAATGCCAGATCAAGTATCGTCCATAGAAAACACTCGTTTTGCCGAGAGAAGGTTCGCCTTCCCTTTCCAACTGCCGAATAATATCTAAGAGAGAACTTGCTCGCTGCCGCTGCCATTTGTCGATTGCCTCCACGATCAGCCAGTTCCACTCATCAAATGCTCTAGCCTGGTACTCCTCTACTTGCAAAGCATGGTAAAGATACTCCAAACGTGCCTCAAACTTCCTCTGCGGCTCCTGTAGCTCATCAGTTAACGTCTTGTAGTAGTCCACCATCTTGCGGTGCAATTGCTCTTTGGTTGCAGGATGATGTTGACGTAGTACTCCCAGCCGCACTCTCTTTACCAGCTCATGAAAGGTTGGCCGGAGCATCGAAGTGCTCCTACTCGAAATGGCCTCCTGGCTAATAAAGGGAAAGCCGAGAAAGCGTGCGTAGGTTCTGTCATCTAGCACAATTGCCTCAGTCGCAGACCCCCAAACCGGTGTACTCAGGAGCGCCTGTAACGCAGCCTGGTCAAAGGAGCGAAGGATTGGCCCCCGCTCCAAACAGGTGCGATAGGGTTCGGGTAAACGCTCTAACAACCGCTTCTCAAGAAACTCGACTCTCACCTTATCATCTATAAACTGTACATTCCTACGCAAAGTGTTGGCAGTTCGCTCATGGCTATCAAGTTCATTGAAATAGCTTGCTGCCAACCCAAGGACGAGCGGGTGCCCCAGCGTTAGCTCATAACAGGCGGCAATGAGTTCCTCATGTACTGCTGTAGTTACATCACTGGGAGAGGGGATTATTCCTAGCTTTGCTAGAAAAGCTCTCACCTCTGCTAGATTGAAATCACTCAGTTCAACGCGCTGCATGAATGGCTCGATAGCGGCATTGCTCGGCCATTCCCACCCACACGTCATTATCAGCAGAGGCTGGGGTATCGCATGCACCAGACCGGGCAGAACCTCTTCCCACAGCCAGTCGATGAGTTCGGGTACAGTCTCAACCAGATGTTCATAACCGTCTATGAATAAACACAGGGGCTGAGTACTTTCCTCCGAGAGTTCTATCAAGGCACGTCTCAGTTCAGAGCGCAGTTGCATTTCCCGCTCATACAGCTGGGAATTGACATGCACATTTTGATTGACGTGGAATATCGAAGAGTGGTGATCTGCTTCGATTTCTTGATGGATGGTAATCGACGTTCGATAGTTATCAAAGCGTCGGTTGTACTCATCGCGTTTGGTGCGATATCTCTCAAAGCTCTCACGCGGGACACAGCCTTTAAGGATATACTCTATACCTTCCAGAATAGAGCGAAAATCGGGTGTTGACTGTGCAAAACGAAGCTGGCCAACCTGATATCCAAATCTGGGGCAGATATGCTGGGCGAGGTAGGAGACAAGGAATGTTTTACCGGTACCGCTGTTGCCTTTGACCGCGAGCAGGTGAAGCCGACCTGGTTGTGCAGCGCGAAGAACCTGCTGAAACAAGGTGAGTATTTCTTCGCGGTCAGTAAACGCGTCGAGGGGGTCAAGATAGGTGTTCCCTCCGTCGTCATCCAGGTCGGTAGACATCTGCTTTCCTCATCTTCTAACGATGGTTAGAAATCGGACAACATATAGGCAAATCGACAGCTACCTCTAAATTTTGGTAATCTGCCCACATCACATTAAGCAATATCTCTCGCAAGCATCGAGATAGAAGGTCAAGTGAGATCAACGCTCTGTGAGGACCCTGTAACTTTACCTTTATCGGTAGCCGAGATACTTTGGGAGATGTTTCCACCTCGCCCTTTAATGCTCTGTGGAGAGTTGCTTACCTCGCCTTCTCCGCTTACGGTTATGGTCTGTGTGATATTTGACCAGTTGGTTAGAATATTTCTTACGGCCTCTCTCATCTGTTCATCATCCAGTTGGATGAGCTCTTCCACTCGAGGGGCAACCGTTGCCATCGCTCCACCCTGAGCCTGGAGATTCGTCGCCAAACCCTCTGCCAGCCACTTCTGATCGAGACGCTTATTCTGTAATGCTGCCTCTTTTACGTCAAACGCAATGGTGACCAGCGCTTTTGCCGCTTCGTCGTTAACTTGCTTATCCTGGGGTAAAACCTCCTGGAGAGCATCCAGAATATCAGCCTCCTCAATTTCCTTGCCCTTGAGAGGATTGAGCAGCTTATCAATTGTGCTGGCACTAAATGATATACCTATCAATTTCAAACCGTTATGAATGGCGACCGCTGCCGCAGGGGCAGCCACCGCTGGTCCAAAGATAGGAAACAGAGCCGCTGCTAGCACCCCTGGCACAAGTACGTCAACTGATTTTCTAACGAGTGGCTGCTGAAAAAAATTGCGCAACCTTTGTTTGGACTGCTCCCGCAGCTGGGATGCAGACGATGTGCCAACTGTGCCGTCTGAAGAATTGTTCATCATTGAGCGAATACTCCTCTCTTTCAGTTCTCGTTCGCTTCAATAAGATTTAACCGATAGACCAACATGTATCATACCTTCTATGTTCGGCGGCGCCTTTGCATACCAGCGCTCTTTCTGGAGCGTCTCTTACTTTTCTTGTAGATTTGCCGTTTGTGCGTTCTATCGGTTGAACTCTTTTCATGTTTACCTAATAGACCGTAACAGGTATTCAATGCTACTAGTTCATCCGCCACATCCACCATAAAATCTCGCCCTAAACGTTTGTAAATAATGAGGGCCTTGTCGAAGTGTTCGATTGCTAACTCCAACTGTCCTTGCTTAAAGTACGTGTCACCAACATTGTGCAGAGATTGAGCAATGTCGGCTGGTATGCCTACTTGCTTCCTAATGGCTAGAGCCTTTTCATGTTGGCTCAACGCCTGCTCTAACTTCCCCTGCTCATGATAAGTCATACCTATGTTATTGAAGGAATCGGCGATGTATTTGTCATTCCCCATTTTTACTCTAAGGTCGAGAGCTCGTTCATACGAGGTCAAGGCTTGCTCTAATTTTCCCTGTTGATGATAAATCTCACCAATGTAGTTGAGGCAAGCAGCAACAGAGGGGCGAGAGCCCACTCATAATAGCGTAGTGCTTGGTCTAAGCGCCCCTGAATATAGTAGATGGAACCAATATTGTTGATGGATGGTACAAGGTCGGCATGGTTACCCACTCGCTCAAAGGCAGCCGAGGCTCGCTCAAGATAGCTCAAAGCTTGGTCAAATTTCCCTTGCTGTTGATAGTTGAAACCGATATTATGCAGGCAAATGGCATAGTTAGGAAAATCCTCTCGCTGCTCAAAAATCTTTGCTGCTTGTTCCAACACCTTCTGTGCTTCCTCCCAGCGAGCATCTTGCTCTAAGAATTTAGAATACCAGATCAAATACTGACCGTAGGGATAACTGGTTCTTTCAAAGAACGGCTCACCTTCCTCTACCAGTTGTTGTACGAGTGCCAATAGCGAACCAGCTTGCCGTCGGCGCCAGGTGTTCACCGCCCGTCCTATGAGCACTTGCCACGCGTCGAATGTGTCGGACTGACTTTCCCTCACCTGTAAGCCATGATAGAGACACTCCAACAGCGCAGTAAACTCCTTCTCCGGCATCTCCGTGAACCATCGAGTATGATCGAGGTTAAGCGCAACTTCTACCTCGCCATTGCGATGACTAAGCCTTGAACGTGCTAATTCCGATTCTCGCTCTGCAATGGCTAACTTCGTGTAGTAACCTACCATCTTACGGTGTAATTGCTCCTTGGTATCGGGATGGTGACGGCGCAAAGCTGAGAGACCTACCAACCTTAACAATTCATGCAAAGCAAATCGAATCTCTGCATTGTCCCTCCTTGGCATTTTTAACTGTCTGATAAAGGGAAAGCGGAGAAAGCGGTTATACGTCTTATCATCCAGTTTGCAGACATCATTCACCACGTTTTCCAAATCTTCGCTGAGCAGCGCCTGTAGTGAGGCCTGATCAAAAATACGCAAGATAGTTCCCCACTCTAATAAAGTTCGATACGGCTCTTGCAGACGTGAAAGCAATCGCTCCTCCAAAAACTCAATCCTAGTTCTTTCATCGACGAGCGGTCTATCTGCCCATAAGCTTTGAGCGGTACGTTCATGCGGCTCGAGTTCGTTGAAGAAGGTAACGGCGATGCTCAGGGCAAGTGGGTGTCCCTTCGTCAAATTTGAGAATGCATCGATCAACTCCGGCTGTCCTGGTATGGACGAGTCAGCAGGAATAGCAAGCACGTTCTGCTTTCCCAGGTAGCTCTTCATCTGTTCCAGATCGAAGTCGGTCAGTTCGGCTTTGAGAAATGTCTCTAGAGAGGCATTGGCCGGCCATTCCCATCCAGAGGTCACGACCAACAGCGGCTGAGGAGACGCCTTTGCCAAACTCGGTGAGACGTCTTCTAAAAGCCGAGCTGTGAGTTCGGGAGCCTCTTCAGCAAGATGTTCATAGCCATCGATGAACAGGCAGAAAGAGTATTCGTTCTCTTCGGCAAGTTCAACCAACGCTCGGCTCCATTCGGAGCGTAGGTGCGATTCTCTCTCGTGTAGCTGGGTGGTAATTTGTATGCGTTGGGGACTATTAGATATCGAAGACTGAACACTACTTTCCATGTTTAGGTGAATAGAGCCGATACGGTGAGCCACTTTATAATCATCAAAATGGCGATTGTATTCGTCCCGTTTAGCGCGGTACTGTTTCAAGCTTGCCTGTGGCACACAACTTTTGAGGGCGTCTTCCAATCCCAGCAAGATGGTACGGAAGTCAGGCGCTGATTGCATAAAGCTGATCCGACCCGATTGCCATTGTGATGCGGGGCAGATGCAATCAATCAGGTAGGAAATGAGAAAGGTTTTACCGGTGCCACTGTTGCCTTTGATCGCGAGCAGGTGAAGCTTGCCTGTTTTGGCTGTATGTAATGCATTCTCAAGCAGGGATAATATATGCTCACGGTCAGTGAAGCTTTCGAGCTGGTCCTGTAAGATATTCTCAGGAGAGGGCTGTGCTGACATTCTTATCTCATCCCTATTTTTGCTCGCGTTGCAACTGGGAGCTTGCTGAAACTGCAATACTTGATATGAGCGATAGTGCAGTTATGCTTGATTATAACATAAAATGAAGAACCCGAAAAAGAGATGAGGCTGGTGGAGAATCTTTAAACCACAGATGCAAATGCTAAGGCAAGGGTAACTGCTCAGGTCCGCTGAGGACTTGTCAAACGGCTTCAAACCCAGTAAAGTAAGGGCATGACGACAGAAGAAGAACTCCTACACCTACAAGAAGAGAATCGAGTCCTGCGTGAAGTGCTGACACAGCAAGATGAGCAGATCAAACAGATGCAGGAACAGATCATCCATCTGAGCGAGCACATGAAAGCCTTGCAAGATCGGCTTGCGAAAGATAGCCATAATAGCCACCTGCCCCCTTCGTCGGACCGCTTTGTGCGTAAGCCCAAGAGTTTGCGCAAGAAGAGCGAGAAGAGAGCAGGCGGACAACCAGGACATCCTGGTGCAACCTTGCAGTGGTCGTCCACTCCCGATGAGGTGACCCTCCAACAGGTCGAGCAATGTGAAGCGTGCCAGCAGGATCTGCGAGCGGTTGCGTCTTGCGGTGGTGAACGGCGACAAGTGGTCGATCTCCCACCTGCTCGTGTGCTCGTGCGGGAGTATCGGGCCGAGCACAAACAATGTCCCCAGTGCCAGCACATCACGGTGGCCTCCTTTCCCAAAGAAGCGCATGCCCCACTCCAATACGGACCCACCATCGGAGCCATAGCCGTGTATCTGACGCAGCAACAACTGCTGCCACTGGCTCGTGCCTGCGAGGTCATGGGCGACCTGTTGGGGGTCCAGATGAGCGCAGGCACGGTGTGTGACCTGATCAAACGCTGTGCCGAACAGTTGGCTCCCGTCGAGCAACAGATCAAAGAGACGTTGCAAGAAGCCGAAGTTATCCATCAAGATGAAACCGGCTTGGACGTGGCGGGTAAACGGCACTGGATGCATGTCACCTGCACGTCCACCTTGACGCACTATCAGGTGCATCCAAGCCGAGGGCAAGCCGCATTGGAAGCCATCGGCATCTTGGCGAAGTTCACCGGCATCTCGATCCATGATGGATGGGCTTCTTACTTCTTGTACCCTTGCGCGCATGCCTGTTGTAATGTGCATCTGTTGCGAGAACTGCTCTTTTTGGCTGAAGAGCAAAGATGCCAGTGGGCGGCAGACCTCAAAAGCCTGCTGCTGGATATGAAAGAGGCCACTCTCCAAGGGCGCTCGCAAGGAAAACTCTGGCTTGACCCACTGGAGGTCGCCGATTGGGAAGTGCAGTTCCTCTCTCTGCTTGACGAAGGGGATCTGGCCCATCCAAGAGCCACGGCCCCACCAGGCACACGGGGACGATGCAAGCAAAGCCCTGCTCGCAACCTGCTCGATCGGGTGCGCAAATACCAGCACGCCTTCCTCTACTTCCTGGAAGATCTCCGGGTGGATTTTGACAACGATGTGATTGCATACTGCACTCCTTCCGCATGGTTAGCAAGTCTGTTGAATCTGACGTTCATACTTGTGATGAGGGTACTCGCCGGGCGGTGGGAACAACATGATCCCACGGCCATCAGC
>Ga0137388_10002846_pt1 | contig 10994 bp, 10 predicted proteins | sample 15con2h14AmetaG_FD_104644 | JGI IMG/M metagenome (GOLD analysis project Ga0137388, IMG submission 104644) | Vadose zone soil microbial communities from Angelo Coast Range Reserve, California, USA - 15con2h1.4A metaG | ecosystem: Environmental > Terrestrial > Soil > Vadose zone > Saprolite...
CGCTGCACCCAGCGGCCCCACTCGACCTCCAACTCGTGGCAAGCACCGGGATGCGTGGCTCGGCTCATTTGCCGCTGTACCGCATCGACCACCGCCGGGTGGGCATGGCCGAGGATGAGGGGGCCCCAGGAGGCGAGCAGGTCGATGTAGCTGTGGCCGTCGGCGTCGGTCACCCGGGAGCCCTCGCCGGCGGCGATGAACCGCGGCGTCCCTCCCACCGCTCCGAACGCCCGCACCGGCGACGAGACCCCGCCGGGCATGACCTCCAGGGCACGGTCGAAGAGGGCCTGGGACCGGGCGGTCACGATGTCACCCACCCGGCGGCGTCGAGCGCATGGTAGGTGATCACGAAGTCGGCGCCCGCCCTGACGATGGCGGTGAGGATCTCCAGGGCGGCTCGCGGCTCGTCCATCCAGCCTCGCTCCGCCGCGGCCTTGACCATGGCGTACTCGCCGCTCACGTTGTAGGCGGCCAGGGGAGCGTCGAAGCGCTGCCGAGCGGCGTGGATGAGGTCGAGGTAGGCGAGGGCGGGCTTCACCATGACGATGTCCGCCCCCTCCGCCAGGTCCCGCTCGATGCTGGCGAGCCCCTGGCGCCCGTCGGGGGGGTCGATCTGGTAGGAACGTCGGTCGCCGAACGACGGGGCGCACTCGGCGACCTCCCGGAAGGGGCCGTACATGGCCGATGCGAACTTGGCCGAGTACGCCATGATCCCGGTCTCGCCGAGCCCGGCGCCGTCGAGGGCCCGGCGGATGGCTCCGACCCTGCCGTCCATCATGTCCGAGGGCGAGACGAAGTCGGCCCCCGCCTGCGCCTGCGACACCGCAGCGGCGGCGAGCACCTCCACGGTCGCGTCGTTGAGCACCCTGCCGTCCTCGACGATCCCGCAATGGCCGTGGCTTGTGTACTCGCAGAGGCAGGTGTCGGCGAAGACGACCAGGCCCGGCGCGGCCGCCTTCACCTCCTGGATCGCCCGCTGCGCGGGGCCGTCGGGGGCGGCGGCTGCCGAACCGCGCTCGTCCTTGACGGCGGGGATGCCGAAGATCAGCACGCCCGGGACGCCGAGGGCCTCTGCCTCCTTGGCGACCACCCCCACGCGTTCCGCGGGCCAGCGGTGATGGCCGGGGAGGGAGGCGAGGGGCTCCTCGACGCTCAGCCCGTCGGCGACGAACAGCGGCAGGACGAAACGGTCGGGCGAGAGGCGCGTCTCGGCAACGAGCCGGCGCAGGGCGGGCGTCGAGCGAAGCCGGCGGAGCCGGCGGGTATCAACGGTCATCTGCCCATTCTGGCAGCGATCGTGGCCACGAGGCCCGGGATCGTATGCGTCCCTGCCTCCGCAGTGACGGCCAGCCCCGCCCGGCGGCAGGCGGCGGTCGTGGCGGGGCCGATGGAGAACACCGCGGCACCGCGGGTGTCCGGCGGGTCGCCTGCGGCGCTGGCGAAGGCCTCCGTGATGGAAGCGCTGGTCAGGGCCACCCCGTCGACGCCCGCCTCCAGGGCCTCGACGATGGGCCCGCTCCCGGTGTGCTCCGTGCGGTAGGCGTTGACCCGTTCCACGTCGTAGCCCCGGCCCGAGAGGATCTCCTCGAGGTCCGGCCCGGCGGCCTCGGCCCGCACGACGCAGACCCGGCCGGGAGGCCCGGGAAGCTCGCCGGCGAGGGCGACGGTGGTGTAGGCACTCGGCACGAAATCGACGGTCACGCCCAGCCCGGCGAGGGCCTCCGCGGTTGCCGGCCCCACGGCAGCCACGCGGTGGGCGCCGAGCGGCCCTGGTCCCGGCCCCGGTGCCGATCCCGCCCCAGGTCGCGCCCGCGGCCCCGGCCCAGCGCCGAGGGCCGCCACCCCGTTGACCGACGTGAAGACCACCCAGTCGTGCCCACGGCCCAGCGCCGAGCCGAGTGCCCCGGCGTCGGACGCAGGCAGGATGCGGATCGCCGGGACGACGACGGGCTCGGCCCCCTCGGCGACCAGGGCCCGGGCGAGGTCCCCGGCTTGGCCCTCGGGGCGGAGGACGAGCACCCGCCGGCCTTCAAGGCTGCCGGGCAACGGTCCCTTGCTCCAGGAGTTGCAAGGCTCCCAGGTCCATCAACTGCTCTGCCACGGCCGCACCCAGGGCCATGGCCATCGACGGCTCGCCCTCGGCGCGCGCCCTCGCCTGGCGGGTGCCGTCCGCAGACGTCACCGCACCCTCGACGACAAGGACGCCCCCGGTGTGCCGGGCATAGGTGGCCACGGGCAACATGCAACCCCCGCCGAGGCCCCGGAGGATCGCCCGTTCCGCGGTGACGGCGCTGCGGGTGGGGGGGTGGTCCAGCGCCGCCACGAGCGGGCCGAGGTCGGCGTCTCCCTCGCGGACCTGGATCGCCAGGGCCCCCTGCCCGGGCGCCGGAAGGAGCTCCTCGGGGTCGAAGAAGTCGTCGGCGGGGATGCCGAGGCGCTCCAGTCCCGCCGCCGCGAGGACCACCGCCGCCACCTGGCCCGAGCGGACTCTTTCGACGCGGGTGGGGACGTTGCCCCGGATGGGGACGACCTCGAGGTCGCTGCGGATGCGCAGGAGCTGGGCGGCCCGCCGGGGGCTGCCGGTGCCGACCCGGGCGCCGGCCGGGAGTGCCCGGAGCTCGGCCCCCACGAGAGCGTCCCGCGGGTCGGCCCGCTCGGGGACGGCGGCGATCGTCAGGCCCGGCACGGGGTCGGTGGGCACGTCCTTCAACGAGTGCACGGCGAGGTCGATCCCCCCATCGAGGAGGGCCTGCTCGATCTCCTTGACGAAGACGCCGGTCCCGAGCGCACCGACGTGGCCCTGGTCTCCCGCCGTCGAGATCAGCACCTCGACCCAGCGCCGGTCGGGCACGGCGGCCCGCAGACGGTAAAGGACCCAGGCGGTCTGTGCCCGTGCGAGCCGGCTCGCCCGGGTGCCGACCGCTGTCACGGCTTCGCCAGGCCCCGCACCGGGCCTGAGCACCGGCCGCTGGGTGCCGTCCCTGTGCAGTTGCCCGGGGTACCACTCGCCAACACGGGCTATTCCAGGCCGAAGATCCGCAGGATGGCGGCCCGGATGTCGTCATCGGAATCCCTGAGGGCCGTCGTGGGCCCGTGCAGCAGCTTGTTGGCGATGCGCATCCCCAGCGCCTCGACCCGGGCCCTCGCCTGCTCCGGAAGGTCGAGGCCGGACAGGGCACGGGCCACCTCCTCGTCCACCACCGCGCCGGCCCGCTCCCGGAGGCGCTGGATGGCGGTCCCGGACTCCCGGGTCTCCAGCCACCGCTCCATCCGGGCCACCTCGGCGGCCACCATCTCCTCGGCACCGCTGAAACCGGCGGTGAGCTGCGGGCTGCGGGGGCCGGGGATCTCCTCGAGGCTGCGCAGTTCGACGTCGGGGCGGCTGTCGACGTCGACGGCTCTCGGCACGGACAGGTCGACGATGACGAAGGGGTGCTCCGGGCTGCGGACCGGGATGTGCCGGGGGCGCACCGCGATGCCCCCCGAGACCGCCACCACGGCGAATTCGCTCTTGTCGAGGACAGCCCCGAGCTCCGAAAGGGCGTACGCCTGCGCGTCGAGCGGCTCGGCGAGTTTGGCGGCCGACGCCTTGCCCCGGCTCACGATCGACAGGCGGGCGCCCTGCTTCCACAGCCGGTTCGCGGCGTCCGCGGCCGCCTCCCCGGCTCCCACGATGGTGCCGGCGCGGCCGCCCAGGCCGCCGAGGCGCTCCTTGAGATGGTCCGCAGCGATCGAGCCGATGCTCTGGCCGATCGTGCCGAGCTCGGTCTCGGCCCGCACCCGCTTCCCGAGGCGGATCGCCCGTCCGAAGATATTGGCGAGGGCGGGGCCCGTCGAGCCCGCTTCCCGGGCCAGGGCGTACGCCCGGCGGACCTGCCCCAGGACCTGGGGCTCGCCGACAACGAGCGAATCGAGCCCGCAGGCGACGGTGAACAGGTGCTCGATGGCGTCCATACCGGCAAGCAGCTCCAGGTCGTGCTGGTCGGTCGGCAGCAGCCCCGGGAGGATGGCGGCAACGCCGTGGACCGCCTCGGACTCGTCCCCCGACGAGGTGAAGTAGGCCTCGGTCCGGTGACAGGTGCAGAGCAGGGCGAGCTCGCCGACGCCGGGCCGCTCGGCCTCCAGCACGGCGCGCTGCGCCGGTTCGTCGTACGCAAGCCGAGTCCGCAGCTCGGCCGGGGCTGCCCGGCCCGCACAGAGTGCGAGGATCACGAAAATCGGTCCATGGTTGAGGTCCCCAAAGTGACAGCAGCGTATCGCGGCGCCGCGGCAAGACGGAGACCGAAGCGGGACGTTTGAGCGCTACAGCGGGAAAAGGCAGGACGTTTCTGCACCGTCACGGTCGAAACGTCTTTGCCTCTTTACCCCAGGACCTCTTTACCCCAGGACCTCTTCACCCCAGGCCCCCTACAATCCTTGACCATCATGTCGATCAGTAAGGAAGAGGTCGAACACGTCGCCCGGCTTGCCCGGCTCGCCCTGACCGAGGAGGAGAAGGTCCTCTACGCCGAGCAGCTCGGGCGCATCCTCGGTCACGCTGCCCGGGTGACCTCCCTCGACACCGAGGGGGTGCCGCCGACCGCCCAGGCCATCGAGCTGGCCAACGTCTTCCGCCCCGACGAGCCGGGCAAGCCGGCGCCGTCGTTGACCCAGGAAGAAGCCCTGGCCAACGCTCCCGCTGTCGAGGCCGGGCACTTCCGGGTGCCGAGGATCCTCGAGGCGGAGGATTGAGCGCCACCCCAGGTTCGGCTCGGCCCCCCTGGACGCTGACGGCCACGGAGCTCATCGGACTGCTGCGCAGCGGTGACCTGAGCGCGACCGAGCTGACGCAGTCCCTCCTGGAACGCATCGAGCAGGTGGACCGCGATGTCCGGGCCTACATCACCGTCACGCCCGAGCGTGCGCTGGCCAGGGCGGCAGCCGTCGACCGCGCCAGGGCCGCCGGGGAGGACCCCGGGCCCCTGGCGGGCGTACCGGTGGCGGTCAAGGACATCATCGCTACCAAAGGTGTCAGGACGACCGCCGGGTCCAGGATCCTGGACAACTACATCCCGCCCTACTCGGCCACCGTCGCCGAACGCCTGGACGCCGCGGGCCTGCCGATGCTCGGCAAGACCAACCTTGACGAGTTCGCCATGGGGTCGTCCACGGAGAACTCCGCCTGGTTCCCCACGCGCAACCCGTGGGACTTGGGCAGGGTGCCCGGCGGATCGTCGGGCGGCAGCGCCGCGGCCGTGGCGGCAGGCGAGGCGGTCTGGTCGATCGGCACGGACACGGGCGGCAGCATCCGCCAGCCGGCATCGCTGTGCGGGGTCGTCGGGCTGAAGCCGACGTACGGCCTCGTCTCTCGCTCGGGGCTCATCGCCTTCGCTTCGTCGCTGGACCAGGCGGGGCCGTTCGCACGCTCCGTCGCCGACGCGGCCCTCCTCCTGCAGGTCATGGCAGGCCGGGATCCCAGGGACTCGACGTCGCTCCCGAACCCGGTGCCCGACTACTCGGCGCACTTGGACGACGGCGTGGAGGGGCTGCGGGTCGGTGTCGTGTCCCAGCTGATGGGCGAGGGGGTCCAGGCCGGCGTGCGGCAGCGGGTACAGGAGGCGATCACGCTGCTGGGCAAGCTGGGGGCCGAGGTCGGGGAGGTGTCCCTGCCGACCTTCGACGCCGGCATCGACGTGTACTACCTGATCGCCCCCGCCGAGGCATCTGCCAATCTTGCCCGGTTCGACGGCGTCCGGTACGGCTTGCGGGTGGACGGCGAGGATGTCGCAAAGATGAACTCCCGCACGCGGGCGGAGGGCTTCGGGGCGGAGGTGAAGCGCCGGATCATGCTCGGGACCTACGCACTCTCGGCCGGCTATTACGACGCCTATTACGGCAAGGCGCAGAAGGCGCGGACACTTATCATCCGCGACTTCGCACGCGCGTACGAGGACTTCGACGTCCTTTTGTCGCCGACTTCGCCGACGACCGCATTCGCTATCGGCGAGAAAACGCAGGATCCGTTGACCATGTACCTGTCCGATGTCTGCACCGTCCCGACGTCGCTCGCGGGGGCCACCGCGATCTCGATCCCCTGCGGGGTGGCTCCGGAGGACGGGCTGCCGGTGGGCCTGCAGCTGATGGGGAGGGCGCTCGACGAAGTGACGGTCCTGCGGGCTGCCCACGCCCTCGAAGAGGAGCTCGGCCCGATGCCGCACCCGCCGCTGTGGGGGAGCCCCTCCGAATGAGCGACGCCGCCCCCGAGCTGCTGACCACCATCGGCCTCGAGATCCACTGCGAGCTGGCCACGGCGACCAAGATGTTCTGCGGCTGCGCCGTCGGCTTCGGCGGGGAGCCCAACACCCGGGTGTGCCAGGTCTGCCTGGGGCATCCCGGGACGCTCCCGGTCCCCAACGAACGGGCGGTGGCGTATGCGATCAAGATCGCTCTCGCCCTCGGCTGCCGCATCGCTCCGTCGTCGATCTTCCACCGGAAGAACTACTTCTATCCGGACATGCCGAAGAACTACCAGATCTCGCAGTACGACATCCCGCTCGGCCTGGCAGGATCGCTCGACGTCACGACCGGCGCCGGGACGCGGGCGATCGGCATCACCCGCGTGCACCTCGAGGAGGACACCGGCAAGAGCCTGCACATGGGGTCCGGCGGGCGCATCCACGACGCCGACTACTCGCTCGAGGACTTCAACCGGGCGGGCACGCCGCTCGTGGAAATCGTTACGGAGCCGGACATGACGTCGCCGGACGAGGGGCGGACCTTCGCCCAGGAGCTGCGGTCGATCCTCGAGTACCTCGAGGTGTCGGACGTTCGGCTCGAGGAGGGGTCGATGCGCTTCGATGCCAACATCTCCGTGGCCCCGCCCGGCGAGCGTGGCGCCAAGGTCGAGGTGAAGAACCTCAACTCGCTCAGGTCGCTGCACCGGGCACTCGCCTACGAGGAGGTCCGCCAGCGTGAGGTGCTCGCCGGGGGCGGGACGATCGACCAGTCGACACGCCACTGGGACGAGAAGTCCGGGGTCACGAGGCCGTTGCGCACCAAGGAGCATGCCTTCGACTACCGGTATTTCCCCGAGCCTGACCTCGTGCCCATCAAGCCCTCCCCCGAATGGTTGGAGGGCATCACGGCCGGCATCCCCGAGCTGCCGCCTGCCCGGCGCCGGCGGTTCATCGCCGACTACGGCCTAACGCCGTACGACGCGGCCCTGCTCGTGGCCACACGGGCCGCAGGCACCTTCTTCGAGGATGCAGTGGCCGGCGCAGGCAACGTGGAGCCGAAACTGGTGGCGAACTGGCTCGCGAACGACCTGCTCGGGCGCCTCGCCGAGCGGAGCGAGGACCTCGCCACGACGAAGGTGACGCCGCAGAACCTGGGGGCCCTGGTGGGCCTGGTGGCCGCCGGATCCATATCGGGCAACCAGGGCAAGGTCGTCCTGGACGAGATGATCGCCACCGGGCGTCCGGCAGCGGAGATCGTGGACGAGCGAGGCCTGAGGCAGGTCTCCGGACGTTCGGAACTGGAGGCGGTCGTCGGCGAGGTGCTTGCCGCCAACGCCGATGTCGTGGAGCGCATCCGGGCGGGCGACACCAAGCCGCAGGGGTTCCTCGTGGGCCAGATCATGAGGGCCACGAAGGGCCAGGCGAACCCCGCAGTCGTGCAGGAGCTGCTCAGGGACCTGTTGCAGCGTTAGTTTTCGCTCATAACGGCCCATCGCCTCGTGCCTAGGAATATCCCGAAGCAGACGCACTGGTCTTGGACAAAGCGACCAAGTGTTTTCAGTGCCGTGACCGTTGCGTTAACATTTCCGCTAGGAAATAGAAGTGGTTCCAGAGACTCTGGAATCGGTTGCGAACGGGGGGAGCAAAGGCATGAAGCGTTTTGTTTGGGCTGGGGTGGTTCGATGATGCCGGAGCCCAGGTCGAGAGGCACCGTCGTTCGCGACGAGTACCTGCGAGCCGGCGATGTTGCACGGCTGTTGCACGTGTCGCCCAAGACCGTCGCCCGCTGGGCGACCGAGGGCAAGTTGCCGTACGTCCGGACACTCGGCGGTCACCGCCGGTTCGCCGGGCCTCAGATCCAGGAGCTTGTGGACCGTCTGGCCCTCAACTCCCGCACGGAGGTACCGCAGCTTTAGGCAGTACCGCTGCATCGCAGCACATCCTTCCGGAGCGCTGCCCGGCCGGGACACCGAGCCTCGATTAGACTCGGAGGTTGGTGAACCCGGCGGGCAGAGCTCGGAGCTGGCTCGGCCGCAGGGCACCCGATGAACTGGGAGCCACCCGATCCGCTTGGGCCTGCAGGGGCCAGCTTGGAAGGAGACCACATGCCGAACCGTCCCGAGATCCTCATGACGCCTGGGCCGACGCCGGTTCCACCGGCAGTCCTCATCGCCCAGTCTGAGCCCCTCGTCTACCACCGCGGCCCCGGCTACGGTGCCCTCCTGACGGAGGTCATCGACGGGATCCGCTGGCAGGCCAACGCCAGCGGCGACGTCGCCGTCTACACCTCGTCCGGCACCGGCGGGATGGAGGGGTCGGTCGCCAACATCGTGTCCGCCGGGGACAAGGTCCTTGTCGTCTCGATCGGCTACTTCGGCGAGCGCTACAAGACCATCTGCGAGCGCTTCGGCCTCGACGTGACCTTCATCGGCTACGACTGGGGCCAGGTCGCCAAGCCGGAGGACGTCGCCAAGGCCCTCGACGGCAACCCCGGCATCAAGGCAGTGTTCATCCAGCACTCCGAGACCTCGACCGGCGTGTGCAACGACATCGAGCCGATCGCCACGGTCGTGAAGGAGCGGGACAAGCTCTTCGTGGTCGACGCCATCTCGAGCGTCGGTGCCGTCGAGCTTGACGTGGACGGCTGGGGGATCGACGCCTGCGTCGGAGGGTCGCAGAAGGCGCTCGGCGCCACGCCGGGCGTCGCCTTCATCACCATCTCCGGCAAGGCCTGGGAGGCCCACAAGACGTCGAACGCCCCCCGGTTCTACTTCGACTGGACCGCCTACCGGGACGCCGCCAACCGCAAGAACCCCGAGAGCCCGTGGACGCCGGCGATCTCTGTGCTCCAAGGCTTCGCCGCCGCCATCCGCATGGCGCGCGAGGAGGGCCTGGACAACATCCTCGCCCGGCACCGCCTGCTGTCGAAGATGGTGAAGGCCGGCGTGCGGGGGCTGGACCTGCCGCTGTTCGGCGAGAACCTGGAGCGGTCGTTGATCGTCACGGCCGTGAAGGTGCCCGACGGCATCAGCGACGAGGCCATCGTGGCGAAGCTGCGTTCGCGCTTCGGCATCGTCACGGGGCCGGGGCAGGGGCCGCTCAAGGGCAAGATCTTCCGCATCGGCCACCTGGGCTGGGTGGACCCGCTCGACGTCCTGCGCTTCTTCGGTGCCCTCGAGGTCGTGCTCTCCGAGCTCGGCTACCCGCTCAAGCTCGGGGCCGGCGTGGCCGCCGCGCAGGAGGTGCTGCTGCAGCCTTGACATCCTCCTCCGGCTGATGCCGGAGGATTCCAACCGCCCGACCACTACGAGAGGCAGGCAGTTGAGGTTCACGGTTCATCGGCAGGCCCGACAGCACCATGCCTCCCCGTGCAGTCACCGGGTGCCCCCCGGCGATGTTCAGCGAGCCTACGAAGTCGGCGTTGGCCGTGAAACCGCAGGCACGGCACCGGAACACCGCTTGGCTCTCGCGGTTCTCAGGCGCGGTGTACCCACATTCGACGCAGTGCTGGCTGGTGAACGCAGGGGAGACTCGTTCGACTCGGTATGGGGCTTTGTCCTCCAGCCGACGGGTGAAGAGACCCCAGCCGGACTGCAGGATGCCCCGGTTCAGCCCGGCCTTCTGGCGTACCCTGCGGCAGGGCTTCTCCTTGGTCCCACGGGCGCTCCTGGTCATGTTCTTGATGCGGAGGTCCTCAATGCGGAAGAAGTCGCAGCGCCGGGCAAGGTCCGTCGTGGCCTTCTCGATGGCGTCCTTGCGCCGAGCAACCTCCCGGCCCTTCATTCTGTTGATGCGCAGCCTGGTTCGTGCCCGGCGACCCGACCCCCTCTTCTGGTGGGACTCCGTGCGCTGCAGGCGCTTGAGGATTCGGCGCTCCCGGTCCTCCAAGCCGGGGACGTCGTAGTTGGTCTTATCGGAGCAGCAGAGGGGGATCACGACGCCGCGGTCGATGCCGATGATCGACCCGTCGCCGGGTCCCTCGATGGGCTCGGGCTTGATAGCGAAGGCGATGTGCCACTGTCCTGCCTTGAACGTAACCCGGAAGGACTTGGCTTCGCGTGGGATCGGCCGGGACCTCCGGAAGCGCACCCAGCCGGCCTTGGGGACCCAGACCAGGCCCCAGTGGCGGTTCAGGCGCCGTACGTGCCCGGGCTTGAGGGCCACGATTCGGAATCCGTCATGCACACCCTTGCGACGCCAGGTCGGTCTGCCGTGCGACCCGGCGAAGAAGTTGCTCCAGGCCTGGTGGAAATCCCGGAGAGCCTGCTGTTGGACGGTGACCGAGCCCTCGGCTACCCAGGGTATGGCCTCTCGGAGCTCCGTGAGCTGGCGGGCCTGCTCGACATAGCCGGGAGGACGCTTGAACCGGCTGCCAATGGTTCCATTGCTCCAGTGCCAGATTCCACATGTAGCGGGCGTCGGAGCAGTGCCGCGCCAGGGTCCCGACCTGCTCAGGACTCGGGTACAGGCAAAATCGCATAAGGCAATTGTCCGGAGAGGTACTGACAAAAAGAGGGCCGTTTTGGGATCTGAAGAGAAAACTGAGATTTTCCTCGGCCAGTGGCCGAGACCCCAACTCCTCCGCAACCGAGCGCGGTTTGCTTCTTCGCGGTGTTTCTGATGAAGGTCCTCGTTCCGGAGTCCCTGTCCGAAGAAGGCCTCGACAAGCTCCGGACAGGCGCCGAGGTCGACGCGCGCAAGCTCTCGCGCGAGGAGATCCTGGCGGTCATCGGCGACTACGACGCCCTGATCGTCCGCTCGGCCACCAAGGTCGACAAG
>Ga0137388_10002848_pt1 | contig 10993 bp, 9 predicted proteins | sample 15con2h14AmetaG_FD_104644 | JGI IMG/M metagenome (GOLD analysis project Ga0137388, IMG submission 104644) | Vadose zone soil microbial communities from Angelo Coast Range Reserve, California, USA - 15con2h1.4A metaG | ecosystem: Environmental > Terrestrial > Soil > Vadose zone > Saprolite...
GATCATCAAGCCCGTACTCCTAAGCCGTTTTGAAGGCACGAATTAGCCGCTAAGGAAGTAATTGGCAAGCTGATCCGGCGATTCTGGGCGGATGGTCAGCAACTCTTACCTTGGGATTTCTTCCTGTTTGCCCGTCAGAACGAAGCCGCTCGCGCGGCGGACGCTGCCGCGTGTATAGACCCAAGCGTCGGAACTGTCCTCTTGAAGAACCGATGGGGCCGGAGGTAGGATGACGCAGATGGTTGCCAGAACTGCTACATGGTGAAAATCAATAATATCGTTTTGGCCAAAGTCCCCGTCTGGCAAGGCTTTTCAGGCAGAAATCGATTGAATTCCCATAGCACCCCGCGTCCGCCGCACCCGCGAGCGGCTTCCTTCTGACGGCTGTATCGAAAGCGAACTCCCGAGGTCGAGGCTAACCGGAACCGTCGTGCCGTTCGCTTCCGATACAGCACTAACGTAACCCGGGAGCAACACGGAAGTGTTGAGCTTGGACGAAACTCAATGGTTGGGATAGAACTCGGACGCGTTTGCTTTAGGCGGAGGGATACCACTCTCACCCTTTCGGTTGCGAGGTGGGTTCGCAATTCCGCCATGGCCACGTTTCCCGAGGCCCCCCTATAATGCCGGACGGCCGAATTTCCCAGGTCCGGTTTGAAGCCTTGGCATCTCTTCCGGAAGCCTTCCCATTCGCCACGAGGTTCAAGCGCTGGTGCGCATACGCCCCGACAGCGAATGGTTTGCTCACAGCTTAGTTCCATCTCATGCGTACGGCTCCTGTCGGCTCTGTGTCCGACCACCGCGCTGAAAATGGAACCACCAAGTGCCCAGAGTCCCTTTGCCTGATGTTGGCGTTACCTCCATCAGGGAGACGTGGACCGCCTCCTGCGAGGACATTACTCCCCGGTCATGGCTCTTACAGACTCATTCGTCAATCCCGCTAGGCTCTCCTCTCCTTCGGCCTAAGCCTCGTTCGAGGAGTCTCTGCAGGTTGCTACCAGCCCCTGCTGCCAGCGGGACTTTCCCGACGTTATCTCTGTGAATCCTTCCCTGGGTGCCTGGGCCCCTGCCACGGCGGTACCGCGGAGTGCACATGCCTGTTTCTTCCTCCACGTCATCGGCCTTCCCCCGTACACTATCGAGGTCGGCTTCCCGCATATTCCCGTCGAAACGATTTCATGACGGATCGCTTTTTCGAGACTGCAGCCATTTCGTTATGTTCAGGCCCCCAAGTTTGCTCGCCTCCCAGGTCGTTCCCACCGCTGCGACTTATCGCCCGCAGGGCAGCCGAGGCTTTGACATCCGAGCAGAGCATGCTTCGTTGCCTCCGCATGCATCGGATCTGCTAACCACCCGCCCAGGCAATTGGTGGTGTGGGGACTTACACCCCACGAGATTCACAGCCTTGTCGGCTGCTCCAGTGCATCGGCGATGTTGCACTCGGCGAATAGGAATCATTTTTTACCGTATGCGGCAAGGAATACGCGCACACCTTCGGCAGCGTAGCGGCGAAGTGCTGCCGGTTTCGGAATTGCCTCATCCCCTAACAACATGGCCTTGTTCAACGGCTCAGACATAACAAGCCAGTTGAAATGAGAGGCTGCAATCATTGGGTCATCCATGACAAGCAGGCCACGTCCCGCCAGGCGTTCGAACGTTTGCGCCAGGGCGGCGATCGCACGTTGCGGTCCACGTTCGTAAAGGACCTGAGCCAGTTCGGGAAAGCGGGCCACCTCTCCGATCACCAAGCGTCGCAACTGCATCAGGCGCGGCGTGAGAACCACGGTAAGTTGCCGATGCGCATACATCTGAAGGAACCCGGCGACGTTGTTGCTGGCGGCAGGTTCGGGTTGCTCGGTGTGAACCGTATCGCTGGCCAAATCGGTCATGCTGGTTACGATCTCTACGAACAGCGCCTCTTTGCTGGAGAAGTGTTTGTAAATGGTTTGCTTCGACACCTCTGACAAAGCCGCTATTTCGTGCATATTCGCGCCGAGATAGCCGCTCCTGAGAAACACGTTCAGGGCCGCGTCTAGGATGGCCCTGTGCTTTCGCGCAGAATTACCTGTTTCTTCATTTTGGGCCGGTTTGGATGCGGCAGTCGGTCTCGGCATGTCATCCTCCCCCCTGGCAGAAAAACCGGTCTTGACGCGATGGTACTGGACGGTCTAGTATCACTGCAAGTATAGTACTGGACGGTCTAGTACTACAATGAATTTCGAGGTGTATATGAAGAGCCTTTTTGAACCAGCGGCGGTAGAGGTGACAACGGACCGAATAGCGCGTCTCAGATCGGACAGCGAACGGCAGTGGGGCAAGATGGATGTGGCGCAGATGCTGGCGCATTGCTCCGCGGCTATTGGGATGGCGGAGGGCAAGGTAACTCCGCCGCGAATCTTGCTTGGAAGACTGCTAGGACCGTTGGCAAAGAAATCACTGATCGTGAATGGCGAGCCAATGCGCCGAAATGCGATGACAGAGAAGAGCGTGTTGGTCACGGACGAACGGGACTTCATGGTGGAGCGGGAACGGCTGCGTGAATCGATTGACCGCTTTGCATCGGGTGGGCCCGGGATATGTACGAAGCATCCGCACTTCTTTTTCGGCCCGCTTATGCCAGTGGAATGGGCAGTGCTGATGTATCAGCACCTCGACCATCATCTGCGTCAGTTCGGAGTCTAATGGCGGCAATCTCAACTGTTGCTAACAGGCCAATGCGCTCATCGAGGAGTCATGGGTTCGTGTTCCGGGTGGATCGTCGGCAACCCTTCCCTAATCGCGGTACGTTAGAGTGGCTCGTCACACGACCGTAGACTTATCCTGAGCGTCAGGACGTCGCCATGGCCGAACGACCCACATCCTTTGCTCAGAAAGAGATCTTCGCGCCAGTGGAGCTTACGAAAGGAAAGCTTATCTGTGTCGCAAAAAAAGGTTTCTAGCGGTGTTGTACACGAGGTGCCCGCAGATTTAAAAAAGGCACTTGCATCCTACCCGCAAGCGTTAGCGGCATGGGAGGACATTACACCACTGGCACGCAACGAGTGGATATGTTGGATTGAATCAGCTAGAAAAGCAGAAACCAGAAGCCGCCGGATCGCGTGGGGCTGTTCAAGCCTTAAGGATGGAAAACGACGCCCATGTTGTTGGCCCGGATGCGCCCATCGCTAATTCCAAGATGGTCAGACTGGACCTGCGACCGCGACTGGAATCGGCCAACTTCTGGTTTGCTCGTCATCCGCCAGTCTGCTTAGCGAATGAATAAGCGCCCGTCATCAAGGACAATTTTGTCTTCGCTATCTCTCATCGTCATTGTTCGTCTAAGAATTATTGAAAGAAACGCTCTCCCTGAGTGTCACCGGTCGACGCAGTGCTCAACTTGCTTATTCGAACGCGCGCGTCTTTAAAAACGAGCGATGGAGAGTATCATCTTGTGAGCACGATATTGTGCTTTTGACCTTAGAATCCGTTAAGAGGAAACATGGCGACCGAACTGACTTTATCCGTGAATGGGGCAAAGCAAACCGTCACTGTTGATCCCGATACTCCCTTGTTGTTCGTGCTGCGCAACGAACTGAAGCTGACTGGGCCGAAGATGGGGTGTGGGATGGCGCAATGTGGTGCCTGCGCCGTGCTGCTGGATGGAAAAGAGATTCGCACTTGCATTACTCCGGTTTCAGGCGTTGCCGGAAAACAGATCACCACAATTGAGGGTTTGCCCGCGCTTTGGGCGCAGGAGAAGAGTTTGAGCGCATCGGACTCAGAGACAACTCTGCATCCGGTGCAGCAAGCGTGGATCGATGAGCAAGTGCCGCAATGCGGATATTGCCAGAGCGGAATGATGATCACGGCGGTACAGCTGCTCTCGAAAAACCCGAATCCCTCTGTGGACCAAATCAAGGATGCGTTTACGAATACGCCACCTTCACCCCAGCTTTGCCGCTGCGGAACCTATGCCGCGATTATTGACGCAGTCCAGCGCGCCGCGCAGGCGATGAGAGGAGAAGCGCGATGATCGGCAAAACGGACGAGCGTGAAACTTCGGTATTGGGCGCAACGATTTCACGGCGCGGCTTTGTGAAGACCGGTGGAGCGCTCTTTGTCTCGCTCGCCTTGCCACTTCGATTCGCCACACGAGCGGAAGCCGCCGAAAATCCAACTTCCATTGATCCAACCTCGCCTGCGTCTTGGCTTGAGATTCGCAGTGACAACACGATTGTGGCGCGAACCGGAAGAACAGAAACGGGTGTTGGAATCACAGGTTATTACCCGCAGACAATCGCCGAGGAATTGAACGTCCGTCCAGAAACGATCACTTTGATCATGGGCGACACAGATCGCACGCCGGACGGTGGATATTCCGCTGGATTTCTGAGCGGCATGACGAATGTCAGAAAAGTGGCGGCGTACACATATCAGGCGCTGCTGGGGCTCGCGTCTACGCAATTGGGCGTGCCTGTTTCGTCGCTCAGCGTTACTGATGGCATCGTCACGGGCGGCGGCAAAAAGATCACTTACGGCGAACTGGTGCAAGGACAACATCTCGAGCTGAAAATACCTGTGGAGGGGACGCTGCCAAAGCCGGATCCCGCCGGTGAGGTTGGCATGACTTCACTCGATGGAGTGACCGTGACCGGCAATCCCCCGATGAAAGCTCCTAAGGATTTCAAAGTCATCGGAACATCCTTCCCGGCGGGACACATTCCGGACAAGGTCACCGGAAAAACGCGCTGGAGCTGCGATGTGGTGTTGCCGGGAATGCTGCATGCCCGCATGGTCCGGCCGGCAACTCTGGGATCGACCTTAGTTTCAGCAGGCACCATCGACAAAAAACAATTTCCGACCGCGGAAGTGCTCCGGAAGGCGAATTTGCTTGCCGTCGTTTCTCCGAATGAATGGGAAGCAGTGCAAGCAGCCCAGAGCGTTGCGGACACTACAAAGTGGACCGACTGGTCCGGCTTGCCGGGTAGCGAGAACGTAACCAAAGCCATTCGCGCGCACAAGTGGGTGAGGCCCTCGGAGAGCAAAGGCAAAGCCGCTGAAACGGAGGCCGCGCTGCAAAGCGCTACGAAGAAGATTTCTGCGACCTACGAACAAGGATACGTGCGGCACGCGCCTATTGGTCCCTTTGTCGCCGTTGCGGACGTGAAGAGCGACGGAATTGTCACGGTATGGACGCATTCCGCGCAGTCCCAGGGATTGCGTGCACGGATTGCTTACGTGCTCGGCATTCCAGTCGAGAAAGTAGTCGTGCGTTGGATGGACCACTCCGGACAGTACGGTCGCACAACATTTGGCGGCGATGGTGCCGAGGCTGACGCCGCGGTTCTCTCGCAGTTGGCGGGAAAACCGGTCCGCGTGCAGTGGACGCTGCCAGAGGATCTGGCATGGTCGAGCGTTTCTCCGGCATGGGTTTCCGACATGACCGCAGCGCTCGACGCGAAGGGACAAATTGTGGCGCTGCACAGTGCCCAATATGCGCCCCATATGGAGGACCCCCGACCTCTTGGAGCACTTCTGGCCGGCATGCCTTGCGCAGCATCAAAGCCGGGCGGCTGGGTTGCAACGGAATGGCCGTATGACAAGATCGTGAACCGCCTCGAAGACGCGTATGGAATGCCGAATCTCGCAGGAGATTCGGCGAATGGCGGATTGCGCGGGAACATCATGCGTACGCCTGGACAGCGACAGCAGAATTTCGCGCTCGAGGGATTCATCAACGAGGCGGCAGCCGCGGCTGGTGCCGACCCGATCGAGTACCGTTTGGCGCACACGACGGATCAGCGGGTGATCAATTTGCTGCGTGCGGCGGCGGAAGCAGCGAATTGGGAGACGAGACCGTCGCCACATGGGAGAGCGCTCCGCAGCGGAACTGCGCCAATCACAGGGCGCGGCGTCTGCATAATGGTTCGCTCGAATGCATATTGGGTTGGAATCGCCGAGGCTTCCGTGGTGCCGAGCACTGGGGTGTTGAAAGTAACGAAGTTCACTGTTGGTTGCGAGCCGGGCAAAATCATCAACCCGCGGCAACTGGACCGCTGCATGAAAAGTGGCGTGGTGATGGGACTGAGTGAAGCGTTGAAAGAAGAGGTGACTTTCGACAAGTCCAAGGTGACGAGCACGAACTGGAACAGCTACAAGATTCTCACCATGGGCGAGATGCCGGAAATCAAAGTCGTGCAGATTTCACGCGATGACAAAGGATTCGGCGGAGGCTCTGAAGCGGCAAATGCGCTTGTTCCACCTGCTCTCGCCGCGGCATTGTTCGACGCCACCGGCGTGCGCGCGCGCAGACTTCCGCTCACGCCTACGTATGTGAGCAGCCTGCTTAAAGCGTAATACTCTCTCAGTCGTTTACAGGTATTCGGGAAATCGAAGGGTCCTCCCTTCTTTAAGCGGGGAGTTCGCGTTGCCGAGATTAAGCGGGAAGCAGCCCCTGATACTTGAGACTTCGCCGTTTCAGCCTCACCTCTTTCCTGCGCATGCGGCTCCGTGAGTGTCACAATTCCCGGTTTGTCGGCGACTCTTACCTTATCGCGGTTATGTCAGGTTAGCCCGTCACTCGGGACAGTCGGCACCGTTTCAGGTATGGGCACAGTGATGGGATTCAGACTTTCCAGGCAAGTGCCAGGTAAGCGGCGTTCCTGAGTTTTACACGGTCATAAGCGTGACCAAGAGTATTGTCGTGGTGGCCGTCAGCGATTGCGCCGGACTACGCGCAGGTGAGAGGTGCCTTATGCAACGCAGACCATTTCTGAAGGGGGTGGGAGTTGTGACTGTCGTCGTTGTGGGCGGTGGAGTCTGGCGCGCCTACGACCAGGGCGTCTTCAGCGTCGGTCAAGGACCGGCTTACGAACCGTGGAAAGACTGGCGTAACAATTCCGACGAGGGAGCCCTCGCGCTGGTGCGAGCCGCGATTCTAGCCGCGAGCCCGCACAACACACAGCCTTGGCTCTTCAAGGTGACGAATTCCTCGATTGAGTTGTATATCGACACGAAGAGAAACGTCGGGGCGCTCGATCCCTTCCTGCGGGAAGAGCACATCGGGATGGGCTGTGCTCTCGAGAACCTGATGCTGGCTGCGGCTGCCCATGGCTACCAAGCCACCGCGACGCTCCTTCCGGGCAAGCTTGGGCCGATTCCCGCCGAGTCCAAACCGGAGCTTTTGGCACGCGTAGACCTCGTCTCGGGTAAACACGAAGAAACCGACTTGTACGATGCAATCCCGCAGCGCCATACGAATCGCAGTGCGTACAACCCTCAGAAACCGATCCCGCCCCAGTTCGTCGACACTCTGAGCCGCTTGGCCAGCGAGGAGCCAGAAGTCAAACTCTTTCTCTTCACAGCAGAGGCCGACCGAAAAAAGATCGTGGAAATCAGCTCCGCCGCGAACGCCGAAATCTATTCTGACCCGGACGTAGAGCGTGGTAGCGATCGATGGATTCGGATCAACTGGAGTGAGGTCCAGAAGTTCCGCGATGGCCTCTCGATTGATGCCTTCGGGCTGCCCCCAATCGCCACAGGAGTGGCCAAGATGATGCCTCTGTGGCTGCTGAAACGGGTCGCATCACGAAGCGAGGCAAATGGCTATTCGGACTTGATGCTGACTGCGCCCTTGATCGGCATCATTGCGGTGCATGACCGTTACGACCGGGAACACTGTCTACGCGCAGGGAGAATTTGGCAGCGGGCGCATTTGCTGGCAACTGCTCGCGGCCTGGCCGGACGCCCCTGCAACGAGTCAGTGGAAATGATCGACCATGAAAGGGCGCTGGGAAAACCGGCGCTGCGGGCTAGCCTGCTTGGCGAAGTCCTGGGTGACGCCACGTGGCAGCCGACCTTTGTTTTCTATATGGGCTATCCGAAATGGACTGCACACGCCAGCCCGCGGCGGTCGATTGAGAGTGTAATTCTTTGACGTCGGCGCTAACCGGTAGTTCCCCGTTGCATCAGCCAACATAGTTCCGGGTGTATCGTCGGCAAACCTTACCTTGGGATTACTTCCTGCTTGCCCGTCATCCACTAGGCAGCCGTGAATCCATCAATGCAGAACGTTGAAAAGGGTCAACAGCTTATGGCAGAGCGTGCAACGTGGTGTTGAAAAGATACGGATCCTGGAAATCAGTCCGATCGCCCGCTTTCTTGTCTTGAATTGGCTGAAGCCGCGCAGAGAGGGGCTTGTTCCATTTTGTAGCGAGCGAAGCCACGTCACCGAAAATGCGCTCCATCTGCTCGATGCTAATGTCCCCCGGGAGTGGGATTGTATCCAAACCCGTTCCGCAGACAGCCGAATAGGCGAGCAATGAGTCGACGTTGTAAGTGGACTCGGCCCACCGTTGCGCCAGAAGCTTGTCTTCCATCACTGGCACCATCAAGCCTGAGTAGCCGACCTGCTTCTCCGGCACAGCTTTTACAGCAGCGGTGATAACGCGTGCCGCAGTGAGGGTCCCGCTGGAACCGAACTTCGCACCTGTGAAAGCTTCGATAGCGGCCCCTATCGATACGTCCCCCAAGGGAGCTGGCGTAGGGTCGACCCCTAGATAGGCCCAGCCAGTTTCAGCTGCGACTTTTCTGCCCACGGCCGCGGCGACCGATGCATGTTTTGTGAGCGCAGCGGTCAGGTCGGCGAGGGCGGCTTCGGCGTTGCCCTTATCTTTGCTGAAGACGTCGAGGACGACGTTAGCTCCTTCAAAGCCAATGGCAAATTGTCTGCCAACACCGGTGTGATAGGAACCCGGGAAGAACGGCGCAAACGGCTTCAGCATCGCGGTCGCGGTGAAATTGAAGGTCCCTTGACTATGTGAACTGTGTTCACTGACATACTTCACGAGTTCAGCGGTGCGCCGAATTGTTTTCCAATGAATGCCAGCTTCGTCAGCGATGATTGTGCTGGCCTCGATGTTCGGAAGAGTCGAGAGCGCCCTTTCGAGGAGGTGCATCGCGGCAGGATCATCGGTGTCGTGCAGACTTCCCGGTCCCACGTTCGGCAGGAAACCCTCCCTTACGGATGAAGCGTCAAGCTGCGCGAGAAAAGTCAACGCCTGGTCCTCCGACATGCCGGCGACGAGGTCCGCCAGGGGCTGAGTCGTCACGCGCACCGTCTCTACTTCGTAACCGGAGGATTCGAATTCGGCTTTGACTCTCCGCAACACGACGAGGGCGTCGGCAATTTGTTTTTGGTACGTTGCCCTGTCTAGCCTTACGAATCCCGTAATTGCCCTTACTTTCGGATTGGACGAAGCGGTGGGCACGGAACTCACCTGAGCGACCGCTTGCAACGAAACCGCGAGGACAACAGCAAGGATAATTCGCTTCATTTAATGTTCCTGCCGTGAAAAAGGGGGAGTGAGCAGTATAGCGTGAGGTCCTGGGTGGTTGGTCGGCAAACCTTCCCTAATCGGTAAGGTAAGGTTTGCCCGTCACTCGGGCCCCACGGCAGAACTGGGCACCTGGCTTCGCTCGGTGTCTATGGGAGTTTCCGTGACCATGATCCAATCAGTCCGGGAGAAAGAACTACACCTTTTGCAGCAACCACCTCATCCCGTAACCGTTCTGCGAGACTTGCAACCTCTACTTCCGTCGCAGTCGCGATTTTCAACTTCTCCATCACGGGTAAGAGGCTTCTAGTTACTTCCGCCACGAGTTCATACACTGGGCAGTCCGGACCGCCACCGATCACAGCATCCATCCGCATTGTCGGGCCGGGCAGGCCCGCAGCCACAAGTACCGAGTACAGCTCCAAGCCTAACTGTGTTCGTGCGCCCGTGGCACTTAGCGTCTGCTTGATCCAGCTGATGTGACGCTCAAAGGTCGGGGCCGGAGGCAGTGCGCGGCAGTTCGCAATGTCAAATTCCTGAAAAATAATCAGACCTCCCTCACGAACATGCCCTGCCAATCTGCGGACAGCATCGACCGGATCCGGGTAGTACATAAGGACCAGGCGGCCTATGACCGCGTCAAACGGCCGATCAAACTGCATTTCTGTCGGGTCGCCTTCGAGGAATTTCACATTCCGAAGGTCTCGGGCCTGTGCGCATGCCGTTGCCCGCTGCGCGGCTGCAGCAGCGCGGTCGGCACCAATAACCTCCCCAGTTGGCCCAACCAGGTCGGCGGCCAGAAAAGCTACGTCTCCACTACCGCAACCCACGTCAAGAACGCGCATGCCTGTGTTGATCCCGGCTTGTTGTAACAGTTGACGCGTAAAGGGCTCAAAGGCCTGCGCCTGACGACTGAGACGTTCGAGTTCCTGCTCCGAATGACCTAAGGCGTATGTCGATTGCTGAGTTGCAGTCTCTTTCACTTCTCACCTCAAACCGCTAAGAACAAGCAAGCAATGATTAACCGATTCTACGCGCGTGTTTCGCAATTATGTATGTGTTCTGCAGGGTGAAAGCCGGTGCGCATGGCCCACTGCGAAGATCGAAGATCCCGTGATTCTGACGAGTAGTCAGCTACTCATACCTAATCGGTAAGGTAAGGTTTGCCCGTGATGCGCCCGGGATTCTGTCAGGCGTTCGGGCTTCATAGCGCGAGGGTAGCCTGACCCAGGCTCGGAACCCTGAATTACCTACGTACCACTCGTTTTCCCAGATATCAATGACACTCGGTGCTAGTCACGTTTCAAGCACTGGGGATAACTTGTTTAGGTTGGTTTGTCTACGATATGGTCTTCAAGGAATGCGCAACCTCTCGACCTTGGTCGGTATGGAGAGCGATTGGATCGTCTTCGAGAGACTCGGGTGCCAGACGTGCTCTACCCCCGCTTGTTCGGTGTAGCCTGGTCAGAAATCGACACTGCTCTCCAGCGGATGCACTGTAATTGTGAGCCGGTTCATGCCGCAGGAGTATTTCGAATAAGTCACGGGACCAGCCTGGGGGCGAAACTTCTTTTGTTGCTCTTGCGACTACCGCCTCCAAATGCCGCTGCGCAAGTGGAACTGATCGTTCGGCCAGTCGGAGAATCCGAGACGTGGTTGCGATTATTCGATGGCAAACC
>Ga0137388_10002855_pt1 | contig 10980 bp, 5 predicted proteins | sample 15con2h14AmetaG_FD_104644 | JGI IMG/M metagenome (GOLD analysis project Ga0137388, IMG submission 104644) | Vadose zone soil microbial communities from Angelo Coast Range Reserve, California, USA - 15con2h1.4A metaG | ecosystem: Environmental > Terrestrial > Soil > Vadose zone > Saprolite...
ATCAGTCGAGAACTCTACTCGGTAAACCGTCAGACAGCCTCCGAGGCAAACGTGATCGGGCGATTCTGGCACTGCTGATCGGATGCGGTCTGCGACGCGCGGAACTGGTGGGACTCAGAACCGGAGATTTTCAGGTCCGCGAAGATCATTGCGTAATTGCTGACCTAGTCGGCAAGGGAAAGCACATCCGTACCGTTCCGGTTCCCTTGTGGGCGAAACGCAGCCTCGATGAGTGGACTACGGCGGCTGCCATCACCGAAGGGGCGATCTTCCGCAGAGTAAGTCGACTAGATAAGATCTGGAGCGATGGAATTACACCCAAAGCGATCTGGCACGTGGTTAGAGCGGCCGCAAAACGTGCTGACATCAAAAATCTAGCTCCCCACGACCTGCGTCGCACATGCGCTCGGCTATGCCACCTAGCGGGCGGAGAACTTGAGCAGATTCAGTTCTTGCTTGGACACGCATCGGTTCAGACCACCGAACGTTATCTCGGCTGCAAGCAAAGACTCAACCAAGCCGTGAACGACAAACTCGGACTAGAAGACACCTGATGGAGTGGCGATGGCCCCCAAGCCGACTTCTGGCCCCTTGATTGTGCGTCGTTAAACTTCCGAGTTGCTCGTCAAGCACTCACAGCGAGTGGAGGGGTACAGTCGCAAAGCCTAGTGGTCGCGAGCGAGGATACGCGCGAGACTCCTCGCGCGGCGTGAAAACGCAACGCGTCGGAATTGTGCCACACGGGCCACGAGTACAAACAATGCGCCAGCCTCATCCGCAATCTTCTATAATTAGCCCGCAAATGCCTCTCGCCCCCGGCTCAAAGCTTGGCCCTTACGAGATCCTCGCCGCCCTCGGCGCGGGAGGCATGGGAGAAGTCTATCGCGCCCGCGATCCACGCCTGGGCCGCGACGTGGCGATCAAGGTATTACCCGCCGGCTCGGCGGGCGATTCCGAGCGCATGCGTCGCTTCGAGCAGGAGGCGCGAGCCACGGCTGCGCTCAGCCATCCGAATATTCTCGCCGTGTTCGACATTGGCAGCCAGGACAATTCCCCCTACATCGTCTCCGAACTACTCGAAGGAGAAACCTTTCGAGCGCGCCTGATCAGCGGTCCGCTGCCCGTGCGCAAAGCAGTCGATTATGCGCTCCAGACCGCACGCGGACTTACCGCCGCCCACGATCACGGCATTTTCCATCGCGACCTTAAGCCGGAAAACCTCTTCATCACCCGCGACGGGCATGTGAAGATTCTCGACTTCGGCCTGGCCAAGTTGACCATGCCTGAGCTGGGTGCTCCCGGCTTGTCGGCGGAGGCGACGCTCGATTCCGTCACTGGCCGCGGCGCACTGCTGGGTACGCTTGGTTACATGTCTCCCGAGCAATGCCGCGGAGCCGCTGTTGACGCGCGCTCTGACCTGTTTAGCTTCGGCGCGGTGCTCTATGAAATGCTGAGCGGCAGCCGTGCCTTTCGCGGCGACACGACGGCCGATACCATTAGTTCGATTCTGAAAGAAGAGCCTCCAGACTTGTCCGCCACAGGCCGCGATGTGCCGCCCCTACTGGAGCGCATCGTTCACCATTGCCTGGAAAAAGATCCGGCTGATCGCTTCCAGTCTGCGCGCGACATCGCCTTCGCATTGGAGGGGTTGTCTTCCATTTCATCGCCTGCAGCGTCGGCTACGAGCTCCGCCGCGCCTGCGGTGACAAAACCGGGAAAGTCCTGGCTCGCTCCAGCGTTGCTGGGAGTCATCGGAATCCTAGTTGCGGCCGTGGTGCTGCTTTTCGTTCGCCTGAACGCCCCTCCTGCTGAGCCGCCGAGCTATCGTCAGCTCACGTTTGGACGCGAGTTCATCTCTTCTGCCCGCTTCGCACCCGACCAGCGAACTATCATCTACAGCTCGGCGCACATCGGGATGCAGACCGAACTTTTCTCACTCGCTCCCGACAGTCATGCCTCTGTAAGCCTCGGTCTGAAAGATGCCGACGTGGAATCCATTTCTTCCACCGGGGAGATGCTCTTGATCCAAGAGCGACGAGATCTTGGTCGTAATGTCAAAGTCGGCTTGCTGGCGCGAGCGCCGCTAAGTGGCGCCGCCCCCCGTCCTATGCTGAGCGACGTCGTGGACGCCGACTGGGGCCCGGACAACCAGGTCGCAGTCGTCCACTACGTGGACGGACACTTTCGCATTGAGTACCCAATTGGCCACGTTCTGTATGAGCCGACCACCGGCTATGCGAGCAACGTGCGCGTCTCGCCCACGGGAGACAGGGTGGCATTCGCCGAGCATCCCACCTTCGGAGACAGCGCGGGTAATGTGGTGATGGTGGACTCTTCCCGCCGCAAGCGCACTCTGTCCTCACCGCAGTCGGCCATTGAAGAGGTCAATTGGGCTCCCTCCGGCAAGGAAGTATGGTTCACCAGCGCAGAAGAAAGCACCAAGTTTCAGCTCTGGGCAGCCGATCTTTCGGGCCATACCCGCGTGGTCAACCGTATTCCGGGCACCCCAACCCTTTACGATATTGCCCGCAATGGTCGCGTTCTTCTTGGGCAAAATATCTTTCGAATCCTCGCCTCCGCGTGGGGGCATGGTCAGGATCAAGAACACGATTTGACCATTCAAAATTGGAGTGATGCTTCGGCTATTTCACCTGACGGCCGACAAGTGCTGTTGAATGAAGAGGGGGTTTATAGTGGACCCAATTACGACGTTTATGTCCGCGCTAGCGATGGCGCATCGCCCGTACGCGTTGGCGATGGCCATGGTGACGATTTCTCGCCCGACATGAAATGGGTGCTCTCGTCTCTCACCTTGCAGATTCCTCGTCAGCTTTTTCTGATTCCCCTTGGCCCTGGGGAGACGAAGCAGATCACGCATGATTCCATTGACCGAAGTTACGCTCGCTTCCTCCCGGATGGCGAGAATGTTGTATTTAGCGGCACGGAGCCGGGTCACAAATCGCGCATCTATGTGCAAGCAATTAATTCGGGCACCGCGCGTCCGATTTCCCGCGAGGGAGTAAGCGGATTCGTCCCCACTGTGGACGGCAAGTTCGTATTCGGCTCCTCGGATTCGGTGGCGCTGTATCCCGTGGATGGTCAGGGAGCGCCCCGCCCGGTTCCCGGCATTCATCCCGACGAGACAATCTTTTCTGTGTCGCCTGACGGGCGCTCGGCTCTGGTTGGGGTGCTTGGTAGCTATTCGGGGGATGTGATGCGCGTAGACCTGGCCAGTGGCCGCCGCGAGTTGTTCAAGAAAATCGGACCATCCGACCCCGCGGGGGTTGTGTTGGTCGATGCGGCGTTCACTCCCGACGGAAAATACTATGCCTATTCCTGCTTCAACGCTCTGAGCCAACTGTATTTGGTGGAGGGACTGCGCTAGGGCAAACCGTGGGAAATTTTTTCAAGGGGAGGAATTCGGGGACAGACGGAACGTTCCGAGTAACTAGTTTGAATCGCAACCCAGAGAGAAGCGCAGAGCATGGATCATGGCGTTTCTGAATCAGTCAGCATTTTCGAATACCGACGACGGCGGGCCTTCGTCCGAAGGTCACACGATCTAGTTGGGGCGAGCCACAAGGGACGCCCAGCGCGGGTTTTCTATTTCTTTTGAGCCTTTCTTGCCATAGCCTGCTCCAACCAATCCCACTTAACTGCGCCTGGCGGCACGCTCCCATGTGGCCAAACAGTTTGGCGGTCATAACTGGCATTCTTGAAGCGGTTCCCGTTTACTTGACCACTATCTGGCCACTTTGACCTTGCGAAGCTAGCATTCCTGAAGTCACATCCGAGCATCGTGACGGTCTCGATACATTGCGACCCTAAAAGACTCGCGTATCTGAAGCTGCATTTTCGGAACTTCGTGCAGTCAAACTGCGCACTGCTAAGATCGGCATAATCGAACCTGGTGCGATATAGATCCGCGTCAGTCAGCTTGACGCCAGATAGGATTGCGTCGCTAAAGTTAGTACCCGTCAATCTTGCGCGTCGAAGTTCCACCGCTTTTAGATTTGCACGAGTGAGATTGGCATCATCCAAATTGACTTCACTCAGGTTGCCGCGCTCCAGAATTGCGCCTTCCAGGCAAGAACCAGTCAGAATCGCTCCGCTTAGATCCGCGTCCGCGAGATTCACTTCCGGCAAGGACAGCCGGCTGAAATCGGCGTCGTGAAGATCGATGATTCGGCTTCCGCTCCGGATCAGCTTGGCCTCATAGAGGAATCTCAAAATCTCTGCCCTTCTAGAAGTGTCTGCCTGTCGGAGAACTGCGAGCGTAAGAACGTGGGCGACCGCTTTGATTCGGTCGTCGCATTGTGGGCTTTCGAGCTGCTTGTCGATAAGCAGCTTCGATATGCGATCGAAGTAATCCTGAAGCAGTCCTTGCTGATGCTGCTCCGCAGCGATGAGCCGGTCTGCTTTTCGATCTTGGCGGCTGAAGAGGTAGGCGGTGATCGCAAGGGTTAACGGCACAATGAACAAGGCCATCCAGTCCCAGAGCGTCTTATTCTTCCACCCACTCCAATCCCTGTTGTGGCCGATCCTGATCAGCCAGGTCAATATGACGATGACAACTAGGAAACACAGCGCCAAATGAAGCTGCTTCGAGAGCAGAATGCGTTTAAACCCCGCGTGGATCTTCCTTCGCCGAGCCCTCTGCTTGGCGCGTGCATCAGTGGAGTATGACAACCAGCCCAGCGGAGACCCGTCTCCTGTGAGAAGCGCAAGAACACCCTTGCATTTTCGAGCCAATGACAAGTCTGGGCTAACGAGTAAGCGAAACATCCCTTTGATCTTCTTTCGGAATGAAACTTGTTCGGGATCTGCAGAGGGAGTACGCAATTGAAGCCGCCCCTGGGAGACAGGTGAGAGGGATCATAGCAACAAAATTCACTTCCTAAAACCGAAAATCACTGCGGATGCGCCTCGACTCCCAAACTGGCGATTTTCAAGTCCGTTTGCTCTAAACATCCCTGGGCTTCTGCGAGTAGGAATGGCAACTAGATAACAACTTCGTCCATGGGCCGGCTCACCCTCAACATTCTGCTCTCGTTCGCACAGTTCGAAAGAGAAGTCACGGGAGAGAGGATTCGAGACAAGATTGCCGCATCGAAGAAGAAAGGAATGTGGATGGGAGGCCTCGTGCCACTCGGCTATGACCTGGATGGACGAAAGCTGGTTCCAAACTCGAAGGAATCTGACCTCGTTTGCAGGATTTTCTCCCTCTACCTGGAAGTTGGATGTGTTTCCAAGTTGGCAGTGCAACTGGATCGCCAGAACGTCAGAAGTAAGGTCTGGACAACCCGAACAGGAGCCCGCCTGGGAGGGGTTGCCTTCGCTCGGGGCGCTTTATACGACCTCCTGCGGAATCGTCTTTATATAGGTGAGATTCGCCACCGCGAGAACTGGTATCCGGGAGAACATAAAGGCGTCATACCACGAGAGCTTTGGGACAAAGTCCAGGCGCAGCTAAACAGCAACCTTAAGACACGTCGCAAGCGCATCAGGGAGCAGGCGTCGAGTCTGCTGACGGGCCTGGTCGAGGATGCCGCTGGCAACCGCTTCACACCGTCATTCACCATCAAGCGAGGTAGGCGTTATCGCTACTACGTCTCTCAGCTTGCCATCAAGAATACGCCGAGCCCATCCGATAGTCCGACTCGAGTACCTGGGCATGAACTTGAAGGTCGGGTCATCGAAAAGCTGCTTGCTTTCCTGAAATCGGACTCAGAGGTATTCGACCGACTGGGCGAGGAGGGAGAGAGTCCAGCCATTATTAGAAACCTGGTCGCCGCTGCCAAGAAACTCGCCTCGCGCTTGCCCTCGCTTCCCTCGGACGACCTTCGGGACCTACTCTCTGGTTTCCTTCGACGGGTGGTCATCCAGGAGAACAGCATTCAGGTCATGACCAGCAGGAAGGAGCTGCGCAGCTTGCTTGAGAACGGGGGCAAGATCATTGCCAGCAAGCTGTTGGGTGTGAGAAAGCCGGTGGATGCAAACGATCTGATCGTTTTGAACATCGAAGCCACGCGGAAAAGGTGTGGCGGCGAAGTTCATCTGGTTGTGCCTCCGAACCCCGGTGCCTCAGTCCGACACCCTAAGCCCTCGTTGATAAAAGCTATCGCACGAGCCCACGGCTGGTATGAAAAGGTGGTTCAAGGAGACGCACTCGACATGAGATCCCTGGCTCGGCAGGCGGGACTCACGGAACGTTATGTCGGCAAGGTTTTTGGGTGCGCGTTCCTGGCTCCCGATATCATCGAATCGATTCTTGAGGGACGCCAGCCCCAGGACCTGAATTTTGAGAAACTGTGTGAACACGTTCCGTCGAGTTGGGCGGAGCAGCGCGAGCGTTTTGGCTTGCCTAGAGTCTGGTCGCAAAGGAATAAATCCCTGCAATAGGTCCCTGATCAGGGAATCAAATTCCCTGATACGCCCCTGTTAATTCCCTGTTCCGATTTGTGCCTCCTGCCCTGCTTCTCCCGCAGAATGTGCGGATTAGAGAACAGAGGTGCGATTTCGAAGGCCAAAATCTTATAAATTCCCTGTTATTTTCCCTGTTAGCAGGGAATTTGGGCGGAGAAGAGTTAGCGCCAGACTGCGCGCTCCGCCAGATGTTCTAAGTCCCGCCGTTATAAGCAGTTGCGACATTTTCTGCTTTATCCTCGTACATCAATTTGGTTTCTGGGCCGTCGCAAGGTGCATATTAGGTGCATTCTTGAGAGATCCCTCGAACGACTGCATTGCCGCAGCAGCATCCGAATCGGCGGGTTTGAGGTAGCAGTTCTGCGTCACATCAACACTTGAGTGCCGCATGATTCGCTGAATCGTCTTGTCAGGCACACCCAAGCCGATACAGGTTTGTGCGAGACTGAGGGCGACACTGTTGAACTCTCCGGCGTGACCGTGCTCGAATTGAGGATTCTGCCTACCAGAGTGGCGGAAACCCTATATTCCTTTTCCTGTGAGCGTGACCTTTTGCGGGCTCCCGCCGCCGTTGTCATTGATGTTGAGCGTGGCCGAGCGGGTTCCCGTCGCCGAGGGGGTAAAGTTCACCGTGATCGTGCAACTGGCACCGGCGGCTACGCTGGTTCCACATGTGTTGGTTTGCGTGTAGTCGGCCGCGTTGGTTCCAGTAATCGAGATGCTCGTGATGCTCAGGGCCGTGGTGCCCTTGTTCGTAAGCGTATCGGTCTTGGTGCTCGTAGTTCCCACGGTCACGTTGCCGAAGTTCAGGGTCTTCGCCGACAGTTGCACGAAGGTACCAGTGCCGGAGAGGCTAACGGTCTGGGGACTTGGTGTGGCGTCGTCATTCACATTCAGCGTGGCGCTTCTGGCATTCTTGGTGGACGGCGTGAACTTGACCGTGATCGTGCAGGTTGCTCCCGCAGCCACGGTTGTGCCGCACGTGTTGGTCTGGGAATAGTCAGCAGCGGCCGTCCCCGTAAAGGAGACGCTTGTGATCGACAGCGAAGCGTTCCCGGTGTTGGTCAGAGTCACATTCTTACCGCTGCTGGTGGTCCCCACCAGCACCACTCCGAAAGAAAGGCTGACCGGACTGAGCGTGACTGCCGGAGTTGTCCCCGTTCCCGTTAGCGGGATAGTTTGGGTGCCTGTTGTGTCGGTGATCGTGAGCATGCCCGCGCGTGTTCCACTCACGGTGGGGTTAAAGGTGACATTTACCGAGCAGAATGAGCCCGCGGGAATGATTCCGCACGTGTTGTTTTGAGCGAAGTCTCCGGAGGTCGAAACTCCCGAGACATTCAACGGTGCCGTCCCCGGATTACTCAAGGTCACGATGAGCGCCCCGCTGGTGGTGCCCACCTTCTGGTTGCCGAAATTCAGGTTAGTCGGGAAAGGCGCAGCGACTGGGGTCGCAATCAACACGGTGATGTTGCCGGTGCTCGAAACGTAGCTACCTACGTTCGAGGTGGCGAGATCGGGGGTCCCGTCGCCGTTGAAATCCTGGGCCACGATCGAAAACGGTTCAGAACCCGTCTGGTAGTTGACCGCAGCCTGAAACGTGCCATCGCCATTTCCGTTGATGATGCTGACCGCATTGCTGAACGCCGCAACCACCGCCAAGTCCAGCTTGCCGTCGCCGTTGTAGTCCACGGCCGTTGCGTCCCAATCCCCATTCGCGGTAGGCGAGTCTTTCATCGCCTGAAAAGTTCCGTTCCCGTTCCCAAGTAGCACAGAAACCGAGTTGCCTAATTCGTTGGAAGCAACGATATCCAGCTTACCATCGCCATTCACATCGAATGCGCGGACGCTAAACGGACTGGAGCCAGTCGCGAAGTCGGACTTTGCCTGGAACGTCCCATCCCCATTGCCCAGCAGAACTGACGTTGTGGAAGCGCCGTGATTGGCGGTCACGATGTCGAGTTTGCCGTCGCCATTCACGTCGGCGGTGATTACAAATTCGGGCGTCGTCCCGGTGGTGAAGTCTTTCTTCGCTTGGAAGGTCCCATCCCCATTTCCAAGCAACACAGAAACTGAGTTGCCCGAGCTGTTCGCGCTGATCAGGTCGAGCTTGCCATCGTTGTTCACGTCGGCAGCTCTCACGTTGATGGGAGCACTGCCCGTTGTGAAGTCCGTCTTGGGACGGAAGGTGCCATCGCCATTTCCCAACAGCACCGATACTTTGGAGCTGGTCTGATCGGCCGTGGCCACATCCATCTTGCCATCATTATTAAAGTCGCCCACCACTATGCTCATCGGCCCCGTGCCCGTCGCAAAGTCGCTGTGGGTACCGAAGGTTCCGTCGCCGTGTCCTATGAAAATCGAGACTGTGGCTTTGGCTCCGTTGGCGGTCACGAGATCGAGCTTCCCATCACCGTTGAAGTCGGCTGAGTCTATGCCCTCGGCATTCGCCCCCGCGGTGTAGTCGGTGCGCGGAACAAACGTGCCCGTTCCTGAATTAATTAGCACAGTGACGCTGTTGGCCGAGGAGTTGCTGGTGACAAGATCGGGTTTGCCATCCCCATTAAAGTCGCCACTGGAGATGAAGTTTGCCCCGTTCGCTGTGCCGGCATCCACATGCGCCTGAAATGTTCCATTGCCGTTGCCCAGCATCACGGAAACCGAATTCGCGGTATTGTTCGCAGTCGCGATGTCGAGCTTGCCATCAGCGTTGAAGTCGCCGAGCAGAACAGAGATGCATCCGGACGCGGCGGTCAGGTCGACCTTACCTTGAAATGTCCCGTTACCATTGCCGAGGAGAGTGGAGACGTTGCCGGTGGTCTTGTTTGCCACCACGAGATCGAGGTTGCCGTCGAGGTTATAGTCGCCGACCGCGACTGAAGACGGAGTAGTGCCAGTAGTGAAGTCGGTTTTGACGCCGAAGGTCCCATCGCCGTTGCCTAGCAGAATCGAAACTTTCGCGGCGCCGGAATCGGTTACCGCCAAATCGAGCTTGCCGTCTTTGTTGAAGTCGGCGATGGCAATGCTGTTTGGCGTAGTGCTGGTCGGGAAGTCGGTCTTACTTCCGAACGTTCCGTTGCCATTACCCAACAATATGGAGACGGTTGCAGCGGTGCTGTTCGCCACGACCAGGTCGGGCTTGCCATCCCCATTCAAATCGGCCGCGGCCACGGCCAGAGGAACTGTACCAGTGGCGAAATCCAGATGCGCCTGGAATGTGCCATCGCCATTGCCCAGCAGCAGGGATACCGTGTTACTGCTTGAATTTGCCACCGCCAGATCGAGCTTGCCGTCATTGTTGAAGTCACCCGTGATGATTGCTGCCGGACCGGTTCCGGTAGCCACGTCCAGATGTGTTCCGAGCGTGCCATTCGGCTGCCCCAGAATAATCGAAACCGTGTTATCGGTTTTGTTCACGACGACTAGATCAGGCCGGCCATCATTGTTGAAGTCCGCGACAGCAACCCCGTTGGGTCCGCGGCCACTCGCGAACTCGGCGCGGTTGAAGAGATAAGTCTGCGCCAAAGCGGGCAGCGAGCCGATGCATAGCAACATCAAAGTGTTCACAACTCTGTTGCGGATTGCCTGGTACTTCATGCCTACCTCCGTCGCGCCGTCAAGCCCTGAGAACTTCAGGCCCTCAGGCCTATTCACTGTGTCTTTGGAGCTGGTAATTGTTGCGAGCCAGCAGCAGCAAAGGAAATGCAGGCTACTCTGGGCGGAGGTACGATTTGTCACCGAGTTGTAAAAAGAGCTCTTCGTCAGTGATAGGAAGGAACTTGCACACAAGCCTGGTTGGCTGGGTAATCTCGATGAAGGGCTGGGCTTGCGCCAGATAGCCAGTGTTATGGCCTATTGGTGCCCTTCGCTGGGCTGTCGTGAAGGAGCGCCTTGATCTTATTCTCGAAGGCGTCCTTGTCTACCATGCCTGCGTGTGACTCGGAAATCTTCCCGTTGCGGTCAATTAGCAAGGTCATAGGGTGAGAAGGCAGTCCGCCGTATCGGTTGGCTAGGTCTTGGTTGACGTCTGTCGTTGTCCTTAGAGCGTTGTCGATAATGTTTTCCTTCGGTACCATCTTCAGTGTACGCGGGTGATCGTATACACATGACCGATCGTAGACGCATGAAATCATCACGGTGTGTTTGGGACCCGGCAACCGCCAGCGACTGTTTGACCTCTCCGCGCATCCTCGGCGACAATCCTGGTTCGATCGAGTAGATCTGTGGATGGTAGGTGCCATCATGACTCATGACGCGGCCGTTTTGAAAGCCCGGGAGATCGCCAGTCGCGTGCTGGCGCCATCCGCAGGGCAAAACGATAAGGCGGGACGATTCTCTACCGAGGCCGTAGTATCGCTTGGTGAGTCCGGACTGCTTGGGCTGATGCTGCCCGTGGATTTTGGCGGTCTAGGGTTAGGTCCCCGCACGTTTGCGGCTGTGGTCGCCACGCTCGCCGAGGCAGATGCTTCGGTCGCCATGGTCTATCTTATGCACATCCTCGGCACCGCGACTATCTCGGCAGCGCGCCCAAGCGCGGCTCAGGCAGTCGCGCCCATA
>Ga0137388_10002857_pt1 | contig 10976 bp, 10 predicted proteins | sample 15con2h14AmetaG_FD_104644 | JGI IMG/M metagenome (GOLD analysis project Ga0137388, IMG submission 104644) | Vadose zone soil microbial communities from Angelo Coast Range Reserve, California, USA - 15con2h1.4A metaG | ecosystem: Environmental > Terrestrial > Soil > Vadose zone > Saprolite...
ATCGGCGGACAATCGCAATTCATCTTTCGCATCCACGCGAGCCAACCCGGCCGGAGCGAAACGGATTGCCTTCAGCTCCACGGCTGCCACCTGGTCCAACCGGGTTCCGACCAATGTGGCCTGAGAGTCGCCGGCGTTGAGCGCGAACTTGTCCAGATGCGCGGCTTCGGCATAGCTGTGCAGTTCGACTTCATCTAACTTGCCGGCGCAGTATTGCTTGACCAGCATCGTAATCCTTCCCGGGCTTTCTTCTTTCAGCGGCACCTTGAGTTCCAATTCATTCGCCGCCGGAGAACTCCAGGTTGTCCTGATCGGTCTGCCCTGCTCATTCTTCAGGGTGACGTTGTCCACACAGGCCGCCGCATCCGATTTGAAATGAAGGGTGTTCTCACGACCCACGATCAAAGCGCTTTCGTCAGCGGATGCGATGGTCCAGGTTGCGGAGTGAGAGTTCTGCAGACGAAAAGCGGGGCCCTCAAAGGAATCGAATCCCCAGGCGCCACGGATGGTTGCTACTACTTCGCGTTCCAACTTGTCGGGCGCGACCGTGTGCGCTTCGATGGCAAACCCGCCACGGGCTGCGTCCGCGGTGGCTGGCAGATCGCTTGCGTGGCCTGATCCATCTGGAACGTGCAATACCAGATCGTGTGCATAATCGGTCGAGAAAACCACCGGGGCGCCCTCGGTCGCAAGCAGGAGCGAAGGTTTTTCCAGGCAGAGAACCTGATTTGCGTCCACGGCACGGAGTGGCGGTAGTTGAGCCGCCTCCACCGCTGGCAGACTCAGCACCATAACCGACATTGGCTTGCGAAACGAGGGCGGATTGTTGAGCTTTAGATTCAACTCATCAAGATGAGGCAGCGCCAGCGCCGGAATGTAGCGATATTCCGGGGTGTGGAAGCTTTCCATCATTTTCGCTAGATCCACCACCGCGCCCACGTACGGGCTGTAGGCTCCGCCACCAGCCAATCGGGTAGTACTCAGCTGCCCGACGAGATCCGGTCCGCTGCCCGAGGTCAGCGCCGACACCATGGACTGGCTGTGCCCGTCATCAAGTACCAGTTGATCAGTATTTTGCGTCAGGCACGATTCCTGCTGCTGCCGTGGCTTATAGAAGCAATCGTTATCCAGCTTGATGTTGAGGCTTCTGGCCAGAAGTACCGAGCCATCGTGCAGAGCGCTGGCATCACTGTTGGACATTTCCCTGACCGCGCTCAAATATTTGTCGAGACGCGACCGGTCCAGGCTGGCCTGGTTCAGGTCTTGCGAGGCCCGGACGAATGCCCCTGGCTTACCCCGCACGGCCGCACGCAAGGTACCGAAGTCGCCGCCGGTTTGCGGGGCCAGAAAGATTAGCGCCTGCTGGGCCCCTTGCGGAACCGTGATCACGATCCCTTCCTCGCGAACGCGCTTGTTCCAGGTTTCTGTTTTTGTAAACCAGTCTTCAGGTGGGGGATTGGTCGAACCTCGGAGAAACACCGAAATCATCAGGAACCGGACCGACTGCCCGTCCGGCAAGTCGGGATGAATCCAGATACGGTCGCCTGCTTGCAGGTTCGGAACCTTGGATATGGGCAGCGTTCTGCCGGCGCGGGTTACCCTCACTTCTATTCTGGGTCCGGCCAAGTCAAACGCAGCCGTATCGGCCCAGAGCAAACTCCCGGATATGAGAACCAAAACCAGTTGCAAAAGACCAACTCGCGAAAACATATCCCTATTGTAAGAGGTTAAGGGCGGGGAATGGGGAACCAGAAGTACAGAACAAATTGCAGAACGGGTTCTACGCAGCTCCAGATTCTCGAGCCTGTAAGGGCTCCTGCGACCCAGGGTCTCTGCATCCCGCAGACGGGCGAGGACACCTTCGCAAGAAATCCGGAAAATGTGAAGCAGAATCTGAAATCTGTGCCGGTAGGCGTGTAGCATGCTAACCTTATGGGCCGACAAGTAAACGTATTCCCGCTGGACCAGGAACCATGCCAAATCACAAAACGATTATTTTTCACCTCTTCCTGCTGGTACTCTTTGTTGCCACTGCAATGGGGCAACAGGCTGCCCCGGCAAAGCGCAAGCATCAGGTTCGCAAAGAGGCGTTCGGGAAAACCGGGGACGGGAGGCCGGTCGCTCTGTATACCTTAACCAATTCCAACGGCATGGAAGTACGCGCCATGACCTACGGTGGAATCATCGTGTCCATACGCGTGCCGGACAAGAACGGCAAATTTGCGGACGTTGTCCTCGGCCACGACAAGGTGGAGGGATATCTGGTAAACCCTTCCTATTTCGGGGCCATCGTGGGCCGCTATGCCAACCGGATTGCCAATGGAACCTTCACTCTCGACGGCGCGAAATACACGCTGGCAAAAAATAACGGCCCGAATTCACTACATGGTGGCCTGATTGGCTTTAACCAAGTGATTTGGGAGGCGAAGGAGTTCAAGAACGCAAAAGGAGTTGGCGTTGCGTTCAGCTATCTAAGTAAGGACGGAGAGGAAGGCTATCCCGGCAACCTTAAGGTCAAGGTCAGTTATACGCTAACGGATGAAAACCAGTTGGTTCTCGATTACGAGGCCACCACCGACAAGGCCACGCCGCTAAATATTTCTCAGCACAGTTATTTCAACCTCGCGGGAGAGGGTAGCGGCGACATTCTCGGACACGAACTGATGCTCAACGCCGACCGATTCACGCCGGTCGACAAGACCCTCATCCCGACCGGTGAACTTCGCGCCGTGCAGGGAACGCCGCTGGATTTCACCAAGCCCACCGCGATTGGCGCTCGCATCAACGACGGCTACGAACAACTGGTGGCGGGACAAGGGTACGATCACAATTTCGTGATCAACCGGAAGGACGACAGCCTGACGCTGGCCGCCCGAGCGCATGAACCCACCAGCGGACGCGTGCTGGAGGTCTATACCACGGAACCTGCGGTGCAGTTTTATTCAGGTAATTTCCTGGATGGAACTGTCGTAGGAAAGCAGGGTCATCCTTACAAGCTGCGCAACGGATTTTGTCTGGAGACGCAGCATTTTCCGGATTCACCGAACCATCCCGATTTCCCCTCGGCTATCTTGAGGCCGGGCAAAACGTTCCATTCGCAGACGGTTTTCAAGTTTTCCACGGAATGACATTGTTTGGCCGTTAGTATCGAGACTACTGGCGCTGCGAAGCTGAAACAAACATCAGATCAGCCCGCCGTGGCGCTGTACTCTTTCAGTCCCGTCCTTCCCGTATAATCTTCAGATTCCCTATGGTTGCCGGACTTGACCAGATTGTCGCCGCCACGCGCCGCAGAGTCGCTGATGCGAAAGGCTCGGCGAATCTCCGCGAACTGGAACGGAGGGCGCAAGAGCATGTCCCGCGCGGCTTTCGGCGTGCGCTCGCGGCCAGGGGTCGTACCCGAATGGCCGTCATCGCAGAACTCAAGAAAGCCTCCCCATCCCGCGGACTGATTCGCGCCAACTTCGATCCCGCCCATCTGGCGCAAGAATTGGAGGCAGCGGGAGCGGCAGCGTTGTCAGTGCTGACCGACGAAGAGTTCTTTCAGGGATCGCTGGAGAATTTGCGATCCGCTTCTTCGAGCACGAAACTGCCCTGCTTGCGCAAAGACTTCATCGTGGACGAATTTCAGCTGTTGGAAGCGCGGGCCCACTCTGGGGATGCGGTCCTGCTGATTGTGGCGGTGCTGTCGAAGGCCGAATTGATTGCCCTGATAGCGAAGGCCCGCGCGATGGGGCTGGATGTGCTCTGCGAGGCACACGAAGAAGAAGAACTGCGCGGCGCGATAGATGCCGGCTGCGATCTGATCGGAGTGAACAATCGTAATTTGCGAACCTTCAAAGTGGACCCGCAAACTACTTTCCGGCTGGCGGCAATGATTCCGAAGGACGTGCTCGCCGTGGCCGAGAGTGGCATCGAGAATGGTGCGGATGTCGCCCGATCACGCAGCGCAGGATATCAAGCGTTTTTGATCGGCGAGTCTCTGATGAAAGCGGAGTCGCCGGGCGCGGCGCTGCGATCGCTGTTGGCGGAGGCGGAACGGGAACCATCTCCACTCGCTGTGAAGAGCTAGCACCTCTTCTGAGAACTCCCAACTAAGAACTGGGAACTGGGGTTCATGACCTGGATCAAGATTTGCGGAATCACGAATCTGGAAGACGCCTTAACCGCTGTGCATGCAGGCGCGGACGCGTTGGGGTTTGTCTTCTATGAGACGAGCCCGAGGAGAGTTGATCCCGAGACAGCGCGAAGAATTGTGGGGAAGTTGCCCGGAACGGTCGAAAAGGTTGGCGTATTTGTGAATCAGACCGAAGATTCGATCTGTGCACTCGCCGATGAAACGGGCCTGACCACGGTCCAGCTACATGGCGACAACGAAGACCCGCATCTGGCGGATCTGGTTGCGGAACGCCGGCCGCATCTCAAGGTCATAGTTGGCATTTCGATGCATCACCCGAAGCCGGAGGGTTGGGCGATGATGTGGCGTCCCGATGTGGTTCACGCCTTTCTGGCGGATTCGGGCAACGCGTCGAACTACGGTGGCACGGGAAACACTTTCGACTGGCAGACGAGTCAGTCGAGCATTGAAGTGATTGAGCGACTCGGGCGAGTGATCGTTGCCGGCGGGCTAAGCCCCGGCAATGTCACCGAGGCGATCCGCATACTGAAGCCCTGGGGGGTGGATGTTTCTTCTGGCGTGGAGGCCTCGCCGGGGAAAAAAGACCCGCACAAAGTCCACGCTTTTGTAGACGCGGTTCGGCAAACAGAAAAGAAGAACTGAAAATGGCAACGGCAAAAATCCAACCCCTGCGCACACCAGGAGGTTCGCGGTCTGTCGGGCGCTTTGGCGTCTACGGTGGGCGCTATGTTCCCGAAACGCTGATGGCCGCACTGGAGGAATTGGAGCGGCACTACGAGAAAGCCAAGCACGACCGCAGCTTCCAGCGCCGACTGGGCGAGCTGTTGCACACCTATGCCGGCCGTCCTACGGCTCTGTTCTTCGCGGGGCGGCTCACGAAGAAATTGGGTGGCGCGAAAATTTACCTCAAGCGTGAAGACCTGCTTCACACCGGCGCGCACAAGATCAACAACTGCCTGGGACAGGGGTTGCTGGTCGAGCGTATGGGCAAGCATCGCGTCATCGCCGAAACCGGCGCCGGGCAGCATGGCGTGGCAACGGCCACGGTGTGCGCCTTGTTGGGTTTTGAATGTGTCGTGTACATGGGAACCGAAGACATGCGGCGCCAGGAGCTGAATGTCTTCCGCATGCGGTTGCTGGGCGCGGAGGTGCGTGGCGTGGATTCCGGTTCCCGCACGTTAAAAGACGCCATCAACGAAGCGATGCGCGATTGGGTCACCAACGTACGCACCACGCACTACCTGCTAGGCAGCGTGCTCGGTGCTCATCCCTATCCCACCATGGTGCGCGACTTTCACAAAGTCATTGGGCGCGAGGCTCGGGCACAGATTCTTCGGGCTGAGGGCAAACTACCCAAGGCAATCATCGCCTGCGTCGGCGGCGGGTCGAATTCCATCGGAATCTTTCACGCATTTATTAGGGACCAGAAAGTGCAGTTGATTGGGGTCGAGGCCGGTGGGCGAGGCTCGCGTTTGGGCGAGCATGCCGCGCGTTTTAGTGGTGGGTCGCCCGGCGTTCTGCAAGGCACTTATTCATATGTGCTGCAAGATGACGCTGGGCAGATTTCATTGACTCACTCGATCTCAGCCGGCCTTGACTACCCCTCGATTGGCCCCGAGCACGCATGGCTCAAAGATACGGGCCGCGCGGAATATGTCGCGGCGTCGGATGCGGAAGCGCTCACTGCCTGCACTTTGCTGGCGCGAACGGAAGGCATCATTCCGGCACTGGAGTCAGCCCACGCCGTGGCTGAGGTGATCAAGCGTGCGCCTAAGATGAAGAAGTCAGACATGGTGATCGTCAATATTTCGGGGCGCGGCGACAAGGATATTGGCATTCTGCGGGAAAACCTGAAGTTGGAGTGAGCATTTGAACAATTGTGTAATTGAGTAGCTGTGTAATTAAGTAATTTGTTTCTCCGTTTTCCTCACCAATGCCTTTGAGCTTCGAACATCGTCCCTCTCTTGTCGCCTATCTTACTTGTGGCGACCCCAACCTCGATACCTCGCGAGACATTGCCCTCGCGGCCATTGAAGCTGGTGCTGATGTGATTGAACTGGGTGTGCCCTTCAGCGACCCAGTAGCAGATGGGCCCGTGATCCAGCGCGCCAGCGAACGAGCGCTACGTGCCGGAACCACGCTGCAAAAGGTGCTGTGGCTCGCAAAGGAAATCCGACAGCGTTCCCAGGCGGGGCTCATCATCTTTACCTATCTGAACCCGATCATACGGATGGGCTTCGCAAAATTCAGTGCCGAGGTCGCAGACGCGGGCATCGACGGTGCATTGATCACAGATTTGCCGGTGGAAGAATCCCGCGGCTATTTGTCGGAGATGCAACAAAGCGGCCTCGCGACGGTATTCCTGGCTGCTCCAACCAGCACCGACCTACGACTGAAGCAGATTGCCCAGGCATCCAGCGGATTTGTGTACGCGGTCTCGCGAACCGGGGTGACCGGCTCTCGCCAACAGTTGCCCGAAGATGCGCCCGCTCTGGTGCGGCGGTTGCGCAAGTATACTAAGCTGCCGGTCGCGGTCGGCTTTGGTATTTCCACGCCGGAGCAGTTCAGTGCAGTGGGGAAATTTGCCGATGCGGCGGTGGTGGGCAGCGCGATTGTGCAGACCATTGAGCGCAATCCGGGCAAAGAAGCACAGAGTGTGGCACAATTTGTAGGGTCGTTGGTCGTTGGCCGTTAGTCGCTGGTCAACACAGCAGCCTCGGCATTCCTGCGATTTTCAGCAACATAATCTGTACAACAGCCGAGGAGTTAACGACCAGAGACCGACGACCAACGACTGCTCTCATGGACATTTCAGACTGGCGCAAGAAAATTGACGAACTGGACCGTAAGCTAGTGGAGTTGTTGAGCCAGCGGGCGCACGCGGCCCATGAGATCGGTAAACTGAAGCGCGGCGCGGGCATGCCGATTTACGAGCCTGACCGCGAGCGTAACGTATTCAGTAATGTGCGCAGCGTCAATGCAGGTCCCTTGCCGGATCGCGATCTGCTGCGCATCTATGAGCGCATCATGGATGTCATGCGCCAGATCCAGCAGGAAGAAATCGCGCCGGACGCAGTAACAGAAGGCGGAAGCGATACCGAGTTGGATAACGACGTGAATGATTGAGGACGGTCGTCAGTTGTCGGGTCGCTAGTCGTCGGCAGGCTCCAATAGAAGTCGAGGTTACGATTTTGCTGACGACTGAAGACCGACGACTGCCGACTATTGACTAACTATGATTGTTGCCATGCAAGACACAGCGACGGATGAGCAGATCCAGCAGGTGGTGGAACACCTGATACGGATGGGGTTCTCCGTGCATCGCACTACCGGGGAGCGGCAGACGGTGCTGGCCGCGGTCGGCGCGCGGGTTGATTTCGATACCCGCAATCTCGAAGTCCTTTCCGGGGTGGAACACGTCCACCGCATCAGCGCGCCCTATAAGCTGGCGGGACGCAGTTTTCGCCCGCAGGGGACCATCGTTGAATTTGCCAACGGCTTGCAGATTGGTGGCGACCAGGTGGTGGTGATGGCCGGTCCCTGCTCCGTGGAATCGCGGCAACAGCTTTTCACGGTGGCCGAACAGGTAGCCAAGGCGGGCGCCCGCGTGCTGCGTGGCGGCGCTTTCAAACCGCGCAGCTCGCCTTATTCGTTTCAAGGAATGGGCGAAGAAGGACTCAAGTTGTTGCGCGAGGCCGGCGACCATTTCAAGCTACTGGTGATCAGCGAGGTCATGGAGATCTCGCAGATCGCGCTCATGCTGCCTTACATTGACATCTTCCAGGTCGGCGCCCGCAACATGCAGAACTTCAATCTGTTGCGTGAACTGGGCAAGGTCAAAAAGCCCGTCCTGCTCAAGCGCGGCATTGCAGCCACGCTGGAAGAGCTGCTGCTCTCCGCCGAATACATCATGGCGGGCGGCAACTACGATGTGATTCTCTGCGAGCGCGGCATCCGTACTTTTGAAACCTATACCCGCAACACTCTGGATGTTTCGGCCATTCCGATCATCAAGAAGCTCTCCCACTTACCCATGACTTCCGATCCGTCGCATGGGACGGGGCTGCGCGACAAGGTGCCACCCATGGCCCGAGCCTCCCTGGCGGCGGGTGCGGACGCTCTGCTGATCGAAGTGCACCACGATCCCGACAAAGCGTTTTCAGACGGCGCGCAGTCGCTCTTCCCCGATCAGTTCGCGAAATTGATGGACGAGTTGCGCATGATCGCGCCCGCGGTGGGACGGACAATGGCCTAATTTTTTCACCACCGGAGAACACAGAGAGCGCCGAGTTGCACTTCCTTTCCTCTGCGCCCTTGGCCTTCTCGGCGGTTAATCCACATGGCAATTCGCCAAATCACCATCATCGGGACTGGTCTGATCGGTGGCTCCTTTGGGCTCGCCTTAAAGAAGCGCGGCTTCAACGGTCGGATTGTTGGCTGCGACCGCTCGCCGGTCTTGAAGCGAGCACGTGACAAAGGCGCAATTGACAAAGCCGAAACGGATCCAGCAAAGGCATCGCGAGACAGCCAGGTCGTTCTACTCGCGGCGCCTGTGGGCGCGATCATTGAGTTGATCGGGCGTCTGGGACCTTCTCTTCCGGCAAGAACGCTGCTCACCGATGTGGGCAGCACGAAATCAGAAATTCTGGCCCGCGCAGCCGCGACCTTCGGCAAGCACGCCGGCCGCCGATTCCTGGCTGGACATCCCATGGCCGGGAAGGAACAGGCGGGAGTCGACGCCTCCGACCCAGATCTCTTCCAGGGCGCCGTATGGTTTGTGACGCCGGCTCCGGGACAGAAAGTGTTCGAGGGCCTGAGTGGGGAATTTCTGGGGTGGGTAGAGAAGATAGGCGCAGGAGTGGCCAGCATGAACGCCGACGCACATGATCAGCTTTGCAGCTGGATCAGCCATTTGCCGCAGTTCATCTCGACGGCTCTGGCCGCTACGCTGGTCGATGAATATGGCGAGGACGCTCCCTTGCTCGAGACTGGTGGCCGCGCCTTGCGCGAGATGACGCGCATTTCGGGCAGTCCCTACTCCATGTGGCGCGACGTCGCTCTCACCAACAAGAAGAACATCCGGCATGCCCTGCTGAAGCTGGAACAGCGCCTGGCCCATATCCGGGAGAATCTGGACACGAAGGAATTGGCGCTAGAGTTCGAGCGAGCGCATCATTTGAGAAAGAGCCAACCGCGGAGGCACGGAGGCACGGAGAAGATCAAAACTTGAATTTCCTCTGTGTCTCTGTGGTGGGTTCCTATTGAATTTCGTTTAGAATCCTTATCCGATGAATAAAGTCGTAGCCAGTGCCGACGAAGCCATCAACGACGTCTTCGATGGCGCCACCATCATGATTGGTGGATTCGGACTGTGCGGAATTCCGGAAAATCTGGTTCGTGCCCTGGTGCGCAAGGGTGTGAAGAACCTTACCACGATCAGTAACAACGCCGGCGTGGACGGCCTGGGCAACGGCTTGCTGCTGGCCGCCGGACAGATCCGCAAACATATCGGAACCTACGTCGGCGAAAACAAGCTGCTCGAGCAAATGGTTTTGCAGCGCCAAGTAGATCTGGACCTGGTGCCGCAGGGAACTTTTTCCGAGCGCATTCGCGCCGGCGGTGCTGGCATCCCCGCATTTTTCACCCCTACCGGAGTGGGCACGACAGTCGCCGAGAACAAAGAAACCCGCGAGTTCGACGGCCGCCAATACGTCATGGAACGCGCGCTCAAGGCAGACTTCGCCTTGATCAAAGCGTGGAAGGGCGACAAGTGGGGCAACCTGGTGTATCGCAAGACGGCCCGGAATTTTAATCCCATGATGGCCGCCGCCGCCAAAGTGACGATTGCGGAAGTTGAGCACCTGGTCGAGGTGGGAGAACTGGACGCTGACCTGATACACACGCCCAGCATCTACGTGCAGCGGATCTTTCAAGGCGAGCTGTATGAGAAGAGGATTGAGAAGAGAACGGTAAGACCGTCGTTGGCCGGTGGCCGATAGTCGTTTGGCCAAAACGCACAGTGCTACTGGCTTGAGACCCATGGCCAACGACGAACGACCAACGACTGACTTCCATGAAAGATCTCGACAAACGCGAACGCATCGTGCGGCGTATTGCCGGCGAATTGCGTGATGGTTTCTACGTGAATCTCGGCATCGGCATGCCGACGCTGGTGGCCAACTACGTGCCCCCAGGCATGGATGTGATTCTGCAGTCCGAGAACGGGATGCTCGGCATCGGTCCCTATCCCATCGAGGGAGACGAGGATTGCGATCTCATCAATGCAGGCAAAGAAACCATCAGCGAAATCAAGGGCACAGCCTATTTTTCCAGCGCCGACTCGTTTGCCATGATCCGCGGCGGCCACGTTGATCTGAGCGTGCTCGGCGCCATGGAGGTCGATGAAGAAGGCAGTCTGGCCAACTGGATGATTCCTGGCAAGATGGTAAAAGGCATGGGCGGCGCCATGGACCTGGTGGCTGGCGCCCGCCGCGTGGTCGTGGCCATGGAGCACACTACCAAAGATTCCCAACCCAAGATTCTGAAGAAATGCACTCTACCGCTGACCGGTGTGAAAGTGGTAAATACGATCGTCACCGAGATGGCCGTGATTCAGGTGACTCCCACCGGACTAGTGCTGGAAGAGATCGCTCCCGGAGTCACGGCGGATGACGTCCAGCGCGTGACCGAACCCACACTCATCCTCAACCCACATCTTAAGGTCATGCAGAGCTGAATTCGCAGAATCGCAGCTGCGAATCATCAGGTGCGGCTTTTAGTTCGCGCCGCTCTTTACCCGGGCGGCCTCGAACTCGTCGCCCCTTTCCCATCCCATTAG
>Ga0137388_10002859_pt1 | contig 10975 bp, 9 predicted proteins | sample 15con2h14AmetaG_FD_104644 | JGI IMG/M metagenome (GOLD analysis project Ga0137388, IMG submission 104644) | Vadose zone soil microbial communities from Angelo Coast Range Reserve, California, USA - 15con2h1.4A metaG | ecosystem: Environmental > Terrestrial > Soil > Vadose zone > Saprolite...
GCGCGGCGATGTCGGTCGGCGCAATCGTGAATCCAGCGAGGCGATTACCGCCGAAAACGCCGGGGCAATCCGGTGGCTGACTTTTTGCGGCATTTTTTCAGTCTCGATCATCGCGTCGGTATCGTTGGCATTGGCGCATCGGGGGCAACCAACCAGATTGCTGGTCGGTGCAGCCGTTGTTTGCGCGCTCGTGATCGCCTTCATTGCTATCTCGATCGTTCGTCTATGGTTGAAGCACCAATTGTCCCACCGAAGGCTGGCGGTGGAACGGCGCGAACTCAGCGTCGCCGTGAATAATATCCCGCAAGGCCTTGTTCTTTACGACAATTCGTCACGGGTTACCGTTTGCAACCAGCGTTACATTGAAATGTTTGGGTTGTCCCCGGATGTGGCCAAGCCGGGCTGCACCATGTACGAGCTGATTTCGCATCGGAAAGAGACAGGATCTTTTAGCGGGGATGTCGGCGAATTTTGCGCCTCTATCAGACGCAATGTGGCGCTCGGCAAAATTACTCGTCAGATCGTGGATACCGCGGACGGCAGGGCGATCCAGATTATCAACCAACCGCTGGAAGCGGGCGGGTGGGTGGCCACGATCGAGGATGTCACGGAGCGCAAACGCTCGGACGAGAAGATCGTCCATTTGGCGCATTACGACGCGCTTACCGATCTGCCTAACCGGGTGTTGTTTCGAGAGCAACTCGAAAGCGCCCTCGAGAAAGTTCAGCCCGACCAACAGTTGGCGGTTCTGTACATCGATATCGACGAGTTCAAAAGCGTCAATGACGCTCTGGGCCATTCGGTCGGCGATGAACTCCTGAAAGCGGTGGCTGGTCGGCTGCGCGGCTGTCTCGGAGAGACCGATGTCGCGGCCCGGCTCGGCGGTGACGAATTTGCCATCATTCAGACCGCGATAAAACATCCGTCGGATACGACGCATCTGGTCGGAAGAATTTATGAAGCGATCCGGAGACCCTATGATTGCGCCGGCCATCTTATCACCACGGACGCCAGCATCGGCATTGCTCTGGCGGAAGAGTCCGCGGCGGATCTGGATCAACTGCTGAAGAACGCGGATATGGCCATGTATGAGGCCAAAGCTGACGGACGCCGCACCTATCGATTCTTTGAGAGAGGCATGGATGCCCGGGTCAAGACGCGGCGAATATTGGAACTTGAGCTGCGTCAGGCGATCATGGATGGCGGGTTCGAGGTCTACTATCAGCCGTTGGTGAATCTCAAGGACAACAAGATCAGCAGCTGCGAAGCGCTGCTGCGTTGGCGCCACCCCAAGCGGGGCATGATATCGCCCGCGGAATTCATCCCGATCGCCGAAGAGACCGGTCTGATCAACCAGCTCGGTGACTGGGTACTCAACACCGCGTGCATCGAGGCCGCGAGCTGGCCGGATCACATCCGGGTCGCGGTCAATGTCTCGCCGATTCAGTTCAAGAGTGAGACCCTGGCGCTGAATGTGGCCACGGCACTCGCAACCTCGGGCCTCGCGCCGTGCAGGTTGGAACTTGAGATTACCGAGGCGATCCTGATCCGTGACGATGAAGTGGCGCTCGCCCTGCTGCACCAATTGCGAGAGTTGGGGGTAAGAATCGCGCTGGACGACTTTGGCACCGGCTATTCCTCGCTGAGCTATCTGCAGCGTTTTCCCTTCGACAAGATCAAGATCGATCGCTGCTTTGTCAAAGACATCGCCAGCCCGGCTTCATCATCCTCGATTGTCCAGGCCATCGTGAACATAGCTGCCGCGAGCAACATGACGACGACGGCCGAGGGCGTAGAGACGGTACCGCAAATGGAATTGCTGCGTGAACTTGGTTGTACCGAGATGCAGGGGTATCTGTTCAGCCCGGCGATCTCCGGCGCCGAGATACAACGGTTGTTGCACGCGCGCGGCGATGAGGCCGCGTCCGCGGCTTGAATCGCCGACGCCGGCGGAAGATTGGCCGTGTTTTTTCAGCCTGCAGGGCTGGCCCCGGCGGCCGCCAGGCTGTAGATCTGGTCCCAATAAGAAACAGGGCAGGGGTGGAACGCGATGAAACGCGGCGTCGGATTTTGAGCGATTTCGCGCGGCCTTCCGCGCTCGCCCCCTTCCGTATCAGGAACTATCGTTTCCAGTGGCCCGCCGACCTGCTCACCTCGTGGGCTTTCGAGATGGAGACGCTGATTCTCGGCTGGTACGTGCTGGTCGAGACCGGATCGGTGCTGCTGCTGACAGTGTTCGCCTCGCTCAGTTACGTCGGCACGCTGATTGCCCCGTTGTTTGGCGTGATCGGCGATCGCATCGGTCACCGCGACCTGCTCGCCATCATGCGCGCGACTTATGCGCTGCTGGCGGCCACGCTGTTGACCCTGGCGTTGACCGGTCATTTGAGTCCGCTCTCAGTCCTTGTTATCGTGGCTGTCATGGGCCTGGTTCGGCCGTCGGATCTCGGTGTGCGCGGGGCGCTGGTCGCGACCATCATGCCGCATCATCAATTGATCGGCGCGATCAGCATTTCCAGAACCACGATGGACACCGCGCGCATCGCAGGCGCGCTGAGCGGCGCCGGACTGTTCGCCGCGCTCGGCATGGGACCGGCTTATGTGGCGATCGTGAGCCTTTATATCGTCAGCACGCTGCTGACCCTCGGCGTCGTAGCGCCGTCGAAACCGCACCCGATCGATGAAGCCGCGGATGGCGTACTGTGCCGCTCGCCGATGCGCGACCTCCGGGAGGGCGCGGCCTATGTCTGGACCACGCCGCGGATGCGAGCGGCGATGTGGATCGCGTTCCTCGCCAACCTGACCGCGTATCCCCTGTCCAACGGATTGCTGCCCTATGTCGCGCGCGAGATTTACGGCACCAACCAGACCGGGCTCGGCTATCTGTCGGCCAGTTTCGCGGTGGGCTCGCTGGCCGGTTCGATCGCCTTGAGCCTGGTCGGCGGCGTCAGGGTCGCGCGGCTGCTGATCGGCGCGGCGATCATGTGGTACGCCATGCTGTTGGTGTTTGCGCAAATGCAAACCGTGCCGGCTGCGATGGCGTGCCTGATGCTGGCCGGCTTCTCGCAAAGCCTTTGCATGATTTCGATCGCGGTGATCCTGATGCGGAGCTCGAGCGAACATTTCCGCGGCCGGGTGATGGGTGTGCGCATGATGGTGATCTATGGTCTGCCGCTCGGCCTCCTGGCGGCCGGCAGCCTGATCGACGGGATCGGATTTGCCGCGGCCGGCACCCTTTACGCGGCGGCCGGGATGGCGTTGATGATGGCCATCGTGCTGCACTGGCGCGCCGATCTGTGGCATGTCCATGCGCCGGCGAATGCCAGGTGAGCGCGACCTCGGTCTCGGCCCCTGTGGCTAAAATCTGATAGGAAGTCTGCGGCTCTCGGTTTACAAGTTTGGAGGAACTGGCATGAAGAGGGCAAGCGCAAGCAGCTTGCCGCTGGCGTGCTCGGGCTCGACATGTACAATATGCGCGAGCCGCTGAAGAAGGCGGGCCTCGTCTATCTCGATGAACCCCTGTCCGATTGAAATGACGATGCGCTTACGCACCTTGCTTGGCGACCATCCCGGCACATCGGCGCTGAAGAATGGATTGATCAAGTCGGATCTGGTCACGCTGGATTTCGCTGAGTATTCGCCGACCAACAAGGGTTTTAAGCCGATGGTGCGCGACGGGGCTTTTGATGTCTCGGAGATGGCCATCGTCACCTATCTGATGGCAAAAAGCTTCGGCAAGCCGATGGTGCTGCTGCCGAACGTGGTGCTGGCGCGGTTCCAGCACGCCTACGCCGTCTACCGGGCTGAACTGGGAAATCTGCAGCCGCGCGATCTCGAGGGCAGGCGTGTCGGCATCCGTTCCTTCACCACCACGACCGGCGCGTGGCTGCGCGGCATTCTCGCCAATGATTATGGCGTCGACCTGAATGCGATAAATTGGGTCACATTCGAGGACGCGCATGTCGCCGAATTTCGCGATACCACCCAGCGTGCGCCACAGGGCAAACAAATCATCCAGATGCTGCTCGACGGCGAACTCGATGCGGTGCTCGGGGAGAAGGTGGAACGCCCGGGCCTGAAGCCGCTGTTCGCCGATGCCGCCGCGGAAGCACGATCATGGCTTGCAAAACACAAGGTGCTGCCGATCAACCATATGGTTGTGGTCAGCGCTAACCTGTCCAAGGACCACCCCGAGGCGGTGCGGGAAGTTTTCCGGCTGCTGCAGGCGAGCGCGGTGCTGGCGCCACCGGCCGCCGTGCCGCAATTCAGCGCCGAAGACATGCGCCACTCGCTCGAATTAATTATCCGATATACTGCGGAGCAGGGGCTTATTTCCCGCGCCTTCGCGGTCGACGAATTGTTCGACGACCTGACGCGGTCGCTTTAGTTGTAGGGTGGGCAAAGGCGCGCTCTTCGCGCCGTGCCCACCTTGATGCTTGACAGGGTGGGCACGCTGCGCTTTGCCCACCCTACAACGCCAGAGGCCGAAGGAAAGAGACAATGCAACCCGAGCCGATCTTCGATCTCGCCCATCTTGGCCACATGGAATTGCTGACGCCAAAACCCGAAGAAAGCGAAAAGTTTTTCGTCGACGTGATGGGGATGACCGTCAGCGGCCGCAAGGGCTCGTCGGTTTATCTGCGCGGCTGGGACGATTACGAGCGCTATTCGCTCAAGCTGACCGCCTCGAAAACGTCAGGCATGGAGCACATGGCGCTGCGGGCGCGCAGCCCGCAGGCGCTGGAACGCCGCGTCGCCGCGCTGAAGGGATCGGGGTTTGAAATCGGCTGGACCGATGGCGACATAGGGCAGGGCCCGGCGTTCCGTTGCCGCGATCCGGACGGCCACGTGGTCGAGCTCTATTACGAGACCGAATGGTACGAGGCGCCGCCCGACCAAAAACCCGCACTGAAGAATCAGGCGCAGCGCTTTCCCGCGCGCGGCGTCAATGTTCGCCGGCTCGATCACCTCAATTGCCTCGCCGTCGACATCAAGGCCAACCGCATCTTCTTTGAAAAATATCTGGGGTGCCGGCTCACCGAGCAGATCGTGCTCAACGACGGCACGGAAGCCGCGATGTGGATGACGATGTCGAACAAGAGCTACGACTTTGCCTATTCACGCGATCACTCCAATACGCCGGGCCGTTTCCATCACGTCACCTACGCGCTCGACAGCCGCGAGGAGATTTTGCGCGCCGCCGACATCTTCCTGGAGAACGGCGTCTATATCGAAACCGGCCCGCACAAGCATGCCATCCAGCAGACGTTTTTCCTCTACGTCTACGAGCCCGGCGGCAACCGCGTCGAAGTCGCCAACGCCGGCGCCCGCCTCATTCTCGCCCCCGACTGGAAGCCGATCGTCTGGACCGAGGAAGAGCGCAAGAAGGGCCAGGCGTGGGGGCTGAAGACGATCGAGTCGTTTCATACCCACGGCACGCCGCCGGTTGGGGAGTGAGGCGAGGGCGGCTGCCGCCGTTACAAAAATCAAGGCCGCCGCGGACCTCGACAACAAGCCCGGCCAAGGCAGAACAAGATGGCGGCAAAGCTGGTAGGCGCCAGCGTCTTGGCGGGCCTGGTTGCTCTCCGTGGTGCCGCAGGCGCGGAGCCGCTACTTGGCCAGCTCACGCACACGATCGACGTCCGGCACACCAATTTAATGCTTAGCCCGGATTACCTCGCCCTTCGGCAAGTGATATTCACCACGCTGCGCGCATTCCCCGAGGCAGCACGCGCCGTAGCAGCCGAGCTGCACCGCATGGAGAGTGATACAGCCAAAACGATTGAGGCAGCCAGCAAGCCGCGCAAGGCGCTGCCCGAGCCGGTGCCACGTCAACACGAAAATGAAGCGCTATCGGAATTCCGACCACGCGACATCGTCATCGACGTCACGCCCGAGCCGTCCGCATTGCCACCTTGTCCGGTACCGCTGCCATGTTAATGGCTCGCGACATCGCCCGCATGCTCGATCCGGCGCTCCTCGCCCGCGACGCCGATATCGTGCTCGACGCATGGTAAGAGGACTTCGTGCGCAGCGACGCGCCGCAGATAATTACCGTCGTGCCGCGCCAGCACGGCAAGACAGAAGCGGTCGTCATCAAGTCGCTCGCAGTCGCCACGACCGAACCGGATTCGCTAATTCTGATCGTGAGCCCCGCGCAGCGCCTCTCTGATGAATTTGTCCTGCGCTCTCGCAAGACGTATGGCAGGGTAAAGGACACGCCACCCCTGACGAACGACGCGCAGCGCCGGATCACCTTCGAGAACCAGTCAAGGATCCTCGCGCTCCCTGGCGACAACGACGGCGACACGCTTCGCGGCGCTCTGGATGGCCGCGCACGGGCCGACGTTCAGTCGCGAAGAGTTGCGGGTTTGAGGTGCGTTTTCGCCGGCCTCCGCGCAGGAAGTCGTTGTTAAGAACTTTACTGGAAGATAGACTCGCTATATCAACACCATATGTGGTGGTTGGTCGCAAGTTTGGTGCCACCTATGGGCTGTTGCGGATCGAGTCGCACACCATATGCGTGGGTTGCAGTCCGGAGTCGCTTGAATGTCTTCTTCTATGCCGGCCATTCTTCCCCCCAATTCATTGGGTGAGGCTGTTCGTCCTATTGGCCTTCTTTCTGAAAGTGAGTTTTCTAAGATCCTCGAACTGGTTTCTGGACCGCGAGGTTTCAGTCCAACAAAAGAGCAGTTTGAGGAAATCGAGCGCTCGATCCCAAAGCTGGCGGTCAATTTAGGATTCGTACTAGCAGCGTTGTCTTTTCTCACTGGTCAAGCTGAGCACTTTGAGGAAGCAGGGCAGCCGTTCGATTCTATCTTTTCATCCGTCGTCGATGAACTGGATAAGGGCGCCAATTGGGGAGAAGCAAAAGGCATTGCCGCAAACCGACTAAAAGAAATTTTTGATAAGCGCGACGCATACAAGCGATTCAAGAAATTAAATCGTTTGCGGACCGGCTTTCTTCCCAATGCAACAGGCTTCTCGACGTTTGTAGACATCCGACCAAATTTCGAAGGGAAGCCTAAGCAGGTGGTTGATTTGATTGCAACGGTCCAGATGAGAATTACGACTGATGCAACAGCTGTGGCTCAAAGAGAGCTGGTTTTTCAGATAAGTGAAGAAGCTCTAAAGCTTTTGAAAGAGGCAGTATCTTCGATCGAGGAAAAGATTCAAATTTTGAAATCATCCAATTATCTAGAGCCAAAGAAGCCAACATGAATCAGCATTTTAGGAACGCTCTGACGCGCTTTGCAGACGACGCTGTCGTTCCCCCCGAGCTGCAGATTGCAAACAAGTGGATCGAGACCGTTGTCATAAACGCATTTGTTGGTGGTGAGGCATCATCCTTTCTTCCGGCGAAGCGACGGGCGCGCGACCCTTGGGACGATTGGTCAGTCGATTTTGTGGTACACATCCCAGGGGGCAGTTTTGTCGCCGAAAGGATGCTTGAACACGACAATGCGGACATCGGGCCTGCGCAGAAGCTTTTGGATTTTCCCAGTGTCTTTGTTCCATCCTCCCGACTTGTTTCACTCTGGATCGATGGTGTTGCCGAGTTCGCCAAGAGTGGCGATAGAAAAGACGTTGATGCGACTATCTTAAAGCTATCGACCTCAGAGCGCTCGGAAGCTTTAATTAGGCGCATTAGCTACATTGTTGCATTGTATGCCCATCAGCGGAAATACGAAGACCAGCTTTCGAGCGTACCGCTCGCCGCAAGCAATAGATTCGATCTGAACTTTCAGCTGGTGCTTAGCGAGTTCCTACCTCTCGTTCCCGATCGTTCAGATGAGTTCTTATCGTTGCTCCAGCACGAGCTTACTACTGCATTTAAGGCGGGCTGGAATTTGGAGAGCGAAGAATGGGGCAAAGTGAAGTTCGAGGGAGACAGTATTATTCTTTATATGCAGAAACCTAAGACTTTCGAGGATCCAGGTTTCGAACTGAGCACAGAAGGGTAGCGTGGCGGTCTTTCGCTTTATCCATTTGTCCGATCTGCACTTCTGTTTGCATCCGCTGCGCCGCAATTTGCGAATGCTTCATCGGCGTCGATTGTGGGAGCAAATAGATAGCTTTCAAAATCAAGCTCGCGATCTTGGGCTGTCAACACTGGTTTCGCCCTCCAGTTACGATCCAGCTATTACCGCCGCCGCCGCTCGTTTTTGTTATGATCGCAGAAGAATAATCGATGCAATCATTGTGTCAGGTGATCTTGCGACCACAGGTAAGCCGATAGATTTGAATCCCGCGAGGTCTTACATTGAGGACGCGGCCTTATCGGGACCGTACATTAATAGCTTTTCTCAAAGCCTGGCGGCAACAGGACGTAGGATCTACTTCCTTCCCGGAAATCACGACATGTATCGAGATGACTCTGGCTGGCCAGGCTCACCTCACTTCCATCTAATGTTAGAAAAGCATTTGCCAAATCTAACCGGGAGTGTCGGCTGGTGGACTCGCACGAAGGCAGGTGGGCAGGTTCTCGGCTGTGTTTATGGGGACTTTTGCCTGCGATCCGTAACCGATGCAGGAAACGTTGCTTTCTATCATGGCCGCGGCAGAGCGTATCCTGACACATTGAAAAAAATGGTCGCTGACACGATCGCCCTAAAGAGTTCACACGACCGCATAACGCTCATTTGGCTCATTCATTTTGCCCCTTTTCAGTGTCCCACCTCCCTTCAGCTGATGGATTGGCAGAACGTAACCAAGGAGGCGGAGCGTCTCGGAGTGCTTTGCACTTTATGCGGTCACACCCATGAACAGTCGAAGATAGCCAGAGATAAGCACGTTGTTTATTGCAGCGGCTCTGCGGGGTCCGTGGAGCCCGTTGGTGAGAGTCGAGTTCACGTGATCGAAATCGACCCGGACCGTTCCACGGCGCAGCGTCAAAACTTCGAATACAAAGCGATGGATCAGTCCTTCCAATCCGTTTCATCTGACTAGATGGCAGGAGGGATACGCGCAGCCGCCGAGGGCCGGAATTCCCGGCCAATGTGTTGCGCCTCGTGTCGCGCCGACTGGCGGGGAGTGCAGGGGAGGCGTTGAGAATACGAAGGAATTTTGCGCAATAGGCGCAACATAAACGGTGCCCGAGCGCGAGTTAAAAATTACAGATTTGGCAATATTTTCAAATGCTTGCGGCTGGCTGGGGTTCTTGGATACGTATCGAACTTTATGTATCGCGCCAAGTCCGGAGATTCGAACGATATTTGAGCGGCTTAGGTCAAGCTATGATCCTAACAGCAAATCGAATGCATATTGAACGAATGCGATAGGTTGCCTAGTGAAGAAGGTGCTCATCAACTTCAGTGCGCCCTGCATATTCGGCAAGATTTCGCTCGTTATGGCTCTTGGCAAAGATCCGGACAGCCACAGACGCCGATGAGCGCAGCTCAGGCGGTACGAGCTAGGTGCGCTGCCTCGGTTTCGTTGCGCAAAGGAAGTTCCTCAAGCGTGGACACGACGCGCTCAGAGAATTTTACTTTATGCTTGATGAGAAGATCACTGAAAGCCTTGTCGCCGCGCCAGAGATCGACATGCGGCAGGTAGCTGGCATGAATAAAATCGATTGCATCGGATCGTTTGATGGGGCGGCCTTCGCGATGGAAGGCGTAGAGAATTTGAGCCGCGATCAAGGCCCCTTCCTCTCCGAGCATATTCTTCCAGGTCGGGACTTGCCGAGACAACTCTTCGGGCGAGAGGATCTCGGCACGAAACGTCTTGAGATCGGCCTTGAGTTTGATCAGCGCAGCGCGGTCCTCAGCTGTTAAAGCGTCCTCGCCTTCCACTGCGAGCGCTTCGTTGATCTTTCCGCGCAGATCAGCACCATCGCTAAGCATGCCTCGCAATCCCTCAAGCATTAGGGCAAACTTGTGCGCGATTGCATCGCGGCGTTCTGCAATCGGGTCGTCGCGGCCGTAAAGATCGAAGTAAGTCGTGTAAACTGACACCGGATCGGTGATGTGAAAGCGCAGCTTCTCGTTTGCGACCTCGCGATTCATGTCCTCGGACAGGTAGCGTGCCAGATCACCGTCTGTCGCGAAGTCATGCGCGAATAAGAACGGCCAGAGTCGCGCGTGGAGCTGAATGGCGCATGCTGGATAGTCCCGCACCCATGCCTTGAGATATTTTCGCTTTGCGTGGAGGCGCTGTTCGTGGCGGCTCGTATCCGGATGAATAGTAACGACATGCATGAGGTGCTGCACGACATTCTCAATCTCAACTTCCTCAAGATCGATGCGCGGTACCCATAGGCCATCGTTCGAGAAGCGAAATCCCTGCCCAAGATCGCTGGGATAGGGCAGTGCATTCCGTTCGCAAAGCTCGCTAAGCAAGCGCGCGCGTTCGAGACGGTCGGCGCGGTGTTCGGGTCTGGCCTTTTGCAGCAGCTCGAAAACAACGTGGTAGGACAGGCCAATCTCTATTTTGCGAGCTTGGACGAGCTTCTTGAGAGCATCTCGGGTTTGCGCCACAGACGACCCCGGAGCGGCGCGGTACATGCTCGCGTAGTCGGATGTATCGAGATGAAGGCGAAGCGGTCGCATGCTTCTAGCCTTGCCGAAGCTCATCGTTGGCAGACATTGAACAACCCTTACAAAGGGAGAACTTAGATTCGAACCAAAAAGACGAATCATTTCAACATCAAGACCATCACTGCAAATCTCTGAAATTCATGATATTTGTCGCCTTGCGGCAGATTGGCACGATGGGCAATATTCCGCTTCACTGGGACCCCAAATCAGTGGCTTAACTCCGCCCGTCCTGTTCCGGCAAGAGGGGCGGTCGCGCGTCGTCACGAACGTGGGATGGGATGTGGTGGACGCGAGAGCGTCGGCGCGCAAGTGCGGGTCGCAGGGCGAGTTGAACCTCGTGAGCGGCTTACAGGCGTGCAAGACGAACGACGTTTTAGCGTACGGCAAAACCGTGTGGTCCTGACACCCGTTGCTGGTGCCAAGTCGGCGGTGGCTAA
>Ga0137388_10002865_pt1 | contig 10967 bp, 10 predicted proteins | sample 15con2h14AmetaG_FD_104644 | JGI IMG/M metagenome (GOLD analysis project Ga0137388, IMG submission 104644) | Vadose zone soil microbial communities from Angelo Coast Range Reserve, California, USA - 15con2h1.4A metaG | ecosystem: Environmental > Terrestrial > Soil > Vadose zone > Saprolite...
AACATCGATTACCGGTGGAGCTTTGGCCTCAGTGTTCTGTGCGAGAGAGACCGTTGAGCAGGATGAAAGGAGTACAGCGCAACACAAGAATCGCCAGATTGGGCCTGAGGACATTTAGAATCTCCTTTTTGCGCACACGCTAACTTCGATCGTCAGAGGTATACCATAGCTCTCGCATTCGTGCGGGTCCATGGCCAACAGGCGGGTCGTAGGTGCGCGGCTCTTGTTTGCCGGCGGCATGCCCTGAATCGTCTCGCGTCACCTGCGATGTCTTGTATGACTTGTGCTGCGTTTGGCAATTCCCGCGTCGCTTGTAGGTCAGTGTAAAACAAAACCACGCTACGGTGTCGCGCCACGGGCCTGGCAGGCCCTGCCGTCCCCACAATCAAGTTCCGCCTCATTTGACAGCCCTCCCCTCCTTGTATACCGTGCCGCCATGGCCAGAAGGAAACCATCTGTCGCTCCCAGTCCCGTCGCCGGCAATGGAGTCATAGTGGATCGCGCCACGGACGTCCTCTCCTTTACCTTGAACAATCCTGGCCACGGCAACGAAGTCACCGGCGCGACGTTCGACGCCATGCTGGCTGAACTGCGCAAGGAGGCCTCAAGACCTCGCGCCCGCGTCTTGCGTGTTCGAGCGCGCGGCGCCGTTTTCTGCACTGGACGCGAGCGTGCCGCTCGCACGCCTGCGGCCGTTCGCCGCGAATCGGCTCGTATCGTCAAGTTCAAAGCCGCCCTTCGTTCTTCTCCCTTGATCAGCGTCGCGGAGGTCCAGGGCGACGCCTTCGGTTTCGGCTTTGGCCTCGCGATCGTGTGCGACTTCGCGCTCGTCGCGGAGCACGCTAATCTCGCGTTCCCCGAGATGCGCCACGGCCTCGCCCCTGCCGCCATCTTGTCCTATCTCGGTGAATACGCGCTTCCCCGCTTCACTTTTCCGCTCGTTCTGTTCGGCGAGCCCATCGACCCGCACCGCGCGCAGCAAATCGGCCTGATCTCGCAAGTTTGTCCTGCCGATCGCCTGTCGACCGAAGCAGACTCCCTCGTCGAGCGCATCCTGCAACTCGACCCCGCCGCTGCGCGCCGCTGCAAAGCTTTCTTTCTCAGCGCCCAGCAAAACTCCTTCGACCAAAACTGCCGTCTCGCCGTCGATGCCTTGACCAAAGGCACCTTGGCTTTGCTCGCGAGGAAGAAGTGAACTCCCTGTGACCGCGGACTCCGGCGCGCGTCTCGACCGTCTCCCCATCTCCAGTTTCCATCACCGCATCATGTTGCTCATCGGCGTCGGCATGTTTTTCGATGGCTTTGATATCTACGTCGCCGCCACCGTTCTCGGCGCCACGCTCAAAACCGGTTTTTCCACCATGGGCCAGAACGCGCAGTTCATGTCCCTCACCTTTGTCGGCATGATGCTCGGATCGTTCTTGACCGGCTTCCTCGGCGACCGCTACGGCCGCCGCTTCACCTATCAAGCCAATCTCGCCATCTTCGGCCTCGCCTCCATCGCGTCTGCCTTTGCACCCTCGATGACGGCGCTGACTCTGCTGCGCTTCATCATGGGCGTTGGCCTCGGTGCAGAAAACGTTGTCGGATACTCCACGATGACCGAGTTTGTCCCGCCGCAAGCCCGCGGCAAGTGGCTCGGCTTCGTCAACGTTTTCGTGGTGTCCGGCTTGCCCGTCGCTGCACTCCTCGGAACGCTCGTCATCCCGCATTTCACCTGGCGCGCCATGTTCGCGCTCGGCGGAGTTGGCGCTCTCGTCATCTGGTATCTCCGCAAAGCCTTGCCGGAGTCGCCGCGCTGGCTGGAATCCATAGGCCGGACTTCGGAAGCGGATGCGCTGCTCCAATCGATCGAACGTGAAGTCTCACTCCAGCACGGTCCTCTCCCGCCCCCAGTGCCGTTGCCTTCCATGCCTGTGTCGAGGAGCCTCCGCACACTCCTTGGCCCCACCCTCCTGCCTCGCATGTTTGTGGGAATCACCACCATGATCGTCCTGAACACTCTGGTCTTCGGGTTCGTGACCTGGCTACCTTCCTTTTTCGTTCACGAAGGCCTCAGCATCGTCACCTCCTTCAGCTACTCGTTTGTCATGGCGCTCGGCGCGCCCGTCGGATCGGCCGTCGCCGCATTCACCGCCGATTCCTGGGGACGCAAGCCCACCATTGTCGGCGCGTCCATCCTGACCATCCTCCTCGGCAGCATTTACCCCTACATCCACAAGCCAGCCGCCTTGCTCACCGCCGGCTTCCTTCTGACCATTCCAATGTATGTTCTCGTCGCCGTCCCCGTCGCCATTTACGTGCCCGAACTCTTTCCCACGGAGGTCCGCCTGCGCGCCTCGGGAATCTGCAATACCTTCGGACGCGGAGCGACGATCGTCACTCCATTCCTTACTGTCGCGTTGTTTCGCGCTTACGGGATTCGTGGCGTCCTCGGAATGATCATCGGCTTCCTTCTCGTGCAAATCGTTGTCGTCCTCCGCTTCGGAATTGAGCCCAAGAAGCGCCGGCTTGAGGACATGGAACCGGGCTAAAATGCAGGACGGTTGAGGAGGAAGTCCCATGAAGCGCGCGGTTATCGTTTCTCTGTTCTTTTTTCTCGTCGCTGCTGGCTCTATGCATGCACAATCTAAACTCTCGGTAAAGTGGGAAGAGCTGACTGCCGCGGACTTCCGCGATGCCATCCAGCAATCCAAAGGCACCTGCCTGCTGCCCTTCGGCATCCTGGAAAAGCATGGCCCGCATCTGCCCCTCGGCACGGACCTTCTCAACGTTCGGCACGCGTCCTTGCGCGCAGCCCAGCAGGAATTCGCCGTCGTTTTTCCCCAGTATTATTTCGGTCAGATTTTCGAAGCCAAGCACGAACCCGGAACCATCGCCTACAGCATGGAACTTCAGTTGAAGATGCTCCAGGAAACCACCGATGAAATGGCGCGCAATGGCTGCAAGAAAATCGTCATCGTCAACGGTCACGGCGGAAACGGGCACCTGCTTCCCTTTTTCGCCCAGGCGCAGCTCGATCGCCCCCACGATTATGTCGTCTATCTCCTCGACGGTGAACGCAGCCGCCCCGGTGGCCCGCCCAAAAAATCAGCTGGCATTGACTACCACGCCGGTGAGAACGAAACCTCGAACACCATGGTTTCCCGCCCCGACCTCGTCCACCTCGACCGCGCCGCCAGCGAATCCGGCAGCGACCAGAAGCGCGTGAACCTGCCCGCGGACCTTTATACCGGCATCTGGTGGTACGCCCGTTTTCCGAACCACTACTCCGGTGACGGCTCCGTGGCCACTCGCGACCTCGGCGATTGGAACATGAACAATTGGATCGCCGCCGTCGTCGAAGCCACTCGCGCCGCAAAGGCCGACGATCAAAGCCTCAAGCTCCAAAACGAGTTCTACGAAAAGAGCAAACACCCGCTCGACACGCGGCCATGAGACGTGCTCCGCGCATCAGCAAACGCCGTTCCTTAAATGAATTTGCTCTAGGAATTTGAAAGGATTAGCGGGACTTGCTGACTTGCTCGATCCAGCGCCGCAGTACTTCATGGTAAGGCGCATCCAGGTCGATGAACTCCACGCCCAGGCCGATCCGGGGCTTCACAATTCGCACCACGCCCAGCGCTTCCACCTTCTGGTCCTTGCGCGTCAGCGTGATTCGCAGCCGCGTATTCGACGGCAGCGGCCGGCTCGTGCAGATGAACGCTCCGCCCATCGAGATGTCCGACGTCACTCCTTCGACCTTCGCGCCGCTCTCCAGGTCCAGCAGCACAGCGTCCGCGGCAAATGGGTAGCGAATACAATACCGGCGGTCGCGCACCGCTATGCCGCGCGCGTCGCCTTTCAGTGTTCGGTCGTCCATGGAAATTACATTGCTCACAGTCGTTTAGGCCGGGATGCACACAGCTCTATCTTCACCCGGGGCGCTCCGGTACCACCTAGTTTGCCCCACTCTGCCTCGCAAGCACTTTTTTCCAATCACCGACCACGCCAAAAAGGTAACAGCATCTACGCCCCATCTGCGCCACTCTTTGTCCCTTCACGTTATTACTTGGAACGACAAACCCCCGCCTCTCCCCGCCACCAGCCCCTTCCCTCCGTGCTAGCCTGAATGCTAGGTTTCTCTCTTATTGCGCCATGACCACAATATCTGACGGCCTCCGCCAAAGTGACCGCGTCAGCTTCCGCATTCCCGTGGAAGCCTCGTGGGTTTCGTCCTCCGGCCATACCATCACGCAAACCGCTGAAACCATGCTCGTCAGCCGCAATGGCGGCGTCCTCCGCCTCACCGAAAAACTCTCCATGGGTCAGGAGCTCCACCTCCGCCGCAATCTCGAAGCCAACCTCTGGAAAAACGCCCGTGCTCGCGTCGTCGCCGAAATCGACCAGGACCCTCCCAATCATTTCCTTTACGCCATCCATCTCCTCGAGCCCCGCGTCGACTTCTGGGACATCGACTTCCCCTCTCCCCACAAAGACGAGGAAGCTCTCGCGCGTCTCCTCATGGAGTGCAGCTTCTGCCAGCGCCGCGAAGTCGTTTATCTCGATGAAATCCAGTTGAAATCCTTCGAAGTCCGCAAATGCGTCGCGCGCGTCTGCCGTATTTGCGATTCCCCTTCCATCTGGATCGAATCGCTCTCCGAAGTACGCAACCCGGAGAATGGTGCCGCCGGCTCCACCGTCGAAGACCGCGTCATTCCCCGCCGCAACCGCACCCGCATCAAAGCCCGCATCCTCGCCTGCATCCGCCGTCGCGGCTTCCAGGAAGAAATCGCCGTCTGCGAAGATCTCTCCAAAGGCGGCCTCAGCTTCCGCAGCCGCAATCAATACGCCGAAGGCTCCCGCGTCGAAGTCGCCGTCCCTTTCACTCCCGGCACCGGCGCCATCTTCGTCCCCATCCGCATCGTCTTCTCACAATCCATCCCCACCGCCGGCCTCTACCGCCACGGCGCCGCCTACATCAAGCCCCCCCTCGAGTCCTAATTTTGGAGTGCAGTAGCGCAGCTACCGCTTTTCTTTCGTCCGGCAGCATCCATCGTCGCCCATTCCCAACCCGTCATTTGCGTTTTCTGCGTCTCGGGAGGATTTACGGGATCGACGAGTCATAACAACGGTAATGTCGCGGGCATCGCCAACAACGTGGACTGGCATCGCACACAATCCTTCACTTACGACTCGCTCAACCGCCTCGCCACTGCCCAGACTGCCGCTACCAACCAGCCCGCCTATCAGGGCGACTCCTACAGTTTGCAGGACTGCTGGGGAGAGCAGTTCACCTACGATCCTTGGGGCAACCTCACCACCATCAGCGGCGTCTCCTCGGCTTATACTGGCTGCACGCAGGAAAGCCTCAACATGTCCGCCACCACCAAGAACCAGCTTCAGGACCTCAACAACGGCTACGTGTACGATTCCGCCGGCAACCTGATCAACATTCCCGCCATTGGCGCCTACACCTTCGACGCCGAAAATCACTTGGTCTCGGCCGGCGGTCTCGCCTATCTCTACGACGGCGACGGCAAGCGCGTCGCCAAGGCCCCGTCAAACACACCTACCCAGCCCAATTACATCTACTGGTACGGTGCCGGGAGCGACATTCTTGAGGAAACCGATGGCGCCGGGAACATCCTCTACCGCGATTTTTATTTCAACGGCATGCGCGTCGCCCGTGCGGAGCCCGACTGGGTCGACCACTTCGCCTACGACGCCCTCGGCAACACCCGTATGGTCTACGGCGATGGCGACCCCGACGGCGGCTTCTCCGATTACTATCCCTTCGGGGGCGAGCGCTCCATCCCGGCCACCAATGCCGTCAACGTCCGCTTCAAATTCACCGGCAAAGAGCGCGACAACGAATCTGGCTTAGATAACTTCGGCGCGCGCTATATGGCAGGTACCATGGAACGCTTCATGTCCGCTGATCCGTTCACGGTGACACCAGGCCGCGTCATAGACCCGCAGCAGCTGAATCTTTACGCCAACGTCAGGAACAATCCGCTGACGCACATCGATCCGACGGGAATGATCATCGATGACGCTGCTTGCAGGCAGGACATGAAACACTGCGGGAAGGACTGGCAAAAGGTTCAGGACATCGCAAACCAGCAGGATAAGAACGGGAATTACGTACATCCAGAGCTGCACAATGAGCTCAGCACTCTCCAGAACGACTCTCGCACATTCGTGGTAGAGAATTCCAAGCTAGATGCAGGCACGGCGGGTCAGTTCACGATCACGAACTTCACGGCTGACGGAAAGGACTTCACCAGAGCCACGTTGCAACTCGACTTCAAACAGATAAAGGGAATCTCCGGCGTGACCGGTGCCGATCTCGTGCCGGGCTTCAACAAGTATCAGGGGCTTCTCGATTCGCCGATCTACGGACTGGCGGAGACATTCGGTCATGAAGGTGCTCATGGCCTGTTCTCGATCCAGAACCCGGCCCAGGCCGTCGGAATCCAGCAACTCCTGAACCAGCGGGACGCCGCAATGCAAGGCCAGCACTACCCGTACCCGCCGGATGTGATGCAGAAGATGCAAGCCGCAGATCAGGCGTTGATTCCTACCGAACGATTCGCGCAGCAGGCAGAAAAAATCATTAACGGAGAATTGCAGGCGGACAAGAAAAAACAATGACTAATCGAATACTGAATCTACTGATCTTCGCCGTAGCACTGTCGGCGGAGCCATCCTTCGCTGCTGCACAGCAGAGAGGGAATTCTTCGCCTTGCATGGTTGAGTATGAAAATCACAATCAGATCGACTACGGCCCTCTGATCGTTCAGGAAGTGAAAGGAACGATCATAGACCCGCAGCAGGTTGCAGTTCCGAAAGTGTGCGTGGGCATTTTCACGGAGAAGGAGCACAAGTTAGTCGCCACTACGGAAAGCGATGCGGACGGCAAGTTCTCTCTGCAAAGCCTTCCGCCTGGGCGGTATCGGCTAGTTGTGAATGCAGATCCTCTGTGTGCCGCAAATGTTCCGCTACAGGTAGTGAAGCGCCAGAAGAAAAACCGAATCTTGCAGGTTCATATGAAACCGCGCGGACTCGACACATGTAGCTATGGGGAGGCGGTAAAGGCCGCTAAGTCTGTGAAGAGTAAAAGCACGCCGCCAGTTGCTTCTACGGCGCAGTGACCTACATATACGACTGCCCAGTCCGACATGCGCCCCTGCTCTACAAGTTCACCGGCAAAGAAAAGTTCACCGGCAAAGAACGCGATAGCGAAAGCGGTCTTGATAACTTTGGCGCCCGTCCTGTCTCTACCGATCCCGTTCAATCCGCCCAGCAACCGTTCAACCCCCAATTTCTACCGTTCGCTGCAAAACACTTAACAACTTAAGTAAGATGTGCTATTCTCTCCCGTGTTTGTTAACACTGAGCCTCGAAGTGCCAATCTCCACCCTCGCGTGGTCCTTTCCCTCCTCCTTCGTCCGGTTGCGTCCGACGCTCTTCTCCCCACTGATCACCCTCTATCGAAGCTCGACCCACCATTGCTTTAAGTCCTTTAGCTGCAACACTTATCAATCTTCCCGCAAGTGTTGCAAACAAAAGACTTACTTACCGGCTAAGCCCTTTAGATGCAATACTTACAAAAAACACGGGAAGGGGAAGGAAGGTACGACCGTGGCATTCCTGAAGGATTACTCTAAATCGGCTCGTACCCCACTAGAAAGGAAGGGTCTGCCCCGCGCAATCGCGGAAAGGCTACAGGAAGGTTCGGCCTACCCTGAGCTTTCAACTTTCAATCGAAGATCCCAGCCGGGTCGGAACTGTCGATCGAAGATCCCGACTTGGTCGGGACTGCCGGCTGAATCTTCAATCCAGCGCCGGAACCGCGTTCCGCTCCTGGCGCCGCCGATGCAGATAGTGCATCGCAATGTTCAGATAGATGTTGCCGCACGGCGTTTCAATGCAAATCACCAGCGCTTCCGTGTCCGCGCTTCCCGCCAGACCCGTTTCGTCCATGTGAATTTCCGGCGGAAGCACTTTGAAATGAAAACCCTGGTCGTTCAGCAGCGTCACGGAATTGCCGATGACCATGTTCGCCATCTCGCAAACCGTCTCCCGCACGACCTGGTCGCTCGCTTCAACTTCCGTTCCCGCAAGAATCGTCGCCACCTTCATCGCCACTTCCGGCGACAAATCGAGAATCACGCGCCCCTCAATGTCGCCCTTGATGGCGATCAGCGCCGCAACACCTTTCCGGCGATACGCGTCTTCGTCCATTTCCAGGTCCACGATTTTCGTCGGCGCCTGCAACGATTCCGCAAAAACCGCATCCGCGGCGTTGATGAACGGCTGAATCAGTTCCATTCTCATGAGCGGTGTTCTCCTGCCATCGCCACCGGCGCGCCCACGGCGTTGGGATCGTCGCTGAGCACGTACCGGAGAATTTCGTACAGTACTTCCGGCTTCACCGGCTTCTGCACAAAATGCTTCGCGCCCTTCTGCAGCGCAGCCAGGATATTTTCCTGGTACCCCACTGACGAGACCATGACGATGCGCGCATTGGCGTGCTGCCGCACGATGCGCTCCACCGCCTCGATCCCTTCCATCTGCGGCATGGTGATGTCCATGAGCACGATGTCCGGACTAATCCGGTTGAATTCCGCGATGGCCGTCAAGCCATCTCCGGCTTCGCCGGCCACTTCGCCGCCGAACATCTCGATCATTTTGATGAGATTCTTGCGCGCGAAGACGGAATCGTCCACCACGAGGTAGCGAACCGGCTGATTGTCTTTCCGAAGTAGAGCGGCAAATTGTTTCATGGCCTTCTCCTTATCCCCGCTCTCGCTTTCACGAGCGCGAGGAAGAAACGGGGGTCTTTTCGTTCTTATCGTTCTTTTCAAACTTTTCGTTCTTGTCGTGCTTATCAAGCTTCTCGTTCTTCTCGATTTTTTCGGTGGAGCTGCGTTCCGCGCCGTAGTTGCTCACGAGGTACGCACCGAGTCCATCGAGCGGAATAATCTTGTTCGCATAACCCTTAAGAATCGCCGCACGCGGCATTCCGCTCACGACGCAGGTATCTTCGCTCTGGGCGATGGTCATTCCGCCGGCGGCCTTGATCGCTCCGAGGCCTTCGGCGCCATCATCGCCCATGCCGGTCATGATAATTCCGACGCTGGTAAGTCCAAATTCCTGCGCGACGGAATGAAATAAGACATCGGCGGATGGACGATGCCCGTTCACGGGCGGGCCGTCGGAGAGAATTACCATATCGCCGCGCGGCATGCGCCGTATCATCATGTGGCGATTTCCCGGACAAATCAAAACGCGGCCGGCGAGAAGAAGATCGCCGGACCGCGCTTCGTGAACTTCGAGAGCGCAGCATTCATCGAGGCGTTTCGCGAACATTTCCGTAAAACCTTCGGGCATGTGCTGGACGACCAAAATGGTGGAAAGAAAATCCGGGGGAATTTGCGACAAAACAAATTGCAACGCGTTCGGACCGCCAGTAGAAATTCCGATGGCGATGATGCGGCGCGGAGGAAACGCGGCGCGGGTTCCTTTCTTCGGCCCGACAGTTTCCTGAATTACTGCCGGAGGAAGTTTGCGGCCGGAAGCGCGCTTGGCGACTTTGATTTTTTCAATCAGCTGAGTGGCGATTTCGTCGAGGTGGCCGACGGCGGCGTCCTTTGGCTTTGCGAGAAAATCGACAGCGCCGAGCGCGAGAGCCTTGAGCGTGGCGTAGCCGCCTTCTTTCGAATGCGTGCTGAAGAGAATGACGGGCAAGGGAGCGCGGCGCATGATGAGGCGCAAAGTTTCCATGCCGTCCATGCGCGGCATCTCGAGGTCAAGGGTGACGACGTCGGGATTGAGCTCTTCAATTTTTTTCAACGCGAAGGCGCCGTCCATGGCGGTGCCGACCACTTCGATGGAAGGTTCGCGCGCAAGGATCGCGGGGATCAGTTTCCGCATGAGAGCGGAATCATCAACGACGAGAACTCGGATGCGTTCGCTCACGCGATGGCTCCGAGCGGCGTGGCGCGCGAGAGCCGCGAAAGGACAGCGGGAACATTGAGGATGAGGACAACGGTACCGTCACCGAGAATGGAGGCGCCGCTGACCAAGTCGCTGGAGACGATTTCGCCGGGGAGCGCTTTGATGACCAATTCTTCCTCGCCAACCAGGCTGTCCACGAGAAGACCAAAACGCTTTTCGGCAGCGCCGATGACGATGACGAAATGCTTCTTTCGAGCGGGCTGAGTGTCAATGCTGCGCAAACGGCTAAGATGATCCAGCCGGACGAGCGTAAGAATCTGTTCGCGGAGACGCACCACTTCGCGCTGGTCCACACGATGAATTTCGGGAGCAGTGATGCGCGTGATTTCCACCACCGAGGAGAGCGGTACAGCGAAAAGACGGCCGCCGACGCGGAAAAGCAAGGTCTGAATACTCGCCAGGGTGAGCGGCGCGCGAAGCTGAATTGTTGTCCCACGGCCACCTTGCGAAGAAACGTGAACGGTGCCCTTGAGGCGGTCGAGGACGGTGCGAACAACATCCATGCCGATACCACGACCAGAAACTTCCGTCACTGCGGAAGCGGTACTGAATCCTGATTCAAAAATAAGATTGAGGGTTTCCTGATCGGTCAGGCGCTTTGCTTCTTCCGGTTTTATCACGCCTTTTTCAACGGCGCGGGCGCGGAGTTGAGCAGGATCGATGCCGCGGCCATCGTCGCGAACTTCAATGACCACCTGAGTGCCCTGATGATAGGCATTGAGATAGACGGTGCCGCGCGCGGGCTTTCCGGCAGTCAAACGCTCATCGGCAGGCTCGATACCGTGGTCCACCGAGTTGCGGACTAGATGCATGAGCGGTTCGGCGAGAGCATCCAGGATGCCTTTATCAAGGTCGGTGTTCTGCCCAGAAAGTTCTAGGGCCACATCCTTGCCGCACTGCTTGGCAATGTCGCGGACGACGCGCGGGAAACGCCGGAAGAGTTGTTCGACCGGAACCATGCG
>Ga0137388_10002866_pt1 | contig 10966 bp, 11 predicted proteins | sample 15con2h14AmetaG_FD_104644 | JGI IMG/M metagenome (GOLD analysis project Ga0137388, IMG submission 104644) | Vadose zone soil microbial communities from Angelo Coast Range Reserve, California, USA - 15con2h1.4A metaG | ecosystem: Environmental > Terrestrial > Soil > Vadose zone > Saprolite...
ACTTTGCGTGTAGAGTATCTCAGTAAGGGGAGCGCAATGTTGTTCGATATCTCCATAACCACCCTGCTCATCTGGTTGGCATGCCATTTCGTGGGAGATTTCGCGTTTCAAAGCACCTGGATGAGTGTTGAGAAAGGCAAGAGTTGGGAAGTCACTTTCTACCATTGCGCTACCTATACAGCTGTATTTATCCTATTTGCGCACCCGTCAATCCTTGCCACGGCTATCTTATTTGGGACTCACTTCGTGGTTGATCCGCTTAAATCACGTTACAAGGTGATTGGTCCGGTTTGGGTCGATCAACTCCTGCATATTCTAACAATCTTATTGATACTTGCCTTTAAACTTTAATCCGGCATAATACTTTTAGTTTTCAACTTGATGAACTTGTTTCAGGACTTGATCAAGTTTCTGTACAGCTCTCTATGAGAGAAACCAGGTCTGCATCAGTGACCTGTTTCTTCTTATCTGCGAGCTCGAGGAAGCGGTCATAAGCGCGGTTAAATACCTCAGCTTCTATAGTGTAACCTAGCTGATGGAGTCGGTGTTTGAAGGCATGGCGTCCAGATCGACTGCTTAAAATGAGTGGGCTCGCAGTCAAACCAATGTCCTCAGGTGACATTATCTCGTAGTTCATCCGGTCTTTGAGCACACCATCCTGGTGAGTACCTGAAGTGTGGGCAAAGGCGCTTGCTCCGACGATTGCCTTATTCGGCTGAACAGGAATTGAGGTGAGCCTGCTCACTAATTCGCTCGTGTGTGCAATCTGATGCGAATTGATGTTAGTACGCAATCTCAGCAACTGTTCGCGCGTCTTGATCAGCATGACCACTTCTTCAAGGGCAGCGATCCCTACACGCTCACCAATACCGTTGATTGTACACTCAATGCGCCTTGCTCCATTCAGAACTCCTACAAGACTATTGGCGGTCGCTAGGCCGAGATCATTGTGGCAATGGACACTCACGAGGACATCGTGCATATTGCGAACGGCATGGAAAAGCATGGCGACTAGCTCGCCGAATTCAGAGGGGATACAATAACCAGTCGTGTCCGGGATGTTGACGCAAGTTGCTCCAGCCTCGATCACTTTTTCAACGGTTTCAGCTAAATACTCGCGGTTTGCACGTCCAGCATCTTCAGGCGTGTACTCTACCTGGTCAAAGAGGCTGCGTGCATATTTGACCATCTCAATTCCCCGTTCCAGTACGGCTTTACGGTTACTGCGTAGCTTGCGTTCGATCTGGATATCGGAAACGCTGAGTGCTATGTGAATTTGCTTTCTCGGGGCATCTTTGATAGCATTCCACACAGCATCGATATCAGCTTTCATGGCACGGGCGCCCGCAGAAATCGTTGGGCCATGCACCTCGCGGGCTACCCGTTGCACCGCATTGAAATCGCCAGGAGAACTGATTGGGAAGCCAGCTTCGATCACATCTACTCCTAAACGAACGAGTTGATGGGCAATCTCAAGCTTTTCATGGGTTTGCAAGATTGCTCCTGGAGACTGTTCACCTTCACGTAGTGTAGTATCCAAGATTTGGATAACATTGTTGCTGTTGGTCACAAAGCTAGCTCCTTTCAACGAGGGTAAGACTGAAATTTCAGAACGCACCAAAGCTGTGAGCACATATTTCTGATGCAGAAGAACATGCTCCCAAGTCGAGCAAAACACGGATTTCCTTTGAGAAGGGATGAGGCTGATTACTGATGTTACTCAACCTCCGCAATGCTAATAGAAGGGAGGCGGAACCTACCCTTTTGTTGACTCAAGGCAGAGCGCCTACAAGAACAGAGGTTAAAAGCATGAACAAAAACAGACTTAGTTCCGCAACAATACCTCAGAATCTTTGGAAGAGGTGTTAAGGAAGACAAAGCAAAAATAGGTGTCACTGAAATCGGAATGAGTATCGCTTTTCAATAATTTACCGTACAGTATTTTTCACTTGATAAAGTGTAAACAATGCGTGTGATATTGTCAAGTAATTTAAAATAAATTTTCTACTTTTGCAAAATATATCTTAAGTTAGGACAAGACTAAGTTCATGCCCTACTTCAGTAGAGGCATTCCATTCGTTCTACGCAAGGGCCGCAATGGCTGAGGCCAGAAAGGCTGCGTCTTCCCCCACGGCAAATAACAGGTTCTAGACAGATATTGTCTAGAGAAAACGTGTGTTTAAGCTATACACAAGCGGTTTTATAGCTAGTTCGACGTTTTTTCCTGTTTACTATTACAGCAACCCCAAAGGGGGTCGTTTTCACAACGGGGAATGATAAGGTTTGGAAAGGGGGAAAGGCCGCGGGGTCCTACCTATGCATGCTTAAACAAGGAACTTGGCAGCAACCAGCGAGAAGCTGGCGCTCCCCTGCTAGCCTGTCGATATTATTGTGACATCCTTATATGGTGGGCTTGATGTTCTGATACGAAGTTGCGAACTGAGATGCAATCTTCTCGTGACTGTTTCTGTTCCTCTCAATTACGATCTAGGGGTGCAATTCGCCATTCTGCACCCTCATCAGCAGCTTCACCCAAGCGAGGACTTGCGGCGTAGAGGTTGGCAGGATGAACGTGTAAGGCAGGTCATGATCCCCCCTTGCTCCACGTTCTAGCTCGCCCCTTCTCTTCTCCAGTGAACTTACGCCTTTCTCATCCAGAATCTGCGCTTCCCCGCTGCTCTCGTTGAGCGATAGTTCGGTGACCAGAGCGATAGGTGTCCTGCGCTCGTCTCCTTGTGTACCACGTGCTGATGCTCTCCATACCACTTCTCTTGAACCGATCGTCCTCTCTTGTAGGAATTGTGCTACAGTGACCGAGGTGGAGCTAACTCCCTTGTTCTCTCGCCTGAGCTGCTCGTTCATCTCTTCACAGGAAGAGCAAGAGAAGACACGCAAGCGATCTTGCGGAAGAGCACGATAGAGCCGAAGAAATTGAAACAAGGCATCCAGTGAACTTAGCACCGTTGATTTCCACTGCCAGAGAGGTGACGGCTCCACTTGGATAGCTACACGGAAATACATGCTCTTGTCTCACATGAGACGCTGTGATGTTGTGCGATAACCTCTTGCCCCTCCTGGGGCTGACAGTGGGATTACGTCTGTTCCTGCTGAAGGAAGTCCGTTGCGGCACAGAGCAGAGAGATCAGATAGTGCGCGTAGATCTCGCCATCTCGTTGCCAGCGGAAGCGCTCGCTTGCCGTCATGAACCCCGCTTGCTGCGGACACAGGGCAGCTGTGAGCGCCTTCCTCGTTGGCATCTCCCATGCTGCTGCCCGTGACAGGTGCTCTGTCCACTCGCCTGAGCGGAGTAACAGGATCGTCACATCCCCCGCCGAGAGCCTGGTCCAGGTGCGATCCCACCCGGGGAACGCCTCGAGAAGCGGACCCAACTGCGTTTCGATGCTACTCAACCCTCCGAACACACTACGCGCGGAGACCCCATCGACATGGACATGGGGCAAGACCAGTTCTGTACGGGAAACCATTTCCCCGGTCACAGCGGAGAGTGCCCTCAGCACAGGCTCGACCAGTGCACCCGTTCTCTGCCTGCCTCCCCACGGCACGAGCAGAAGCCGTCGGAAGCCCTGCTGCAAGCAGGCCGCCAACGTGATGTACACCTGGTCAGCACATGTGTGCTCCTCGCTCGCCTGCTCAGCCCAGTACAGGGGGGACGCAGCAGTCACTGGCAGGCGTCGCGCAACCAGCCGGGTAATATGTGATGCGATCTCAGGCATCATGTTGAACGTTTGCCGCTCGTCTGCTGCCTGTTCGACAAGCGAGAGCAGGAAAGGCACGTCGCGTGGTATCTTCCTTCCTCTCTGATCGCAGAGTACCATAGCGGAGTGTAAGTATGCTGTGATGGTCATTGTATTACTCCTTCCTGATCGCTAAGCTGCTTGCTCATACTCTGTGGGCAGCAGGTCTTGAGGTGAAAGCTCTATCCAACGAATATCGGAGGCATAGGCTCGCCTGGCATACTGGCGTAGGATTGCACGGAAGCAGGAGAGCGGGAGAATCAAGCTCTCAAAGAGCGAGAGGGACACGCCCACCGCTTTGCCCTGGTACTCCCAGTCCGTAGGCCAGGGAACCTGCACGACTGCCGTCAGGCGACCTGGATAAAGGGGAGGGAGAAACGGCGATACCATGCCGGGCAGCATCCCAAATTCCTCCTCGGGGCGGCAGGTGGCTGGATTGGTCGAGCACTGCTTGGCTGCCCGGCGTGGTAACCCAAGCGCGGTGGCTACGGCCCGCCGCTGGTCCAGGGTATGCTCCTGTTCCCCAACGCTTGTCCAAAGCAGCAAATGCCCAGCCATCTCTACCGAAACCGTTTTCTGGACCAGCACAGGCGGTGGAAGCACCACCTGTGTTTGCGCGGCGCTCTGCGTGGCTGCATGCCGGTAGATGCGCTCCGGCAGATCATCGACGTATTGCGAGGCGAGGTCGTAGAGCAGGCGCAGACTCGCGCTCGAGAGTGTCGCCACGCCGAGCAACTGTTCACGCAGCGCAAGCGCGTCTGACCGGTTGCTTGCACCTGAGTATTGCCACAAGACAAAGATGTCCTGTAAAGGTGGCAGACGACGATGCATCTGTTCGAGGTGCTCCAGGTGATGCATGACAGATGGAGTACAAAGGAGTTGCATGGATCCTTCCTTCCTTCCTTTACCATAGGACAGGTCGAGCAGACATGAGGAGTTGAGCTATCTGACCTGCCTGCCTGAATCCTCCTGGCTGAGTCCCCATCGCAGTTGATCGGCATTGCGAAGGATTCACTCTATGATGGTCCGCCGCAGACCAGAGATTTCACCGACGGAACTCCACTCCTGTGGGCACAACCGCACGATCTCCCTGGGCTTGAGACCGCAGTGAAAGAGTAAGTAAGCTACCCGTTGCTCACGCGGGTTCGGGAGCATCGTCTTGAGGACCTCAAAGACTTCACTGCTGTCGGCGCTGTCTGCCACTTGTGATTCTCCTGGCTCCGGCCATGAGACTTCTCCTGGTCGTACAGACGCCCGCAGCGTATCCAGGATGGCCCCATGCACACTCGCACGCAAGTACTGGAAGGCAGCAGCGAGCCGACTAAATTCCACTCGTTGGTTCGAGGTGGTCGCCTGCCAGAAGCGCTCAAACGCTAGCGCCACATAGGTCTCTTCGCTCTCCAGGCGACACGCTGCCTCTCTCTTGGGATGACGATGCAGCCAGCCTCGCACCAGCTCGCCAAAGCAGTGTTGCACCCATACCCAGGCCTCCTGGTCGTCTTCCACGGTCGCACGGCGTAACAACTCGACACCATACGTATCCGTGGATGGCTCACCCCGGCGATAGTGGTCGATTTCCCTCAGGCACTGTGTTGCGAGCGCAGGGAGACACATCTCACGACACAGCGGATTTGACAGGAGGGAGACAGGAGACGACCGCTCAGGAGTCATGTTCTTGGGAGCAGTGGGCGGCTCTCCGTCGTTCACACCGTGGGTATTCATCGCCTCATAGATCATCATCATTCTCCTCTCACTTCAACTCCTGCTGATTCCTGCATAGTGCGCTCAATCCATCGGCTTTCCAGTTCGATTGATTGCAGCCGTGAGTGCCTTCATCGTTGGCATCTCCCATGCTCTTGTCTGGAAGAGGTGCTCATTTCTATCCCTGTGGAATCACGCCGAGTTGTTGTAACAGGCTGAGTGCATCGTAGTATGTGGAGTGTCTTACGATCTTCCCATCCTTTATTTTGTACACATCGCAGAAATGTACCTCGAATGGCCGACCTGTTGCTGGAATATCGCCACCTGGTGTGTGCAAGGGGCCTGTATGGCTGCCACGACCAACAAACTCGACGACTGCCCCATCTTCTGTTGTAGACAGGTTGGTGACTTCCACCCTGCTATCGGGGAAGGCCGTACTAAACCCTAGCAGGAGTTGCTTGAGACCCTCGGGACCACGGAGGGTCGCACCAGATGGGACATCGACCACTTCGCACTCCTGGGCGAGTGTGAGATAGGCATAAGACATCTCCTTTGGCTTCGGGCCTCAGCTCATGGTTTTATTCGCACCAATGAGGAACGCAGCAGTAGAAGATATTCCTTTCTGAAGCGAAGGTTCGCGCTCAATACTACACCACTCCTGATAGTAGCCTTCCATAGTGTTTCACCTACCATACAAAGCGAGATGATAGACTCTTTCCCACATCACGGGATGAGAATCCCTCGCCCGCGCAGCTGGCCGCTGTCCAAATCATGAATAGCGTCGGTGGCGGCATCGAGAGGATAGATCGTTGTGTGCAGTGCCACTTTGCCCTGGGCTTTCAGGGTCATCAACTCAACCAAGTCATTGTACGTTCCAACGAAGTTGCCAATAAAGTTGATCTCGGTGGCGATAATGTTGAGGGTGGGCACATTGAGCTGGCCGCCATAGCCGATGACATAGTAGCTCCCCGCACGCTGTAACATGCTGACGCCATCCTCGAGCGCCCCTTCTTCGCCGACAAAGTCAATCACGGCCTCGGCACCCTGCCCGTTCGTGATGTCTTTCACCCTGGCAACTTGACTGCCATCGACCAGGACCGTATGATCCGCACCCCAGCTCAGAGACAACTCGAGCGCCTCGGGTGACCGCTCCACGACGATGATTTCCGCGGGGGTTAGTGCCTTGAGACATTGGATTCCGATATGGCCCAAGCCTCCAGCTCCGATCACCACCGCTTTGGTCCCGGGATATAGGACGGGTACTGCTTTCTTGACAGCATGGTAGGCGGTGATCCCAGCATCCGCCAAGGCGGCAATATCTTTGGGGGCCAGGCTGGAATCCAGCTTGACGACGGCGCGATCGGTCGTCTTCAGAAACGTGGCCATGCCACCATCAATCGTGAAACCTGGAAAGGCTGGGGAGATGCAGTGCATATCATTCCCCGCACGGCAAGCGCGGCAGAAGCCGCAAGTGATCTGCGGGTGGACGATGACAGTATCCCTAATCGCCACGTGGCTAACAGCCGATCCAATCTCTTGAACCCAGCCCGCATTCTCATGGCCTAAGGTATAGGGAAGGGTAATGCCAGAGAACTCCTTCAACTGTCCCTCAATAATATGCAAGTCGGTGCGACACAAACCAGCACCTCCAATCCGTACAATGACATCATGTGGGCCGGTTATCTTGGGTTCAGCAACCTCTTCGACCACTGGATAGGCTCCATAGTGGTTCAAACGAACGGCTTTCATAGGTTCTCCTCTCTAGTTAAGTCTTCAGGAAAGTAGCGCACTTCCTCACTTGTCACTTCTTGCATTTTGCCTTGCCATTCCGCCTTTTTAGAGACTCTATGACTGCACGCAACAAGGACACTAGATGGTGCGCTTAGATGTGGTAGTCTCTTTTCCGCTGCTCAAAGTCTACTCTGCCAGAGACGGTTGGCACATCGCCTAAATGTGGTATTTGTACTAGCTATTTTCGGGTGATCAAAAGTTATGCAGGCAATATCAAATTCCATTGAATACTTAACATTTCATGCAGATGAGAACTGGCTTTTCAAGTTGATTGCACGAAACATTGTGAGTGTGTAATCGCCGGGATTTGATATGAGAATGAGAGGATATCTACCGTGAATTAGGTAGACATTACTTGAGTGGTTTGGAAAAGAGTTGACAAGGTCGAATGTTAGCAACAGGAGGTTCGCTTTCAAAGCAGATGCTGCTCTATGGCATAGCGAGTCGCTGCACTGCGCGAGGTCACGTCTAGCTTGTTGTAGATGGAACGTACATGGGTATGGACCGTATGTAAACTAATGATGAGTTCTTGGGCGATTTGCGGGTTGGTCATTCCCCGTGCAACCAAACGCAGCACCTCCACCTCACGTACGGTCAGTCCAATGGGAGATGTTAGTGGAGTTTTCACAGTGGTACCAGGCTGTGGTACTACGAGAACCTGTCCGGGTACCATCGCTTGTCCCTGACCTACGAAGACGTACTCCAGTGGCATACTCCGACCCTCAACCCATGCCGCGGCAAAGGCCTTCTCGCCCAGTTGGGTGCTTGCAGCAGCGATAGAGCGCTCATAGAGAGCCCGCTCGACGGGTGGGATAGGCGAACGGATAGTATCGCGCAGGCGCTCAGCCGTCCCCCAGAGGCGTGCCGCCCGTGTTGGCTCTCCCTGTACCGCGACCACACACCTGCCAATCCTTCTAGGCTGAGAGCGATGTGCCACTTAAAGTTCCCTTCTCTCGCGAGCGCCAAACTCTCCTCATAGAGGGCACGTGCTGCCGTGTGGTCACCCTGGACAGTGGCCACCCTTCCTAAAAGGGAGAACGATCCAGCAGTACCCCACCGACTTCCCATCTCCCTGTAGAGCAGCACACTCTCCTCGAGCAACGAGCGGGCCTTGGCAGCATCACCCTGCTGAAGGGCTAGCTGTCCCGAGAGGGAGAAGTAGTCGGCAATACCTCGTTTGTCACCTAGCTCCCAGGAGAACCTGAGGCTTTCCTCGAGTAGCAAGTGTACAGTCGCCTGATCACTTTGAGAAAGAAAGAGTATTTCTGCTAATTGGAAAAGCGCGTAGGCGCTACCCCTCTTGTTTCCCAGTTCCCTATGCAGGGCTAAGCTCTCCTCGATCAGGACTTGTGCTCTGGCGTACTCGCCCTGTTTGCTGGCTAAACCCGCTGAGTTGTAGAGCGACCAGGCGGTGCCGTCCTTGTCGCCCACCTCTCTGAAGAGCATCAAGGCCTCCTCATTGAGCGAGAGTGCTGAGGCAGGGTTACCCTTCCTATAGGCGATCCATCCCAAAAGATAGAGGATGTGCGCAGTACCCTCTGTGTCTCCGAGTTCCTTGCATAGCGGCATGCTCACCTGGCACAGCGCTTCTGTCCGCGCAGTGTCGCCCTGGGTCATAGCTAGGCTTGCAGCAGCGATGAGTGCTTTTGCCCGCAGGGATGCCATGGCTCCCTCGCTTTCCGCCAGTGCATGCTCCAACCAGTTCCGCCCCTCACTGGGGTGACCACGCACCTGCCAGAACCGCCGCAGTGCGCTGCTCAACCGTAAGGCTGTCTCCATGCTCTGTCCAGCCTCTCCTTGCTCCAGCGACCACCGCAGCGCCGCTCGCAAGTTGTCATGTTCCTGCTCTAAGCGTTCCAACCACACGAGTTGTTGTGGACCTGCAAGTTCTGGCTCTGCCTCCTCTGCCAATGCCAGGTAGTAAGCAGCATGAGCCCGGCGAGTATCCTCCATCTCCCCGCTCGTTCCCAGACGCTCCAATCCGTACTCGCGGATTGTCTCCAACATCATCAGATGCAGTTCTTTACTCACGGACTTGGTCTTTTGCACCAAACTCTTGTCAAGCAGCGATGCTACCCTAGCTAACACGTCCATTGTTTTATCACCAAGCGCCTGAGAGACTGCCTCTACCACTTCGAGTGTGCAACCACCGACAAATACTGCAAGCCTTCGAAAGAGGCGCTGTTCCTCAGCACTCAACAGATCATAGCTCCACTGAATAGTGTTGCGGAGTGTTTGCTGTCTTTCAAGCACGTCCCGAGGTCCCTGTGTCAAGAGTTGTAACCGATGCTCTAAACGAGCCAGCAAGGCCTGCGGTGAGAGCAGCCTGGAGCGAGCGGCTGCCAGTTCGAGTGCCAGAGGGAGTCCGTCCAGGCGAACACAGATCTCAGCGATGACTTGGGCGTTGGTAGGAGTGAGTTGGAAGTCGGGCTTAATGGACCGTAAACGCTGGATGAAGAGGGTTACTGCTGCATACTCTAATAAGGCTGCACTTTCAGGAAGGTGTTTGAGATCGGGCAGCGCTAGTGGCAGCAGGGGCAGTTCCTGCTCGCCACGCACACGCAAAACCTCACGGCTGGTTATCAGAATCTTCAGTTCCGGGCAGGCTTGCAGCAGTTCTATCAAAACCGGAGCGGCGGTCACCACCTGCTCAAAGTTGTCGAGGAGCAGGAGCAGGTGTTTGTCTCGTAGGGATCCTTTCACAAAGTCGAGTAGTGGTTGATCGCCAGTTTCTTTGAGTCCGAGCGCTTGGGCGATGGTGGGAATGACCAGATTGGGATCACTGATGGAAGCCAGTGCAACGAAGCAGACGCCGTCGGCAAAGTCATCATACAGATTGATCGCTACTTGCAGACCCAAATGCGTTTTGCCGACACCACCCGTGCCAGTGAGGGTCAATAAGCGTATATCAGGGCACCGGAGAAGGGAACATGCCGTTACCACCTCTTGCTCGCGCCCAATGAGAGATGTGAGTTGCTCAGGAAGGTTATGTCTGGAAGCTTGCCCAGGTACGGCTGGTTGCCTCGAAGGAAGAACAAAGATAGTTCTCTGCATGACTGACTTCCCCTACTTCTTACTTAAGGATTGTTGAGGGTATTGTCTATTTTTACGCAGATACCAGTAACACGACCATCAACTCTTCTTTGTTATTATATCTTATTCATAAGATTCCTGGTTGGTGATGCCTAGGAGTTCCCCTCTTCTGTGCAACAGCCTCAAGCAGCTTGAGCTCCTTGCGATAGACCGGTGGATTGACGATTGGAACGACAATGCGTTCGACAAAGCCTTTGAGGCCGGGGCTTGTGTTCATCGTTGTGGAAATCTCGACGTGAGACTTCTGTCCTTGCTCTATAGAGGTCACCGTAAAGGTAGTGGTGACATTTTGAGCTGAGTCGATGTCTTGCTCGACCAAAACCTTGCCTGGTTCTGGCTCGCTAACACGCTGGTAAAAGGACTGTTCCACTCCGAGGGCACGAGCTTTGAAGCGGATAATGGTGCCTGCGCCGTAGCCTCCCTGCTCGACCTGCAAATCATACAGGCTCTCCTTCGGGAGGATGTTGGGGTGTCCCTGTCGATAATCAGCGATCGTGGCGTAAACGTCTTCTGGACGCGCATCGAGCACGGCCGCAGCCTTCACCTTGATCTGTCCCATCGGTATTTCCCTTTCCTCTTTTCTTCCTAAAAAGGATCGTGACCCCTTCTAAAAGAAAGGGGTCTCT
>Ga0137388_10002869_pt1 | contig 10964 bp, 9 predicted proteins | sample 15con2h14AmetaG_FD_104644 | JGI IMG/M metagenome (GOLD analysis project Ga0137388, IMG submission 104644) | Vadose zone soil microbial communities from Angelo Coast Range Reserve, California, USA - 15con2h1.4A metaG | ecosystem: Environmental > Terrestrial > Soil > Vadose zone > Saprolite...
AAATCGAACTGGGCGCGGGCGATCACGCAGCCGCCGTATCTCGCTTACCCCTTGGTCGGCGCGATCGCCTATACATTTGGCGGTCTTGCCACCAACGAAAGGGCGGAAGTCTTGTCCGAGCAAGGGCCGATGCCCGGCCTTTACGCGGCGGGAGAAACCACCGGCCATTTCTATCGCACCGCACCGAATGCGGTTTCGGTGCTGCGTGCGCTGGTTTTTGGACGAGTGGCGGGACGAGAAGCTGTCAGTTTCCTGCAGACCCGGTAACATCTGAAACGATCTTGGGAGGAACAACAACCATGGCATCAGAAAATAACGGCGCTTTCATCCGCAACATCGCCGAAGTGCCCTGGCGCGAATTTCCCAATCATTTTGGCGGCGCGCTATCAAAGCCTCTGGTGATGCCGGAGACGGCGGGCTCGCGTCACATCGATTACCGGATTTCGATGTATCAGCCGATGGCGCATGTCGCCCGCCACAAGCATCAGGTCCAGGAGCAGATCTATCACGTGCTTGAGGGCGAGGGGCTGATGGAGATCGCGGGCAAGAACCATGTCGTGCGCAAGCACGATTTTATCTTTCTGCCGCCCGGAGTCGAACACGCCATCTCGAATTCGGGTCTGGTCGATCTGGTGTTTCTGGTGATCACGTCGCCGGTCACCGACGATGGCAAGAACGTCGTCTGATCTTTCTTGCATTCTTGACCGCATGGTCCCAAGGGTGATGTCGGCTTCCGACGCTTACGATGTCGTGGTCATTGGCGCCGGCGCCGGTGGGATGACGGCTGCCGCGATCGCTGCCGCTGAAGGACTGAGCGTCCTTGTGATCGAAAAGACCGAATTTGTCGGGGGTACGACGTCGTGGTCCGGCGGCATGGTCTGGATTCCCGTCAACAGCAAGATCAAGCAGGCCGGCCTGGATGATAGTCTATCCGATGCCGCGGACTATCTCGCCAGCACCGTTCCTGAAATCGAAAACGCCGACCTGCGGGACACATTTCTCAAGCGAGGCCCGGAGGCGGTCGAATATCTTGAAGCCAATACCGAGGTTCGGCTTCAGCCCGTAAAAACCTATCCTGATTATTATCCGGAGAAGCCGGGCGCCACCGTCGGCGGCCGCGTGCTGGAGCCCGTCAGCTTCGATGGCGCGAGGCTCGGAGCAAACTTCGGGCGGCTGCGTCCGCCGCTGCCGGAATTCACCTTGTTCGGCGGGATGATGGTCAACCGGCTCGACATCCCGCACCTGCGCAAATTCGGGCGCTCGTTTCGCTCGACGCTACGTTCGATGCGTCTGGTTTCGCAATATGCGCTGCAGCGTCTTCGCGCACCGAGGGGCACGACGCTGCATCTGGGCAATGCGCTGGCGGCGCGCCTGTACGCCTCGCTGCTGGCGCGAAACATCGAGATTTGGTTTGGCACCAGCGTCGAACATCTGTTGGTCGAAGACGATGCCGTGCGAGGTGTAGGGATCGCAGTCTCATCCGGCAGTCGGCCGATCGTGGCGCGCAAGGGCGTCGTGCTGGCGACCGGCGGCTTCTCCCATGATCAAAATTTTCGCGGGCGTTACTTTCCCAGCGCCGCCGGAGCTGTTTCCGCCGCGTCTCCAGCCGGAACTGGCGACGGATTGCGGATCGCCATCGCAGCCGGCGCGAGTGTCGGTACGCACGTTGCGAGTCCCGCTTATTGGGTGCCGGCGTCGCGTTTTCAACGCGCGGATGGCAGCGCGGGCGTTTTCCCGCATACCGTGACCGACCGGGCGAAGCCCGGCGTCATTGCGGTCAATCGTTATGGAAACCGCTTTGTCAACGAAGCCTTGTCCTACCACGAGTTTGTCCTCGCCATGCTGCGCGACGGCAACGATGCGGCGGGCCGTTCGTTCTACCTCGTCTGCGATCGGCATTTTCTCTGGGCCTATGGGCTTGGCCGTATCAGGCCCTTCACGCTGCGATTGAAGCGATACGTCAGAAGCGGCGAATTGATCGAGGCTCCCGGCATCGACGCGCTGGCTGATCTGATCGGTGTCGAAAGATCGGCGCTCTCGGCAACGGTCGACAAATACAACGCGCATGCCCAAGTGGGGCTCGACCCGGAATTCGGCCGCGGCACCACGATCTATCAGCGTCATCTCGGCGACGCCGGCCATCGGCCTAATCCATGCGTCGCGCCGATCGAGCAGCCTCCGTTTTACGCGATGCGGATCTATCCGGCGGACCTCGGCACGGCGGTCGGCCTCCGAACCGATTGCCATGCCCGGGTTCTGCGCAACAATAGAACTGCCATTACCGGCCTTTATGCCTGCGGCAACGATATGGGCTCGATCATGAACGGAAATTATCCGGGGCCCGGCATCACGCTTGGGCCGGCCCTGACATTCGGCTACATCGCCGGCCGCCATCTTGCACAGACCTACTCAGAGCCGCGTGCCCAAAAAAACGGACACGAAGAGCGACAAGAAGAGCGACAGGAGAGGGGACCAGCATGAAAAATCCAGCCGCTGACTTTGGCGTCAATACCTACTCTTACATATTCGATGGCGGCGCCGCCGATACCGTCGCTCGGCTCGCCGACCAGGGTTATGGCGGGGTCGAGCTGATGTTCTTTCCCGGCCATCTCTGGCCGGCCGAACTCGATGCCTCCGGGCTTCGCGGCTTGCGCGATCTCTGCGAACAACGGCTGCGGCTGGTCGCCGTCAACATGCCGAATGTCGACATGAATATCGCCGCGGCCGCCGCGGAAATGCGCGGCTATACCCTCGATTTGCTGATAAAATTCGTCCGCTGTGCCGGTGAGCTCGGAGCAGGCGGGATCATTGTCGGTCCCGGCAAGGCTAATCCGCTGTTTCCGATGCCGCGCGATCGCATGATCTCGTATTTTTATCGCGCGCTCGATGTGCTGGCCCCGCTGGCGCGGCAGGTTGGGACAAGACTTTTCATCGAGAACATGCCGTTTGCCTTCCTGCCCGATGCGGAGTCGCTCATGAACATTGTCGATGGTTATGGCGACGACAGCATTCGCGTGATCTACGACGTGGCGAACGCGCACTTCATCGGCGAAGCCCCCATCGACGGATTGCGGCGCGTCCGCGACCGGCTCAGCCTGGTTCATTTTTCCGATACCACCCGGCAGAGTTACAAGCACGATCCGTTGGGGTGCGGAGATGTCCCGCTGGCGGGCATTGCATCGGTCATGAAAGAGATCGGATATACCGAGCTGCCGATGCTGGAAGTCATTTCGCTCAAGCCGGATCCCGACATCGCCGACAGCTGCCGGCGGCTCCAGCAAGCGGGGTTTGGCGGCGATGCCTGATCAGGTCGCACTTGTCATCGGGCCAATCCCCCCTGAGCGGACATGCCAAAGACGATGAAAATGACCCAACCCGGGCATTGATTTCCGCGTGCGCGTGATCAGGATCATTCAGCAGGCGCGCCGACCGCCGACGACGGCATGCGATTTGGAATGTGCAGAAACAGCGCGCAAACAATGGCGGCGATTAGACCGAGCAAAGCGAGCCCATAAAGTCCACCCGCGTAGTTGCCGGTCAGGTCTTTCATGACGCCGACATACCAAGGTCCGAAGAACCCCCCGAGATTGCCGATCGAGTTGATCCAGGCAATGCCTGCAGCGAGTCCCGTGCCACTGAGAAACATCGGCGGCATTGCGAAAAACGGGCCCTTGGAGCCATAAAAACCCATCGCAGCGATCGACATCCCCACAAGCGCCCACCAGGTCCCCATCGTCATGCCGGCGATGATCAGTCCTACGGTTGAGAACACGCAACCGATGAACAGATTCCAACGCCGCTCGTTCATGCGATCGGAAATGCGTCCCCACACCACCATGGCGATAGCGCCGCAGGTATAGGGGATCATGGTGAGCCAGCCGACCGTCATGTTGCTGTAGTCACCCAGCGACTTGATCATCTGCGGAATGAAAATCAGCATGCCCAGGCTGGCGGTGACAATGCCGAGATAGTTCAACGCCAGGAGCAGCACCTTGGGATTGTAGAGAGTCTGCCACAGCGTGAATTTGCGCACCGCCTCGGTGGCGCGGCGTTCGGCGGCGATCGTGGCGACGAGCCAGCTGCGTTCTTCCGCGGTCAGGAATTTTGCCTGCTCCGGCCGATCCGTGAGTACGAAAAATGTGATCACGCCGATCACCACGGTCGGAATCGCTTCGGCGATGTACATGACCTGCCAGCCGCGCAGACCAAACAAGCCGTCCAGGCCGAGAAGCCCCGTCGATATCGGCGCGCCGACCGCCACCGCAACCGGTAGACCGACCAGAAAGCCTGAAACGATGCGGGCGTGATGACGGCTCGGAAACCAGTAGGTGAAGTAGAGGATGATGCCAGGAAAGAATCCGGCCTCAGCGACGCCCAACAGGAAACGCACGATCGCGAAGCTCGTCGAACCCGGAACCATCGCGGTGAGGCCCGCCAGGATCCCCCAGGTGATCATGATCCGGGCGATCCATAGTCTGGCGCCGACCTTTTCCAGGATCACGTTGCTCGGGACCTCGAAGATGAAATAGCCCCAGTAAAACATGCCGACGGCAAACCCGAAGGTGCCGGCTGACATACCGAGGTCGCCGCGCATGGTGAGACCTGCGAAGCTCACATTGATCCGATCAATATAGGCGAGCACATAAGACAAGACCGCAAACGGAAGCAGCCGCAGATAGACCTTGCGCATGGTCGATCGCTCGAGCGTACGGTCCATTGCTTCCCCCCCATTTCATGGCGAGCCGAGCTTATGCCGTTTTTGAAATTGAGGGGTCAGAAAGGCTCCCTTCAATTCAAAAATCATTGGAATCGTGCGGTGCAAAACATGGGACAGCTTTGCTGTCACACCAAACTTCCGTCGGCCTCACCCGGATCAATGCCCGTCGCAATCGCACGGGCTTTTGACGATCAAACGCTTTGCCCGAACGAACGCGCGGTCGGTTTCTTGTCCTTGCAGGAAATCTCGTTCGGGAGGAAGATCGGCCGTCTTAAAAAACCAAAAACGGGAGGTGCGACATGCAAAGTAAGATTCAGATCGACCAGGCGTTGCCGCGGCCTCGGCGGCCTCGCTCGAGCAGGCCTCGCCAACAATAAACTGAATCTCTCCCTTTCGCGCGAAATTTCAGGTGTCATCCTGATGCAGGTGCTGCCGTTCGCGGACAAATAAATGTCTGTGAGAGGTTCGCGGCTCTCGAACGCGGCGTCTATGCCGCAGCCGACGCGGCGCTGCTGCGGAGTTTCTCGCGTTTGCGGAGGATCGAGTTTCTCTGTCGTCGATTTAAACAACAAAACGGGAGGAACAAATGGCTAGCGCAATTCAAAACCTTGACGTTGTCGTGATCGGCGCAGGCTTTTCCGGCCTGCACATGCTGAAGTCGCTACGGGACAAATTGGGATTGAAGGTGCTGGTCTACGAAACTGGTGGAACCGTAGGCGGCACCTGGTACTGGAATCGCTACCCCGGCGCGCGCTGCGATTCCGACGCCTACATTTATTGCTTCACCTGGGACAAGCAGCTCCTGCAGGAGTGGGAATGGTCCGAACGCTACCCCGAGCAGCACGAAATCCTGCGTTATCTCGAGCATGTTGCCAAACGCCACGATCTCAAACGCGACATTCAATTCAATACCAGCGTGACAGGCGCCGAATTCGACGAGAGAACCAACCTGTGGACGGTGCGTACCAGCACGGGGGAAGAGGTTACGGCACGTTACCTCATCGCGGCCGTAGGTACTTTGTCGACCACGAACATGCCTCAGTTGAAGGGTTTGGAGAAATTCAAGGGCAAGTGGTACCACACCAGCCGCTACCCTCACACTGGCGTTGACTTCACTGGCAGGCGCGTGGGCGTGATCGGCACCGGCGCCACGGGGGTGCAGGCCATTCCCGAAATCGCGCAGCAAGCCAAACAACTCACCGTGTTCCAGCGCACCGCCAACTACTGCGTACCGGCGCGCAATGGCAAGGTGGACCCCGAAGTGGTCAAGGCGCGAAAGGCGGACTATGACGGCGTGGCCAAGCGGATCCGGGAATCGTTCTTCGGCCAGGAGCATTACTTCCTGCCGAAGTCGGCGCTGGAGGCCACAGCCGAGGAGCGAGAGCGTGAGTTCGACAGGATGTGGGACGCCGGCGGGTTCGCCTTTTGGCTGGCCAACTATCAGGACATGTTCTTTTCGCAGCAGGCCAATGACCTGTGCGCCGACTACATCAAGCGCAAGATCCGCAAAACCGTGAAAGATCCGGTGATCGCCGAAAAGCTGATTCCCAAGGGCTACGCCTACGGCACCAAGCGCCAGCCGCTGGACACCAACTACTACGAGACCTTCAACAAGGAAAACGTACGGCTGGTCGATGCGAAAACCGACGGCGGGATTGAAGAAATCACCGAAACGGGCATCCGCGCCGGTGACAAGGAATATCCTCTCGACATCATCGTTTTCGCCACCGGTTTCGATGCCATGACCGGTCCGCTGAAGGCCTTGAACCTGAAAGGCCGCGGCGGCCGCACGCTGGATCGGGAATGGTTGGACGGCCCGCACACCTACCTTGGCATCTCGGTCGCCGGCTTTCCCAACCTGTTCACCATCACCGGCCCGCAAAGCCCGTCGGTGCTGTCGAACATGCCGGTATCGATTGAGCAGCATGTCGAGTGGGTCACCGACTGCATCGAAGCTATGCGCAAGACCGGAAAGACCACCATCGAGGCGACGCCCGCGGCGCAGGATCAATGGGTCGCCCATGTCAACGAAATCGTCAACGCGACGCTGATGACCAGCGCCAACTCCTGGTACATGAGCGCCAACATCCCCGGCAAGCCGCGTGCCTTTTTGCCCTATCTGGGGCCGGAAGGCGTCGGCGGTTACAGGAGGAAGTGCGACGAGATCGCGGCCAAGGGCTACGAGGGATTTGAATTGGCGTAACCAAACCTGGACAAGAAAAATCGGGCGGGATCGGGCGGGAAAGGCATCGGCCTTGCCGCCCAATAAACGAAATCGGGAGGCGACAATGATCGACAACAGCTACTACTCGCAGGACGTTCACGGCCCTTACGAGCTCTACGACGTCGGTAATCTCGAATTGGAGGAAGGCGGTGCGATTCGTGGCTGCAAGCTCGCCTACGCAACTTTCGGCAAGCTCAATGCCGCGAGAGATAACGCCATCCTCATCCCCACCTGGTACTCCGGCACAAACAAGATCATGGAGCAGGTATATATCGGTCAGGGCCGCGCGCTCGATCCCGACAAGTATTTCATCGTCGTCGTCAATCAGATTGGCAGTGGTCTTTCCACCTCGCCGCACAATACACCGGCGCCGGCCGGGATGGGAAATTTTCCCCATGTGCGCATCGGCGATGACGTGCGCGCGCAATACAAATTTGTCACGGAAAGGTTCGACTTGAAGAGTCTCGCGCTCGTCGTGGGCGGTTCCATGGGCGCACAACAGACCTACGAATGGGCGGTACGCTACCCCGACATGGTGAAGCGCGCCGCGCCCATCGCCGGCACAGCCAAGAATACCATCCATGATTTTCTTTTCACGGAAACGCTGGTCGAGGCGATCACCTCGGATCCCGGTTTCAACAAGGGGTTCTACGCATCGTCGGCCGACGTAAGGGAAGGCATGTTGCGCCACGCCAAGATGTGGGCCGTGATGGGCTGGAGCACGGAGTTTTTCCAGCAAGAGCGGCACAAGGCGTTGGGCTTCTCGTCGATGGACGATTTCATCATCAACTTCATGAACGGCTATTTCAGCGTGATGGATCCCAACGATTTGCTGTGCATGGCATGGAAATGGCAGCGCGGAGACGTGAGCCGACACACGGGTGGCGACCTGCGGGCCGCATTGGGCCGCATCAAAGCCAAGACCTTTGTCATGCCAATGTCTTCGGACATGTTCTTCCCGCCGTCCGATTGCCAGGCCGAGTGGCGGCTGATTCCCGATGCCGAGTTCCGGCCGATCCAAACCATCGACGGCCATCTTGCGCTCTTCGGTGCTGATCCCAATGCAATTGGCCAGCTCGATAAGCATCTAAGCGAGTTGCTCGCGACAGAAGTTTAGCTCGCGACAGAAGTTTAGCAGGGGCGCCGCACCCATCGGGGCCTCTGCAATCTTCTCGTTGAGCCGCGTGATTACCACGGTCTTGCCGGTGGGTTACTGTGGATCAGCGGCCGGACCGTCGCTCGATGCGATTTTGAGCGGCATTTTCTCGAGGCCGTCAAAGCTTCCCAAACCGAGCGGAGCGGTTGGTGTTTCGAGAAAAGTAGCCAATTCTGAGCCAGCCACGAAATGCAGGAGAGTTGACCGCTCTTTGTTCCGCTCCATGACCGCAACACCTGCTTGCGGATCGTGTAGTTGACGGAAGTCTGTTAAATCTCGTTCGTCTTCCTCAATTTCAAGCTGAAGCGGCTGTATGGTCACCCTGCCGTTTTCGTACACGATCTCCAGGTCGCCGCATTCGCACCGCAAGCGTTGCAGCACGCCGTTGTCCGATACACACGCAAAGTCAAGGCCGTCATCGTCGGAGTAAAAACTGCAAACCGGTCGTTGTAGTATTTTGCTGATGAAAAGGTTGGCGTTAAGGAAGCCTCGCTTGAAACCGTTCGCCAGACGCGCACTCTGCAGGGCCGCATAGATTCTGGTTAAAGCCCCGAGGTCGTCCGGAAGATCAATCGGAAAGTCCCTGGTCAGAGTCGGCGACGCAAAAGTCCATTTTTTCTTGCGGTCCGCCTTGAACGTGTCGAGGTACCAGGCCGGCACGTCTTCGTCCCGATATACAGCCCACGCGATACCGCGAGGAAGCATCTTCAGCCGCGCCACGTCCGGCGCGGTCCGAGTGACATGTGCGGCGACTAGATATCCCATGTGATGAGGCCCGGCTAACGGAAGTAAGGGGCGCGGGCAGCGATGCCGCGAAGCGTTCCTGCTGACTGAATGTCAGTGATTCCGTCGCTTGACGATGATAATCTGTCCCGGAACACCATGAAGGCAGGATCGCCACGCAGCGCTTCCGTTTGAGAGCAACTCATCGGCAATCGGCCCAACGTATGAGGCTTGGTCTTCTCTCTTGACCCAGTTCTTCCTGACCCACCTGCGGATCTTCTCGAAATGTGGTTTGATGAGGTTTGAGACCGTCCGCTTATCTTCATTCAATCTGATTTGCCCGTCGATGAGAAACGGCGGCGCGTGATAGGGTCGCATGAAGAACAGTAGCGGGTCACGCACGTCGCTGAGCCGCGGAGGATTGCCGTAGGGGTGAAGCCCCTCGCTATCTGCGCGACCAAGATAACAGGCTGGCCCGTCTTTGGGTGCCGCGATGGATTTCCCAATCATCATGGGCAAAAGCCGAAGACCGATTTCCTCGCAGTAGAGAACGAGTTGTTCGTAATCCTCGGCGGCGGCCATGAGCAGGATGGTACGAGCCATAATGGTTGACTACTAGCGCCCGCGCCAAGCACAGAAACCGTCTTTGACTTGAACATCTGAAACCTCGCCAAATGATTAGTTCGCCGCCACCCCGCGATAGCCTGCGCCGTTGATGTGCCCGTCTTTCTGAAGGTTTAAGATCTGAAATTTACGGATCAATAACCATGGAGTGTGACGCGACGTTGTCCATGGCGCCATCAAATCGGGGGGCGAAGCCTTTAAACCCAATATTAGATGCTCCCGCCTAGAGTCGAGACGATGATCACCTCGAGCGCGCGTTTCCGATGAAACTACAGTGGCCGGGCGTTATCCAGATAGCGATCGTCGCCACGAGCCTGGTCGGATTCATGACCGGGGGGCATTTTGCTGCGAAGGCGGTTATTGAGGGGCAGCAGTCGCGGCAACTTGAGGAATTGACGGACGTCGCTTTGCGGCGCTCTGAGGTTGCAGTCGACTTTGGAGCTGCAGCTCTCGATGAGCTTGCCAGGCGTGGGCCTCTGACTTGCGATCCGGCGTCGCTGCAGGCCGTTCGTCTTCAGGTTTACCAACGGTCCGCAGTGAAGGACATACGCCTGGTCAATCGCGATGGCTCGGTTATCTGCTCGGCCTATTCCGAGACGCTGGAATTTGATAACGGATGGGTCGATCGTCCGGAAATGTTGCTTTCCAGAGACAACCGTCTGCTGCTTTTCCGCGTCGATCAGTTCAGCGGGTTCGCTCTTGGCGTTCTCAGGGATATTGACGAGCGAAATTCCCTGGTCGCAATTCTCGGGATAAACTCCTACCTGTTCGACATCATGCCGGCCGAATTGCGCGGCCATAGCGAAGTACTGCTTGAGCTGAACAATGGTTCCGAGGTTGGCCGGTTTGCCTTGAAACGTCACGCTGAGTTCGCCCAACTGGTCAGCTTCAACAACGTTTCCAGCCGCTACCCTCTCCAAGCGACGATCCACGTTGAACGTAGCGCTTTGCAGCGATGGAATAGCGAGGCTTATTGGCCAACAATGATGATCGCCTTAGGGCTGGGAGTGGCCTTCGGTGTGCTCTTGACAAAGACAACGGCCAGACTGGAGGGCCCAATGGCCGATATCGATCGAGGGCTGGCTCGACGCGAGTTCAAGCCGTTCTATCAACCAACATTTGATCTGCGCACTGGCGCCATTCTTGGATGCGAAGTGCTGGCTCGGTGGATACGTGAGGATGGCACCATCATTCCACCGATGAGTTTTATCCCGCTCGCAGAATCCAGCGGGCGCATCGAGCCAATGACATGGCAGATTTTGGAAACCGCTCTCAAGGAACTGTACCCTCGTCTTCGGGAAGACAAGCAATTCAAACTGTCTTTCAATGTGGTGCCGCGCCATCTGGTCAGCGACGGCTTCATTGAAACGCTCCGTCGTGTCGTCGTCGGCAGCAAAGTTTCGGCGCGTCAGATCATGCTTGAAGTTACCGAACGCAATGAACTGCTCGACCTCGACAGGGCTGCGGCGGTGGTGAAGGAGCTGCGCGAACTTGGTTTTAAGGTAGCGATGGACGACGTC
>Ga0137388_10002870_pt1 | contig 10963 bp, 9 predicted proteins | sample 15con2h14AmetaG_FD_104644 | JGI IMG/M metagenome (GOLD analysis project Ga0137388, IMG submission 104644) | Vadose zone soil microbial communities from Angelo Coast Range Reserve, California, USA - 15con2h1.4A metaG | ecosystem: Environmental > Terrestrial > Soil > Vadose zone > Saprolite...
ATCGTCATCAATGGCATGCGCATCCGCGACAGCAAGCCGCATGGCGTGCTCTCGGTGGCCGACATACTGGCGGAGTCGAGCGATGTGGGCGCCATAAAAGTTGCGCTGCGGCTGGGCGACCAGCGTTTTTACAAATACATTCGCGCTTTCGGATTCGGCCAGCAAACCGGGATCGAACTTCCCGGTGAAACGCGCGGCTTGACGAAGCCGGTTGAGCGCTGGTCGAAAGTTTCCATTGGCGCGATTTCGATGGGCCAGGAGATCGGGATTTCGCCGCTGCAGCTCATTTCGCTGATCTCGACGATAGCCAACGACGGGATGCACGTCCCGCCGCGCATCGTGGCCGGTACGATTACGCCACAGAATACTCCGCAAACGATCGCCTTCCAGCCCGCCGAGGGAACGCGGGTGATTTCATCGCTGACTGCGGCCGAGATGCGGCAGATGCTGCAGGGAGTGGTGCTCCATGGCACCGGACGCAGAGCTATTCTCGAGGGCTATAGTTCGGCGGGCAAAACCGGCACGGCTCAGAAAGTGGACCCAGCGACCGGCGTTTACTCGAAGACGAAGTATGTCGCGTCTTTTGCCGGGTTTGCTCCCATCAACGATCCGCAAATTGCAGTGGTGGTGATCCTCGACTCGGCCGTTGGCCTGCACCAGGGAGGTCAGGTGTCGGCGCCAGTATTCCAACGGATCATGCAGCAGGTGCTGGAGTATCTGCACGTGCCGCATGATGTACAGCTTCCGCCCAGCCGGCAGGTTTTGCTGGCTCGCCGCGATGTTCCTGACGCAAGCCTGGAAGAAAGCTCGCCCGATCATCTGGGCGCAAGCCTGGATATGGCCGAAGGCAGCGAGACGCCCGCAGTTTCCGCAGAGGTCAAGCCCAGCCCAATTGCTGCCCAGGTTGTTCCCGCCGCGCTCACTGCAAGAGATACTGGACCAATCACGGATCGCGCGGCGCCGGTTGTCCCGATCACAGCGGCAGCGAGTTCACCTACTGAAAGCTCGCCTGATCAACGGTCCGAGAATTCACCGCCGCAGAAATTGCCGGCGAGCGGCACGGTGGTTCTCGACGTAGAAGAGGGAGGGATCGAGGTGCCGTCGTTCCTCGGCAAGAATCTGCGCGTTGCCATTGAAGCCGCGCAGGAAGCAGGGCTCGACCTCGACGCTGTCGGTAGCGGGACCGCGCGAGAGCAGTCGCCCCTTCCCGGTGCGCACGTCGCGGCGGGATCGCGAATTACGGTGCGTTTTGGTAGATAGGGTTTCCCCCGTGCCCCCTGTGTCCGCTGTGGTAGAGAACTAAAGGCTGAACCACAGGGAACACAGAGGTACACAGGGATTCACAGGGGAAGCCATCGATCGAGTGCAATCCAGGCTGTTTATAATCACTCCAATGACATTCCAACAGCTCCTGCAGGGTGCCGAGATCCTCTCTCAGAGCGGAAACCCGGCCGTTGCTGGGGTGGAATACGATTCCCGTCGGGTGCGCCCCGGAACTGTTTTTGTCGCCATGAAGGGTGAGACGAGCGATGGCAATCGGTTCATCGATCAGGCTATCGCCGCCGGAGCCGTCGCTATCGTCACCGATTCCTCAGCCGAGATGCCGCGTCCCGCGGTGGCGTGGGCGCAAGTCATTCACGGACGCCGCGCGCTCGCCCGGCTGAGCGCAAATTTCTACAAACGTCCTGGCGAGAGAATTGCCAATACTGGAATTACAGGCACGAATGGAAAGAGCACGACCGCCTTCCTGATCGAATCCATATTGCAAGCGGCCGGACGCAAGACCGCGCTGGTCGGAACTATTGAATATCACGTTGCGGGGAAGGTTCTCTCCGCTCCGCACACTACGCCGGAATCGCTGGAGTTGAACCGGCTTCTGTCGCAGGGCCTCGGCCTGGGAGTCACCGAGGCGGTGATGGAAGTGTCGTCGCACGCGCTCGAGCAACAGCGGATTTTCGGAATTCCTTTTGATGTGGCCGTATTCACAAATCTTACTCGCGACCATCTCGATTATCACGGGACGATGGAGAATTACTTCCGGGCCAAACAAGCGCTTTTCGAAGGTTGCGGGACGGAACCGCCGCGCGCCGCCGTTCTTAACCTTGACGATGAATACGGCCGCGAGCTATGGAAACTTTGCAAAAAGAAGAGCGCTCTAGTGCTCTCCTACGGTCTGACATCGGGCGACTTTCATGCCGAGTCCGTCGAAATCACTCCGCGGGGAACACGCTTTCAAATGGTGACGCCCTCGGGAAAGATTGCGACGTGGTCTCCGCTAATCGGCAATGTGAACGTGTACAACGTGCTCGCAGCCTCTGCCGCCGGCTATGCCCGCGATTGTTCCGCCGAGGCGATTGCAAAAGGAATCTTCGACCTCACTAGCGTTCCCGGCCGCTTCGAACGCGTGGACTGCGGCCAGCCCTTCACGGTGGTGGTGGATTATGCGCACACCGACGACGCGCTCCGCAACCTCACCGCGCTAGCTCGCAATTTTGTAGGCCGAGCCGGCCTCAAGGGCAAGGTCATCACACTTTTCGGCTGCGGCGGCGATCGCGATCGGGCCAAGCGTCCGCTGATGGGCGAGGCTGCGGGCAAGGGCAGCGACTTTGTCGTGCTTACTTCCGACAACCCGCGCTCGGAAGATGCGCTGGCCATCATGAACGATGCAGTCGTTGGATTGCAGAAATCCGGCGCGAAGTATTTCATGGAGCCTGACCGCCGCAAGGCCATCGTTTTGGCTCTCCAGCAGGCAACCCCCGGTGACATCGTGCTGCTCGCGGGCAAGGGGCACGAAAAGGTGCAGGTTGCAAAAGAGGGAACGATTCCGTTCGACGATGTGGATGTGGCGCGCGAGAAACTGATGGCCCTCGGCTACGACTGCAAAACCGTCGCGAAGGCCGGCACAGCGGGGAAGACGGCATGAAACTTCCTCTCTCACGGATCGCCGAGTTCATTGCTCCGGCCGGCGAGGCTGCGACGGGCCAAGCTCCGACCAGCAAATTCGACAGTCACGCGATGGCTCAGGGATATTCCATCGATTCCCGCACGGTGCAACCCGGCGAACTGTTCTTTGCTGTGAAGGGCGAGCGCCTTGATGGGCACGACTTCGTGGAGCAGGCAGTGGGCCGGGGCGCGATTGGTGCGGTGGTTCGGAAAGATCAGTTGGTGCGCTACTCCAACCGTGCGAGCCTGCTTGCCGTCGACGACACTCTCGTTGCGCTCCAGACGCTGGCGACAGCGGTCCGAAAAAAGTGGGGCAAGACTGCCATCGGCATCACCGGCTCGATGGGCAAGACCACTACCAAAGAAGCGATGGCCCACTTGCTCGCCATCAAGTACCGCGTGCATCGCACCAAGGGGAATTTCAATAATCATTTCGGTCTGCCGCTCGGGCTGCTGACTCTCGAGCCGGAATACGATCTCGCCGTGGTTGAGATGGGGATGTCGCACCCTGGCGAAATCTCCGCCCTGGCTCGCATTGCGCTGCCGAACCAGGCCGTGGTCACCAACGTTGCCCCCGTGCATCTGGAGAGCTTTGACTCGATCGCTGGAATCGCGCGGGCGAAATACGAACTGATTGAAGCTTTGCCGCACGGCGGCACAGCAGTCTTGAATGCCGATGACGAATATGTGTGCCAGTTCGGCCGCGACTTCAAGGGCAAGGTCGTCATGTTTGGATTGAAGCCAACGGCATGTATTCCAGCCGATGTGCGGGCGGAAAACATCGAGGTTCTTGGGCCTGAAGGCACGCGCTTCAATCTCGTCAGCCGGGAAGTGCGCCAGTCGGTGCAGAGTCCGTTGCTCGGCACGCACAACGTGTACAACGTGCTCGCTGCGGCTGCGATTGCAGTTGAGCATGGGATTACCCCGTCAGAAATCGCCGGAGCTCTGCCGTCCCTGCAGCCCGCCGACAAGCGCGGACAGGTCGTCCAACTGGGTAACATCACCGTGCTGTACGATTGCTACAATTCAAGTCCAAAGGCTCTGATGGCTGCGGTAGATACTTTGGCGGCGATGCCCGCCCGTCGCCGGATTGTTGTCGCCGGCGAGATGCTGGAACTTGGCGCCACCGGCGAGCAACTGCATCGGGAGTGTGGGCGGTACATTGCAAGAAATGCGGCAGGAAGTCAGGCCGGAAAAAAGATTGATTTCCTGCTCGGCGTGCGGGGCTTGGCGCGGCCGATGGTGGAAGCGGCTCGCGAAGCGGGTATGAAAGCGGAATTCGTCGCGACGCCAGAAGAAGCCGGCGAGTGGCTCGCGCGCGAAGCTCGCGAAGGCGACGTCGTATTGTTGAAAGCGTCGCGTGGCGTGAACCTGGAAAAAGCTTTGGAGACGTGGCGGCAAAAAATCGGTATTCCCAGCGCCCCAGGCGCAGGGAACTAATAACTGAGAGCTGACAGCTGAGAGCTGACAGCTGGTGTCGGAGGCGGATTGCTCTACTGGCTGCTCTACCTGAAGCTCTTCCATTATTTTCCGCCATTCCGTATTTTTCGTTACCTGACGTTCCGAACAGCCTTTGCCAGCCTCACTGCTCTTTTTACGGGCCTGATTGTTGGGCCGGTCGTGATTCAGCGCCTGCGCGATTTCCAGATTGGGCAGTACATCCGCGAAGAGGGCCCCCAGGCTCATCAGAAAAAAGCGGGCACGCCGACCATGGGTGGTTTGCTGATCGCCATCGCCATCCTGGTGCCTACGTTGCTGTGGGCGGACCTGAGCAATCCGTTCGTATGGATTGCGGTGTTTGCGACGGTGGTCTTCGGCGCGATCGGTTTTACCGATGACTACCTTAAAGTCGTTCATCACCGCAATCTCGGCCTTACAGCGCGCGCCAAGCTAGGTTATCAAGCCGCTGCCAGCGTCCTGATTGCGATCGCGCTGATCGCTTTGCAGCATCGAGGAGAGTACTCCACCAGGCTGCTGGTACCATTCTTCAAGCAATTCCATCCCGACCTGGTGATCCAGAGATTGGCGGTTCATCCTCATCTCTGGCCGCTGGCCTTCCTGCCCTTCGTCGGTTTTGTTGTGTTTGTGATTGTCGCATCGAGCAACGCCGTGAATCTGACCGATGGCCTTGACGGGTTGGCCATCGGCTGTACGGTGATTGCGGCCGGAGCGCTCGCGGTTCTCACCTACCTCAGCGGGCACGCGACTTTTGCAACCTACCTCGAATTGCAGCGCATGCCGCAGATCGGTGAGTTAACTATCTTTTGCGGAGCCATGGTCGGTTCCGCGATTGGATTTCTCTGGTACAACGCACATCCCGCGGAAGTGTTTATGGGCGATGTCGGCTCGCTTGCCCTGGGCGGCGCGATTGGAACAGTAGCCGTCATGATCAAACAGGAACTGTTGCTGCCTTTCATCGGCGGCATTTTCGTCATCGAGGCGCTCTCTGTGATCCTGCAGGTTGGTTCCTACAAGCTGCGGAAGAAACGGATTTTTAAGATGGCGCCTATCCACCATCACTTCGAATTGTTGGGCTGGTCGGAGTCGAAGGTAATCGTGCGCTTCTGGATTGCATCGCTGGTATTTGCGTTGTTTGCGCTTACCACACTCAAATTGCGCTGACGGCAGCTGTGATTGCTCGAGGTCAGATAGGACAATGGTCCTTCTAGTTCTCATCTGTTTTGCTGTGGGCATCGTCGACACAGCCATGTCCATGTGGATGATGAGTGAGGTTAACGAAAGACTTCCAGAAGGCCGTAAACTAGCCTGGTGGCGACGCGACAATTATTGGGGAAGAGTCAACCAGGCCTATCGCGAGTACTTTCCGGATAGCATTCTCCCTGATCTCGAAAACTACTTTGCATTTGCCGTAATCGTGCTGATCGTACTTCTTGTGCTGGTGTCATTTTACAAAGGTCGAATTGGGTGAAAGAGTGGATCTAAAAGACAAACGCGTGCTGGTCGTCGGTCTCGGCAAATCCGGCGTGGCCTCCGCGCTCTTCTTGAAATCCCGCGGCGCCCGCGTCACGGTTTCGGACTCGAAGCCGGAAGCCGAGCTTCGCGACGAAATCCTGCTCCTGCTGGAGCATGGGATCACGGTGGAAACCGGCGGCCACGGCGACCGCACTTTTCGCGGGCAAGACTTAATCGTGGTTAGCCCGGGGGTACCGGTGGATGCGTCGCAGCTAGCACAGGCGCGCAACCTGGGAGAGAAGGTCATCGGCGAAATCGAACTGGCTGCGCAATTTCTGCCTGGTCCGATCGTCGCCATCACCGGAGCCAACGGCAAGACCACCACTACCTCGTTGGCCGGCGAAATTATTGCCGCTGGCGAGTTCTCCACGCTGGTCGGAGGTAATATCGGCAAGCCGGCCATCAGTCTGGCGGATCAGGCCGGGCCAGCGACCTGGACCGTGCTTGAAGTATCAAGCTTTCAGCTGGAAACGATTGTTGAATTTCGTCCTCGGATCGCGGTGATTCTGAACATCACGCCCGACCATCTCGATCGCCACAAGACCTTTGACAATTACGTCAACGCGAAGGCGCGCATCTTTGAAAACCAAGGTAAGGACGATTTCACCGTCCTCAACGCCGATGATTCTACGACCGCAGGACTGTCGGATCGCACGCGCGCGCAATTGTTTTGGTTCAGCCGCAAGAAGGAGATTGAAAGAGGCGCGTTTGCCCGCGGCACGCATATTTATTTTCTGGACGGCCATAACGAACGCGAGATCATGCCGCTTGCGGAAGTGCCGCTGAAAGGCGCACACAATTTGGAAAATGTGCTCGCGGGGGTTTCTATCGGCATGCTCGTTGGCTGCCAGCCCGAACAGATCCGACAGGCCGTCCGGAATTTCAAAGCCGTCGAGCACCGACTGGAGTTCGTGGCCAGGTTCGCAGGCGTGGACTACTACAACGACTCCAAGGCCACGAACGTGGACGCGACCATCAAGGCGCTGGAAGCGTTCCCGGCGGACATTCCTCCGCACCTGCATCTGATTCTGGGGGGCAAGGATAAGGGCAGCGACTATACCGTGCTCCATGAATTGTTGCGACAGCGAGTGAAGCGGGTGTACACGATCGGGGCCGCGGCCGCCAAGATCGAATCGCAGATTCAGGGCGCGGCCGAAATCGACCATGCGGAAACGCTTGAAAACGCTGTCCGGCGCGCGAGTGAATCCGCCGTCGCGGGCGACGTCATTCTTCTTGCTCCAGCGTGCGCCAGCTTTGATCAGTTCCAGAGCTACGAACATCGCGGCAGAGTGTTCAAAGAGACAGTGCATTCGTTGGCGATGTCTCGATCGGTGTAGGATTCGTATCAGGTCATCGCTCAACGCAGCCCCTGAAGGGGCCTCGAATTGCGGACCTTTCGGTATCGCTAAAGCGATACCCTGATACGAATTGACATCCCACGCTTCGGTATCTAAAGTCCATATCCTGATTCGAATCCCAGGTTGGAACCAACTCAGTTATCACCTGCCCAGAATCCACGGTCGAAACTCCTCCATGTCTTCGTGTCTCCGTGGTGAAATGGATTCTCTATGGCTAAGCGAGTCAGCGTCGATCGCTGGATGTTCACCGTGACCACGATCCTGGTTTTTGTCGGACTGGTCATGATCTTCAGCGCTTCGGCGGTGATGGCGAAGGAGCGCTACGGGTCGGCTTACGAATTCCTGCTGAAGCAATTGCTATGGGCGGTTGCGGGACTCGTCGTCATGGTCGTGGCCACGAAGGTGGACTACAAACTCCTGCAACATCCGGCGTTGGTTTTCTTGCTTCTCGGATTTACGATGCTTCTGCTCATCTCTGTTTTCTTTCTTGATCGCGCCCACGGCACGCATCGCTGGTTTCACGTGGGTCCGATTTCATTGCAGCCTTCGGAACTGGCCAAGCCCGCGCTCATCCTGTTTCTCGCGTGGTTTCTGGAAAACAAGACCAACGCCATGGACGACTGGCGCAATACGCTGATTCCGGCGATCGTGCCCACTGTGGCTTTTCTCGGGCTGATTGTTTTTCAGCCTGACCTTGGCACCGCCATCGCTTGCGCGGGCATTGCGGCTTGTGTTCTGTTCGTCGCCGGCGTCCGCTTGCGATACTTCGGATATGCGTTTGCGGCTGCGCTGCTGCCGCTTTATTTTCTGATCTTTCATGTGTCTTACCGGAAAGACCGCATCCTGGCATTTCTGAATCCTTACGCTGACCCCAAGGGGTTTGGCTTCCACATTATTCAGTCGCTGATTGCGGTCGCGACCGGAGGCGTGACTGGACTCGGTCTGATGGAAGGGAAGCAGAAATTGTTTTATCTTCCCGAACCGCATACGGATTTTATTTTCGCCGTCACTGCCGAAGAGTTGGGGCTGGTGGGAGCGCTTGCCGTCATCATCCTTTTTGCGATTTTTCTCTGGCGCGGGACGCGGGCGGCTCTGCGAACTCAGGATAACTTTGGCCGTTTCCTGGCTGTCGGAATCACCAGCATGATCGTGCTGCAGGCCTTCATCAACATCAGCGTCGTGCTGGGGCTGATGCCTACGAAGGGGATTCCGCTGCCGTTTGTTTCCTATGGCGGATCGTCGCTATTTGTGACCCTGATGTGCGTTGGCGTGCTGCTGAATATTACTAAGCAGGCGGAGTAGGCGGCGCCGGGCTGAAGTCTAAAACAAAATCCTCACCACAGGGGGCACAGGGGAACACAGGGGACAAACCCACAGGGGCCGTCACGGTGACTTGCCGCTATACTAGCGTTTTGCCGAGCCATCGCTCAACGGAGAGGGCATGTCGAGTCTGAAGGAATTCCAATGCGAGATTTGCGGGACGGTCAGTGAGAATCCGATCCATTGGTTTGTGATCGAGTGCGGAGATCAGAAGCTCGCGGTCATTAAGTGGGACTTGACTGCCGCTACCAGCCCCACCGCCCGGCATTTCTGTGGCGAGGCCCACGCCCAGGTGTATATCAGCCGCTGGTTTGAATCGGTGTGCTGGCCGCGCAAACCAGCTTTCAAAATTTCCTAGGCCGCTTCGACTGCGCTTCCCGCTAAACTTCCGCTACCGAAGTCGCCGCGCCTATTTGGTTTGGCGCACGCGGTTGTCGAGTTCTGCTCGGCTTGCGAGAAGCTGGCTGTATCCCCGGTGGTAGCCGGCCGTAAAAGACGACCGATCCTCCGCAGTCGCCCATCGACCGATTGCAACGTGAGGCTCACTGCCGCCCTCGGCTGCAAGTCTTCCCAGATATAATCCATCACGAAACGCCCCGTCTGTTATCTGGGCCACATTGCCGTTGGCGGTTGGGCTGTTGAGATGACGATCGCCGGATAGCATTGACATTGGCACCAAGCCGAGTGCGATCACTGCTGCGTACAACGGAAGTATCTTCATTTTTTTCCTCCTGATCTTCTTCCTGAAGTTGAGTCACACTGATCGGAATCCTCTGTGTCGAACTCTGTGTCGATGTGACAAGCGTAAGGCAGCGAACGCGCAACGTTGTCATTGATCGGTCACGGATTAGTAACTTTGTCGTTATATTCTTGTCGAAACAGGTAGGGGGAGTAGCCGGGCTTCATGGTCCAAAAGGGTTGCGGGACGCCGGATGTGGACCGAAGATGGTACTGGGAACTGGGACGGCACAGGGATAGAATGTCGTTCAAGAAGCAGGTTGGTCTCCGTCGCCGATGCCAGGGCTCCGATAGCCTCGGCAGCGTTGACCGCAAAGGCGAGCGATGAAATCCCACTACCGTAAGCTAGTCCTATCTCTCGTCGCTGCCATCCTCTGTTCCTGCGGGGGCGGTGGACAGCCATCCCATGGGCCCGGCTTCTCGATCGCGGTCACGACTTGGCATTACGACAACGCGCGCACCGGCGTGAACCCCAACGAAACCATCCTCAACCTCGTCAACGTGAATCCCAACACGTTCGGGAAGCTGTTCGACATTCCCGCCGACGGTGCGGTCATCGGACAAGTTCTCTACCTTCCCAATGTCTCGATCCCGGGGAAAGGCAAACACAACGTGGTGTACGCAGCGACCATGCACGACTCCGTTTACGCCTTCGATGCCGACAGCAACACCGGCGCGAACGCGAACCCGCTCTGGCGCGTCAGCCTGCTGCCCCCCGGAGCGACACCCGTGCCCATGACCGTGCAAGGCTGTTCGGGCGTGACTGCATGGACCGAGGTCGGCATCATTGCAACGCCCGTCATCGACGCCGCAACCGGAACGATGTACGTTGTGGCCAAGACCTACGAGAACGGAAACACGGTCTTCCGCCTGCATGCTCTCGATGTCACGACTGGCAGCGAGAAGTTCGGCGGAGCAGTGCAAATTGTGGCGACCTACACCCTCAACGGCCAAACCGATACGTTCAATCCCCTCGCCGAGATAAACCGTCCCGCGTTGTTGCTGACGAATGGCCATGTCTACCTGGCATTCGGATCGAATGGGTGCAACGCCTACGGCGATCAAGGATGGGTCATTTCCTACAATGCCTCTACCCTTGCCGAGGAAGGCGCCTTCAACGCCGAGCCCGGCAAGGCGCTGGCCGCGATCTGGATGAAGGGAGGAGGCCTCTCGGCCGACAGCGCCTCCAATATCTACGGTGAAACGGCCGAGGGGAACTTTACTCCGGGCACGAACTTCGGCAGCAGTGTGTTGCGCCTCATGCAATCAGGGAACAATCTGCAAGTCGCGGACTGGTTCACGCCCTGGAACCAGGCCTATCTCAGCCAGAACGATCTGGATCTCAACGATGCGGTGTTGTTGCTTCCCGATCAACCCGGCTCGCATCCTCACCTTGCTCTGGCGGTGGGAAAGGAAGGCACGATATACGTGCTCGACCGCGACAACATGGGCAAGTACTGCGCCAGTTGCACGTCGGGAGATACGCAGATTGTGCAGGAACTCCAGCAGGTGGCGAAGCACACGGGCTGTCTCGTTTATTGGAATGGCGTGGTGTACACAACCGGCACGGGATACCCCATCATGGGATGGGCGCTCACCGATGGCATGTTATCGAGCACGCCGGTGGCGCA
>Ga0137388_10002871_pt1 | contig 10962 bp, 6 predicted proteins | sample 15con2h14AmetaG_FD_104644 | JGI IMG/M metagenome (GOLD analysis project Ga0137388, IMG submission 104644) | Vadose zone soil microbial communities from Angelo Coast Range Reserve, California, USA - 15con2h1.4A metaG | ecosystem: Environmental > Terrestrial > Soil > Vadose zone > Saprolite...
CAGCGATGCCCTAAGCCTGCAAGGCAGGCGCCGACATCGACTCGCGACATGAGCGAGAGCGAATCATGTGTCATGATCGGCTCGCGTTACCTAGAGCAACGTATTAGGTTCGAAAGCGCTTGTCGTCCGCTGACTTCAGTTGACACATTCTTCACCGCAACAAGTCGAGCGTGAATAACTGATCAGGCAAGGCATCGAAGCCTTCTCGTTTTCTGCATACCTGGTGAAGCGCCGTCTGTACTTCCTTCTCATTTCTTCGAAAGAGGTCTCACAAGAAGCGCCAGTCGTGGGGTGGCACTGCATGGTTAAACCACGCGGACATCGCGATCAGCCTGTTTTCTGACAATGCTTGGGCAAACGCCGAATCGGAGATCGAGCTTCTCTCAAGCTCGGGCTTGGAACCGACACATAAATCGCGACCGAGTTCCTATTCAGTCGAACTTCACTCGCAAACAGGCTCGGCGCAAATTTGGCTACGCAATCACGCGGTCACGGTACGAGAGCAAAATCGCAATGGTCTCGTGAATGAGTTTCCCGGAGAAAAGCCCCGCTCGTCGAAGGGTGACCAATACATGAAAGCCAGCGGGATCGAACACGCCATTACGATCGGGCGCGAGTCACTCGATGCCGAAATGGACGAGCTAGAGAAGAGGTAGCAAATCTAAACGGCCTGGTGCCGACTTCGTCACGTCGTTGGCTTGCATTAGGGTGGGTCGCAAATTCTTTCCGGCCTAACCTAGGTTCCGTCAGTTACAGCTTCCCAACGCGGGGAACGCGGTAGGACGTCCGGTGGTCACTTTTGATCAGCTTTTTCTAGATGCCTAGACGACAATTGCGGAGAACAGCTCTCGACGCGGTGTAGCCCGACATCGCCCTCGAAAGGGGGAGACCGATGAAGATCACTATCCGAACATTGCTTTGGGCTTTAATAGCCTGCCTAGGCTTGTGGCAGGCGCTAGTATTTGCGCAGTCCCGATAATAAACAAAATCTACTGGCGTGCAAGAAGGGTTGGGAGGCGTGCGATCGCTCCACGTTAACACAATCGGGGTCGGCCGAAGTGGCCGTCGCGGACCACGCACGCGCCGTTTCGAATTGCAGAAACGGCTTGGAATCGTGCGATCATTCGAAACTGACCGGACCGGAAGGGACTGCCTTGGCCGTCACCGACCACGAGCGTAATGTTTCCAACTGCAAAGACGGCCTAGCATCCTGCGACCATTCACGACTGACCCACTCCGAAGCTGGGGATGCGGCAGTTGCGGAGCATCAGCGCAACACCGCCGACTGCAAAGAAGGTGTCGGCTCCTGCGACCTGTCGAAGTTAACTCAGTCGGAATTTGGCGAAGTGGTCATCGCGGGGCGGCAGCGAAACCTGTTGGATTGTAAGGATGGAGTAGGGCTCTGCGACCACTCCAAACTAACTCACTCGGAAGCGGGTGAAGTGGCGATCGCAGAACACCAGCGCAACGCCTTGAATTGTAAGAATGGTTGGAACGACTGCGACCACTCCAAACTAACTCACTCGGAAGTGGGGGAAGTGACGGCCGCAGAACACCAGCGTAACTTCTCCGATTGTAGGGACGGCCGCGAAACCTGCAACTACTCCAAACTGACTCGATTGGAAGCTGGCGCGTTGGCTATCGCCGAACACACACGCAACTACAATGCATGTCTTAGAGGCCATGGTTACTGCGATCGCTCGCAGTTAACGCCATTTGAAGCTGGCTCGATCGTGCCCGAACGTAACGCAATTACTCGGTAGGGTTCCGAAGTTTGAGCGAGAGACTAATTCGATTGGGCTATGACTAAGCGGAGCCCTGGACCAGGAACTGGTCCAGGATCCGGTCAAAAAGGGTATTTCGTCGGTGATTCCAAACCAACCAAGGAATGGATACGTCATTCATTTGGCTATCAGCTCCCTCGGTCCGGATTCACATACGTCGATGATAACGGCTATTCCCACCTAACCGATGGGGATGTTAAAACATATGGGAACCAACGGCGGCGTCACGATTTTCATCTAGGACGACAGCGGCCGAGCTGCCATACGGAGTTTTCGTGATGGACAGATGTCCATTTTGAGATTTTCGAGAGGCACAACCGTTTCACGTCGCCCTTGGTAAAGCATTTGGTCTCTTCTTGGCAGGCAGGACTACCGTCACAAAAATCAGAATGGCTATCCCGATCAATGACCGTTTCACGATGTGGAAGGCGAGCGGGTACGAGCAATAGAGAAGGCCACCTTGGAAAATGACGTAGAGGTTCATTCCTGATATCCCAAAGCAAACCAATCCCAGCAACAACAGAGCTGCTTGTCGCAAGTCCCAATGCCTTCCAGGGTGCGACAGAACATCCATCAACACCCAAATACCCAAAAATAGGCCTCCTAAGAGTTCGATGTACTCCAGCTTCGTCGCTGTGCTGGATTCCATTCCCAATAGCGCTAGGGCCTGCCGCGCATCACCATTGCCCTGCTTGGCCGCTTTGATATACCAACGTCGGGCCTCAGCATAGTCCTGGGGGGTCCCGAGGCCTTTGTAGTACAGGGATGCTAGATCAAACTCAGCTTTCGCATAGCCCTGCTCTGCTGCCTTTCGATACCAGAAAAGTGCTTGGCCATAGTCCTGCGGCAGTCCCTTTCCGGCGTAATACATATAACCAATGGCATCTTGAGCTTTTGGGTAATTCTGGTCGGCGGACTTGCGGAACCAATGGTTAGCCTCGGCGTAGTCCGGCGGAACTCCAATGCCGTCGTCATATACCGTGGCTAGATCGAACTGCCCCTTCGCATTGCCGTGTTCTGCCGCTCTCTTGTACCAACGCAATCCCTCGGCGTAGTCCAGCGGCACGCCTCGACCCGTGAGGTACATGTATCCTAGAGCATCCTCCGCCCTCGCTTCCCCTCCATCAGCTGCCAATCTGTACCAGTGAAGCGCTTGGACGTAGTCTTGTTTAGGTCCCTTGCCGTAGAAGTACGCAGAGCCTAGATCAAACTGAGCTCTCGTATCACCTCGTTCGGCTCGCGTCCGGGTTGTAGACCATCTGGGTGCATGCCAATCGTGTAACCACAGAACAATCAGTGTCACAACCACCAGGCAAGCAATCAATATCGCTAGTCTCTGCCACAGTTTCATCATCGCTAATCCGCCTCCCCCGGCCCTGTGGGAGGTCCCAGCGGTCCCCCACCGGGCCGCGGATCCGGAAAATACGGAGGGCCTGGTTCTGGAGGCCCCTGCGGCGGTAGCCCTAAATGAGTGGGTATGGTGCATGGCCCTGCGGGAGGTCCAATATCTTGCGGTGGAGAAGGCGCAGGACCACTGATGATAGCCCCACTAGACAATTGACTTGGCAGAGGAAGACTATATGGTGGAATAGAGGGGTCCACTGCGCTGGCTGCTTTATGGCCTTCGCACCCGAACGCCCATTCCAGCGTTTCACCCAAAACCCAGGCTCCAAGCACCGCCCCCGTTGTGATCTTGAACCACAACGCGGTAGTCTCGAAAACCCGACCAGTGGGATCGATGTAATTCACCGGGTTGTCTGCGGTATAGGCGTACTTGTGTAGCGCCGATGGCCTTCGGAGCTTTCCTGGATAGGGATCCATGCTCCAGAAGCGACCTGTGGCTTGGTTGTAATAACGTGCCCTCAGGTCGTATAGCCCAATGCTGTTGTCGTTTCGTTCTCCGCTGTACAGGAATTGGTTTGCTGTCGTGCCACTGGTTCGGATTGGAATGCCAAAGGCATCGTAATCGTAAGAGTCCGTGACCGTATTTGGAGTGTTGGTTAGAAATCGGACGTTGCCGTGGCCGTCATAGCCGTAGAAGCTGGGGGTCCACGTACTTCCAACCAGCTGGTTTTCGCTGATGCGCTGTAAACCGTAGGCATAGGTCCGCGTGACCGAGCCGCTTACGATTTCATCAAGAACCTGCGGCAGACTAGTCGGGTTCAGCGTATCTACGAGATATCTCGTCGTAGTCCCGCCCACGGTTTCACTCACCCGGTTGCCGTCGCCATCGTAGACCATCGCCACCGCCCCATGCGCGAGCATCCGGTTCTCAAAGTCGTAAGTGTTCGCGATGCCGGCCGAGGAAATCGTGTTCCCATTGTTATCGTACGTGTCGATCGCCAGCCGGTCATTGGTATCGTAGGAGAACGAGCCGCCCGGAACCGCGTTCAGCGTCGAGGTCATCAGCGCGCGGTTGCCTACGTTGTCGTAGGTGTTGTAGGTCACCGTGCCGTTCTTGCCTGCCGGATCACCCGTGATCGCTTCCGAGGTCAGCCGGTAATCGTTGTCGTAGCCGTAAACCACATTGCGCGAATTCAGTTCCAAAACGTTCGTGCGGTTCCCCGCGTTTCCAAGCGTGTAGGCATAGCTTGCCAGTTTCGTGCCTGCCGAGCAGGCTGGAGCGCTCGTTGCCGTGCAGGTTTGCGTCAGCCGGTTCAGGGCGTCGAACACATTTCCGGTCTGCAGCGCGTTGGCATACGCGTACCCGGACAGATTTCCTGCAGCATCGTAGCCGTAGGTGGTGGGCGTCGATGGCCCGCCCTGCGCCGCCACCCGGTTGTCCTTGGCCGAAGCCAGCCGGTTCAGCACATCGTACGTGTACGTCATCGAAGCGCCGTTGGTGTTTGACGATGTGATCGTCAGCAGGTTGCCATGGGCGTCGTAAGTATAGTTCAACGTGCCTTCCGGCGTGACTTTAGTTTTCAGCCGGTCGCGGTTGTCGTAGGAGGTGTAGTTGGTGGTGCCGCTGGCGTCGGTCATCGAGGCCCGCGGGCCGGTCGGGGTGTAAGTAAACGAGATGGTCGGCTGGCCCAAGGATGCGTCCGGGATCTTCTGAGTCAGGCGGTTCACCTGGTCATAGGGATTTCGCGCCATCATTCACGAATTGTGTTCCGACGTGAAATGGATTCTCCGCAGAGGACCGACGCTACTCGAAAAGTTCATTCCCATCATCCCGACTAGTCTTTATTGGTGCACATCATTTTCGAATATCGGCCTCTTTCTAAAACCCGGCACGCCGCGCCAGAAAAACTTCAACGACTTGTATGCAGGCGCGTTTGGCATAGCTCTGAGTTGCTTGCTCTGGTGGCGTTGGTCTGTTCCGACATGCGCCCTGTGGGCGGTTGCGGGTTATCGGGCTTATGACATTCTGGTCTATCGATTGTATTTTCTTCTAGTCAAGGGTCAGAAGAAGCGTCCGTGGGAAGGGAATCCTGACAAGGTGAAGCGCGGCATAGCATTCGCGCTGGTCAATTCATATGAAATTGTCGTTGCCTATGCGATCATGTATCTGATTTCAGGTCACATCGTACAGGGTGGATGCAAATTTAATCCCGGCCTTTCCTCTCGAACAGCGGCACTCTATTTTAGCCTTGTCACAATGTTCACGTTCGGCCCTGGTGATTTCAGCCCAAATAAGGATTCGATGCGCTGGGTTATGATGCTTCAGATGGCGACTTCCGTTTTATTTCTGATTTTCATTATTCCGGCGCTGATCTCGCTTTTCAGTGCCAATACAGACCCGGAAAGTGCACCGGAAGGAAGATGATTCTAAATCAGCGAATCGTAGGATTGTCGGAGGCTTCTTAAAAAGCTCGACCGCTCGGACATTTGTGCTGGTCCATAGATCATGGTGTTTGGTGGATAAGGGGGTTTCCGGTCTCGGCGTCATGCTCGCCGTGACGAAGCTCGCGGTGCCGATCGTCGCGCCAGCGCGTGCGCTTAGAGGTGCGGCCAATGCCTGGATTAAAGCAGTTCCAAGGATCCAGGTTCTTGTAGTGATTAATCAAAGCCGACTTTGCGTAGTACAAATGGCCGAAGTTGTGCTCAGCTGGGAATTGTGCGCCACGCGCGTCTAACAATCGCCACATCTGGTGTTCTAGTTCGAGGGTGTTGTGCCCTTTTCTCACAATGTAATCCTGATGGAAGACATGACAGAAAAAGTGCCCGTAATACAGCTTGTGGAGAATCGGACTCGCTATTTCATCCGGTAAGGTTTCGAACCAGTCCCGGTCATTGCGTCTGAGCGCCACGTCGAGCGCGACCATGTCCTCGACCTCACGGTGATGTACGGCACGGTAGCGGACCCCAGCGCCGGCGGCAACGAAGCGGTGGAGGAAGGCCTTTTCGCCTTCGTCATCCGTGCATTCTAAGAAGTCGCCTTGTGCCGAAGGAAAGATCGATTCAAGAAATCGCCGGGCATCGCGGATACCGTCGCCCGACATTTTGAGGAGCAGGTGATGCGCGTATTTGTCGCGATAGTCTTTCAATTTCCTGGGTAGATGGTTGGGAAAGATCCGGCTGATCCTCTGCATAATTTTGTCGCTCAGATTGCCCGGAATAAACTTCAGGCGGTTCGCCAGGGCGTCGAACCGACCCTTGAGAGCAAACAGCCTGGGCAGCCAGTCGCCGCCCAGATACCGGATTGTCAAAAAGGTGTCCTTACCGTACGTTTCGGCGATATCGAACGCACCGCGGTGCAAGTATTCGGCGTAAATAGGCAAATCCTTGAAATGGGCTAGCATGTGACAGCGGATTTCGGTGAGCTCGCTCGGATCATTCGTTCCGATATAGAAGACTTTGGTCTGATCCTCTTTGACAAACGTATCGAGGCGAACGGCGAAGATCATGACCTTCCCGGCGCTACCTGAGGCTTCGAAGAGGCGTTTCGGATCTGCGTTATAGCGTGCTGGGGTATCCGCAGCCAAATCGCGAACGTGGTGCGCATACTCGTGATCTGAGGCGGAACGACTCGAGTTGTACTCGACGTCCGATTCCGTAAAAGCATCACGATCGAGTATGTCCAGGATCTTTTCGGGATCATTACCAAGGTTGACCCCGAGATGATTTACGAGATGAATCGCGCCACTCTCATCGATACGGGCGAAAAGCGCGAACTGTGTATAGGCTGGTCCGCGACGAATAAGGGCGCCCCCGGAATTGTTGCAGATACCGCCGAGTACCGAGGCGCCGATACACGAAGATCCAATGACGGAGTGCGGTTCGCGCCCCAAGGGCTTCAGGGCCTTCTCGAGCTGCAAGAGAGTGGAGCCTGAATGGCAGATTACCTGACGTCCTTCCTTGATCAGGCGGATTCTGGCAATGCGGAGCGTGCTCACGATAACGATGTCGCGATCATAGTCGCTCTCGTCAGGCGTCGAGCCCCCGGTAAGGCCGGTATTGGCAGCCTGCATGATGATGATCTTGTTCGACGCGACGCAGGCTTTGAGTACTCTCCATTGCTCGACAAGGTTGCCGGGCCGAACTACAGCCAGAGCCGGGCCGTTCCCAAATCGGAAGCCCATACGGTAGCGGAGAGTGCTGTCGGGCTTTGTCAGCACGTGGCGAGGACCGACGATCGCCTTCAGTTGCTCGATGAACCGCGGGTTGTCAGGCCTTGCGTCGTTGCTCGATTGGATAACGACTGGGATGCTTGCCATAGAAGCCGCTCCTTGTCTTCCAAAAGCTCATTGACACTTGAACGCATTCGGAGAATTGGTAGGGGGTCATGCCATTGGGTGTGATGGTAGCATTCCTTCATCGCGTTTGGCATTTTCGGAGGCGGACTACTAAGTCGCAAAGGGTCATCCTGGCCGAGTCACACGCAACCCGAAGTTATGAATACAGGCGTGTCCTTCGACACGCCTGTGCTGGGATATGAACCTTTGTCCCGACCGCCATCTCTTGCCTCTTTCTAACCTCGTCCGACGTTGCATCTCTGAGACACTACAGGTTGCGCTTCGATCCAAATCAGGCCTCCCATATTCAGAGCCCGCGAGGTTACGTTCGTGGCGATTCTTTCGAAAAAATGCGTATTTCCTCGCCCACAATCACAGATGGTCGCGGCAGATCAGAAACCGGTGCCCTTTGGCAGCGCGAATGCCACAATGCTTGCACCCGAGGGGACACCCTTCGACTTCCCGCCTCCAGCTACAATTACGACAAATTGACGTCCGTGGACCTCGTAAGTTGATGGCGTGGCATTTCCTGCCGCGGGCAGCGTTGCTTCCCAGAGCAGCTTGCCGGTATCCTTGTCGAATGCGTGGAATTTATTGTCGAAATTTGTTGCCGCGATGAAGAGCAGCCCTCCCGCGGTCACCACCGGTCCACCGTAATTCTCTGTTCCGGTATTCTTCATGCCCTGGGCGGCAAGTTCCGGATATTCCCCCAGGGGACATCTCCAGGCGAACTTTCCAGTGTCCAGATTGATGGCAGTCAATGTGCCCCAAGGTGGTTGAATAGCGGGGTATCCGTCACCATCGAGAAATTTGTGATATCCATCGCTCCCATACTTCGGGTCGGTGGAAGGCGGACCCACGCTCTTCGCGCTCTTGTCGACGCCGGAGTAGACGTAGTCCACAACAGCACTCATCTCGTCCTCTCCCAGACGTTCAAACCCCGGCATTCTGCCGGCGCCGTGAGAAACCAACGTAGAAACATCACTATCAGAGTAGCGGCTGCCGAGTCCCATCAAGGATGGAAACTCCGGCGGCGTGCCTTGCCGGTCGGCTCCATGACAGGCGGCGCACTCGCGGAGATAAATGCTTTTCCCGCTGGTCGTGGCGGTTCTAGGTGGCGGCTCAAACAGGCGCAAAATCCAAGCCATCTCATTCGCATTGACGTACAAAAGGTGCGTCTCCGGATCGAAGGCAGCACCGCCCCATTCCGCTCCCCCATCGAAGCCCGGGAATATGATCGTGCCTTCTCGGCTTCCCGGTACAAACTGCCCGTCACTGCGGAGCCTGGAAAAGCGTGCCAGCACTTCCTCGTGGGCTTGAGGAGTCCGCTGCGTCAGCATATCTGCAGTAAGCTTCTGACGTGCGAAAGGCTCCGGCACGACCGGAAGGGGCTGGCTGTCGGCTGTAACTTCCCCCTCTAGATCGGACTTTGGATACTTCCTGTACTCAATCGGGAATAGCGGAGCGCCCGTCTCTCGCTCAAACAAATAGACGTAGCCCGATTTCGTAGTCTGTGCGACGGCATCCAACGGCCGGCCGTTGCGAAATATGGTGACCAAGCTTGGAGGAGCAGGCAAATCGCGGTCCCAGATGTCGTGGCGGACCGTCTGAAAATGCCAGACCCGCTCGCCAGTCTCGGCTTTCAGGGCAATCACCGAATTCGCGAACAAGTCATCGCCAGCACGGTCGGCTCCATAGAAATCAGATGCGGCAGAGCCGGTCGCAGCGAACATCAAGCCGCGATTTACGTCCAGAGATAGCCCGGCCCAATCATTGGCTGCGCCGCTATAGAGCCACGCGCCCTTGGGCCACGTGTCACTACCAAATTGGCCAGGATGAGGAATGGTATGGAACGACCATCTCAGTTTTCCACTGCGGACGTCATAAGCTCGAATATTGCCAGGGGAGTCAGGAAGCGTCTCAGCCATACTGCTTCCAATGATCAACAGCTCCTTATAGACGATACCCGGGCTCGTCATCGTAACCCAGTTCTTTGGCTCGCGCCCTAAGTTGTCGCGCAGATCGATTCGGCCAGCATCGCCGAAATCTCCGACTGGCTTTCCGGTTTGTGCGTCCAGAGAGTAGAGATACTGGCGAACGGCAACGAAGACGCGTTGCTCTTTTCCATCCGACCAGTACGTAACCCCTCGGCTCCGCATTTTGCCAACTACGCGCATTCCGACGTTCGGATCGAAGCGCCACAACAATCTGCCGGTAGCTGCGTCGAGCGCGACTACGTTTATTTTCGGCGTCGTCGCATAGAGCACTCCATTTACGACGATGGGATTGCACTCGTTTTCAGAAGCAGGAAATGAATCGCCAGAATCGAACGTCCACGCGACCTGCAACCGGTTTACGTTATCGCGATTGATTTGGGTCAGCTTCGAGTAGCGGATACTCTCAGGTCCGCCCGAATATACGTTCCATTCCCGGTCATGCCCTCCCTGCAAATGCGCATCTGGAGCTCTTGCATTGCTGTTCTGAAATACCGCCAAAAGAAAAACCAAATAGATTCTCACCGCTTGGAAGAAATGGAGAGTCGAGCTGAAGCGGCGAGGGCTGTGATACTTCAGCAATTTTTTCATCCCGAGATAGATTCCTTTTCCCGAATCCTTTAATCGCACTTAATCTCAACCGCTTATTCCAGTCCGTATGCTTCAATAGCCGCTTTCGAAAATACCCATTCCTGCTCAGAGGGAGACAACGTGGCAATGGCTCGCTGGACGGTGCTTACCCAGCGTCCATAGGTGGAAGCCAAAGTCAGCACTGGCCAGTCAGACCCGAACATCAACCGCTTAGGTCCGAAGGCCTCCAGAACCACGTCCAGATAGGGCCTCAGGGTCTCATCGGTCCACGCATCCCACCATGCCTCGGTCACCATGCCCGACACCTTGCAGTAGACATTTTCTCGATGCCCCAGCTCAGCAATATGACCTTTCCAGGGCGAGAGCGCCTGTTCCCGAATCCTCGGCTTGGCGATGTGATCGACGATGAAGATTTGATCCGGATGCCGATCGACAAACTCAATCGTCTGTGGCAAGTGCCTTTCGAAGATCAGAACGTCGTATTTCAAGCCGAATTGTTTTAGCTCGGCTATCCCGCGATTGAAATCGTCGCGCAGTACAAATAGGTCATCGGGCTCATCATGGATAGCGTGGCGCATACCCTTCACTTTGGGAAGGTGCGCGAGTCTTTCGAGATCCAATGCAATCCTCGGATCCGTAAGTGGCGCCCAGCCAACGACTCCACGGATCAGATCATCGCTGGCGGCAATCTCAGCGAGCCATATCGTTTCCTCTACTCGCCTCGCGGCCTCGACGACAACGGTCCCTGCAATGCCGGCCAGGGCTGTCACTGCTTTCAGGTCCCCCAGCAGGAAATCCCGTCGAAGAATCTCCATGCCACCCGTCATCCATGGATACTCGGCCGGCACGTAGCGCCAGAGGTGATGGTGTGCATCGATGCATTTGTTGACCATAGTTCGTGATTCTTTGATCTTC
>Ga0137388_10002873_pt1 | contig 10960 bp, 9 predicted proteins | sample 15con2h14AmetaG_FD_104644 | JGI IMG/M metagenome (GOLD analysis project Ga0137388, IMG submission 104644) | Vadose zone soil microbial communities from Angelo Coast Range Reserve, California, USA - 15con2h1.4A metaG | ecosystem: Environmental > Terrestrial > Soil > Vadose zone > Saprolite...
GCCTTCACTGTCAATTTTCCCGTTTTTTCTGCGAATCGTTATACGTTGACGGGAGGTCGCTCCGTAAGTCCCGATCACGGCGTTCTTATCGCCGGCGGGATGAAGCTGGCCATCCACGGTCAGCATGGTGATTGGCACTTCCAGCACAATGGAGTTCACGTTGAAACCTGCCACGGAGTCGGAAGCGTAGTTGTGGGTGTCGTCCGCATCTTCCGCGGCAGACATCACGCCACCCACGCCCATGCGGAAGTTCAGCGAGTCGAAGGCAGCGCCCAGGTCGATGTAGAAAGGATCATCAACCGTTCCCGCGAATACGCGCACACCTTTGCCCAAGTCATAAATTCCCTGTTTAAACAACTGCTGATACTCCGGCATGGTGAGTGGGCCGACGTTGGTAGGCACTGCGTAAAGCGTTTGTCCGTCGGTAAGGTCGGTGGATACACCGTCCTTAACCATCGTCACCGAATAGGTTTGTCGGAGACTCAGCCCTTCGGAACCGGGCCCGGCTAACGAAGTGATGGGCGGAATCCCTCCGATACCCCCTACGTAGCCAGTGAAGACGCCGGGCTGACGAATCTCCGTCTTAAAGCGAAATTGGAAGGTGATGTCCTCAACTCCGTCGCGGTTGTTGTCGACCTTCATTTCATAACGGACGTTGGGATCGAAAGGGAAATAATTGGGCCCGTTGGAGGGCTCAAGAAACCCGTCGACGTTGAGAATCATGGTGACGCGGTCTGGATGGTCGTAGCTGACAAACCCATACCAGTCAGTTACGTCCGCGCTGTGGTCCAGTGCAGAGATGGGTGCCTCGCGATGGCTGGACGCAAACAAGCCGGTTGGAACCAGCATGAACAGCAGTATGGCGAAGGCCACCATTGCTTTCAGTCGCTGCATAAGATTTTTCCTTCTGGGGATTGAAATTGGTGGACGTCGCCATCGTGCCCTTAATCGCTGAGGCGCGGCGCCGCTCCTCAGGGTTACGACCGGCTCCGTCTACAACTCTATGTACGCGGCCGCCTGCTCATTGGATTTCTTCCGGTTTTACTCACCGGCCAGTTCTGTCGATCCTTACGGCGAAGACTTTCTCTGAATCCGTTCCCATCCGACTTGCGTACTTCAGAGAAGAAACAGCGATCTCACCTTGCATGACTTGGCAAATCTGGCTTTAGCAGCTGGAAAACCTGTGGCTTTTGGGTGGTGCAGCGTTTTAACGCTGCGACAGAGGCTTTCTTTTCAGTATGGGCGTTACAGGTTGCGAAAAAACGCGGGGATCGGCACAGTTGGGAGGGCAAGACTTTACAGGTTTCGGGAAAACTCGACAGTGAAAGCTGGGGCAGAGCAGGAGCTTTACAGGCTGCGAAAAAACGCAGGGATTGGCACCGTTGTGGAGGGCACGGCTTTACGGGCTGTGGAGACATCAGAAGATGCGGAGAGATCAGATGATGCGGAGAGATCAGATGATGCAGAGAGATCAAGATGCGGAGAGATCAGATCTTGTTACGACCCTGGAAGAGCGGGCCTTCAGGCCCGCCCTAAGTGATTAGGGCTTTATTAGCCCCTGTGGCAACGATTTGTCGCGCAGGCGCGTTTTCCCGCAGCCTTATTGGAGCGCGCCGGCATAAATTGAACGTTGCGGGATTCACATTTTCAGAACAGCGTAAGTTGTTCCTCTCCTTCCGGCCGCGGATGGGCGGGTTGGCTGTGCCTGCCGCCGCCGATCCCATGCTTCTGCCGCAAACGAGCAATCAATTGCGAAATGCTCTTGTGATACGCCTGAGGGAGGAATGCACGGTTGTTGAATCGCTCGCGATAGCTTGCCACCAGATGTGGGAATTGCTTTTCCAGGAAGGGAAGAAACACCGCGGCGGAACATGGTTTCAGGAAGAGCGGATTGGCATAAATGTACTTGCCTCCCGCTTCAGCAGTAGCCTTCACCAGCGCCTCCAGATCATGTGGTGAATCGGTGATAGCGGGAAGCACCGGTGCGCAGATCACGCCCGCATTCAGTCCTGACTCATTTAGCTTTCGCACCGTATTAAGCCGCAAGTCTGGTCGCGGCGCCCGCGGTTCCAGAATTCGCGCCAACTCCGAGTTCAGGGTAGTGACGGTCAAGTTCACGAAGAGCTGATTGTGTTCCGCGACTTTTTGCAGGAGATTGATATCCCGCAAGATGAGATTTGATTTTGTGACGATTCCGAGTTCCAAGCCGTGATGCCGAGCCAACTCTTCGAGAATTGCTCGTGTGACTTCATAGCGGCGCTCGGCAGGCTGATACGGATCCGTCGCAGTACCGATGGCAATTTCCTCGCCCGGTTTTACATGACGAAGTTCTTGCCGTAGCAAATCGGCCGCGTGTTCTTTGACGTAGATCTTCCGCTCGAAATCTACGCCATGGCGCATTTCCATGAATTCATGGGTGTAGCGGGCATAGCAATACTTGCAGGCGAACTCGCAGCCGCGATAAGGATTGATCGTCCAAGTGAAAGGCATGCGCGCGCTGCTGCAGCGATTGAGCAGGGAACGCACCGGAAGGGTGAAGTACTCGACATCGTGTGCTTGCCGGAGCGATTCACTCTGGGCCGCGAGGCGCGCGATACCGACCAGCGGGGTGCCTTCGGACGAGGGGATGAGGGGAAGGGAGGCCATGACGGCTTTCGCCTTTTGTTCACCATCATAGGCCGCATCGAAAACCGTGTCAAGCAGCAAAACGCCCGAGGGCAGTCTTGATCTTGCCCTGTTAGGGCTTCATTAGGAGTACGTTCACAGCTTTCACAATCAGCTGGACCTTGTCGCCCTTTCTCAAACCAAGCTCTTCAAGAGATTCCAGCGTCATAACGGATGCCATCCGTGACTTGGCTGGAACCTCCAACTTGACCAAGCACATCAGTTTGCCCTTCTTGATTTCCCGGACTTCGCCGATGATCTGGTTCCGTGCGCCGACTTTCATTGTGGTTCCTCCGAACAAATCGAAACAATTGAGCTCGAGGTGCTGCGCCGTACCGTACACGCGCGGTGCTACTTGCTGGTCTGGCCCTCCGCTGGTTTCTCGCGCGGCGGCGGAGGGATCGTGATGTCCACGGGCGTTACCTGGCCCAGCGACGCCAAGGGTTTATCGAACCCGGAAGTGTTTCCCACCACCAGCACCGCCAGCTGATCTTTGTGGAGGTACTTGGCCGCGACGCGCGCAACGTCCGCGGTGCTGACCTTTTCAATCCCCGCGCGATAGCGTTCCAGAAAATCCGGCGGATATCCGTAGAACTCGTACGCCATGCGTTCCCGCAAGACCTTCTCCGGCGTATCGAAATTAAAGATGAACGAGTTCAGGATGGAGTCTCTGGCGCGCTTGATCTCATCTTCCGTAATGGGGCGCTTCGTCAGATCGTCAATCTCCTGATAAATTGCCTGGATTGATTCGGCCGTGCTCTGGCTTTTGGTGCCGACCGACATCCTCAGGATTCCAGGATGGTCGAATGCAGTGCCAATGCCACCGCCGACTGCATACGCGAGTCCCTTGGCGGAGCGAATATCACTGAAGAGGCGTGATGAAAATCCTCCGCCGAATGCCTCGTTGAAGACTTCAATCGCATAGTAGTCGGGATTTTTGCGGGTGGTGCCGAGTTGAACCATGCGAATCGCGCTCTGGTTCACATCTTTCTTTTCGACCAGGTAATAACCCGGTTTCGCCGTTTGGAACTGGATCTCGGGTTCATGCCAGACCGGGCCTTTGGGCCAGGAACCAAATACCTGGCGTAACTTGGCCTACATGGCTGCCGGGGCGAAATCCCCCGCCACGCCAAGGATGATGTTATTGGGATAAAGGTGTTCATGATGCCAGTTCAAGAGATCCGGGCGTGTGATGGCGTTGATGGTGGCGTATTCAGGCACTCGCGCGTACGGATTATTCGCGCCATAGGCGAGCTTTACGGACTCTCGCGTCGCGATTCCACCGATCTCGTCGTTACGTCGCGAGATTGCGTCGAAGGCTCCCTTTTGTGCGATATCGAGCTTGTCATCGCGAAATTGCGGTTCACGCAACACGTCGAGAAATACTTTGAAGACATCTTCGAAGTCACCCTTCAGGCAGGACCAGCCAATGGTGGTGGAGTCCACACCGCCGCTTGTTTCCACTTTGGCCGCTCGGATCTCGAGGAAGTCGTCGAGTTGATCGCCGCTTTGGGTTTTGATTCCACCTGTGCGCCAGACTTCCCCGTAAATGTCCACCAGGCCGATTTTGCTTGCCGGTTCGATTCGCGATCCGCCGCGAATGCGGGCTACTCCGTCGATTAGAGGCAACTCGTGGTCTTCCTGCAAGAAGATCACCATGCCATTCGGCAGCTCAATTCGCTTCGGCTCCTTAGGGTGGAAAGCGGGCAGTTGCGGAATTTTGATCTGCTGCCAATCGGTTGCTTGTGCGGCCGCGTGCGGCATGGCGGCCGTTGCCAGCATCGATGCGAAGAATACGAGAGCGAGAGAGAAACGCCTCATTGCTGACCTCCTTGCGGCGCCGCAGCCGAGGCGCTGGCCACGTTCTCGATGATGCCCACAGTGCGATTGATGGTCACGAACGTTCCTTTGGCGACTCGCCGGATGTCGGCCTTGGTGACCTTGTCAATCCGGTCCACCGTGCGGAACAACTCGCGCCAGTCATCGTAACGCGCCTGGTATATCCCAAGCTGGAGTGCCAGTCCTACATTGTCCGCAAGCCCGCGGATCAAATTCGCCTTGGCGCGGGTCTTAATCATCTTCAGTTCTTCGTCGCTGATGTCTTCTTTCTCGATTCGCTCAATCTCGGCATGAATCGCATCGCCCACCTCTTGCGGCGTGTGACCGGGCAAGGGAACAGCATAAAACGCGAATAGATGCGGATACTTGGTGCCGGGAAATCCGGAGAATCCTGCCGAGAAAGAGGCGATCTTCTTATCACGGACCAGCGCGCGGTAAAGCCGCGAGGAGCGCCCTTCCGACATCAGATCGGCTATGGCATCGTAAACCGCGTCATCTTTATCATGGTAGTCAGGCCGGTGATAGCCCTCGACGTAGAAGGGCTGTGAAGCCTCGTGCAGGACAACTCGTCGTTCGGAATTCTGCGGTGGCTCCACGGTGGTCCGCTCGTCCGGCGTGGGAGGAGATGGCAGCCGGCCGAAATATTTTTCCATAATTGGCATTGCCTCGGCGGCTTTTACGTCGCCCACCACGGTGACCACCATGTTCGAGGGCACGTAGTAGCTGTCAAAGAAGTGCTGCGCGTCGGTGGCGGAGAAAGAGTTCAGGTCCGATATCCAGCCGACGGTTGGTCGATGATAGGGATGCGCCGCAAAGGCTGCGGCGATGAACTGCTCAACCAACCGGCCGATGGGCCGACTGTCCGTGCGCATGCGCCGCTCTTCGATTACCACGTTGCGCTCGTCGTAAAACTGGCGCATCACCGGATGCAGGAAACGTTCCGACTCGAGGTATGCCCAGAGCTCCAGCCGGTTTGAAGGAAAGGAATAGTGATAACCGGTTTCGTCATCGTTAGTGAAAGCGTTCATTCCCTCGCCGCCTTCGCGCTCCACGATTTCGCCGAACTCATTGGGCTTCACGTATTGGTTAGCCGCGGTAACGGCATCTTTCCAGGCTTTTTCCAGTTGATTGACCTTTTGATCATCGCGGCCGACAAACTTGTCACGCTCTCGCATATAGGCGGCGTAGGCTTGTTCTACCCTCTGCAGCGCGGCCTTTTCTGCGTTGTAATCTTTCGTGCCAATCTTATCGGTGCCCTTGAACGCCATGTGCTCGAACATGTGTGCCAGGCCAGTCTTGCCCATGGGATCCTGCACCGAACCGGCATCGACATGGGTAAAGAAAGAGAAGACCGGCGCCTCTGGGCGCTCGTAAATGACGACCGTGAGGCCATTCGTTAGCTTCTTGACAGTCGTGTGTTTTTCAAAAGATGCCAAGTCCTGCGCGGCGACCACTATGGAAAGAAGAACGCAAAGAAGCAAGAAAGCGATTTGAGTTCGAATTGCGCCGTATCTCATCGTGCCTCCACAGCGTTGGACGTACCAGATATCAGGAAGAAATCGAAGTTACGTGGAGAGAAGGGAAGTTGTCAAACGGGCCGGGCGTGAGGTGACGTCAAGCTGCTGTGCTAACGGGAATTGTCCAGAGACATTTGGTTCCTCCACCGGAGGCGACGTTTATTCTCGCCGCATCCAGCCCCTCTGACCCTTTGAGCTCTTGGTCTCGGTCGTTTTCGCCGCCGCGGAGCGGCGAAGGCAACGGGAATTGTCCTCTATCTCAACTGTTTCTTCAATTTCCATATCTGGAATAAATCAAGAGTAAAAACGGGAAACGAACGTCTCGGCGAGACAATTGTCGCCAAGGTCGGCGCAAGCCTCTGGATGAGTGTGACTCACGAGCCGCTTGTTTGAGGCCGAGCTACCAAATTACGCGAAAGCGAAAAAGGAGCAACTAATGAAACACTCAGTCGTTCGTCTTCACTTGATTGGAGTGCTGCTGGCAGGGTTAGCGAGTCCCGCATTTGCCGATGGCAACCCGATTCCTTGGCCCAAGAAGCTGCGCGAGCCGGGTCCGGCGGTAACCGTGGACTCGCCAAAGCTGGTTGCCGATGGCAACCCGATTCCTTGGCCCAAGAAGCTGCGCGAGCCGGGTCCGACGGTAACCCTGGGCTCGCCGAGGTTAGTTGCCGATGGGAACCCGATTCCTTGGCCGAAGAAGCTGAGACCTGGCCCGATCACTATTCGGTAATGTTCGGTTGAAGCTTGCGGGTGGCTCATTTAAGCTGGCCACCCGCAGGCGTTATGTATTGGCTTGGTTTGTTCGTACAGATAACTTGCGTCGCGCTCCAAATCTGGATTCTCGTCTTGTTGTGGCGGCGAAATCTTTGGCGCAAGTTCCCTATCTTTACTGTTTACGTCGCTTACGTCCTCCTGCGGACCGTCTTAGGTTCAGCCATCCTCTCCGATCCTCGCGTCTATTTCTACTTTTATTGGATCACCGCCCCAGGCGAGATGATCCTCACCGTCCTGGCAGCGCATGAGAGCTTCATGAAAGTATTTCGTAGTTTTTACCTGCTGTGGTGGTTTCGGATTTTCTTCCCGGGAGCGATCGTTGCAGCCCTGGCGTATTCCGCCTGGAGGGGATACGCTTCTCCGCCCGTTCATGCCAGTGCAGCCGGCGCGGCCATAATTTCGGCGGCCTTGACGGCGCAATACGTCATCCTGGCCATCTCAATCCTTTTCTTTGTGCTGGCAAAGTTCTTTCACGTGCCCTGGAGGGTTCATGAATACCGCTTTGTCCTGGGGTTTGGCATCTCATCTCTCGCAGTCGCTTTCGGAGGTGCCGTCCGTTCTGCATTCGTAACACGATTTGGATTTGTGAGCGAAATGCTTCCGGCCGTGGCATATGTGGTGGTGTTAGCGGTCTGGTTGTCGGCGGTGTTCCATGCCGAACCGTCGAACGACCAGGCCGCCGGCGAACGACTGTCGCCAGAGGAAGCAGTCAACGAATTGCGTCGCCAATTGTTAGCGATTCGCTCATTTTTGAGAAAGGGATGAGATTGGCGATCGACATTGAGTAGCGGAGATAAGGAAAGGGATTGATCGACTTACATTCCTAGGCTGTCATGAGTATTGCATTCCTGCTCCCGTTTTTGTGTGTCCTCGTATTCCTCGCTGTTGTTGCGCGCACTACTTTCTTTCGAGCGCGCCCCCACAGGATTGACCATGTGATCCTATTTGTACGAAAACTCGATGTGTCAGATTTGGAATTGTTACTCGATGCGGGTGAAGAGTGGGCTCTTCGACAGTCACTCACTCGCGAGGCATTCCGCACCGCCCAGGAGGACCGGATACGCCTACTTCGGGAGTACTTGCACCGCGTCGCCCATAATGTCCAAGTGATTCAGCTCTGGGTAGCCGGGGAATATGAGCTAATCAAAGACAAGGACCGGGATGCGTACACGGAGAAAGACTCCTTGGTTCTTGAGGCGCTTCAAGTCGCGATAGACCTCCGGCTTTATTCGCTCGCTGCCCGCATCAAAGTCTGGCTCTGGACGGTACTTCGAATGTACCGGTGGCCGAGCATGTTACTCCCGCGCGTAACAGACCTGCGCGTGCAGTGCGGGGTGAATGTGCTGGCAAAGTATCGGAGGTTGGCCGAAGTAGCCGGCATATTGAGCCTCAGTTACGGCAAGGCGTACTACGACAGATTGCTCGACGCGCTGTGAGTCCGTCGGGTTGAAGGTCATCCAGGGCTCCCCCAGCTTGTGCGCCTTGGCCAGCGCGTCGGCAATCTGTGCCGCAGAGCGGATGGTCTACTCGCGCAGCAGCGGGGCCTTTGATCAGTCGCCGCTCCAGCGTCTCGCCTTCGACCAGTTCCATGACGAGAAAACCCACGCCGCCGGGTGTCGCTAGTATTGCGGTTTCCGCGTGCAGGTCAGCAAGCTTTTGCCAGTCGGATGATCACAGGGGGGGATCTCTCTACCCTCTCTACCACAGATGCCAAGCTGATTTCGTGGAGTTATGACGGCGTCCAATGGTTGGTCCATTGCCAATCGGCGCTGTATCGAAGAGCGTGGCGAGACTACAGCTTCCATCGCATTGATATGCCGCTTCGGGAACTGGCCATGTGACTCCGATCACGTTCGGTGATGACACCAGTCACAGCATAGCAGGGCCCGTGTAGTGTACCTAAGAAGACGATTAGGAGGTGCCCTATGAAAACTGTAGAAGCAGTCAGTCGTATCGCACTTAAAAACATTTTGTTCGCCACGGACTTTTCGCCTTGCTCGAATGCGGCGTTACCTTATGCTCTCTCTATCGCCAGTCGATATGGGGCAAAGCTCTACGCCGCGCACGTGCTGCCCCCGGAGGCAAACACGTTGTTCATGTCGCCGGAAAGCTGGCCAGCACTTGCCGCGGAGGAAGAGGGACGGGCTCGGAAAGAAGTTCAGTACCTTGAAGAAAGGCTTCAAGGGATCCCGACAGCGTGTTGATGTACGAAGGGAAAGTCTGGGAAGTGCTCGCCCAACTGATTGAAGAGCAGGATATTGATTTGCTCGTCGTCGGCACTCACGGCGGACCGGTATTCGAAAACTGCTAATGGGCTCTATCGCTGAGGAAATCTTCCGGCGGGCGCATTGCCCTGTCCTGACCGTTGGGCCAAATGTCCTCGACAACCCGGAAGACCTGGCTGAATTTCACCAAATTCTTTTCGCAACGGATTTTAGTGAGGACTCCTTGGCGGCTGCGCCCTTTGCCATTTCGCTTGCCCAGGAGCACCAGGCGCAACTTTCTTTGCTTCACGTTTTGGAGCGGCCGGAGGTCGGCACCGTGGACCTGGAGGCGAACGCTGCTTTTCTGTTGCATCGCCTTAAGGAACTGGTCCCGCCAGAAGCCGAGCAGTGCTGCCATGCAAAGTACTTTGTCGAATTCGGCTTGCCAGCAGACCAAATTCTGGAGTTCGCGAAGAACCGACGTGCAGACCTGATCATCTTGGGTGTGCGCCAGCCGAAGCGTAAGCTGGGAGCTTCCACCCCCAAGACAATCGTCCATAATGTTGTGGCGCACGCCCGATGCCCGGTGCTCACGGTCCGCGGGTGAGCACTCTCGAGAAAACCCTTAAACGGGGCTGCCAGCGTCCCAACTGCAACTCTCAAAGTTGCGGGATGCTGGTAGTACGCGCAGGATACTTGCCGTCGGTTGGGAGGCTGCGTAAGAGATCATTGATGGCGGCAGTCTTGAATGCAGTTCATCTCGGTTTGACCGATTTCGGATCGCGCCATAATATTCATCGTTGGTCATGAGACCTTATAGGGCCAGAGGGTCAAGTGGAAGTGACGAAAGCGGAGCACGCGCCTAGCAGTGTACAGAAGTTCGCGGAATCTCGGGCGAGGGCCGGACTGGAAACCTTATTTGCCCCCAAATCCGTGGCCGTGATCGGCGCAACGGAGCGCTCCGGTACCGTTGGTCGCACAGTTCTCTGGAACCTGATCCAAAGCCGTTTCCGGTCGAACGTCTACGCCGTCAATCCTACCCGTTCGGAGATTCTTGGACTCAAGGCCTACAAGAGGGTGGGCGACATTCCCGAGAACGTGGACTTGGCCGTCGTGGCTACTCCGGCATCTACGGTTCCGAGTGTTATTGGCGAGTGCGTGGATGCCGGAGTGAAATCAGCAATTGTGATTTCCGCAGGGTTTCGAGAACGAGGGCCTGAAGGCGCCGAACTGGAACGACAGATTCAAGATCAACTGCGCCGTGGTGCTATGCGCCTGATCGGTCCCAACTGCCTGGGCGTGATGAATCCGACGATCGGTCTCAACGCCACCTTTGCCCAAGATGTGCCGCGATCTGGGAATGTCGCCTTTCTCAGCCAGAGCGGAGCGCTGTTGACCGCGATCCTCGACTGGAGCCAGCGTGAGCAGGTGGGCTTCAGCGCAATCGTCTCGACAGGCTCCATGTTGGATGTGGGTTGGGGCGACCTGATCTATTACTTTGGCGATGATCCGCACACGCACAGCATTCTGCTGTACATGGAATCGGTCGGCGATGCGCGCTCGTTCCTCTCCGCTGCGCGGGAGGTGGCCCTCAGCAAACCTATCATTGTCATCAAAGCTGGGCGTTCTGAGGCGGCCTCACGAGCCGCAGCATCGCACACGGGCGCGCTCACAGGAAGCGACGAAGTTCTCGATGCCGCCTTCCGTCGCTCCGGCGTCTTGCGGGTTCACAGCATTGCCGACCTGTTCTACATGGCGGAAGTTCTCAGCAAGCAACCTCGTCCGAAAGGACCACGGCTCACCATTGTCACCAATGCCGGCGGACCTGCTGTCCTCGCTACCGATTCGCTCATCGCCAATAGGGGCGAGCTCGCGGTGCTCTCCAAAAAAACTCTGGAGGCTTTGAATCAGTTTCTCCCACGACACTGGAGCCATAACAACCCGATCGACATTCTCGGAGAC
>Ga0137388_10002874_pt1 | contig 10959 bp, 7 predicted proteins | sample 15con2h14AmetaG_FD_104644 | JGI IMG/M metagenome (GOLD analysis project Ga0137388, IMG submission 104644) | Vadose zone soil microbial communities from Angelo Coast Range Reserve, California, USA - 15con2h1.4A metaG | ecosystem: Environmental > Terrestrial > Soil > Vadose zone > Saprolite...
ACGACCCGCAGCAGCGCGCTGCTCGCGATCGGCCGCAGCACCGGTTGACCGTCGATGCGTACGAGCAACGCGGGGCGCTCGCTGACGATGATTCGCGGCGGGTCGTTCTTGACCTGCACGATCCGGCCGGGATCCTCGACCCGCTCGACCTCGACGTCCGCCTGGAGACGATCGAGAGCCAAGGTCAACGGCTGGCCCGCCAGGGTCTGCCGCAGAACGGTGACGTAGCCGGCGCCGCCGTCCGGTACCGTGGGAAAGTCGGCCCTGGAAATGGTCAGGTCTTCCAGCGTGACCATCCGCGTGTCCTTGTCGATCTCGGTGCGGGCCGAGAACCAGACGACTCCGTACGTGGGTTGGGGCGAGGCCGCGTTCTCCACGGCGACCGCCGCGCGTCCATCGAGGCGCCCCTGGTCCCAATGCTCGTACTGCGGCTGGAAGACGGAGAAGGTGTTGCTCCCGCTGACGAGCTGACGGGGCCAGGGATCGTCGACGATCGCACCCGGCTCGTCGGCGACGCTCATGGCGGTCGAGCACGCCGCCAGGCCAGGCAACACGAGCAGCACGCACAGGAACGTGGACAGCGCTTTCCTCATGACTTTACCCTCGCAGGCTTGTGATGCCCGCGCGGGCTGCTCCGTTACTCACGGAGTCTCTCGTGCCGAGGCCACAGCACCGGGCCTGTCGCGGTCCCGGGCTCGGCGCGGATCCCCTGAAACGTTTGCGAACCCAGCCGCGTCGCAAGCAGTGCGGAGGAAATTCTCGATGCACCGATGGTGTGACATTCGCGTGGTGAGTCTGGCGGCGCTTGCGCTCCTGAGCGTGCTGTCTGTCACCGCCAGCGCGGCCGGCAATGATCCGGTCCAGTTTGAAGCGCGCGTGCTGTGGATCGCGGGACAGACGCTAGTGGTCGCCACCGACGAGAGCCAGAGCATCAACGTCGATCTCACGCAGGTGGCGCAAGATGAGTATCAGCGCCTGAGGAACAACGACCGAGTCGTGGTGACCGGAATCATTCCCCCGGAGCAAGATCGCGTCGTGGCGACGTCGATCGAGCAGCTCGAACAGTAAGGCTCCCGACGCCCGATCAGTTCAGCGCCTCCTCGAGCGCCTCCGCCCGGCGCAGCCCTGCCTTCATCTCCATCGCGCGAAAGTCGTCGATGGCCGGCCCGAGGCTCTGCCCGACCTCGTCGCGACGGCCGGCGTGGTACAACGTCTCAGCCCGTTCGAGGCAGCACCAGGCCCGGAGCGGCCGCATCTCGAGCTGGTCGGCCAGGGTCAGCGCGTTGTCGAAGTGGTCCACTGCCGGCTCGACTGCCTCCGGCTGCCGTCGGCGGGCGATCTCACCCAGTAACCGAAGCGCGCACGCTTCATGACCCCGTTCGCCCCGGGCACGGGCCGTCTCGAGGGCCGTGGTCGCGACGAACGCCGCCTCGTCCAACTGCTGTGCGGCCAGTAGTACGCAGCCCTGGATCTCGAGCAGCTGCGCAAAGCAGAATCGCCTCGAGCTCGTGGCACTGACGCCCGCGGCGGCGAGGCTGATCGCCGATGCGAGCTGTCCCGTTGTCGCATGGGCCAGGCCCAGCGTGGCCGCCGCGAAGTCCGCGAGCGGGCGAAGCCCAGTGTGGGGCTCACGCGTCGCGGGCTCCCACTCGCGCGTCAGCGCCAAAGCGCGCTCCAGATACTCCACCGCCTGGTCGGCGTTGCCCTGCTCGAGCACCGTGCGCCCCAGGCAATAGCTGGCCCAGGCCAGCTCGGGAGAACGGTTCACCTTTTCCGCGACGCGTACGGCCTCGGCCCCCTCGGCCAGCGCCTCGTTGAACTGCCCGCGCGCGCTCAGCGCAAGCGCCAGAAACCCACGAACGCCGACAGATGGGACGACCGGGGCGAGGAGCGCGGGGCCAAAGGGCTCGTCGGCCGGATAGCCGGCCAGGGTGTCGAGCGTCGCTCGGGCCACCGAGATGGCCGCCTGATAGTCGCCGGCGGCGTACGCCGTGCGGACGAGACTCTGCTGCACCCAGATCCAGAGCGCCGGGTTGTCAGCGCCGCCGGCCGGCGCCGCCAGAGCCTGGTGCGCCAGCTCGATCGCCGTCCGGTGTTGCCCCAGGGACGTGTGGGCGTAGCTCATGGCCGCGACGATCCATGCCACGCGTTCCGGATCGTCGAGCGCCGCGGCTTCCACCTCGGCGCTTCGGTAGTGATCGAGCGCGCCCTCGACGTCGCCGACCGCGTGGAGCGCCGAGCCGAGCTCGACCTGCACGTCGACGCGCGCCACATCGATCTCGTGCCGCGACGACGACTGCCGAAGGACGTCCAGCGCCTCGGAGTAGCAGGCTACGGCGTCCCCGTACGCCGAGCGGGCGGTTGCCAGGCGCGCGGCCGTCCGGAAGTGGGCCAACGCCTTGCCCCAGACCTCACCATCCCGATAGTGTCGACCGAGCTCGAGATGTGGCGGATGGTCGGACGCGGACAGCGCCTCGAGGCTCTCCGCGATCTGCCTGTGGATGAGCGCGCGACGCGGAGCCGAGAGGAGGCCGGCGGCGGCGTCACGGACCCGCTCGTGTCGAAAACGCAGGCGCTCCCCGTCGCGACGCAGGATCCCATTGCGCATCAATGACTCGAATCCCGCCACCGCCTCGTGGTCGTCGAGGCCGCTCGCCTGCAGTAAGAGGCCGACGTCGAAGTCGCGGCCGATCACGGCCGCCACGCTGACCAGCTGCGTCGCCCGGTCGTCGAGGCGCTCGAGTCGATCGACGATCGAGCGCCTCACGCGCTCGGGGAGCGACAGACCGTCGAGCGTCGGCGCTCCCTCCGTGCACCAGACCCGCACGGCTTCGAGGACGACGAATGGGTTGCCCTCGGCGAGGTGCCAGGCCTGCACCGCGACTCGTTCCAAGGCCTCCGCGCTCACGTCGGGAGCCGTGACCTGCCGGACCAGGCGCAGCGTCTCGGCCTGCGAGAGCGGCCGGACCTCGGTCCGCGCCAGATGAGCCTCGTTCGACAGCTCGTCGAGCGTTCGCCGGAGCAGCGGTGTGTCGGCCAGCCCCTCGGAGCGGACGGAGACAGCCAGCAACGTTGCCGAGTCGCCCAGACGCCGAGCGAGGAACGCCAGAAGGCGGACGCTCATCTCGTCGGCCCAGTGAAAATCGTCGAGCACGATTGCCAGCGGCCGGCGGGCGCCCGCCACCGCGATGAGCCGCGCGAAAGCGGTGAAGACGCGCAACGGGTTCGTCCGGAGCGCGCCAGCGCGCTGCCCGTCACCGAGCTCGAGAAACAGGTGGGCCAGTTCGGTACGGAGCGCCGGCGAGAGCTCACGGAGCACCTCGTGGTCATCGACGACGCCGCCGGCACGCAGCGCATCGACCCATGGTCCAAACGGCAGCACTTGCTCGGACTCGTACGAGCGTGCCGAGAGCACCCGGAGTCGCCGCCGAGTCGCGAGCGCGGCAAGCTCTTCCAGGAGCCGGCTCTTGCCGATGCCGGCCTCGCCGACGAGAGCGACGACCCGGCTTTCCCCGGCGCCGACCTCGTCGAGCAACGCGTGAAATCTCGCCGCCTCTTCCTCTCTCCCCACCAGCGGGGTCGCCGGCTCGATCGCGCCGGGGACGCGCGAAGGCGCCTCCCTCGTCTCGACGTCGGCGACGGGTCCCGGCGATGCGACTCGATCGAGACGCTGCGGACGCGATCTCAAGATTTCCTGGTGAAGCTGCCTGGTTTCCGCCTCGGGCTCGGCGCGCAGCTCACGCTCGAGGAGATCGAGGCAAATCTGGTACTGACGAAGCGCCGCCGTCCGGCGGCCGTGCTGCGAATGCAGGCGCATGACGAGCCGGTGTACGGCCTCCTCGAGAGGATCGAGCTCGAGTAGCCGCCGAGCGGTCCGCAGCGCTTGATCGTCCGTTTCAGTCGTGCTCTGGTGGGCCAGCAGCCGCCCGAGCGCCTTGATGGCCAGCTCGTGCAGGCGCTCCCGCTCGGCAGTCAGCCACTCGTCGAAGGCGCGCTCGGGAAGCGCCAGCCCCTCGAGCAAGTCTCCCCGGTAGCGCTCGACGGCCTGCTCGAGCGCGCCAGGCCGGCCGTCGGCGAGCAACCTCTCGAAGGCGCCCACGTCGACCTCGACCGCGGACGGATCGAGCGCGATGGTGTCGCCCCGGAAAAGCATGCCGGGGACGGCGGCACCGGCCCACGCCTTCTGGATCCGAGACAATGCCTGACGCAAGTTGCCTCGCGCCTGCGCATCGGGCATGTCGCCCCAGAGCAGCGCTGCCAGCTTCTCGCGCGGGTGGGCGCGGCCGAGCGGCAGCGCCAGGTAAGCCAGGAGGCCCTGGGCCTTTCTCGCCGGAAGGACCAGCGGGGAACCGGAGCGGGCGCGAGCATCGAAACCTCCGAAAAGCGTCAGGACCAGGCACGCCTTGGGCTTCATGCTGTCTCTCGAATTACATCCGGCTGCTTTTGCTCGAGTGCGTCATCGGTGCAGGGCCGTCCTCACGGCGTCGAGCAGGGCATCGCCGCGAAACGGTTTGCCGAGTAACGCAACAGCGCCGGCCTGGAGGGCGCGCTGGCGCACCTCGTCGTCACCGTGCGCCGTGAGAATGATCACGGGAATTCCCGAGCCGGTGGCCCCCAGATGCTTGAGGAGGTCGAGGCCGTTCATGCCGGCCAGACGCAGATCGAGCACCAGACAACCGGTGTTCGCTCGCTGGGGAGATTCCAGGAACTCTTCCGCGGAGGCGAACGCCTGGACCTGGAAGCCGACCGACATCAAGAGGTTCCGAACGGACCGGCGCAGGGACGCGTCGTCGTCGACGACGGAGACTATCTCCGTACCCCGCTCACTCATACCGTCAGGCTAGGCCGGCCGGCGCGCCGCGTCTACCCTACGTTGGTGGGGTGGACGCACTCCGGGGGGAGCACGCCGCGTCAGGGATCATGGCACCGAGGGCAGCGCGAACTGGAAGGTGGCGCCGTGGTCGGCGTTCGGCGCCGCCCACAGTCGTCCACCGTGCGATTCAACGATCGAACGAGCGATGGACAAGCCCATTCCCATGCCGCTCGGCTTGGTGGTGAAGAAGGCGTCGAACAGCTGGTCCAAGCTCGTGGGGTCGATGCCGATGCCGGAGTCCTGCACCGCGACCAGGACCTGGTCGCCCTCGTGCCGGCGCGACCGAATGACCAACTCCCGTGGCCGGTCCCCGACGGACGACATCGCCTCGATCCCGTTCACGATCAGATTGAGGACCACCTGTTGCAGCTGAACCCGATCACCCATCACCGAGGGCAGCGCGGCGGCCAGCTCTGTCCGCAGCGACACCCCGTGGCGGAGGATCTCGGTGCGCACCAGCGGGACGACGTCCCGGACAACGTCGTTGGCATCTAATCGGGCTTTCCGCGGATCCGTCTTCCGTGCGAAATCGCGGATCCGCTGGATCACGTCGGCCGCGCGGTGGCCGTCCTTCACCACGGCCGCCAGCGCCTCCCGAACGCTGTCGAGGTCGGGATGGTCTGTGGCCAGCCAGTTGATCGCGGCGGTGGTGTCGGCCACGATGGCCCCCAGCGGCTGGTTGATCTCGTGGGCGATCGAAGCCGCCAGCTCGCCGAGGGTCGTCATCCGCGTGGCGTGCGCGAGCTCGGTCTGGGTCTGGTGTAACGCGGTCTCGGCCTGCTTGCGAGAGGTGATGTCGGTAAGCAGTCCCTCCAGACAGGCCGTCTCGCCGTCGGGGCCGCCCACGCCGCGCGCATTGAGCTGGACCCAGATCGGGCTGCCGTCGAGGCGGGTGAGCTCCAACTCCACGCCGGCGATCTCGCCTTTCGAGGCCAGCGTCTCGAACAGCGCATCCGTCTGGGTCCGCGTGAACAGACCCACGCTGTGAGGGCCGTTGATCGCCGAGATCAGCTCGCTCGGTGTGACGTGCCCGACCAGCCGGGCCATCGCAGGGTTGGCGTCCCGGAGGCGCCCGGCACGGTCCAGCTGAAAGATGCCCTCCAGCGCATTCTCGAAGATGCCGCGGTACTTCCGCTCGCTCTCCCGCAGGCGCGCGGTCGAATCCCGCAATCGGTCGGCCATGGCGTTGACCCGCCCGGCCAGGCGGCCCAGTTCGTCACCGCTCGTCACCGGACAGCGCGCGTCCAGGTCGCCGCCGGCGATGCGGTCGACCATCTCCTCCAGGCGGTCGATCGGTCGGCGCACCAAGCGCTTGAAGAGAACGAACGTCGCCGCATAGAGCGTGGCGACGACGCCGGCGGTTAACGCCAGGATGGCCCGGCGGGCGCCGGCGATGGTTCGCTCCGCGACAGCGCGCGTCAGCACGACCCGAACTTCGCCGATCGTCAGCGCCGGAGCGTCCACGGATGCCGCGTACCGGATCGGCCTGACCCGGACGATCTCGCCGGTCGGATCCGGCCCGCGTGCTCCTGCGACGATCGACATCGGGCCGCGGTCGATCGAGGTGACGCTGACCTCTACGACCTCGGGGTCGGGGAACCTCGCCGCGAGCTGGGTGTCGATCGCCTTGCGATCCATGTCCCACAACGGCTGCGCCAGCGCGCGGCTGAACACTTCGGCGATGCGCTCGGTGCGTCGTTCGAGCTCGTGCAGCCGGCGCTCGCGCTCGTGCTCGACCACGAAGTGCGCCGAGCCGCCCGCCACCACCGCGACCAGCAAGGCCAGCGCCAGCATCAGCTTGGTGTGCAGGCCGACGTGGCCCAGCTTCATCCCGGTCGTGCCGAGCCGACGCGACGACGCGGGCGAGGGCACCTGCGAACCGGGTGGCTGCGCGATCCCCGGGCTGAGGCCAGGGAGGTATGGTCAGCCATCCGCACGACGCGCGGTCGGGGCGATTCCGAGGCTCGCGGCGGTCCTCACCAGCTCGGCCACCGACCCCGCCTGCATCTTGTGCATCACGTGGCCGCGTTGTTCCTTGACGGTGACCTCGCTCGTCCCCAACTCGGCGGCGATCTGCTTGTTGAGCAGACCGGCGATGACGCCAGCCATCACGTCGCGCTCGCGCGGGGTGAGAGAGTCGTACCGGTGACGGAGTTCGACGAGCTCGCGCCGGTCCGCTCGGACGACGCGGTGGCGATCGATCGCGTGGCGGATCGCGTCGAGCAGGTCCTGCTCGCGAAACGGCTTCGTCAAGAACTCGACCGCGCCGGCTTTCATGGCCCGGACCGACATCGGGATGTCGCCGTACCCCGTGAGGAAGATGATCGGCAGCGACGCGTCTACCGCGGCCAGCTCTCGTTGCAGGTCGAGCCCGCTCAGCCCCGGCAGGCGCACATCGAGCACCAAGCATCCCGGCGCATCGGGGCGGTGCGCCGTGAGAAAAGCCTGCGCCGTCGAGAAGACCTCGACGGCCAGACCTACAGAGGTCATGAGGCGCCGAAGGGCGTCGCGGAAATCCTGGTCATCGTCCACGATGAAGACGATGGGCGCCTCCGGGTTCATCGCATCCCCGGCAGGGCGAAGTGGAAGGTGGCGCCGTGGTCGGGGTTCGCCGTGCCCCAAAGGCGTCCCTCGTGCCGCTCGACGATCGAACGGCTGATGGACAGCCCCATGCCGAGCCCGTTCGGCTTCGTGGAGTAGAACGCCTCGAACAGGCGCGCCGCCTCGAGCTCGCTGAAGCCGATTCCCGCATCCTCCACCGCGAGCACCGCCCACACGCCGTCGTCGCGACGCTGCACCGTCGAGCGCACGACGACACGGCGCCGCTCGGGCTGCGTGTCCCGCATCGCTTCCGCCGCATTCACCAGCAAGTTCAAGAGGACCTGCTGCAGCTGAATCCGGTCGCCGATGACCAGCGGCAGGTCCGGCGTCAGGGCCGTCTGCAGAACGATGCCGAGGCGCCCGAGCTCGGGGCCGACGAGGGGGAGCACGTCGTGGACGATTCCCGCCAGATCGCAGGGCTCGCGTGAGGTCGGCGCCCGCGAGAGCAGGGCGCGAATCCTGCCGATCACCTCCGCGGCCCGCTCGCCGTCCTTCACGACGGCGCCGAGCGCCTCGCGGACGCTGTCCAGATCGGGGCGGTCGGCCGCAAGCCACTGCAAACAGGCCGACGCGTCCGCGACGATGGCCGCCAGCGGCTGGTTGACCTCGTGCGCGATGGACGCGGTCAGCTCGCCCAGGGTGGTCACGCGGGTCACCCGCGCGAGCTCCGCCTGGGTCTGGCGCAGCGCCTCGTCCGCGTGCGCGCGCTCGACGGCGACCGCCGCCAGGGGCGTGATCCGTTCGATGATGTCGTGCTCGTGCGCACAAGGGCAGCGGGGCTCGCGGTAGTACATCGCAAAGGTCCCCACCACCCTGCCCTCGGAGGACAGCATGGGCGTGGACCAGCATGCTCGCAGCGAATGCGCGAGGGCCAGCTCGCGGTAGTCGGCCCACAGGGGGTCGGTCGCGATGTCCGACACGACCACGGGCTTGCCCCGGTACGCGGCCGTCCCGCACGAACCGGCGCCAGGGCCGATGGCGGCGCCGTTGATGGCCTCCGTGTAGCTTCTCGGCAGGCTGGGCGCCGCGCCGTGCCGCAAGTGGCTACCATCGGGATCCAGCAGCAAGATCGAGCAGAGGACGTCGCCGGACTGCTCTTCGACGAGCCGGCACAAGGCATCGAGGATGAGGACCAGCGCATCACCCCTGGCCATCATCTCGAGAAGCCGCTTCTCTCCGGCCAGGAGCGCCTCGGCCAGCTTTCGGTCTTCGATATCGGTCGACACGGCGTACCACCTGACGACCTCGCCCCGCTCGTTCTGGAGCGGCGCCACCCGCATCAGGAACCACCGATAGACTCCGTCCGCGCGCCGCAGGCGCACCTCGATCTCGAACGGTTCCCGCGCTTCCCGAGCCGCGCGGCCCTTGCTGGCGAACGCCTCGCGGTCTTCGGGATGAAGCGAGCGTATCCAGCCGGAGCCCTTGGCATCCTCCAGCCGGATTCCCGTGTACTCCAGCCACCGTCGGTTAGCGCGCTCGACCGAGCCACTGGGCAGGGCAACCCCGGTCAATGCGGGAATCGAATCGATCACGAGGGTCAGCTGGTCGCGGAGGCCCGCGATCTCCTGGAACGACGCGCGTCGCCTCGATACCAGGCGGGTCACGACAAGCGCCGTCGTCAGGAAGGCGAGTAAGGCCACGGCGTTGAGCGGATCATCCAGCCCGAACAGGGAGCTCGGCGGGCTCAAGAAGTACGCCAGGCACAGCAACGCGATGAAGGAGACGACGACCGACGCCACGAGGTCGCCCGTTAGGGACACGAAGACGACGACGATCAGGTATAGCGCTGCGGACCGGAGGTTGAGTCGATGGAGGACAACCGTCAACGCCGCCAGACCGACAACGCCCAACCCACACCGGGCGCTGGTCCGCCAGAGTCGCTCCGTCTCGCTACGATTCATCGCTCCGGAACTGCTCCCGGGAGGCGAACTCGTTCATCGTGCTCCTCGTCCGTCAGCCTTTCTCAGCGTCGCTCGTAGGGTAGTAATACCGGGGGCAGGCGTCCACCCCTACTTTGGTGGGGTACGACGCCTCCCCTGAGATGGCCAGCTCCCTGCTTGCCATTCCGGGACGAGTTCGTCGCTGCGGTTGACACGTCATTTTTCACGCCTCCCGACACGCCGTGGTCACGGAGCACAGGTACACCTGTTCCTGTCAGACACGATCTCTGAACAGGAGGACCCGAGCATGTTTACCGCGGCTGGATTCACGACGACCGAACCGCGTATCGACGAACACGGCACTCGCCTCCGCGTGGATCGCGATCGGGCGCTCATCGACGTGCTGCGCCGCGAGGATCCCCGCGCCGCCGAGCGTCTCCTTCAAACCTACGGTGACCGCGCCTACCGCCTCGCCGTCCGCATCACGCGCGCACCGCAGGACGCCGAGGAAGTGGTGCAGGACGCGTTGCTGACGGTCGTGCGCAAGATCGACAGCTTTCGCGGCGAGTCGGCGTTCGGGTCGTGGTTCTACCGCATCGTTGCCAACGCCGCCTATCAGAAGATTCGCGGGCGGCGACGCCGTGAGGGCGAGATCTCGTCGGACGCGGTCCCCGGCCTGCTGACCGAGAGCGCGCACAACGCCGACTGGTCGTTGGCCGTCGACGACCCGGCGCGGCAGACCGAGGTTCGCGCCGCGTTGACCGAGGCGATCGACGAGCTACCGTTGCACTACCGCACGATCTTCCTCCTGCGCGATCTGCACGGCCTTTCGCATGTCGAGATCGGCAACCGACTGAGCCTCAGCGCCGCGAACGTCAAGACGCGCATCCACCGCGCGCGGTCGTTGCTGCGGGGTCGGCTGAGCGAGCTGCCGACGACGTCCGGTACCCCGTCGCCGTCCAGGGCGGCCTGACCGGCCGGGTACTGCCAGTCGGGAGGAACGCATCGCAAGGGTGGCGGTGCAGCGAGACCATGCCGCACATCCGTCTCGATGCTCGAGGGCTGCGTCAACAGCCCTTCGCGGTCCGCGTGGGCGACGTGCGTGACCTGGTGCGACCGCCTGGACGACATCGGGCGCATCGTCGCTCAGCGGCTCAGCTGAGTGCACGGCGAGGTCGGCGGCGACGCGACCAGGCTGAAACCCCATCGCCACCCGGCGCATCGATAGAACATGTGGATCGTCAGGGTCGCGCTGCAGCGCCCGTACACGTTCATCGTCCTGGCCGTGCTGATCCTGCTCGTGAGCCCGGTGCTCATCCTCCGCACGCCGACCGATATCTTTCCGAACATCAACATCCCGGTGATCGCGCTGGCCTCGCAGTTCACCGTCCTGAACCCCGAGGAGATGGAGGGGCGAATCACCACGCAGTACGAGCGGGTGCTCACGACGACGGTGGACAACATCGAGCACATCGAGTCGACGACCGTCAACGGTCAGTCGATGGTCAAGATCTTCCTGCAGCCGAACGCCAGCCTCGATACGGCGAACGCGCAGGTGACGGCGGTGTCCCAGACCATCCTGCGCCAGCTCCCCCCCGGCACCCA
>Ga0137388_10002879_pt1 | contig 10953 bp, 4 predicted proteins | sample 15con2h14AmetaG_FD_104644 | JGI IMG/M metagenome (GOLD analysis project Ga0137388, IMG submission 104644) | Vadose zone soil microbial communities from Angelo Coast Range Reserve, California, USA - 15con2h1.4A metaG | ecosystem: Environmental > Terrestrial > Soil > Vadose zone > Saprolite...
GTATCTGCCCGCCGCATTTGGCGAGGACCCCAAGGGCGCCCAATTCACCGATCGCTTCCTGAGCATTTTCGACACGACGTTGCGCAGCGTTGAAAAAGAAATCGACAACCAGGCGCGCAACTTCGATCCTCTCTCCGCGCCGTCTACCAAGCCCGCCGGCGCGGCGGTCGACTTTCTCACCTGGCTGGCCTCATGGGTCGGCGTGAGTCTCGACCGGCAGTTGCCCGAGCAAACGCGCCGCAACCTGCTGAAGAAAGCTCCCTCGTTGTATTCGATCCGCGGTACCCGGTACGGCCTGTGGCAGCAACTTCTGCTCCTGCTCGGTATGGGAGCCGATACCTGCTGCTGTCCCAACGATCAGCCGCGACAACGCTGCCGCTGCACGCCGCTCAATTGCAGCCCGGTGGAGAAAAAGCCCTGCGCCTGGCAGCCCCCTCCGCTGATCCTGGAGCACTTCCAGTTGCGCCGCTGGCTGTTCGTAGGAACCGGCCGCCTTTCTGACGACGCCGTGATCTGGGGCAAGCGCATCGTGAATCGCAGCCAGTTGAATACCAACGCCCAGGTCTCGGTCTCGAAATTGATTTCGACTCAGGATCCTTATCGCGATCCTTTCTATGTGTACGCGCACAAGTTTTCCGTGTTCGTCCCGGCGGTCTGCGGCAAGTCGCCGCTGCAGAAACGGTCGCTCATGAATTTGTTGAACTCCGAAAAGCCAGCTCACACCCAGTACCAGCTTGAGTTTGTCGAGCCGCGCTTCCGTATCGGATTTCAATCCATGATCGGCCTCGATAGCGTCGTGGGCCGCTATCCCGAGGGCGTCACTTTGAACACTTCCGAACTGGGTTCAGGAACTTTGTTAACGAGCGCGCCGAATGCCCGCGCTGGGCCGTCCTTCTCGGTTGGAAGGCAGGCGCGCATCGGCTCCACCACGCGATTGGATTGATTGAACAGGAACGACAAGGATTTTGCGGAGACGCCAATGTCAGAAACTAAAAATTGCCAGGCTCCCTGCGTTGACTGCGACATCGAGCCCTTTACCCGCAATTACTATTTCACCGGGAAGCTGCTGGTCGAACGGGACTTCAAGCAGGAACAGGAATACTACGTCGACAAGTTCCGCCACCACGACCAGACTCTTCACGGCTGGGGCGTGGTCTGCGGACTGAAGGTCAAAGCTCATCAGAATCCCCAGTGCCGCAACCGTTTCGTCTGCATCGAGCCCGGCACCGCCATCGATTGCTGCGGCCACGAAATTCTTGTCCACGACGAAGACTGCATCGACATCACTCAACTCGCCGCCATCAAAGCTCTCGCCGCCAAGAAAGATTCCGACACGCACACGCTGCAGGTCTGCCTGCGCTATCGCGAATGCCCCACCGAGCAAATCCCCGTTCTCTACGATGACTGCGGATGCAACGAGACGCAGTGCGCTCCCAATCGCGTCCTCGAATCCTACGACGTGGATGTCATCGTCGATCCGACCGACATGCCCGCGTCTCCGACCTCGCCCACTCTGCAATGGAGCAACACCATCAACCTCGCCCACTCACAGGACGTGGCCCTCAACGAAAGCACCCGCCGGCTCTACGTGCTGACCAGTGACAACCCGGCCGCCATCTACGAAGTAAGCACCGACAACTTCTCCATCGTCGCCTCGCACACTCTGACCGCTGCCGAAGGCAACGCCGTAGCCCTCGCCGCCAGCAATGACGGCTCTCTGCTCTACGTCGCCCTGGCCAACGGGGGTTTGCTCGTTCTTAACACCGCTGACTTCAGCGAAGCCGCCACCACAACCATCCCCGGCGCCGGCGGCGGACAGACCGTAGATCTCGCTCTGACGCCCGACGATCACCTTTTATCGCTCGTGGAATCTGCCGGCACGATCGCGATATGGCCTTCGCCCGTCACCAACGACGTCGTCCCCACGACGGCAATCAATCTGACCACGTCGTCCACCGGACTCGTTATCAGCAGCGGCGGAACGCTCACATATTCCGTGGGCAATATCGTCGGCACCACCAACCAGGATGTCGAAGTCGCCACGCTCGCCACCGCCACCGTCACTTCCACGACTCTGCTCCCCACCGACACCGTGCCTACTGACATCGCGCTCGTGTCCAGCGCATCCGGCGATCAACTCGCCGTGGTCGATCAAAAAGGCCGCCTGTTTCTCGTGGCCATGACGAGTCCACCCACGCTGGTGGGGACGGCCCCTCTTAGCAATCCCGCAATCTCCGTCGTCGCTTCGCCCGACGGCCTCTGGGCCTACGTTCTTGAGGGCGACGCCAGCGGCAATAATTTTGTCGAAGCGATCGACCTCGGCAGCCTGCGCCAGGGTCTGCCTCTCGCCACCACCACGCCCCTGCCCGTCGGCGCCAGCAGCCAGCAACTCGTGCTGTCGCAATCTGGCGATACGCTCTACGTTCCTTACACCGGAGGTGCCTCAGCGCTGGCTGGTGGCGGCGTCGCGATCGTTACCGTCAGCGAGAAAGCCTGCTGCGATCTTTTCTGGAAGTCCCTCGACGGATGCCCGTCGTGCGCCAGCGCCGACTGCATCGTCCTGGCTACCATCTACGAATACAAGGTCGGCTTCTGGATTCAGGATCAGACCGACCCGCCCGCCGATCCGGCGAAAGACCTTCCGCAGCAATTCGCTCGCATCGACAACTACACGCGCCATCTGTTGCCGAGTACTTCCACCATCGCCGAAGTCGTGAAGTGCCTCTGCGAATCCAAAGGCGGGAGCGGAACCAACGGCGCGCCCAGTAAAGACGGCGCCCCCGGTCTTGGCCTCAATCCCGACCTGCCCAAGATCCTCGACATTGGCTGGGTTCACAAAGACACCAAACTCACCTGGGACGATTTCCTCCGCGCCGAGGGTGGGTACAACCTCGGGGCCGTAACTTCTGAGGTGGTACAGAAGCACATCAAAGCGCAGGATCCTCCGTTGATCATGATCTATTTCAACCAGCCAGTTTTGACTGGCATCGACCGCCAGACCCTCCTTGTCAGCATTGAATACCCGGTTTTCGAAGCCGCGACCGCCACCGCCGCAATCCCGATTTTTACCGGACTATACGCCACGCTCAATATTTACGGCTATCCAGTTGCGATTCCCGGGCCCCTTACGACCCCACATACTTTGGAGACAACGGCTCAATCCGCGTGGGCCTTCATCCCCGACCAGAATTTGTTCCAGGTCTTCCTCAGGCCGCAAATCGTGAACGCAATGTTTACGGGAGTCGAGCAAAAGCCGCCTTTCGATCCGCCCTGCGTCCACATCACCCTGAAAGGCGACTTCATCTACGCCGGCGCTACATTCGCCGACAAGATGATGCTCGACGCTGACAACATTGGCGGCCAGGTCGGGTTGAACGTGACGCGTGGTGTACCACCGACCGGCGGCAAGAATCCCTCCGGCGATCTGGTCGAAGGCGGCGACTTCGAAAGCTGGTTCTTTCTCCAGCCTCCAGTCAACGCGGGGAACAGAGACAATCTCATAAACCCTAACTCGGCGTCCGCGAATGACCTCGCGAACCTTCCCGGCGTTTCTTCTACGATCGCCAAGAAGATCGTCGCGGAGCGCGACGTTAACGGGCCCTTCACCAGTCTCGACGATCTCGGCACGCGGCTGAAATTGTCCGACAAAATTGTTAACTCACTTCGTGATCACGTCACGTTCGACTAAGAGGACGAATCCATGAGCCCTACTTTCACCAACAGTCCCTACAGTATGGCCTCCACGGCGGCGCCATGCACCGATCCTTGCGTGACCACGTGCCCTTCCTGCGGAGGCCTGCAGTGCCTGTGCCGCCCTCGCTTCTTTGCCGGCCAGCTTCTGACCGACGACGATCTCAGCCTGCTCAACAACTACATTGTCGAAAAAAACAAGCTGCACAATCGCTATCTCCACGGCTGGGGAGTGGTGTGCGGCATGGAAGTTGTCTGCAGCCCCTGCAACAACCTGGTGACGGTTAAGAGCGGCTACGCCCTCAGTCCCTGCGGCGAAGACATCATCGTGTGCCAGGACACTCCGGTGAACATCTGCGCCCTGTTGCAGAAGTGTAAGACGCAAACGCCTCCCGATTGCCAGCCCCTCGCCCTTGGAGCTAACGATACTTGTTCCTCCACCACCGAAGACTGGATTCTTTTCATCCGATACAGCGAAACCATGTCTCGCGGCGTTACGCCGCTGAAGGGCGCCAGCGGGACGATCTGCACCACGAACTGTAGTTGCGGCGGAACCCCGACCTGCGGCTGCGGCAGCAGCACCTCGTCGAAATCGAATGGCAATGGTTGCACTTGCGGATGCAGTTCCAAGACCACCACGCAGACAACTTCGAGCACCGCGCTGGCTCAGTGTGAACCCACGGCAGTCTGTGAAGGTTACACCTTCGACGTCTGCAAGGTGCCGGTCAACGAGCGCAAGATTGTCGACCGGGGCGCACTGATCAACCGCGTCTTGTGCTGTATTGAAGCCATTCTCCCCGAGTTGACTCTGCCGCCCCAGCAACCTTCGCAATGGCAGCAGTGGTGTTGCTCGCTGCGCCAGAACCTGCTCACTTTTTTTGCCGCAAATCCGATTCATGATTGTCAGATCGGAACCTTGCTGGCCAACATGTGCAATAACAATAACGATCCCCGCATGGCGGTTGGTCAGATCTTGTGGGAGTACATTCTCGATTGCATCTGCTCCGCTTTTCTTCCTCCCTGCCCGTGCCCGGTCAGCGACGACCGCGTACCCATCGCCACGGTCACAATCCAGAAGACTCCCACCAACCCTTGCCAGTTGGTGAAGGTCTGCAATCTGGATGTCCGCAAATTCTGCACCACGTTCCCCGCCCTGCAATATTGGCTATCGCCTTTCGGCGCTTTCGCTCGCGGGCTTCGAAAAGGCCTATCGAACCTCTGCTGCAATATCCCGCAGATTCCGCAGACCAATCTCGATCAAGCCCAGCAAAACCAGCCGATCAACCTGAAGCGCGCGGCCGCAATCGAGGTTCCTCCCGATCCCATGAAGGAATTCAGCAATTTCCTTGTGAGTTCATTCCTCGAGCGATCCCAGACGGTCGATGCCCAACACTTCGCGCTCGCCAGTCTAGGCCTCACGCACGATGGCGGACAGGCCTTCATGTCTGCCGAAGACCTCAGCCATCCCTTTGAAGCGATCTTTCTCAACCAGGTCGCATGGCCCGTGGTCGAGACCGCCTTCCCCTCCAACGTAACCGGCGTCCTGCGCGGATTCATGGCCGCAGTCGGACAGGCGCCCGCACCGGCCGGCGCCGGTTCGAACGCCACCATGGACAATCTCAAGACACAAATCAACGATCTGCAGAAAACGCTCAAACAACAGCAGTCCAAACTCGACGAACTGCAGAAAGAACTGAGAAAGAAGTAAGTACGGAGAAGTGAGTACGGAGGATCAGCATGGCAATCGACCAGGCGCAGCGCCCGCAATTCTTCGAAGGCCAGTATTTAGGCGCCGACGACCTTACGGCCACCGTGGAGTACAGCCGCCTTCTCGCGCAGCGGCACGATCTGGGCGCGCACACCTGGGGCATCGCCATTGGCCTTACATTGGTCGAGACTCCCACGCCCGACGGCACCGGCGCCGTGACCGTTACCATCGCTCCCGGCTACGCCTGGGACGGATTCGGCCGCCCGATCGTAGTCCTGGCGCCCTACCAGGTGCCTGCGGACTTATTTAAGTCGATCGTCTACGACGGATCAAAAGACGCAGGTCCTCTCATCGGGCGTACCTATCCGCTCTGGCTCAAGTACAGCGAAAATGCCATGCAACCGCCCGCCAGTGGATTCTCCAATTGCGGAGCGACAGGCCAGAATGCGCGCGTACTGGAAACTTTTCAACTCGTCGTGGGAGACCTCGCCCTCTCCGCCCAACGCGACCCCATCACCGTCGATACCTGGATCGGAGATGCGGCAGACGCCCTGACCGCATTTGATCCCAATGCGAAGAAATTGACGGACGCTTCTATCCCGCACCAGAATTTTCCCGAAGACAACGCGTCCGCTGTCTGGCTGGTGCCTGTCGGTTGTGTGCAATGGCTGCCCAATCAGGTGCTGCGCCAGCCCGGCTCTTTCGTGGCCACCGCCCTGCAAAGTTCCGACAGCGGCACCGTAAAGCAGGCGAAGCAGAATTTCCTCGCGCAAAGCGAGGCGCTCCGCCAATGCGTCAGTGTGGTCGCCGGCGCCGTGCAAGCCCCCGACGGCCTGATCCGCCTGAAAGACCGCGCCAATCCTCCTTCCACCGTTTCCACTACAGATCTGGTACGGGTGGAAGGCAATCTCCGCGTGGATGGCGACATCAATCTCCTCGGCGGAAAGATCGATTTCCAAGATACTTCGGCGGTCGATTCCAACTTCCAGATCCAGACGAAACAAAATACCAACAACGGTCTCGAACTCGAGCTGGTCATTGGAAATCAGAAGGCCGGCCAGAACGACCTCGCGATCGGTCCTCTCGACCCCACCAACAAATTCACTCCCCAAGTCGTGGTTCTCGACAACGGCAACGTCGGCGTCGCCACCACCACTCCCACCCACAAGTTGCACGTCAACGACAGCTCGGGCATCCGGCAAAACCGCCTGTATATCAGCGGCGGCGACATGCAAGGCGGCAACGTCTGGTGCAGCATGACCTACAACGCCTACCACAGTTCCGACAACAAGACCTGGGTCTTCCCCGATCCTTCCCGCACTGCCGTCACAATCGAGATGGACGACAATAACGGAACCCCCAGGTTTCAGGTCTGGAGCACCACCACCAGCAACAGCAAGTCCTGGGCGTTGTGTTTTGCCATCGATGGCAACAGCGGAAACGCGAGTTTTTCCACCGCTCCAACCACGTCCCGCATCACCGTGAACGGCGTCGTACCCAATCATGGCCTGCTGAATTTCTTTGCGCCCGACGCCGACATCAGTTACGACGGTGGTGCAGACAAACTCTTCTGGATCAAGGCGCTCAACAATGCCGCCACCGCTTTTTTCGGCGGCAACATCGGCATTGGAACCCAGAATCCCACCGCGCTTCTCGATATCGCCAACATTACCAAGTTCGGCGCCGACGGCAGCATTTCCAGTCCACGCTGGAAAGTTTCGCAGCCCATGAATAATGTTCCGGGCGGCCTACCGCTGCAGGCCCCATTCGTCACCGGCGGCGGATCCTTGCTAGTGTTCGTCTCCGGCTCCGGCTTCAGCAACCTCGGTCAAGAGGCCATTGGAGTCCAGATCCGCATCGATGGCGTTGTCCAGGGCCTGGCCCAGGTCTTCACCAATGAAGGGGCGAGTCACAAATCCTTCACCGCGAACGCGACGCTGGTCCAAAATATCTTTCCCGGCGCGCACATGCTCACCCTTGTCGCATTCCCCAACACCGCCACCGATTTCAACGATTTCTTCAGCGTGACTATTCTGGAGTTGCCCTTCTAAGTGCTTCGGAGACGAGAATCCCTATGCCCACGGCGGAGAGCGCGGTCAGCAGCCTGAACATTCACCGCCTCCGTTCCCTGTACCTGGTTCCTTCTGATCATCCGGCGCCGGATGCGATTCGCAGCAAGCTCGACAACGTTGCCCGGCGGAAGTTCGGCGACGCCATCGCTTCCGCTCTTTCGCGCGCCCTTCCTGATTCCACGGCTGGAGTCTGGCTGATTCGCTCGCTCACGCTCAACGTCGACCTCAATCTCGATGCCAGTGAAGATCGGTTAGCGGAGATCTGGGCCAGACAGGCGGCCGTCTCCGTCGCCATGGTCCTCCAGGACAACGCCAAGGCGGACCAGGTGCTGCATTTCGCCAGTTCCGCCGCTCATCTCGCTCATTTTTTGCGCGATCTCGCGGACGGCTCAGCCTGGGACAAGTGGTACTACCGCAAGTTCGACGGACTGCGTTCGCTTCCGCTCTCCGCCGCCCTGCGCACTGCGGTTTGTCGCGAGCCCCTGATTGGCCTTGAGGCTCTTCAACAGATAAGCGACTCAGCCGCGCGCAGAGTTTTCAGCGTCCTCACCGAGCACGACGCGAAATGGATTCTCAATGAAATCGCCGGTGGAGACTTACCAGAACGCCAGTTCAGTTTCGAGCAAATCAATCCGCAGTCAGTGTTTCGGCCCGTTCTCGATGGAGAAAATCGCGCCGCCCTGCATCTCTATCTGCGACTCTCCCGACAGCATCCAGAGACGGCAGGGGCGCAACTCAAGACTCTTGTCATCGCGCTCGTCTGCCTGACCCGTTGCCTACAGCAGCCATCACTAATCAGCGCCTTGGCGGACGGTGACGCTGTGGCCTTGCTTCAGATGTTGGTCCCGGCCGACGCCGAGCGTCTCTTGCCTCTGCTGGAGTCTCCCCGCGAATGGCTTGAGTCCCTCGCTCAGTCGGCAGAGCTTCCAACGGCGTCGTCCGTCGCCGCACACGAGACTCGCCACACCGCAGCCGGCGGAGTCTTCCTGCTCCTGCTTCTGCTCGATGCCATGCCGATCGCCGAAGCCACGCAGCACTGGCCCAAGCTGCTGGGCTGTGCTCCCGCATCCCTGGTCCGCTGGATCATCCTCATGAAATGCTTCGGCACAGCAGGCGCCGGACAGGTGTTTCACGATCCCTTGGTCCGTGACCTTCTCGGCTTGGCCCCTCAGATCGACGCTTCATCGCTCAAGGACTGGCAGCGCTCCCTCACGCGCAAGCAACTCCTCGATTTCCAAAGCCAGATCGCCCGCTGGCAATTCGGGAACGCAATCGAGACTCAGCACTCCATCAGTGCTCTAGTCGCCGGTCGCAAACCGCAGTCGCTCTTGTGCTGCGACCGATCCCGTATCTCTTTGTTGCTCGCCCTGCCGAACTCTCCTTCGTCGCGCAAGCTGTTATTGGAGACACTTTCTGCGTGGCCCGCCGTGGCTGACTCGGCCGACACTCCTGAAAGCGATGAAAATCAACTCGCGGGGTCTCCTCTCGCAGACGCCGACCTTCAATCTCTCCTCCGCGATTTGGATTTTCTTCGACTGCCCGTCGCCTTTAGCGGTTCGCACAGATCGGAGTTGACCTTCAGCGTCGCAGCCCGTGCCCTGCTCCGGAATTTCAGCGGTCGGCTGATGGGTTTCTCACAGTCCGGTCTCGAATACCTGTTCAGCAACTTCCTCGACTTCCATGCCAGCGTACAAACAGAGTCCGACCAGAGCACCGTTCGCGTGGGACAGCCTCCCTTGCATGTTGTCCTCAGCCTCGCGGGCATGAATCGCCAGTCTTACAGCCTGAGCTGGAGGCCAGGAACGTATGCATTGTTTCCGGATTGACTATGGCAACCGACGCAGCAGAATTCGTTCGTGCGGAGATGGCGCGGCTCGATCTGCTCCTGCATCGCCAGATTCTGCGCCTGCGCGCTCGCTATCAGCTCTCGCTCGACGAATTTCGCGGACTCTACATCAGCGACTCCCAGGTCGACAGCCTCATCCGCGATTGGCGCTCCAATGACTCGCCGTCCGATTTCACCGGCCTCGACGCCCGCGCTACCGCCATGCGCCAAAGCAACTGGGACGCCCTCCCAGGCGATTCCCCCTGGAAGAGTCTCGTCGCGCAACTGAGTCTCTCGAGCTTTGAAATGGATGTAATTCTCCTGGCCTTCGCTCCTCAGTTCGATCTCAAGTACGAAGTCCTCTATGCCTATCTCAACAACGACGTATCCAGAAGATGGCCAACACTCGACTTTCCCCTACAGCTGTTCGGAAGCGAACCTGCTGAAAGAGCCCGGCTGCGCTCTTCTCTCCTGCCGCAATCTCCGCTGTTCCGACTTGGCCTGCTTCAAATCATGAATGAAACGCCAACCAAGCCATCGTGGCTCGCGCAGGGTTTCTCTCTCAATCACTCGGTGGCGCATTACTTGCTCGGCCACGAATTGATCGACGCCGCGCTCACCGCCGTATTGAAGCCCGTGCCCGTTGCTATCGGATGGAGCGAACTCAGAGTCTCCTCTGCCGTTCAGGCCCGCTTGATGCGCATACCTGGTTTGTTAAGAACCGCAGCGATAGACGCCCCCATCTGCGTTCTCGCCGGATCGTGCAGCGCGGAAAAGGTAATGGCTGCGCAAGCCATCTGCGGACAGCTTCAGACGCGGCTTCATGAACTCGATCTCCAAGCCGCGCAGCGTTCTCCCGACCTCATTCCAGCGCTGTCGCGGGCTTTATCTCTCGAGATGCTCCTCCGTCCCGCAGCGCTTTACATAACGAATACGGCCTCCCTGTGGGATACCGATCCCAAACTCGCCACCGACGCATGGCGCCTTCTGCTTTCCGTGATCGAAAGCAGTGGGCCGATTTTCATTGCCGCGAATCAGACGGAACAGGGAATTGCGGCGCTCACCCGCCAGGAGTTGGATCGTTACGAACGATCCCGCCGCTGCATCACGATCGAATTTCAAAACCTGCAATACCACGAGCGCCGCGCCGCCTGGGAGGAATGTTTGTCACAGGAAGTCATCGACTTCCCGTCCTCCTTATTCGACGATCTGGCCAGCCGTTTCGTGCTTTCTCACAACCAGATTCAGGACACGGTCCGAGCCGCCCAGCAGAATCATCTCCTCGGCGAGCATTCCGACATTCCTCTGCAAGAAGAAAACCTGCTCGAAGCAGCGCGTGCTCAATCAGGACACGAACTCGGCCGCCTCGCTCCCAAGGTGCAACTGGTTCACTCCTGGAACGATCTGGTTCTTCCCGACGCCACTCTCCGCCAGGTTCGCGAAACCGCATCCGCCATCAGGCACCAGCACGTCGTCTACGCAAAATGGGGATTCGGCCAGCGCCTCGCCGCCTCCCGCGGTCTGAAGATTCTGTTCGCCGGCGCTTCTGGCACGGGCAAGACCATGACCGCCGCCGTCGTGGCGCGAGACCTCGGCCTCGATCTCTACAAGATCGACCTCTCCGCCGTGGTCAGTAAATACATCGGAGAAACCGAAAA
>Ga0137388_10002880_pt1 | contig 10953 bp, 7 predicted proteins | sample 15con2h14AmetaG_FD_104644 | JGI IMG/M metagenome (GOLD analysis project Ga0137388, IMG submission 104644) | Vadose zone soil microbial communities from Angelo Coast Range Reserve, California, USA - 15con2h1.4A metaG | ecosystem: Environmental > Terrestrial > Soil > Vadose zone > Saprolite...
TCGGCCGGCGCGCTGGTGCCGCGGAAGGGATTCGAACCCCCGACCCACGCATTACGAATTTGATGGTCTTGCTTTTCCGCAGCTATACCGTAGTTTCCTAGCGTGTACTTTTCCTTGATTCAAGCCACAACTTCGATCCGGTCGATTTCCGGAGACACCCAGTATTTCCAGTTTCGGTGGCGACACGGTGGCGACAGAACCCATTGGGACGTTGACGGGGGATAATCCGATGTCCGTTGCAAAGCTTTCGAAGCGAACGGTAGACTCGCTGCAGCCTGCCGCCAAGTCGTTCATCGCGTACGATACGAGCCTCAAGGGCTTCGGTGTGCGCGTGCTCCCTTCCGGGGCAAAGTCCTGGGTGATTGAGTACCGGCCGGGTGGTGGCGGCCGCAAGGTCGGCAAGCGTCGGTTCAAGCTCGGCAATGTCGGCGATCTGACCCCCGATGAAGCCCGCAAGGCTGCGCGAACCGTGCTCTCCAAGGTACGGCTTGGCGGTGACCCTGCGCACGACCGCTCGGCTGCCCGTCGACAAATGACCGTTGCGGCGTTGGCCGAAGAGTTCATCAAGGACCACGCCGAAGCGAAGCGGAAGGCCTCGACGGCTGGGAATTATGCCCAGGTATTGCGCCGGATCGTGGTGCCGGAGATCGGCAGCCGAAAGGTGGACGCCGTGACCCGAGCGACCATTTCCCGGCTTCACTTGAAGCTGAAGGGCACACCGTACCACGCGAACAAAATGCTAGCGGTGGTCGGGTCCATGTACTCCTTCGCCGCGGCGAAGCAGATCGTGACCGAGGGCTTCAAGCCGGTCCACGGCATTGTCCGATTCCCCGAGTCCCACCGGGAGCGCTTTCTCACCACCGCGGAACTCGATCGGCTTGGTGCCGCGCTCCGCGAGGGTGAAACCACCGGGCTGCCCTGGCACGTTGATCCACGGAAACGGGGCGTCAAGCATGCGCCCAAAGAGGACAAGCGGCTCGCCAAGATCTCGCCGCATGCAGTGGCAGCAATCCGGCTCCTGCTGTTCACCGGCTGCCGCCTGGGTGAGATCCTGCGATTGCGCTGGCCGGAAGTGGATCTCGAGCGAGGCCTCCTGTTCCTCCCGGACAGCAAGACCGGTCGCAAGACCGTGGTGCTGAACGCGCCAGCTATGGCGATCCTCACCGACCTTCCTCGCCTCGGTGTTTACGTCATCGCCGGTGATGATGCCGGTGACGAGGATGAGAAGCCGCGCGCGGATCTAAAGCGGCCTTGGAAGGCAGTGCGCAAGCGGGCAAAACTCGATGGTGTGCGGCTGCACGATCTGCGACACACGCACGCGTCGTTCGGCGCTGCCGGCGGCCTCGGGCTGCCGATCATTGGCAAGCTTCTCGGTCACAAGCAGGCCGCCACGACCGCCCGTTATGCGCATCTTGACGTGGATCCCCTGCGCCGAGCTTCCGAGCACATCGGGGGCCGCATCGCTGCGGCCATGGGCGAGCTAGCGCCCGAGGCAAAGGCGACGGTGGTGCCCATCGACAAGGAGCGGCGAGCCGAGCGCCAGGCGCGGTAACGCCTGGTAGAGCCCAACCTTGCCCATGAATGAGCGCTTGAAGCCCGGAGAGGTCTGCCCTCCGAAGGCAGAGGTCACAGGTTCGAATCCTGTCGGGCGCGCCAATTTTTCAATGAGTTATCAAGAACAGTTCCCATCAGAGATCGATGCTAGCTAGCACATAGCTAGCAATTCGAACGGATCAGGAGGGCAGCGGACTGTTGTGCGGCAGGCTCGCGCTCGCACGCGCATACGGGGCGGCCCGCGCTCTCGACGACCGCTTGCAATGACATTCCTCACCCTTGCCGGCGTGCAGCATCGCCCTCTCACGGCGAAAACAGGGGTTCGAGTCCCCTAGGGAGCGCCACGACTGACATGCGCTTTTGATGTTGTTGGGCTTTTTCTTCTAAAAGTCCCACTGCCGAAAAAGTGGGACATTGAACGTTCGTTATTTGAGCTTCGCGATCGCAGCGTCCGCCAACTTGCTTTTGCGCGCAGCACGCGTGTACCGCTCGACCTCCTCAAGGCTTGTGTGGCCAGTAACAGCGGCAATCTCGTGCGCTGTCCAATGCCGCCGCCGTCGCTTTACGCAGGCTTGATCGCACTGATCGCGGAACCAATTACCAAAACCGGCCGGCGTGAATGGCCGGTTGAATGCCGTGACCAAGAAGCTCAGGTGTCCGGACAGGATCACGGCCGTTCTCAGCTAGTAGCCCGCGGTATTCCTCCTCAAGGGCATCAATCGAATAATCGGAAAACGGCTGCATTCGATATCCCGGCTTTAGTCGATCGAAGGCAGTTTTAACGAAAAAACGGCGTATCTCGGCACGGGCCTTGCGTGCAGCGCCACTCTGTTTACCCGCCGCGCTTTTCTCCGCTTCTAGCTGCTCCCCATAGAGGGGTGGCGTCCAGCCAGCCTGCCTCGCCGCCTCTTGCACCGCGCAATGGAGCGGCGATGGCGGGATGCCATATGGTAAGAATAAGTCGACGAGCGATGAGCTCATGTTTACAAATACCCTCGATCTCCGGGCCGTTCGCTCTCTTAGGTGCCGGCGAATGGTTAAGCGAGTATTAATGGAGCTCATAGCGCAGCACGCGAGGATGCGCGCTGATGCCCCTACGTTCTTACCTGGCCCATAGTGGCCTTCCACTTCTGCGCTCGGGTCGGGTCGCAGCGAGGCGGGCCGAAACGCGATCGGCAGGCCCAAACCATGCGGCCGTCTGCCACATGCGCATAGCGCGTCGTCACACGGGGACCTAGTGGCCGGGCTACCTGATAATTTGGTGGTGGGACACTCGTGGCAAAAACGCTAATGATCCCGTGGGAATGCTTGATGTCCCACTTTTTCGTAAGCCATTGAAATTTCGAAGTTGGTTAGGTCCCCTGGAAGCGCAAACGAATTCATGCTCTAATTCTATTCTGAATTTTCACTGGCCGCGGACATTCCAATCCCGCGGCTTTGCAGGTTGTGTTGAACCCAAATTCCGGTGGTTGGATTGGCATTGCGCCAGGCGCCGAGTGCTCGCCTGACCGTCCAGTCGGTAGCGCGCCTTTCCAGCTTCGACCGCACCTGATCGGCTCGCCACGTATCCTGAGCCAGTCTGTGCGCCCCCCCTGGGGTTTTTCGTAGGCTTCGGCTTCGAGTCGAACAGGGCCCACGCCGCCTTGACCCGGTCCGAGGCGGTGGTTCGCGAGGTTTGCAATTTGCTCGGCATCAGCGAGCCGACCCTCCTCAGACATCGCCTCGATGGGACGGGACTTAAACTCATTCGGCTTAGCGCGAGACGCATAGCTTACCCTCGCAGCGCGGTCGAGGAATAGCCGACGGAACGCGTGCAAAACGCTGAGTTCGACACTCCACACCGAGACCGGACCGGCCTAAAACAGTTGCCACCAGCAGGAGACAGCCCGCGGATCTGGAACAAGTGGCGCGGCCACGGCCTGTGGCGCCGTTGCGGCATTGCTGCCATTATGGGTATTCCGAGTCGCCTCGTGACCGAGGACCGAATCTTCAGAGGTTTTCGTGGTGGGGCACTCGTGGCAAAAAGCCTAAGGATTCAGTGAGAAAGCTTGGTATTGTGTCGCTAGAGTAAGGCACTCGATTTTGCTCTGCTGTTTCGCTTCACCTGCTGTTAAGGACAAGGAGGCCTAAATGTCTGACGTGGCATTCTTGTACTATCTGTTGCACAGCGAAATCACAAACACGTCGTTATTCGACAAATATCGTTCCCTCCTCGCAGCTGAGGAGCGGCAAAGAATTGATTCACTAGTCTTTCAACGGCATCGAAGGGAAAGACTAATGGCACGTGCGATGTTGCGAAAAGCGCTTTCTGATTTAACTGGATTAAATCCATTGATTTGGCAATTCCGTACAAACATGTATGGACGGCCAGAGATTGAAGCACCAAGCGAGTATCGTAATCTCAAGTTCAGTGTATCACATGCGGGCGGGCTAATCGCCTGCTTATTAGGTTGGCACCGTGAGGTCGGTTTAGATATAGAGCCGATCCGAAGAATTGAGGGAATGCTGAACATTGCTGATCAGCATTTCGCGATTTCCGAAACCGACTCTCTCCGGACCTTACTTGGCGACCAGCGATGCAGACGATTTCTGGAATTGTGGACCCTAAAAGAATCATATCTGAAAGCGCGGGGCTCTGGCCTCTTGACCCCGCTGAGGGAGGTTGCATTCCTGATCAAGGAAAGTCCAAACGATCAGATCTCCGCGGCTTTTGGCGCTGGGGTAGCAGATGATCCGGCACGGTGGCAATTTAATCTTGAGCGACTTTATGACCATGTAATCGCGATCACGGTCGAGCAGCGATGTCGTGTACGCGCAAAGATACTTCGACGCAACGCTCTGAAGCTAATGAACTGCCCGTAGGTCGCTTGGATGTAACACAGTCCATTCCGGAGAAAATTTTTGACTTCGGTTGCGCTGGTACCATGCGAGCGCAAGCGCCCATCCGCGGGCTCCCTTCGCTGCTCAGAGGTTGCCACGGCGGTAGATCGGAAGTGTAGCTGACCCGCGGTTCAGCTCAAACACGGTCGTCGCCTCGGTGATCAGCGCGCCGAAAGCAACCCGCGCCGCCAGGGCAGGAGAGGAGTTGGTCAACCATCCCGGTCGGTCTTCGAGCTGAGACAATCGCTGGCCGTGGAAACGCAGACGTCAGTTGCTAACGGTCTCGCGCGGCGTGTCCGAAGCTTGCTGCGATAAGAACACTCGCCGTCGTCACGTCCTTGACGAAATGAGTCAAACCAGCCGTCCGGTGGTGGTTGGGCTAAACGGGCATGGGGAACCAGGTTAGCGCCGGGCAGGGCTAATCAGCCTCCGGCGGGCGGCTGCTTCGCAGTTTTCCTAGATTTACGCTTCTTCGCAAGCGCCTTAAGGCTTGTTTCGGCCAAGTTTATAGCCTCTTGAAGAGCTTTCTTTTGTTTCTGGAGCATTTTCTTAAGCTCCCTTTTATCCTTGGCGCTCAACTGGTCGAGGTCAATGTACCTGACAATGCCCATGGTCTGCCCCTTTCAACCGCATGCAGCATAACCTGCTGATTACGGGGGGAATGTTGCTCATATCGATAAGATAATCAAGTCGATTTTCTCGAATCGCAATCGACTGACAACAGGCATTTCGCAGCTTCTTGGACTTGCGCATGGGCCGGCACAGCCCGTAATCGCACATACCCCTTTGATGTCCTGCGTGATCGCACATCCCAACTTTATTCGCTCGACCCTTCCACTAAGCGGCCGAGCGGCGTCTGGGGGTTTGTGGCCGCTTTGGCCAAGATAGTCTTGTAATCCGCCATCAAATGCCGGACTCTACCCGGCTCGAACAAATTGTTCTTGTAGCTGCATGAGCCGATGATGTCGGACGATCTTTCTTTTAGCATCACCGTAAGCCAGGTGTGATCGATCGGCAGCACTGGCTGCCCTTCTCGGTAGACGTTTCCGAAGGATCGGACCGTAACATCGGGCAGCTTGAGTGGCCGGCGAAACGGGTTTTGGAGGACGAAAAATACCTGAATTAGCGATGCTGGATCCAGACCGTCTTCTTCCGCTAATCGGGCGGCAAGGATATCGAAGGGGAGTTCCTGCCTGGCGTGGGCCTCCAGGACCGAGTGGCGCACGCGACGGAGCGCTTCCTGAAACGATAGATCCGAATCCATTCGGGTGCGAATGAGCGTGGTGTTCTCCAAAGGCCCAATAACGCACCCCATCCTTTGTTGAGAGCGATTCGCCATCGCGGTGGCGATGCAAATGTCGTTGCGTCCGCTCCGAGCCAGCAGCATAGCCTTGAAACCTGCCAGCAACGTCATGAACAGCGTCCCGCCTTGGGCACGGCTAAGCGCGCTCAAGCGCGCGACCAAGTCATTCGGCAGATGAACTGGTTCGTGGGCAATGTGCAAGCGCAGCAATGCGCCTCCAAGTTCACGCTCCGCAGGAAAGATAGATGAGGCGTCGCGCAATTGCTCCTTCCAATAAGCCAACTGCCGAGCGGCTGAACCGGTAGTGCACCACCGGCGCTGCCAACGCGCCAGATCCGAAAACTGAAGCGCTGGCTCAGCCAACTGCGCTTCTCGGCCGGCCGTAAAAGCGAAATACAGCTTCGAGAGCTCCTCAAGGAAGACTCCGATCGACCAACCGTCCACAATGATATGATGCAGGATCAGAAGCAAAACGTGGTCATCAGCGCCGAGCCGCAAGAGGCGCGTCCGGAACAAAGGCGCACGCGCCATGTCGAATGCTGTCCAGGCTTCTTGCTCCGCTCTCAGCTCCGCCTTCTTCAGCAGCAGTGCCTTGGCACGGTCGTTTTCAATAGCTCTCTGGGGTGCAATATCTTCGACGACGAGCGATGAATCGATTTCGGGGAACGGCGCGATAATAGCGACGGGCCGGCCGTTCACCCAGGCAAATCCCGTGCGTAACGAGTCGTGCCGGCGTACGACCTCGGCCAAGCTCCGCTGGAGCGCGGGGACATTCAGCGGCCCCTGCAGCCGATAGGCGAAGGGCAGATTGAACTGGGGCAGTCCAGGGAGTTCACGCTCGATCCTCAGCACGTGCTCCTGCACAAAGGACACCGGCTGCGGGGCGTCTCCTTCCACGCGCGCGATCCGGAGCGCTCGCTCGTTCGACTGCGTCTCGCCCGCCTCGTGGATGCGCCGGGCCAGCGTCTCGACCGTGGGCGCTTCAAAGAGTGCGCTGATTGGCAACGAGACTCCGAAGGCATTCGCGACGCGAGCTAGCACCTGACCCGCCAAAAGCGAATGACCACCCAGGTCGAAGAAGTTGTCAAAGACATTGATGTCCTCGATTTTGAGCAAATCCACCCAGATGTCGGCCAGGACTTTCTCAGCGGAGTCGCGTGGCGCCACGAACTCGCTGCCCGCCAGCCTGGGCTCCGGGCGGATGGCCAGCAAGGCGGAACGATCAACCTTGCCATGGGCCGTCAGTGGCATTCGCTTGAGGAAAATGAAGCCCGCAGGGACCATGTAGCTTTGAACCCTGGTCTTGAGGAAAGCGCGAAGGTCATTGGCGTTCGGCTGCCGGCCGGCCGCAGCGACGATATGCGCGACCAGCCGCGCGTCGCTTCCGATGTCGTCCCGCGCCAGCACGATAGCGGTTTGAACATCTGGGTGCTTCATTAGAACGTGCTCGATCTCCTCGAGCTCGATTCTGTAGCCGCGGATCTTCACTTGATGGTCGATGCGGCCGAGACACTCAAGCGTCCCATCGGGGCGCCAGCGGGCCAGGTCCCCGGTCCTGTACAGGCGCGCCCCCCGACGGCTTGAGAACGGGTCACGAAGGAAGCTTCGCCGGGTCTGTTCCGGGTCGTTGAGGTAACCGCGGCCTACGCCGATGCCGCCGACACAAAGCTCCCCCGCTACCCCGATTGGCACCGGCTGCAAGTGAGGATCCAGCACATACAGGCGCGTATTGGCTATAGGGCGGCCTATCGGCACGGTGACGAGCGACACGGGCGGCGCTGTGAGGCTATGCGTTGCCACGTCGTCGGAACACTCCGACGAGCCGTAGGCGTTGATAAGGGGCACGTCTGGAAAGTGCCGGAACCAATCACGACAGAGATCCGGTGCGAGGGGTTCACCGGTGGAAATCAGCCAGCGAAGCCGGCTCAGTGCGCGAAAGGCGGGCTCTTTGGACGTCCGCTCAAGGATCCCGCTTAGAAGCGCCGGCACGATCTGCAGTATCGTCACGCCCTCGCGGGCTATCTCCTGCACGAGCAGCGCTGGGTCCCGCACTTCCTCGTCGGCACAGATGTGGACGCGCGCCCCGACCATCAGCGCAGTGAGGAACTGCCACACCGAGATAACGAAGCTTTGGGGCGCCGTCTGAGCGATCACGTCGGAGGCCGACAATTCTAGTTCGGAGATCTGGAAAAGGAGGTGATTTAACAGGCCCCTCTGCTCGATCATGGCGCCTTTCGGAACGCCGGTGGAGCCCGAGGTGTAAATTACGTAGGCCAAGCTCGAAGGTGTCGGCCGGACCAGAGTCGCGGGGTCCTGGGGCATGGCCCGAACCAGTTCCTCGAGGCTCAGAACCTGAGGGCGCTCCCGGGCCGGCATCCCAGATAGCGCCTCTTCCAGCGCCGCGGCGCAGCATTGCCCGGCAAGCACCAGCGGTGTGCGGCTGTATTGGACGATCTGGGCAAGCCTGGCCGCGGGTAGGGTCGGGTCCAGAGGGAGAAACGCCCCACCGGCTTGCTGTACGGCGATCATTGCCGCCAGTAAGTTGACGTCACGTTCGGCCACCAGAACGACGACCACATCAAGGCCCACGCCCTCATAGGCGAGCCGGTGAGCAATGGCCGAGCTCCGAAGCGCGAGTTCCCGGTAACTTAGCCGAGCCCGCCTGGCGGACACCGCCGTGACGTTCGTTGCGCGCTCGACCTGCTTGGTGAACCGTTCGGAGAAGGTGCCGAGGCGGCCGTAACCGGTCCGGGTGTGATCGCAATCGGGTAGGATCCGCCTGCGTTCCCACGTCGGCAGCACAGAGAGTCGAGATATTCGCTCCTCGGGATTAGCGACGATGGCCTCCAGCAGCGTCCGCAAATGCGTCGCCATTCGCCCAACTGTGGCAGCTTCAAAGAGATCGGTGCTGTACTCGAGCCAGCCACTCAGACGCTCGTCGGCGTCGGTGAGCTCGAGGGTCAGGTCGAACCGGGCGATTTCGGGGTCCACGTCCACAAAGTGCACGGAAAGTCCCCGAATCGCCGGGGCTCTCGGCGACGCGTTTTGCAGAATGAACATTACCTGAAACAAGGCGTTTCGATCCAAGCTACGTGGCACTTGGAGGACTTGCAGGATCTTCTCAATCGGCAGGTTCTGGTTTCGATAGGCATCTAACGTGACTTTCCGGACGCGCTGCAGGACCTCGCTAAACTTAGGATCGCCCGACAGGTCGGTCCGTAGCACGATCGTATTTGCGAACATTCCGATGAGGTGCTCGAGCTGGATCTGATTGCGGTTGGCGATCAGCGATCCGACCGCGACGTCGTCGTGCTCCGTGTACCGGTGCAGAAGGCACTGAAATGCCGCGAGCAGCGTCATGAACAGGGTGACCCCTTGGCCTCGGCTCAGGGATTTGATGCCGTCGGACAGGGCCCGCGAGAGCCTCAACGGATACCTGGCGCCGCGACCGGTCCACATTTCCGGCCGGAGCCGGTCCGTTCGCAGTGGTAGCTCGGTCAACCCTTCGAGCTGCGCACGCCAATAGCTCAGCTGCTCCTCGGCGGCCCGCGTACGCAGCCAGGCTCGCTGCCATTCAGCGAAATTCACGTACTGAATGGGAAGATCGGGCAGTCCGGAGGACGCCCCATTTACTCTGGCGGCATAGAGCACCTCGAGTTCTTTCCATAACAGCCGTTGCGACCATCCGTCCGTGATCAGGTGATGAACCTTGATCACCAGCGCATGGTCATCCTCGTCAAGCCGCAGCAGATGGGCTCGTAGCGGTGGCTCCCTCTCGATATCGAAAGGTTGCCGCAGCAATTCCCGTGCCTGCCGTCGAATCGCGGCCACTCTCCTGCTCTTGGCGCACCGTCCGAGGTTCAGGCGTTCGAGTCGCGGCAAAGCTGTTCCCACCGTTTGCACCGGCTCGCCTAGGCGTTCGAGGAAAGTCGATCTCAGCACCTCGTGGCGCTCGCAGATCATCGCGATGCTCGCCTCCAAGGCGTCGAGATCAAGCGGCCCGGACAGACGCGCCACTTCGACTATGTGGTAACTGTACCTGGTCGGATCGAGGCTGCTCAGGACGTAGATTCTTTGTTGTTGGAATGACAGGCGGACGTCGCGGGCATCAGCCGGCGTGCAGCCCACGCTCAGTAATACGGCAGCGGGATTTTCCGATGATTCGAGACGGGCTGCGAGGACCGCAATGGTCGGCGCATCGAAGATATCCTTGAATGAGAGATCGACGCCAAAGCGCTCCCGCAGACGCGAAAGCATCTGTGTCACCGTGAGGGAATCCGCGCCGAGCGCGAAGACGTCCTGGTCAACACCGATCTGATTCAGCTCCAGGAGGTCCGCCCAGATCTTGGCCAGTTGCCACTCCAAGTCCGAACGGGGCGGAACCGTTTTGCCGCCGTGTTCCAATCGCGACCCTGGCAGCATTATTGATAGCGCGGCGGTGAGTTCGCCGCGTTTAGTCTTTCCCCCGGAGCTTTTCGGGATCTCCGCTACAATCCGGATCAGGTTAGGGACCTTGAACCCGGCTAGGCGTTCGCGGGCGAATTTGCGGAGCTTCTGTGCGGTGACCTTTGCGTCTGGTCGCAATACGACAGCAGCGGCAACGTCCTCGCCAAGTCGTCCATGGGAGATAGAGAAAGCGGCGGCTTCGAGCACGTCGGGATGGCAAAGCAACACCTCTTCGACTTCAGCGGGCGCGACCTGTTGCCCTCCCCGGTTGATGACGTCCTTGATTCGGCCAACAATGAACAGATATCCATCACGGTCCAGGTACCCAAGGTCGCCGGTTCGGAACCAGCCGTCCCGAAATGCGGATTCCGTAGCGGCCATATCATTGTCATATCCCCTCGTGATCGTGGGGCCTCGTAGCACGATCTCTCCACGTTCGCCGGCTGCTAGCCGTCGGCCCTCGCTGTCCATGATTTCGATCTCGGCCCCGGCGGGCTGGCCGACCGAACCAAGCTTGCGTCGTCCCAGAGGATTTGCAGCAATCTGGGAGGCGGCTTCTGTCATTCCGTAGGTCTCGATCACAGGGACGCCAAACAGGGATTCCAGCTTCCCGAGCACGTCCGCAGGCAGAGGAGCAGACGCCGAACGAATTAGCCGCAAGGAGCACCGGCGGACGCCATGCTTGTGGCTATCTGCCGCCGATAACAGCGCACGATGGATTGCGGGGACGGCCGTGTACCAAGTTGGTCGAAACTCCGTCAGCCAGCCGA
>Ga0137388_10002884_pt1 | contig 10944 bp, 9 predicted proteins | sample 15con2h14AmetaG_FD_104644 | JGI IMG/M metagenome (GOLD analysis project Ga0137388, IMG submission 104644) | Vadose zone soil microbial communities from Angelo Coast Range Reserve, California, USA - 15con2h1.4A metaG | ecosystem: Environmental > Terrestrial > Soil > Vadose zone > Saprolite...
AGACATGGTGCGGCTCTACGACGGTTTCGATCTCGGCTCGCCGAATTTCTCCGCGTCCATGACGATCAGTGGGCCGGCGCCAATCATCATGGCGATGTATATCGCGGCGGCGAAACGCCGTTTCGGTCCGAAAGTTGTGCCGAAACTGCGTGGCACGATTCAGGCTGATATTTTCAAGGAAGTCCAGGCGCAGAACGAAACAATTTTCCCGATCGAAGCGTCGCTGCGTTTTCTTACCGACATGGTGGAGGTCACTACGCACGAAATGCCACGTTGGTATCCCATCTCAATTAGCGGCTATCATATCGGCGAAGCCGGTTCGACGCCAGTGCAGCAGGCGGCTTACACACTCTCGAATGGCTTTGCTTACGCGGAGATGTTCGCCGCGCGCGGCATTCCGGTCGATCAATTTGGACCACGCCTCTCATTCTTTCTCGACTGTGGACTCGACGCCGAATACATCGCGCTGGCGCGCGTCTCGCGCAGGATTTGGGCTATCGGTATGCGCGATGCCTTTGACGCGAGACCACGTGGTCAGCTATTCAAATTGCACACGCAAACCAGCGGTCGGTCGCTCATCGCGGCTGAATTCAAAAATAATCTCACGCGCACAGCCGCGGAGTTAATGCTCGCTTACATGAACGCCACGAATTCGTGTCATTCAAACAGCGCCGACGAACCGTTCACAACGCCGAGCGAAGAATGGATCCGGCTCGCGGCGCATGGCCAGGCGATCCTGCTCGAGGAATCCGGCATTTTCAAACACACCATGAACATGTTGAGCGGTTCGCCCGGCATGAAAGCAGTGGAGCGCGCGGTCGAGGCGGCGATTCTCGATGAGTTCCGCGAGATCGAGCGGCTTGGTGGCGTGCTGGCAGCGGTGGAAGACCGGTTCCAACGCAGTCAAATCCAGAATGCCGCCCATCGCTACGAGCAACAAATTTACGATGGAACTCGTCCGATCATCGGCTTGAATAAGTATCGCAACGGCGAGGATGACGTGCCAGAAATAAAACTCGCCCGCACCCCACGCGCGAAACAGCAACTACAGGTTGATCGCCTTAAGAAGTTCAAAAAGAAGAATGCGGAGAGAGCGAAACGCGCGCTCGATAAACTCGTCGATGTTGTGGAGCGCGATGAAAATTGTTTTCCGGCTTTGCTCGAGGCGGTCGAAGTCTCCTCGTTAGGCCAAATCACCGGTCGCATGCAGGAAGTCGTGGGCCGATTTCGACCGATGGTGTAGCGCGGCAAATCAAATGTGGGAGGGGGCCTTAGTGCCCCGACCTCTCATGAGATCAGCTGCTCATTCACGCAACCTGCGTCTGCATCGCTTGAGCGATACACCTGCAACATTTTTCATCACCAAGTCCCTTCGTCCAAAAAAGCCGATCCTCGATGAGGTCGCGCGAGAAATCGTTGTGAACGCTCTTGCTTATGCGGTTCACAAAGAACGAATCTATCTCCGCTCGTTTGTGGTGATGCCGGATCATTGGCACGCTCTATTTGCTTTGCGCGACCCATGGACACTACCGAAATTTATGCATGCGTTGATGAGCTATGTCGCCGGCAAAACTTCTGCCCGCTTACGGACTAACAAAACGTCGTGGCAAGACGGTTACTATGATGCGCTCGTCAAAACACTGAAACAATTTGAGTTCGTTACCTATTACATCGAGCGGAACCCAGTCGCGAAAGGACTCGTCGGGTCACCTGATTCAGTGGGATGCGAGCAGTGCAACGAGAATGGACTTGGTGACCGATCCTTGGCCCTGGCTGCTTGACTAGCCCGTACCGGAAGTCGGGGCACCAAGGCCCCTCCCACATTTCGCAATCTCTTCCAAGCTCGCAGGATTCTCGAGCGCAGAAGTATCGCCGAGTTTTTCGCCGAGATAGGCGGCGCGAACGACGCGGCGCATTACTTTTGCGTTGCGCGTTTTCGGAATGTCACCCACGAAAAGCACATCGTGGGGCGCGAGCGCTTTTCCGAGATCACGCGCGACATTTCCTTTCAATTCAGCGGCAAGATCGACATCTCCGTTTACGCCTTTCCTCAAAACGCAAAAACAAACGAGAGCTTCGCCTTTGATGGGATCGGGGACGCCAACCGCTGCCGCTTCGCTGACCTGGGGATGCGCAACGAGAATTGATTCCACTTCCGCGGGGCCGACGCGTTTGCCTGCAATTTTAATTGTGTCGTCGGAACGCCCGAGAATGTACCAAAGCCCATCCTCGTCAATGGCGGCCCAATCGCCATGGACCCACGTATCGGGCCAGCGCGACCAGTAGGCCTCGATGTAACGTTCGCGATCGCGCCAGAATCCACGCGTCATTCCGATCCACGGCTCGCGAATGACTAATTCACCAACTTTACCGCGAACTGATTTGCCATCTTCATCGACCACGTCCGCCGCCATCCCGGGCAGCGGGCCAGAAAAGGCACACGGTTTCATCGCGGTAAGGACGTTGCCCATGACGATGCCGCCAGAAATCTCCGTGCCGCCGGAATAATTGATAATCGGAAGCTTTTCGCGGCCCACATTTTGAAACAGCCACATCCATGGGTCGGGATTCCATGGTTCACCAGTGGAAGCGAATTTGCGCAGCGACGAAAGATCATATCGATGCACGATCTCGTCGCCGTAACGCCGAAGCGCGCGGATCAGCGTCGGCGAGACGCCGAGCGCCGTGACGTTATGTCGATCCACCAGCGCCCAGACGCGATCGGGTCCCGGGAAATCAGGCGCGCCATCGTAAAGCATCATCGTCGCACCAAGCAACAAAACGCCGAATACTTCCCACGGACCCATCATCCAGCCCATGTCCGTCATCCAGAAAAGCGTCTCGTCCGGATGAAGGTCGAGTCCCTGCCACATGTCTTGTGCGGCCTTGATCGGGAACCCGCAATGCGTGTGTACGGCGCCTTTCGGCTTACCAGTCGTGCCCGACGTGTAGATAATCATAATTGGATCTTCCGCGCTCGTGCGCTCCGTGGGCTCTTCGTCAAATGAGCAACTCAGTCCTCTCGGCGGCGAGCTCGTCGTCAGATTTTCGAGCAGCCACTCGCCGGCTTGATTCAACACCAGTAGGTGTTGCAGCGTTGGAATTTGCGACCCCGCTTCGTCTGCAATCGGTTTCATCGCGCAAAATTTCCCGCGCCGATAAGTCCCAGCTGCGGTAAAAAGCGCTTTCGCGTCGGCGTCCTTTAATCGAGAAACAATCGCGGAGGCGCCGAATCCGGAGAATAGCGGCAGGAAAATTCCGCCGATTTTAATAATTGCGAGCATCGCAACGACAATCTCGGGCACCATTGGCATGAAGACGCCGATGGCATCGCCTTTGCCGAGTCCGAGCCTGCGCAAGGCGCCGGCCATCTTGTCTACCTCCTCACGCAGGTCCCTATAAGAGAGCGTGCGGATGGTGCCATCTTCGGTTTCCGATTTGATTGCAATTTTCTCGTCGGTCGGCGTGCCGGTGTACTTATCGAGCATGTTGTGGATGACATTCATTTCGCCATCGACGCACCAGCGCGCCCATGGTTTGCCCTCGCTCAGATCGACAACGCGCGAATACGGTTTGTAAAACTGGATATCGAGATCGCGCAGCACCGTGTCCCAGAACCAGGCGATATCCATTGTCGATCGTTGCATCAGCTCATCATAAGAGCGGAGGCCGTGCTTGTTGACGAAGCGCTGCAAATTGGATTGCACGATCAGCTCCGGCGTCGGATGCCAGACAAATTGTCCTCCGAATTGAAATTCGCTCACGCGTCTATTTTCCTGTCATTCCGAGCGAAGTCGAGGAATCCCGTCGTTAAGATTTGCCGTAGCGCCGGGGATTTTTCGACTCCGTCGCGCTCCGCTCAGAATGTCAAGAGTCGGTTGCCGATCCGAAATTCATCGGCAGATTGCAGCTTCAATTTTGTAATGAGTACAACACTGGCTCATCAACTCGCTGACTACGCATGCGCACTTAATTTTGAAGATTTGTCGCCCGAGGTAGTGCGCGAAGTGAAGCGGCGCGTGATCGATTCGTTAGGTTGCGCGCTCGGGGCGTGGGATGAGGAGCCGTGCGTGATCGCGAGAAAAGTTGTTTCGGAATTTTCGGCGAAGCACGGATCGACAGTCATCGGCACAAATCACAAAGCGCCGCCGGACTGGACGGCCTTCGCGAACGGCTGCGCCATCCGCTATTTCGATTATAACGACACGTACTTGTCGAAGGAACCGGCGCATCCGAGTGACAATATTTCCGCCGCCCTGGCGATTGCGGAAAGCGTCGGTGCGAATGGGCGGGAGTTGATCACGGCGATCGCGCTGGCTTACGAAGTACAATGCCGGTTGTCTGACGCAGCGAGCCTTCGCGCGCGCGGATGGGATCATGTGACCTATGGCGCGTTTTCAACTGCGCTCGCCTGCGCGAAGCTGATGAATCTCGATCGGAAAAAAACGCGGCACGCGGTGAACATTGCGGGCGTAGCTGGTGCCGCGATGCGCCAAGCCCGGGTAGGCGAGCTTTCGCATTGGAAGGGCGTCGCGTTTGCGACTGCCGCCCGGCACGGTGTGTATTCGGCGTTGCTCGCACGTGCCGGAATGACCGGACCAGGGCCGATTTTCGAAGGGCAAATGGGTTTCGAGAAACAACTTGGGGTCTCGTTAGGCAACGTCGGAGAGAAATTTGCCGTTCCATTTGCGAAAACCGATCACGGTCCAGCTTCGATGATCTTGAAAACAAGCATCAAAAATTGGCCGGCGGAATATCACAGCCAGAGCGCGATCGAAGCGGCATTGTTTTTGCGAGAAGAAGCCATCGATCTTGCGGGGGTGAAATCGGTAACGATCGAGAGTCATGACGCCTCGGTCGATATCATTGGAAGCGAGGCGGAAAAATGGCGTCCGGCAACGCGCGAAACGGCGGACCACAGTTTGCCCTACATCACGGCAATTGCATTGATTGACGGTGAAGTCACGAACAAGCAGTTCGAGCCGGAACGTTTCGCAGATCCAAAGGTTTGGAAGTTTTTAGAAAATGTGCACGTGGAGCGTAACTCCGAGTTGAGCGCGATGTATCCTGGCGCGGTTGCAAACATCGTGCATGTCGATCTTAGCGACGGACGACGACTAACAAAGCGCGTTGATTATCCGCTCGGACATGCAAAAAACCCGCTGCAGGATTCTGAGGTTGAAGGAAAGTTCTTCGCGCTAGTAACGCCGGCATTTGGGGAAAAGGCTGCGCATGCGATTGTCGATCTTGTGTGGAAACTCGATGAAGCGAAAAGTGTCGGCAATTTGATGGGGGCGATGGAGGTGCCGACCTAAGAGCAAAAGTACGAATAGGAGCGAGCGAATGCAGCGGACAAGACCAGGCAGACTTCGCGAACTAATTGCCAAAGGGACGGTGATGATGCCGGGAGTGCCGAACGCCGCCATCGCCCGCCAAGTTGAGCGCGCAGGTTTTGACGCGGTATATATCAGTGGTGCCGGACTGGCAAACGCCACCGCGGGGGTGCCGGACATCGGATTGCTTGCGTCTACCGAAGTGGCGCGACTGGCCGGTTATATCGCCGATGCGGTGAAGATTCCAGCAATTGTCGATGCGGACACGGGATTTGGCGGAGCGGAGAATGTGGCCCGGACGATTCGCGAATTCGAGCGGACTGATTTCGCTGGTTGTCACATTGAAGATCAAGAATTTCCGAAGCGGTGTGGACATCTCGCCGGGAAAGAGATTGTCGATGTTGACGAAATGATCGCGAAAATCAAAGCGGCGTTGAGGGCGCGGCGCGATCCGGAGTTTTTCATTATCGCGAGAACGGACGCGCGTGCGGTGGAAGATTTCGATAGCACAGTCAAGCGCGCGAGGAGTTATGTCGAAGCCGGCGCAGATGGTATTTTTCCGGAAGCTTTGCAAAGCGCAGAGGAATTCAAAGCGTTCGCCCGTGAAATCAAAGCGCCGCTGCTTGCGAACATGACAGAGTTTGGCAGGAGTCCCCTGCTCGCATTTCAAGAGCTGGCCGATTTAGGATACAGGATGGTGGTTTTTCCAATGAGCGCGTTTCGCGTTTCGATGAAAGCGAGCGAAGAATTCTTGCGCGATCTAAAAAAGCGCGGGACGCAATCGGATTGGATCGACAAAATGCAAACGCGCACGGAACTCTACGAGCTGCTCGATTACGATCCGAGCGCGGAAAATTGGCCGGCGATTGGCGACCGATAATTTGTCCACGTCCGTATCGCTGCTAAGCTGAACAAAACAAGATGAGCACTGAAAAGACACCACCCTACAGCCCGGGCCTGGCTGGCGTGATCGCAGGCGAGACCGCGATCTGCTGGGTCGATCCGAATGCCGGGCTGATGTATCGCGGCTACGACATTCATGAAATGGCGAAGCGGGCAAGTTTCGAGGAAGTCGCTTACTTGCTGCTCAACGGCGAGTTGCCCGACATCAAACAACTCAACACTTTCTCAGAACAGACTGCGGCTCAGCGCGCATTGCCGGCGCCTGTCGTAAAAATGTTGAGGCTGCTGCCGCCAGCGACCCATCCGATGGATATGCTGCGCACCGGGGTGTCGATGTTAAGCGCTTTTGACGATGAATTGAGCGACAACTCGCATGCGGCGAACATTCGCAAGTCGATTCGGCTGATCGCGCGTGTTTCCACTTTGATTACCGATGGTTGGCGAATTTCGCAAGGTCAGGAACCATTGCCGGAAAGGCCAGATCTCAAGCACGCCGGAAACTTTTTTTACAAACTGACCGGAACAGTACCGCAAGCGTGGCAGACGCGGATGCTGGACACGATTTTTGTCCTTTACGCAGATCATGAATTCAACGCATCCACCTTCGCCGCGCGCGTCACGGCTTCGACGCTGGCGGGAATTTACGCTGCTGTTACTTCTGCTTGTGCGACGCTGAAAGGGCCGTTGCACGGCGGCGCGAATGAAGAATCGATGAAGATGCTCGAAGAGATCAAGACGCCTGATCGAGCAGAAGCTTGGTTAAAAGAAAAGCTCACTGCCAAAGAGAAGATCATGGGTTTTGGTCATCGCGTTTATAAGAAAGGGGATTCGCGCGTGCCGCTGATGCGCGAAATCGGCCGTGATCTCGGCAAACGAACCGGCAAGGACCAATGGATCCCGATTTGTGAGAAGCTCGAAGAAGTGATGGAGCGCGAAAAGCACCTTTGCGCGAATGTCGATCTTTATGCCGCGCCGGTACTCTGGATGCTCGGTTTTCCGCCCGGGTTAAACACGCCGATCTTTGCCGCATCGCGCGTCGCCGGCTGGTGCGCGCACGTCGTGGAGCAGCACGACAACAATCGCTTGATCCGGCCGCGCTCACTCTACACCGGGCCGAAGTTGCGCCCATATCCGGGTTCGGCTTCAGACGGCTCGCAAGATCGACGATCGTAAGATCGACATTAAATGCCCGGAGATTCGCCGTCGCTCCAGGAACGGTATGCTCCGAACAATGCATGCTGGGGTTGCGGGCCGGCAAACGCCGAAGGATTGCGCATTCGCAGCTTTCCGAGAAATGGTGAGGTGGTCGCAGAGTGGAAACCGGAGGAAAAATACGAAGCTTTTCCCGGCGTTTTGAATGGCGGCGTCATCGGCACGCTGCTCGATTGCCACTGCAATTGGACGGCGGCGTATCATCTGATGAAGCGCGCGAAAGAGGATCACCCACCATGCACAGTCACAGCGGAATATTCGATCAAATTGCTGCGTCCAACTCCGACGGGCGATTCCGTCTTTCTTTCCGCGACGGTTGTCGAGCTAACTGATGATCGCGCGACCGTTGAGGGAACCTTGAGCGGCGGCGGAAAAGTTTGCGCAACCTGTCGCGGAACTTTCGTCGCCGTCAAAGAAGGACATCCCGCGTATCACCGCTGGTAGAGTACCGCAAGCCTCGGGCTTGCGATCGGTTATGGCCGCAAGCGAGACGCTCGCGCTACATTTGGCGGGAATTCGCTGCCCGAATTTCGTCGATGCGCGAATCGGCGAAGCGCGTTTAGCTATCCATATGAAAACTTTGAACCTCCAAATTGTTCCGCTTGCCACCGAGGTTACGGAAACGGCGCGCCGCGCCGCGGTTGCTGGCGCGCCGGACCATCGCGTCGTCATCGCTGATTCGCCGAACGGGTTTCCGTGCCGGCATTGTTTACGCTGGGCGCGACCCGGTGAGCGGGTCATTCTTTTTCCGTATGCAGCGATAGCGCCTGGTCATCCTTATTCGGAAAGCGGGCCGATTTTCGTTCACGCCGAGCCATGCGAACGCTATAGCGCGACGCGCAAATATCCGGCCGACTTTCGCAATGGTCGCGCGTTTCGCGCTTACAATGCAAATTACGACATGATCGACGCCGAGGTGGCGAACGGAAGCGAACCCGAAGCGGTGATTGAAAAGTTGCTGCAAAATCCCGAGACTGCGTTTGTGCATGCGCGCAGCGTGACGCGCGGTTGTTACACGTTTGGAGTCGAACGCATATGAAAGCATTGGAACTTCTTCCGCCATCCGAAACGATGTATCGCGCATTGGTGAATCGCGATCCGAGCTTTGAGGGAATCTTTTTTGTGGGCGTTCGGACAACAGGGATTTTCTGCCGCCCAACCTGCACGGCAAAAAAACCGGCGCGCGAGAACGTCGATTTTTTCGCGACACCTAGTGAGGCATTGCACGGCGGTTATCGCCCCTGTTTGCGCTGTCATCCGATGGATCCGGACAAACGTCCACCCAAGTTGATCGAGCGCTTGCGCGCTGAAGTTGAGCGTGCGCCGGGCGGCCGCCTAACGGACAAGGAATTGGCAGCGATGGCAATCGATCCGTCCACGGCGCGCCGGCAGTTCAAACGACATTATGGAATGACCTTTCAAGCGTTTCATCGTGCACGCCGCATGGGTCTTGCTTTGCGCGAGGTGCGAAAAGGCGGTCGCGTCGATGAAGCAAGGAACGGCAGCGGTTTTGAATCCGCCAGTGGCTTTCGCGAAGCGTTTACGCGTATTTTCGGCGATCCACCAACGGCGGCAAAGGCACGACCAGCTCTGTTTGCTGAACGAATCGAAACGCCACTGGGCGCGATGGTCGCCGTGGCGGACGATGAAGGATTGCGCCTGCTCGAATTCACGGACCGGCGGGCTCTGGAGAGGGAATTGCCGATCTTACGAAAGCGTTTGCGAACAAACATTGTGCCTGGCGAACATCGGTATCTGGACGCGATCCGTTCGCAACTGGCTGATTATTTTTCCGGCACGAACATGAAGTTCGACATTCCGCTGGCACCGGTCGGCTCCGACTTTCAGCTGCGGGCGTGGAAAATTTTGCGTTCCATCCCAGTGGGCGAAACGCGTTCCTATTCGTGGATGGCGAAGCAGCTCGGTGATGAGAACGCGCGTCGCGCGGTTGGTCATGCCAACGGGAGGAACATGATATGCATCGTTATTCCGTGTCATCGTGTGATCCGCGGGGATGGCACACTATGCGGTTACGGGGGCGGACTGTGGCGCAAGAAATGGCTGCTCGACCACGAACGGAGAGCGCGAGGAAAGTGACGAGCTCTTCGGTCAATCGTTAAATCACTAACTCGTTAATTCGCTGTGTGGAGTCGCGCCCGGGGTGACTCGAACTCCCGACCTACGGATTAGAAAGCCGTTGCTTTCCCTCGTAAGCACTCGCCAGTTGACGAATACTTGACAGATAGGCGGTCTTTGCGCTATCGTTCGTGACCATGCGCAAGACTGCAACGAAGCTGAGCAAAATAAGGATCAATGGTCGTCCGTTCTACTGCGTCACCTGGCCCAAGATCGGCAAAGGTCGCAATCGACAATTCTTCAAAGACAAAGCGGAAGCGGAAACGTTCTTGCACTCGAAGCGGATCGAACAAGAAAACTACGGCACTGCCGGGACCTCGTTTAACGAGCGGCAACGCGCCGAGTATCTCGAATGCGCCGAAAAGCTTCAACCATTCGGCGTGACGATCCGCGATGCGGTCAACTTTTACGTCCCGCATCTACGCGCGGCTAAACGCACCTGCACCGCCGCAGAATTGGTCAGCGAACTTTTGAAGGTCAAAGAGGCGGACGGCGCGAGCGAACGTTACCTGAGCGATTTGCGCAGCCGCCTGACGCAGTTTGCAGAGAGTTTCGATGGCAAACCGGTTGCCGAGATCACGTCGCCGCAGATCGACGAATGGCTGCGGAGCCTTAGCGACAAAGCAACCGGAAAACGTCTTGTGCCGGTTACTCGCAACAATTTCCGCCGCGTCCTGATCGTGGCATTCAATTTCGCGAAGGGGCGCGGCTACTGCGTCGGCAATCCGGCAGAGCAAAGCGCCAAGGCAAAAGAGATCGAATCCGCCGTCGGCATTCTCACGGTTGAGGAAACTGCGCGCCTGCTTGAATCTGCCGCGCCTGAGCTTCTGCCATACGTTGCAATCGGCGCTTTCGCCGGTCTGCGTCGCGCTGAATTGGAGCGCCTGGACTGGAAAGAAGTCGATCTACAGTCGGGCCTGATCGAAGTCGCAGCGGCCAAAGCTAAGAGCGCCCGGCGTCGTTTCGTGAAGATTCAGCCTAATCTGGCCAAATGGTTACAGCCGCTCGCGCAGCTATCCGGCAACGTCACACCGGCGGGTTATCGCGCGCTACTGGAGGCCGCGCGTGAGGCAGCCGGGATCGAGCAATGGCCGCAGAATGCTTTGCGTCACGGCTTCGCCTCTTACCATCTTGCCCGGTTCAACGATGCCGCTGCGCTGGCGTTGGAACTTGGACATACAAACAGCAACCTACTGTTCCAGCATTACCGCCAACTCGTGAAGCCGAAACAGGGCGAGCGATATTGGAAGATCGCGCCCGCCGTTGCCGGTAAGAAGGTCATTCAGTTCGCAGCCACTCGCGGATGAATTGCCCGATCATGCTGGCGCTTCGCATACATTGTCCGATACGGCTCGATACG
>Ga0137388_10002891_pt1 | contig 10930 bp, 9 predicted proteins | sample 15con2h14AmetaG_FD_104644 | JGI IMG/M metagenome (GOLD analysis project Ga0137388, IMG submission 104644) | Vadose zone soil microbial communities from Angelo Coast Range Reserve, California, USA - 15con2h1.4A metaG | ecosystem: Environmental > Terrestrial > Soil > Vadose zone > Saprolite...
AAAAACCGTTCTGCACGGAAAGCAACGAAGCTTGCTGGCAGCAGAATCGCCGTGGCCATTTCGTCTATCAGAAATAGTGGATTGGAATGTAGTGTCCTGACCTCACCACAAAGGACACGACGGTGCACGAAGGAGTATCTCGCAGTACGCCTTCGCGGAATCTCGTGTCCTTCGTGGTTCAAATTGCAGTTGCCGAGTCCATGAGGCTCCTGGATCCCGGGGGTGAATCTCGCCGTTCCGGCGCTTTCTCCGCCGATTGCTCACAGCCTATGGGATACTCAAGGCATCTAAACTGGTTTTCAGGGAAATCCCTATGAGACTAAAACTCGTGTCTACTCTTCTCGCCATTCTCCTGTTGTTCTGGTTAGTAATCATGCCGTCCTGGGGCGTCAATAAGGAAATGGTTCAGCTGCAGACGCAGGTCGAGCAATTGCAGCAACAGATGACCGCCATGCAGCGCGCCTTTGACGAGCGCATGGGCGTGATGAAGAACCTGGTGGAGCAGGACACCGACGCCGTCAACAAGGTGGTGGCTGCGCTCACCGGCCTGCAAAACACATTGCAAAAACAGCAGGGAGATTCAGGCGGTAAGATCGAGCAGCTGTCGGGGCAGATCCAGGCGCTGAACGATACCCTCGACGAGCTCAAGGTCCGCCTGGCCAAGGTGAGTAAGCAACTGGAAGACATGCAGGCGGCGCAACAGACCCTGGCCGCTTCGCAGGCCCAGGCGCAGGCCCAACAGCAAGCGCAGGCTCAGGCGCCGCCTCCCGACGTTCTCTACAACAACGCGCTCCGCGATTACAACGGCGCAAAGAACGATCTGGCGGCGCAGGAATTCACCGACTACATCAAGTTTTATCCGAACACGGATCTGGCGGGAAACTCCTACTTCTATCTGGCGGAGATTCAATTTCGCCAGGGAAACTATCAGCAGTCTATTCAGAACTATGATCTGGTGTTGCAGAATTTTCCCAGCGGGAACAAGGCTGCCTCGGCGCAGTTAAAGAAGGGATTTGCCTTACTCGAACTGGGCAAGCAGGATGACGGAGTCCGGGAATTGCGGCATCTGCTGCAGCGCTACCCGCATTCTCCCGAAGCGCTGCAGGCCCGGGAGCGGCTGCGCAAGCTGGGAGTGCCGGCAACGTCGCGAGCTGGGGAGTAAGCCACAAACACATTGTCATCCCGACGAGAGCGATAGCTCTCGGAGGGACCTTACGATACTCGTGACCTATGGGTGCTGCAGGCGAGTGCAAGCTCAGTGCATGCGGTGAAGTGGTTCCCGCCCGCTGCACCGAAACTGCCGACCGACGCGCGGTCCCTCACCCGGCTTCGCCGCGTTCGGGATGACATCTCTAAATTTGGTCATACCGTGCGATGGTGTTTCGGCCGGTGATGTTTTCCGGCCTTGTGCGCGTGATGACGCGTCGCGTGCGGTCTGCGGGCCGATACCAGCGCAAGCGAAGCGGCATCTGCAGACCAAGCCGACCCCAGAGCTCCGAATAGTACGAATGTCGCAACGATCGCAAGAAACCGCTTCATACCCTGCCTACCTCCGTGACCTCATACATTACCCCTATTCCCAGAGCACAACTTTGGGAATACGCTTAGGTGTTGACCAGCTAATCTTGTGTCGTCGACGCCGTTGCAGCCTATCATACGAGAAGTTGGCGAAATTCGGGAGGAGCACTGATGAGCACCACAAGACCTGATCAGGATACATCCAAGGGCGCCACTGAAGTCGAAGACCATGCCACGCCGGGAAACATCGGCCTGCAGAATCAACTCGGACATCGTGATCAGGATCCGATGCTCAAGGGTGCAGACACCGACTTTCCTGAGCCCGGCGAAAATCCGGAACATAGCGGCGAACCTGTGGACGAGGTCAAGCGCAGCGCATAGTCACCAGCGACTCCGGTGAGAGTTTGAGCAAACCTTCGCACGTGAAATCCCTCGCAAAAACTGTCATCCCGAACGCGGCGAAGCCGGGTGAGGGACCTTACGTCAGTCGGCAGTTTCGGTGCGGTGGGAACGACTACCTTCACCGTAGGCGGCGAGACTCGCCAGCCTGCAGCATCGATACCTCAAAGCGTCGTAAGGTCCCTCCGAGAGCTATCGCTCTCGTCGGGATGACATCACGTTTGCTCGCAACCTACCTTAGCTCTTCCATCGCTGCTTCCAGCACTTCCTTTCCCGGCCGCGTCATTGACTCTGGCAGCGTGGCCAGGGGCTGGTCGACGATGTTCAGCATGTCGAGGAAGTTCGGAGCCTTGGTGTTCACGTAGAACACTCCGGTCAGGAGTTCGCCCTTGTCGTGCGCCTCGGTGAGACGCGTGAGGGCACGAACCTTGTCGGTGGGGTCATAGTCTTCTTCCAGTTTGCGCAGCTGTAGGTGGGAACCGTCGTGCATGGTCACGTTGAGCATGGTGCCGGGATCGTACTCGACCGCGATGTCTTCGAAGTGTGGGACGAAGCTGACTTCCTGCAGCGTCTCCTCGTGCTCCTTTACGTACTTGTAGGACTTGGTCGAGCCCTCGTGATCGTTGAAGGTCACGCAGGGCGAGACTACATCGAGCATCACCGTGCCCTTGTGCGCGATGGCCGCTTTCAGCATGGCGCCGAGCTGGCGCTTGTCGCCGGAGAATGAGCGTCCGACAAAGGTTGCGCCCAGTTGAATCGCCAGCGCGCAGGTGTCGATCGGTGGCAGATCATTCAAGACACCGGACTTGAGTTTCGAGCCGAGATCGGCGGTCGCCGAAAACTGGCCCTTAGTCAGGCCGTACACTCCGTTGTCCTCGATGATGTAGATGATCGGCAGATTGCGGCGCATGAGGTGAACGAACTGGCCAATGCCGATTGAAGCGGTGTCGCCGTCGCCGCTCACGCCGATGCAAACCAGCCGGCGATTCGCCAGCATGGCTCCCGTCGCGACTGAGGGCATGCGACCGTGGACGGCGTTGAAGCTGTGGGAGCGGCTCAGGAAATAGGCCGGAGTCTTCGAGGAACACCCGATTCCGCTGGGCTTGATGACGAACTCGGGTTCGACGCCCATCTCGTACATGGCCTCGATGATGCGTTCGGAGATCGCGTTATGGCCGCAGCCCGCGCACAGCGTGGTCTTGCCGCCCTTGTACTCCATCACGGTAAGGCCGATGCGGTTCGTCTTTGGTCCGGAAGAGCCGGGCTCGGCGGTCGGCGTGGTTGCCATCTACTTGCCCTCCATCGTGGTCAGTTCGTCGGTGATGGACCGCGCATCGAGCGGCAGTCCCGTAATGTGCGCGATGCTGTGCAGTCGCGCGATCAGTTCCGGCTTCACGTCGAGCTTGAGCAGGCTGAGCATTTGCGCGTCCCGGTTCTGTTCGACGACGTAAATGCGTTCGTGCTGGTCGATGAACTCATGCACTTCGCGGGTGAACGGATACGCCCGCAGCCGCAGGTAATCGGTCTCAATGCCGTACTCGTCCCGGAGTTGATCGCGGCTTTCCGTGATTCCCCAGTGCGAGGTACCATAGCCGATGATGCCGATTTTCGCATTATTCCCTTTGGTGATCTCGGGCCGGGGAACGAACGACCGCGCGTTTTCAAACTTGCGGTTCAGCCGTTCCATGTTCTTCTCGAAATCGTCGGCACGCTCGCTGTATTGAGCTTTCTCGTTATGCCCGCTGCCGCGCGCGAAATAGGCGGCTGCGGGATGCGACGTCCCCGGCAGTGTGCGGTAGCCGATGCCGTCCCCGTCAATATCCCGGTAGCGCGCGAACCCGCCCAGTCGGTCGAGATCTGCCTTGCCCAGCACCTTGCCGCGATTGATCGGCGTAGTGGGATATTCGAAGGGATCGGACATCCAGTTGTTCATGCCCAGATCCAGGTCCGACATCACAAACACCAGCGTCTGAAACTGCTCTGCCAGATTGAAGGCCTCGGGCGCCATACTGAAGCACTCCGCAACGGAACATGGAATCAGCATGATGTGCTTGGTGTCGCCATGCGATAGAAAGGCGGTCGAGAGAATATCGCCTTGCGAAGTGCGCGTCGGCAGGCCAGTCGATGGCCCCACGCGCTGGATGTCCCATATAACTCCAGGAACCTCCACGTAGTAGGCGAGGCCGGCGAACTCGGACATCAACGAGATCCCCGGACCAGCCGTCGCCGTCATCGAGCGCGCGCCTGCCCATCCCGCGCCAATCACCATCCCAATCGCCGCCAGCTCGTCTTCCGCCTGCACAATGGCGAATGTCGCTCTACCGTCGGGGCCGATGCGGTATTCCTTCATGTACTCGATCATGGTCTCGACCAATGAGGACGAGGGCGTAATCGGATACCACGTGACCACGGTGCATCCGGCAAACATGCAGCCGAGCGCGGCGGCGGAGTTGCCGTCGATGCTGATCTTGCCTGCGGTCTTGTCCATGCGCTCAACGTGGTAGACGTCGCCCTTTTTCAAGCTAGCCTTGGCATAGTCGAAACCCGCTTGCGCTGCCCCCAGATTTAGATTCGCCGCTTTCACTTTCTTGGCGAACTGCTTGCGGATGGCCTTCTCCACCTCGCCCATATCGATTTCGAGCAGGTTGGCCACGACGCCCACATACACCATGTTCTTAACCAGCTTGCGCAGCTTGGCTTCGGGACACACGGCGGCCACAAGCTTGTCGTAGGGAACCGCGTAAAAGACGAGATCATCGCGAAGCTTGTGCAGCGCCAAAGGTTCGTCGTAGAGAACGGAGGCTCCCGGGGCCAAAGACATGGTGTCTTCTTGAGCGGTTTCAGGATTCATCGCGACCAGAAAATCAATTTCCTTCTTGCGGCCGATGTAACCGTTCTTGTTGGCGCGAATCGTGTACCAAGTCGGCAGCCCCGCGATGTTCGACGGGAACATGTTCTTGCCCGAGACGGGCACGCCCATCTGGAAAATGCTGCGCAACAACACCGTATTCGAGCTCTGCGAGCCGGAACCATTGACCGTCGCGACCTGAATGCTCATGTCGTTGACGATCCGCTTGCGCCCCAGCTGGCCTCCCGATTCCTGGGGCACGACATCCGTTGTGGCCATCCCTATACCTTCCTTCAAGAAAAGAGCGGAGAATTCTCCGGCTCGGGTTTGGTGGATTTAAGAAGAGGCAAACATTTCATTATACGGCGGCATTGGGGGTCGTGTCCCGCAAATTACCCGCCTGAAGCCGAGAGGAACCTGTTTTGAAACGAGGGTGTGGACCGTGGTGCGGAGATTCCGCCACTCAGGATTCGGTCTTGAAGAACTGCGCCATGTTCCGGAACTTGTCATATCGCGAACCGATCAATTGAGCAGGCGGGATTTTCTTGAGCACGGCGTAGTGCTTCTGCAGCGCGGCGTCGAGCAGGTTGGCGGCCGCCTCGTGATCGCGATGGGCTCCGCCGTCGGGCTCGGGAACAATGTCATCAATGCAACCAAGCTCGCTCAGATCGGGAGCGGTAATCCGCATGGCCTCCGCCGCCAGTTCTTTCTTGGTCGCATCCCGCCACATGATGGCGGCGCAACCTTCGGGTGAGATGACAGAGTAAATCGAGTTCTCCATCATCAGAACGCGATCGGCCACCGCAATGGCCAGCGCCCCGCCGCTTCCGCCAACTCCAATCACGGTGGCAATTATGGGGACTTCGATCCGCGCCATCTCGCGCAAGTTGTGAGCGATGGCTTCCGCCTGGCCGCGCTCTTCGGCGTGTATGCCGGGATAGGCGCCGTCGGTATCCACCAAAGTAAAAATCGGCCGGCGGAATTTTTCCGCAACTTTCATGATGCGTAGCGACTTGCGATAGCCCTCGGGATGCGGCGTGCCGAAATTTCGGTGCACGCGCTGCTTCATGTCGCGGCCCTTTTGCGTGCCGATCACCATGACCTCATCGCCGTGAAAGCGGGCCATCCCGCAGACGATGGCCGCGTCGTCTCCAAAGCTGCGGTCGCCGTGAATCTCACTCCAGTCGGTGAACAGACGATCAATGTAGTCGAGGGTCTGCGGACGCTGCGGATGCCGCGCCAGCTCGGTCTTCTGCCACGCGGTGGCGTTCGTGGTGATTTCGCGACGAAGAGTATCGATGCGCGCCTGTAGGCGAGCAAGCTGCCGACGGGTGGCATCGTCTTGCTCGGTGGCTTCCATCTCCGCCACCTGGCGCTCGACCTGTTCCAGTTCTTCTTGCGCTTTATGCGGCACTGCCATGAAATTCTACTTGGCCTTTAATTCTTGGCTTCAATTGATGATGCGAACGCTGCCGCGTCCGCACAGCTGCTCGACCCGCGCGATGAAGTTGCGGTCTGGCAGCACATTATAGCCTTCCGCCTCCATCACAACCATGAAATCGCCCTGCCGTTCCACGTCAAACAATACCTTCGCCTCGCCCTTACGTTCGAGGAACAGGACGTGCAGATCGTCGACGACGGTCTCGGCGGCGGTTTCGAGAGGCACGCGAATGCGGATGGCTCGCGGCAGCGGAACCTTCGCGTCTTCCAGAGGCATGATCTCTGCGGCAGTGATTTTCGGATTCGCACCTTCCTCGATGCGCACTCCAGCCTTTACGAGGACGGGGACTTCGAGCTTCACCTTCTCCCCAATCTTCTTGAAGGCCTCGGGGAAAACGATCATGTCGATCGAGCCTGACATGTCTTCGAGTATGGCCTGCGCGTAGAAGTCGCCGCGCTTGGACTTCAGCACTCGGACATTGCTAATGATGCCTGCCGTGGTGATGGTTTCGTCTTTGCCGGTGGAATTCTTCATCGCGGCAATTTCTTCGGTCGTCAGCGCCTGCAGGTCTTCGAGCTTATCCTTGTATTTTTCCAGAGGATGGCCGGTGATGAAGAAGCCGAGGATTTCCTTTTCCGCAGCCAGGCGCGTGTGCTCATCCCAGTCGGGAATGTTGGGGAGCTTGTCGTTGTAGGCTTCGGTCTCTTCCTGTTGAAACACCCCGAACAGTCCGTGCTGCCCGGATTCGGCATCGCGGTGCGCTCTTTCTGCACGTTCTACAGCCTTATCCAGAACAGCCATCAGTTGTGCGCGGCGGCCCAGGGAATCCATGGCCCCACTTTTGATCAGCGATTCCAGCACGCGCTTGTTCAACAGACGCAGGTCGACATTCTCGCAAAACTCAAAGATCGTTTGGAAGCGTCCAAGCTTCTTGCGCGCTGCCACGATCGATTCGATCGCATTGCCGCCAACGTTCTTCACCGCCGCCAGCCCGAAACGGATGGCCTCTCCATGTGGCGTGAAATTCGCATCCGAAACGTTGATGTCGGGCGCCTCCACCGAGATCCCCATCTCGCGGCACTCGTTGATGTACTTCACTACGTCGTCTGTCGAGCCGGTTACTGACGTCAGCAGCGCAGCCATGAACTCCACGGGATAGTGCGTCTTCAAATACGCCGTGTGGTAGGCGAGCAGCGCGTACGCTGCGGAGTGTGACTTGTTGAATCCGTACCCGGCAAACTGGGCCATCAGGTCGAAAATCTTTTCGATCTTCTTTGGCGGATACTTCCGTTGCGCAGCGCCCTCTATGAAACGCTCGCGCTGTTGGGCCATTTCCTCCGGCTTTTTTTTGCCCATGGCGCGACGGAGCAGGTCAGCTTCGCCCAACGAGTAGCCGGCCAGGCGGTTCGCAATCTGCATCACCTGCTCCTGATACACGATTACGCCCAGCGTTTCCTGCAGTATCTCTTTCAGTTCGGGCAGTTCGTATTCGACTTTCTTGCGCCCGTGCTTGCGGTCGACAAAGTCATCGATCATCCCGCCCTGGATCGGGCCAGGCCGGTACAGCGCGTTGAGGGCGGTAAGATCTTCGATGGAATTCGGCTGATACTTCCGCAGCACGTCGCGCATGCCGTGCGATTCAAACTGGAAGACACCGGAGGTCAGCCCCTTGTGGAAGACCTCCTGATATGTCTTCGCATCCTCCAGCGGAATCTGTTCCAGCGTGATCGGCGTGCCACGCGTCTGCGCAATCAGTTTTAGCGCATCGGTGAGAATCGTCAGCGTGGTCAGGCCGAGGAAGTCCATCTTCAGCAGGCCCATCTTTTCGATGGCGACCATGTCGAAGGCGGTCACGATTTCGTCGTTCTTGGTCTTGTGCAGCGGGACAAGCTCGGTCAGCGGACGCGGCGAAATCACGACACCGGCTGCGTGCACGCCCGAGTTGCGCACCAGTCCTTCGAGCTTCTTCGCGGTCTCCATCAACTCGCGGATCTGGCCGTCCTTCTCGATCGCTTCGCGCAGCTGCGGGGAGTCTTCAATGGCCTGCTCGATGGTGATGTTGAGCTGGGTCGGCACCATCTTGGCGATGCGGTCGACATCGCTGTACGGGATGTCCATGGCGCGGCCGACGTCTTTGATCGCGGCCTTCGCGGCCATGGTGCCGAAGGTGATGATCTGTGCGACGTTGTCGCGGCCGTACTTTTGCGTGACGTAGTTGATGACCTCGCCGCGGCGGTTCATGCAGAAATCGATGTCGATGTCAGGCATCGACACGCGCTCGGGATTCAGGAAGCGCTCAAAGAGCAACTCGTGTTGCAGGGGGTCGATGTCGGTAATGCCGAGAGCATACGACACCAGCGATCCGGCAGCCGAGCCGCGTCCGGGGCCCACTGGGATTTCACGCTCCTTCGCGTAGCGGATGAAATCCCAGACGATCAAGAAATAGCCGGGAAACTTCATCTGCTGGATGATGGCGAGTTCCCGCTCCAGGCGCTGCTCGTAATCGCCAATCGAGTGCTTCAGTTTTCTTTGCTCATGCAGCGGGCGAAGCGCTTCCAACCGCCGCGCAAACCCCTCTCGGGTCACATGCACAAAGTAGCTGTCGATGGTGAATCCCGGCGGAACGTCAAACTGCGGAAACGGCGTCGCCACTTTTTCGAGTCGCAGATTGCAGCGTTCGGCAATGGCGAGCGTGCGACTCACCACGTCAGGCGAGTCTTTGAAGACGCGGTACATCTCGTCGTGACTCTTCACGAAGAACTGCGTACCCTCGAACTTCATGCGGGCAGTGTCGTGGATCGACTTGCCGGTCTGTATGCATACCATCACGTCCTGGGCATGGGCGTCCTCTTCGCACAGATAGTGACTGTCATTGGTCGCCACCAGCGGCATGCCGAGATCCTTTTCAAGCTGGAAGAGCCCGGGATGAATGCGGTGTTCCATCGCCAGGCCCTGATCCTGAATCTCGAGGAAGAAATTGTCTTTGCCGAAAATGTCGCTGAAAGTGCCCGCGGCGGCGCGGGCCGCGTCGTAGTTCCCTTCCATCAACCGCTCTGCGACTTCGCCCTTCAGGCATCCGGAAAGCCCGATCAGACCCCGTGCGTGCTCTGCCAGAAATTTCTTGCTGACCCGGGGCTTGTAGTAGAAGCCGTGTAATGATGCCTCGGACGTGATCTTCACCAGGTTGCGGTAGCCTTCGTCATTCTCTGCCAGCACCAGCAGATGGTTGTAGGTATCGCCCTCGGGAGGTGTCCGCTCGATGTTGTGATCGTCTTTTTTGCAGACGTAGAGTTCGCAGCCCACAATGGGCTTCACGCCCGACTTATGGGCCGCGTTGACGAAGTGCACCGCGCCAAAAATATTCCCGTGGTCGGTCATGGCCACGGCGGGCATGCCCAGCTCTTTCACATGCTGGCAAAGCTTTTCTACGTCACAGGCGCCGTCAAGCAAGGAGTAGTCGGTGTGCAGATGCAGGTGGACGAATTGGGACATGGGCTCAGTTTGATTTTACGTTGTGCGCCATTTTAACGGGAAAGGCAAGGAAGTGAGGCACAGGTTATCCACAGAATGCTCATATAGCAACACGCCCGCATGAAGTTCCACAAAACGATTATGTGGGGACAGCTGCCCTCGGCTGTCCAGCCGGGCGACGCCCAGCATTGCCGTCTGTTCGACTGCGTGCATCCTAAGGGGCCTTACTGACCTTCGCCTGTTGCCGGCACCCGAAAGTCCACGCCACGCTCGTCATTCGCCTTCGCGGTTGCGTCCAGGTCGAGTTCGGCGAGAGGGATTTTCTGCTTGCGCTGTCCTGTAAAGTTCCACAGCGTCTGGCCCACGATCGCGTAATTCTGCACTTCGACCTTGTGCTGATCGCGGAACACCAGCACCGTGGCTGGCGCGGGCGCTTCCGGAGTTTGTGCTTCGCGCGTTTGGGGCGCCGGGTCTGACCGCGCGTACACATCCTGATCTTCCTGGCGGCGCATCCTCTGCTCTTCGAGGCTCTGCGCGTTCATCTCTTGCGCGAGCTGCATTTCGCGCTCGCGGTCCTCGTCGTAGGAGGAATGCGAGTCCCAATACCAGTACGGATCGTAGTAGCCGGAATACCACCACGGCCATCCGCCGCCCCAACTGCTGCAACCGAAGCAGTTCCCGAACCCGAAGTTGCGGAAACGGCGATGGCCGAAGCGGTCCCCGCGGAATCGATCCCCGCGAAAACGGTCTCCACGAAAAGTGGGCTGATGAAAGGAAGAACCGCGACTGAAACCGCGGGACTGGAAGCGCGGACCGGAGAAGCCTCGTCCCGATGGCATCCCGCCGAAGGCGTGGCCGCCGCCTATGTGGCCGCCGAAACCACCGCGTCCAGCAAAACTGCTACCGTGTCCGCCAAAGGAGCCGTGGCCACCACCACGCATCTGCGCCGACGCCGGCACCAGAGCCAGCAGCAGGACGAACGTCGCGATGGAATATAGGCGACGCATGCCTCTATTATAAGTCCGATTCGCGCGGGCCGAGCAGATATTGATGATGACCTTTTCGCCCCCAAGTACACAGCCGCAAGATGTGCGCGAGATCCCTTCGACTCCGCTCAGGGCAGGCTCTTCGCTCCGCCTGAAGAACGGCTGTGTTCAGGATGACGGCGCGCTGCGATTGCAAAATCTGATGTGGCCGATTCCGTAAGTAGGGCTACCTCTTCTTCTTTCCCTTGGCTTTCTTGGGGACGGCCT
>Ga0137388_10002892_pt1 | contig 10928 bp, 9 predicted proteins | sample 15con2h14AmetaG_FD_104644 | JGI IMG/M metagenome (GOLD analysis project Ga0137388, IMG submission 104644) | Vadose zone soil microbial communities from Angelo Coast Range Reserve, California, USA - 15con2h1.4A metaG | ecosystem: Environmental > Terrestrial > Soil > Vadose zone > Saprolite...
GCTCCAGCACCCCGGTGACCCATGGGTCAGGAAAGGCTCGAACGAATAGTTCCGGCGACCCGTCCGCCGGCACGGCGATCGAGGTCGTCACGCTCACGTACGGGCTCTGGCTCGACGTCCGGTAATAGAGCTTGGCCGGCAAGGCCGAGGAACCGCCGGCGGTGCGGCGCACGCGTGAGAAGGCCCAGGCCACGGCGTCTCTGATCGCCGGGTGAGTGCCATCGGCGACCACCACGTGCGGGCGGACGCTGGCCATGACGTCGGCAAAGAGGTCCTCGAGCACGCCCGCGGTCAGCTCGCTCGGCTTGTAGTCGAGCAGCACGAGGTCACGTACGCCCAGCCGGCGCACCGCCGGCAGGTGGTCGGCTGCAGGCCAGTCCTGAGCCCCGGCACAGACCAGGGTGACATCGGTGCCCGACGCCGCATAGTGAGCGAACGCGGTTCCGCAGAGGTCGGCGGCCTGGTTTGGATCCGCCACGACGCCCAGCAGTCGAAAGGGCACATCGGATAATCGAGCGCGCGCGCCGATTCTTTCAAAGGGCCCCGCTCCGGCGTGAAAAAGCGGGGAGACAGAGCGGCTTGCTTAAACGGCGGCGCGGGCGCTGGAGAGCAGGCGGTCGTAGGCGTGCTTGAGCTGCGGGTAGCGCAGGAAGATCAGATGGGCAAATTCCTGGGTAAGCGCGCGCGGCGGCCGGATTAGCCGCATGCCCGCCTCGCTCAGGAGACGATTGCCCTTCCGCCCGTTGCAGCGCCGGCAGGCGATCACCTGGTTCTCCCAGCTGTTGGCGGCACCCCCGCGCGAGGTGGGAACGACGTGATCGACGGAGAGCTGCGAGGACGGCATTCCCTTGCCGCAGTACTGGCAGGTGCCATCGTCGCGCAGCAGGAGGTTGCGCCGGTTCGCCCGCAGCAGGCGCCGGGGGATCTGGATGTTGGACAGCAACCGGACGATGACAACGTCCTGACCAAAGCAACGCCGCGCCATTGCTTGCTCGACCGCCTGCCGGGCAACGTCGTCAATGAAGGTGACGCGCTGCTTGGTCAGCAGGACGACCAGCCGCCGCTTACTGATGACGTTCAGCGGCTGAAGTGAGGCGTTTAGCAGTAGGACGAGTTCGAACGACCTCCTGTTGTCGGGTTTCCGCGCTTGGGCGCCACTAATATAACGGAGATCGTTCGGGCAGTTTTCGCTCCCGACCTAGCTGGCGGCCTTGACCCGGCGGTCGATCGGGATATAGGCGACGTCCTTCTCCCCTACGTATTCGGCCCGCGGCCGGATCAGCCGGTTATCCGCGTATTGCTCGAGCACGTGCGCCGCCCAGCCAGCCACCCGGCTGACCGCGAAGACGGGCGTGAACATGTCGATCGGAATCCCCATCGTGAAGTAGCAGGACGCCGAGTAGAAGTCGACGTTGGCATAGAGGTGTTTCTGCTGCATCACCACCTCTTCGAGCTTGCGCGAAATCTCGTACCAGCGAAGGTTGCCGATGTGTTCACCGAGCTCTCGCGACATCTCTCGCAAGTGGGTCGCCCGCGGGTCTTCGGTTCGGTAGACGCGGTGCCCGAATCCTGAGATCTTCTGGTGGGCGGCGAGCCGCTCAGTGACGTAGGCCTCGACGCGGGATGGCTCGCCGAGTTTCTGCAGCATCTTCATCACCTGCTCGTTGGCCCCGCCGTGCAGGGGACCGGCCAGCGCGCCGATGGCCGACACGATCGCCGAGTACATGTCGGCCAGGGTGGCCGCCGTCACCCGCGCGGCAAACGTGGACGCGTTGAGCTCATGGTCGGCGTGAAGGATCAGGGCGAGGTCCATCGCCCGGACATAGAGCGGATCGGGCTCGGCGCCGAAGAGCATCCGCAGAAAATTTTCGGCGTGGCTCCCGTCCGGTTCCGGCTCGACGGGCTTCCGGCCCCGCCGGATCTGCTCGTAGGTGGCGATGATCGTCGCCGTCTGCGCGGTCACCCGCATGGCTTTCGCGACATTCGCCTCGCGGGACGGGTCGTGCGCCTGCGGATCGTAGAAGGCCAGCGCCGAGAGGGCGGTCCGCAGCGCGTCCATCGGGGTGGCGCTCCGCGGAAAGTCGTTCATCAACGTCAGGATCTGGGTCGGGAGCGCTCGGTGTGACGCCAGCTCGGCGCTGAACTGATGCAGCGCCTCGCTCGTCGGCAGCGACCCGAACCACAGCAGGTAGGTGGTCTCCTCGAACGACGAGTTGCGGGCCAGGTCGTGGATGTCGATGCCCCGGTAGGTCAACTTGCCCTGCGCACCGATGATGTCGCAGATCGCGGAGTTCGCCGCTATGACATCCTCGAGGCCGGCTTTGGTTGTCGACATACGAGCCAAGTATAGGAACCGGTCCTAGTTAAACTCCCCGAATTGGATCGGACATCGACACGCCCTAGCAATTCGCCCGGCGCGCCGAAATCTCGACAGACAGCTGTCAAAGACGTAAGTCACGATGGAAGCATGGCCACGTTAGGGATGCTCGCGAAACCCGACGTGCCCAAACTTCGTATGGCGGAGGCGGCCGACTTCAGGCTGATACAGATTCGGGAAGTCGGAATCGACCGGCTGTAGGCGGTGTTCGGCATGGACGGCGCCGCTTCGCAGACCGGGGACGGACCGTCCAGAATCGGTGGGGGAACGACATCTAGAATTACGACCCGGTGCCCGCGGTGAGCTGGAAGTCAGCCCTTAACGACTCCGGTCGAGGCTACTACACACTCCACACCGAGGAGGTCGGGTCCGTTCCGGTGCGACTGTTCCTCACGCCCAACTTGCTCGACCAGGTTGAGGAGTCCATCTATCCCCAGATCATGAATGCGGCCGGCTTTCCTGGTGTCAAACTGGTCGTGATCACGCCCGACGTTCACCACGGGTATGGCGTGCCGATCGGCACGGTGCTCCTAACGGATGCCGAGAGAGGCGCCGTGGCCATGGGCCCCGTCGGCTTCGATATTGGCTGCTTCACAGGGGAAACCCGGGTTCCGACGCTAAGTGGCTCGAGGTCTCTACGGGATATGGCTGAGTCCGGTGGCGAGCACTGGATCTTTTCCCTTACCGAGCAGCATCGAATAGTCGCGGCCAAGGCCACAGCCCAGTTAACCCGTCGGGCAGCTGCGCTCCTTGGCGTGACGCTTGACGATGGCACCATGATCAACTGCACGCCCGACCATCTATTCATGCTTCGCGATGGCAGCTGGCGTGAAGCACGATCGCTCTCACGAGGCACCTCTCTCATGCCTTTTTACAACCGGTACGCCCCGGTGGGTACCGCGTGGTCAAACATCCAGCGACCGGTGGCTGGCAGACGGTCCATTGGATCATGGCCCGCCAAGGATTGCTGGGACAGATTCCGTCGTTTCCTGGCCAGCGCACCGTCATCCACCACAGGAACTTCACGCCGGATGACTGTCGTTTGAACAACCTTGAGTTCATGGGCGACCGCGACCACATCCGGTATCACCATCAGAACGGTCGACACAACATCGCTCGTCACCGTGACAAATTGGAACCGGCACGACTGGCGGCGATCGCCAGAAAAGCGCGCACCCCAGAGGGACGGATTTACTTCGCCCTTCGGGGCACAGCCAACATCGAGCGCTACATGCGCGAGCGACCGGAGCACTTCAAGCAGTCGGTTGCCGGCAATGGAGCACGCGGAAAAGGGTTCCTCATTGCCTGCAACCAGAGTGAACGAGGCCGAGCAAAGTCGTCGGAGGTGGCACATCTCACACATATCTGCGAGACCTGCGGCGAGTCGGTCGTCGGTGGGTTTGGAATCAACAACCACAGACGATGGCGACATAGTTTTAACCACAAGGTCGCTTTCGTCGAGGTTCTCGAGCGTCGTGAGGATGTTTATTGCCTTACGGTGCCTGCATATGGCAACTTCGCATTAGAAGCCGGCGTCTTCGTTCATAACTGCGGGATGATGTCGGCCTCCAGTGACGTACCGATGAGTGCCGCGACGCCGGAGAATCGTCTGCGCTTCAACCGGGAGGTCACGCGGCGCGTGGCGCTTGGACCCGGCAAGGTCAGCCGCACGCGGCTCAAGACCCTGACGCAGAAGCAGTTCGAGGCGATCATTCGGGGCGGTGCCGCCTACTACGCCCAGCACTACGGCGAGCGCGTGGACCGCACAAGGGCCGAACGCGACCGCCTTCCCGTCGATGATTCGTGGCAACCGCCGTGGGGCGGTCCAGGACGACCGGAGCGCGGCGTGCCCCAGCTCGGTACGCTCGGCGGCGGCAACCACTTCATCGAACTGCAAGGCAACCTGGGCAGCGACACGCTATACGTCCAGTTGCACTCCGGCAGCCGCGGCTTCGGCCATGGGCTGGCAACGAATTATTTCCACCTTGCCAAAGAGGAGAACCCGGCTATCAAGGCGCTGGACCTTGGCTATTTCACGCCATCGTCACGGCACTATCGCGATTATCTGAACGCGGTGGCGGCCGGCGGGAACTTCGCCATCGTCAATCGGCTTGCCATGTTCGAGCAGATCTCGATGGCATTCGAGCAGGTCTTTGGCAAACCGCTTTCGCTTGTCTACGAAATCAGCCACAACCTCGTGCAGCGCGAGCATCATCCCGAGTTCGGTTGGGTCCACGTCCACCGCAAGGGCGCAACACGCGCGTTCCCGGCCGGCTACGAGGACCCGCAAGCGGGACATCCGATCCTGATTCCCGGCAGTAACCGGGACTCGAGCTTCATCCTCCGCGCCGCGGACCAGGCGCACCTGAGCGGCTACAGCGTCAACCATGGAGCCGGCCGCCGGATGTCGCGCAACGCCGCCAGGAAAGCCTTCAAACAGGACGACGTCAATGCTGCTTACCGAGACGCAGGCATCGTGGTCAACACCGACGGTGTGGTCCCGATCGACGAGTCGAAGGACGTATACAAGTCGTCGCGCGAGGTGGTCGAGGCGGTCACCCGCGCGGGCCTGGCGACGATCGAGCATGAGCTGGTGCCGCTAGCCTCGATCAAAGGGAACGAATAAGTCAGGGCGACAGTTGAACGGCCTGCGATTGCGAGAGAAGGCCGCCGTCGCTGATGGTGATAGTGATCGAGGGCTCGGAGGTCTGAATCTCGACGGCGCCGGATGAGGTCGTCCCCGGTTGCACCAGCTGCAGCGTCAAGGACTTCGACGGGGCCAAGAGACCCAGTGGCTGGGTGAAGCCTTGCGCGCGACGGATGACCGGGCAGATGAGGTACGTGCCGCGAGGGGTGCGTGTCACCTTGGGCGTATCGAGGACAAAGGTCCGGATGACGCGATCGATGCGGCCGGTATTGAACTCTGTGTAGTACAGGTTGTCAGCGTAATCGAGTGCGATGCCTTGTGGCTGCTGAATGCCGGTGATGACGCTGACCTGATGGCCCTGCCCGTCGAGCTCGTGGATGGCGTTGTCCCCGAGCGTGTTGACGAAGATGTGCCCGCCCCGGCTGACAAGAACATCATCGGGTGTTGGCAAGGTCGCGAAGCGACGCCGTTCCGGATCGAGAATCCAGAGCGCGCCGCCCTCATCGGCCACGAAGATCCGACCTTTTGGATCCACCGCGGCCCCAACGGGACGCACCATGCCGCTCGCGATCTGCGCCGCCGTCTTACCGTCGGCCGTGACACGCCAGAGCACGCCGTTGGGACTGTCCGGCACGATGACATCGCCGCCGGTCGCCAGCAGGTTCCCCGAGCCATCTCTGTCAGGGAGCACCGGACCGATGCCGTCGAGGCCGTCGCGTCCTGTTTGATTCGGAAACGCGTGCCACAGGCTAATAGCGTGCGTTTGCGGATCGATGGCTGCGACACGATTGCGGCCCTGCTCCCCGACCAGGATCCGCCCATCCGGCTGGACGACGATCCCCTCCGGCACCGACATTCCGCCGGCGATGCGCTCGACCGAACCGTCGGCCTTCAGCGCAGAGAGCGTTCCAGCCTTGATGTCGCTGAAGAGCAGCCGTCCATCGTTGTCGAAGGCGAGGTCATCGGGCGCCGGCTGATTCTGAAGTAAGACCTCCGGACCCGGCGACGTCCGCGAGGCGGGGCAGGCCGCGAGCGTTGGCGTGGTTGGGCTTGCCGTCGCGCTCTGCGTCGGAGACGGCGTGGCGGCCGGCTGACAGGCGGCCAGCGCCAGAAGGATGGCCAGAGAAAACAACCACCGATGACGTTTGACCCGCGTGAAAAGCCGGTCTACGATGGCAGCGTGCTCAAAGTCATTTCGGCTCCCGAACTCGCCCGCAACCTCGATCCCATTCTTCAGGCTCTTGAGGAAAGCGGCACCACGTTGATCATCAAACATCACGATCAACCCGCCGCGTTGCTGGTCCGCTTCGACGCCTATGTTGCCATGCTGGCCACGATGGATTACTCGGGGTGGGAGCGCTGGATCGAAGAGGTGCGAGCGGCCTTCCCGACATCCGTCTTCGCTCCGCCACGCCGGCCAAAATCCGTGGTCCCGGCGTTCATCGATCCCGAGGACATCGGTTACGCGCCGCAGCACGGACAGGTCGGCACCGCGGCGGGAAGGCGCCGGCTCGCCGAGGAACTGGGGACGATGGGCATCCAGCTGGACGAGCAGCAGCTTGGATCCGTTTACTCGCTGGTCCTCAGCCTTGCCGAGCGCAAGCGTGTGCTCTATGCCGAGGATCTGAAGTTGGCCGTCGATGAAGCGCTCGGTCGAGCCACGCCCGGGCGCTATGCCCTCAAAGACGTCCAGGTGCATTCGCAGAGCGGAGTGTCGTGCAGTGCGGAAGTCTCCGTCATCGATGACGGCCCGGTCAAAACCGGTAGCGCGACCGGCACCGGTACGCTCGATGCAGTTTTTCGCGCCATCCAGGACGTGACCGGTGTGCCGGCGGAGCTCGAAGATTTCAGTCTCGCGGCGGCGACCCAGGGCAGCGACGCGCTGGGCGAGGCGGTCGTGACGCTGAGCCAGGGATCGCACGTCGTCATCGGCCGCGCGATGGCACTGGACGTCATCGAGGCGGCAGCGAAGGCCTACGTGAATGCGCTAAACTGGCTGGTGCGAGATAAGAACGCCGGACCTCCACCGCAAGCGGGGCAGGGCGAAGTGCTGCGGGTCGCGAGATAGAGCGAACTTAGCGGCGGCTCAGGGCCAGCTCGAACGTCGGCGGCGCCGCCGACACGTCGATCAGCGATGGCGCCCAGACCGGCCAGCGCGCGCGCATGGCGATCACCCGCGCCGCGGACGCCTGCACCTGCTCCATCGGGATGGCGCCGGAGCGCACCTGCTGCTTGACCGTCTCGATCGCTGACGCCTGGTAGTCGGCGTCAGCGCTGTTGAGCAACACCAGGTCGTTTCCCGCCACCACCGCGGCGACGGTCGCCTGCGATAACCCGTAGAGCGTGGTGATCCCGCCCATGCCAAGGCCGTCGGTCACGATCACGCCCTGGAACTGCAGCCGCTCGCGCAGCAGGCCGGTGACGACTGCCCGGGAAAAGAGCGCCGGCGTACCGCTCGGGTCGAGACCCGGAACGATCACCGCCGTGGTCATCACCGCATCGGCGCCGGCATCGATGCCCGCCTTGAAACTGCGTGCCTGGGTCGCGGCCCAGCGCTCGAGGCTCTCGGGGTCGGTTGGCATGACGCTGTGCGGATCACCGGCCGCACCACCGAGCCCAGGAAAGTGTTTCAGGGTCGCAGCGACGCCTCCATCGTGAAGGCCGTTGACGGCGGCGGCAACGAGCGGCCCGACCGTGCTCGGATCGCCGCCAAACGAGCGGTCGCCGATGACCCCATCGGCCGGATTCGACCGCAGGTCCGCGACCGGTGCAAGGTCGAGCTGGATGCCGAGCGCGTGAAGGCCCGATGCCGTGCCCGCCACCGCCTGCCGGACCCCGTCCGGCCCGCGGGCACCGAGCGCCAGCTCCGAGGGTAGCGCGGCCACCCCGTCGTGGATCCGCATGACCCGGCCACCTTCTTCGTCGACCGCGATCAGGAGCGGCGCCGGCAGGCCGGCTTCGCGTCCGAGCCGCTGCAACTCCGTGGTCAACCGGAGGAGGCTGGCGGCATCGCTGAAGTTGTCGCTGAAGATCAGCACCGTGCCGACCTTCTCATCGAGGATGAGATGACGCAGCCCCTGCGTGATGTTCGGCCCGCCGAAACTCGCCGCCATCATCTGACCGACGGCCATGTCGACCGTCAAGGGCGCCGGTCGTGCGAGTGGCGTGGGGGCGGATGGCGTTGCTTTCGGTGACGGGGTCGCCGTGGTCGACGGGACGGCGCGCGCGATCTGGGCCGCCGGTCGCACCGAGCTCGGGCCGAGCGTCGCCGGTAGCACCGCGACCACCAGCAACACGATCAGGACAGGGCGGACGAGGTGGCGAACGGGCCGCACCGCGGGCCGCCCGCTAGTGCTTGAAGGTGCGCCCTAGCAGCGGTTGAAGGACGGGTTCAAGCAGACTGAACAGGAAGCTAAAGATCAGCAGGAAGATCAAATAGACGAAGAAGACCCCGGCGATCACGATCCCGATCAAGAGGCCCTTGGAGAAGCGCTCCATGTCGAGCCGCACGACCTTGATCAGCAACCCCGCCATCAGCAAGCCGAAGGCGGCGCCGATCGGGTTAGGGAAGCCCAGCAGCGCCCCGATGGGAACGGCCAGGTAGCAGGCGTACTCGGGCAGCGTCCGTGGCATGAGCGAACGCCGCGGCGCAACGACGGCGGCGGCGGCGGCCGGAGCGGCGAGGTAGCCCTTGCACTTGCCGCACGTCTGGTTCTCGGGCGCGTTATAGCGGTACCCGCAGTGCGGGCAGGCCTTGAGGGTCATCGCTGCCTCAGGCGACTCCGCGGAGCCGAAGCACTTCCTGCTCCAGCTCGCTGATCCGGTTGTCCCGCTGGACGATCATCTTCTTGTGTTCGTAAAGAACTTTCTTGGTGAAGCGGCTGGCCATGTACCAGCGCACCCGGTCGACCACGCTGATGACGAGAACCATCAGCGCGCCGATGGCGGCGCAGGCGAGCATCACGACCCAGGTAGGGATGTCCTTGTAGGTGGCACCGAGAACGTTGATGACCGCCGACTGCTGATTGCCGACGGAAAAGAGGGCAAGCACGATCCCCAGCGCCAACGCGACGAGCCACCCGACGATCGCCATACGCCTGTTCACCCCCCAGGTTCGGTCAGCGGTGTCGCACCGACGGGCGAGTATTCGCCCGGCTCGTATAACCGGGCGCGGCGGCGTGAACTTGCGGGCCGATACACTGCGAACTTGATGGCGGTCGGCACGAAATCCGTCTGGAGCAGCCCGGCTGAGCCCGCGCAGCTACAGCCGTTCCGTTTTCGCGGTGGAACGCGGGGCATTCTCCTGATCCACGGCTTCGCCGGGACGCCCCCGGAAATGCGCAGCATGGGGCAGTTCCTGGCCGCCGGTGGCTACGACGTCATGGGGCCGTTACTCGCCGGACATGGGCTGACGCCCGAGGCGATGGCCGCAACCCGCTGGCCCGATTGGGTCCGGTCCGCTGAGGAAGCCCTCGCGGAGCTTCGGCGTGACTGCGCCGATGTGTTCGTCGGCGGCCAGTCGCTGGGCGCGACGCTGGCCCTCCATCTGGCGGCCACCCATTCCGAGGTCCGCGGCGTCTTCACCATGGGGGCGATGAGCTCGCCCGTCTACTTCCGCGATTGGCGGATCAAAGTGATTCGCGGGCTCAAGTACGTCGTGCGCTGGCATGAGCCTGGCGACGACGTCGACCTCGGGGACCCCAGCGCCGTGCGCCTGCTGCACAGCTACGCCCGCCGTCCCACCGTCTGCATCGAGAGCCTGATGGCGCTGCTGCGCGTTGTCGACCGAGAATTGCCGCGAATCACCGTCCCGGCGCTGATCAGCCATGGCCGCCGCGATCGGACTGTCGACGTCGCCAACGCGCCCCACATCCTGGCGACGATCGCATCGACCGACAAAAGGCTGATCTGGTTCGAGCGCTCCGGCCACGCCATCACCGTCGACCTCGAGCACGACACCCTGTTCGCGACGGTGCTGGATTGGCTGAACGCCCACTGACGGGCGGCTGGCCGGCGCAGGAGGCCCGGCGGGCGCCACACGGCATGATCGCGAGTGTCAACCCGCTGGCGAGCGCGGCCGGGCTCCGGGTGCTGCGTGACGGAGGGAACGCGATGGACGCCGCGATCGCGGCCGGAGCGGTGCTCACCGTGGTCGAGCCGTGGAGTGGTCAGCTGGGGGGCGACGCGTTTCTCCTGGTGGCGTCCACCAAGCGCGGTACCCTGACGGCGATCAACGGCAGCGGGGCCGCCCCGCATCAGGCCACCCTTGACCGATACCAGGCCCTCGGTCGAATTCCCCAGTCCGGCTGGCTGGCGGCGAGCGTCCCGGGCATCGTCGATGCCTGGCAGGTGGCAGTCGAACGCTTCGGCACGCGGCCGCTGGGCACGCTGCTCGGGGACGCGATCGAGTATGCCGAAGCAGGCTTTCCTCTCACGGCCCGCCAGGCGCGTCAGAACGCCGAAATGGCGGCAATCGCCGCGGAGTTCCCCGACACCAGGGCGGTCTTCTTTCCCGATGGACGGCCGCCCGGGGCCGGGTTCCCCCTCCGGCAGCCCGACCTTGCCCGCACCCTGCGGATCATCCAGGCCGAAGGAGCGGCGGCGTTCTATCGCGGTACAATCGCCCGGGCGATCGTGGCAGCCTCGGAGCGCGGTGGTGGGCTCTTTTCCGAACGTGACCTGGCCGAGCACCGAACCGACGTCCTCGACCCGATCCAGGCGACATACCGAGGCTGGACGGTCCTGGAGCAGCCACCGGTGTCCCAGGGGCTGATCGTGCTGATCGCGCTCAAGATCCTGGAGGGCCTCGATCCGCCAACCGACCCAACGGATCGAGTTCACCTCCAGGTGGAGGCGCACAAGCTGGCCCTGGCGGAACGCCTCAAGCACGTCGGGGATCCGGCC
>Ga0137388_10002898_pt1 | contig 10922 bp, 11 predicted proteins | sample 15con2h14AmetaG_FD_104644 | JGI IMG/M metagenome (GOLD analysis project Ga0137388, IMG submission 104644) | Vadose zone soil microbial communities from Angelo Coast Range Reserve, California, USA - 15con2h1.4A metaG | ecosystem: Environmental > Terrestrial > Soil > Vadose zone > Saprolite...
GCAACGGTCCGGAATGTCGCGATGTAGCAAGTGGCCACAGATCCAAGCAGCAGATGCTCCGGGGTCCACAGGCCAGGCTCACCGCCAAATTCAGGCGGAGCCGCAAAATTGATGGTACGGGGGATTTCTTCGGCCTCCAGAATGCCGCGCTTGTGCATGGTCCAGTGGGCCGTGGTGCTGTAACAGTGAGTCTTCTCCATGGCAGACCCTCCCTGCCTCCCACACTACCCGTGGATCTGCCAGGGCGCTGTGAAGCCTGTCACAGACGTCGGTGACCGAACGACACCAAGAAATCCGCCCGGCCACAGGCGTTACTTGCCACCTGTCAGATTGCAGCCGTCTTCGGCTTCGGCTGATGACGCACAGCGCGTATCCAAGATCTTCCGGCCATCATTTACGAGCGGTTTCGCAGCGCACAGGCCTGCTGTGACTTCCCTCACCATCAGAGATGGCATCAGTCACTGCCGACGCTTGGCATGAAGTCTTTTAATGTCAACTGGAGTCTAAGGGTCGCCAAGAGCCAGTCAATCTTTCGTGCTAGGAACCGCGATGGCAAACAAAGATGTCTTCAATTGCCCCTTATGTGACGGTCACGGGCAACTTCACCGGTCAGAGATCCTCGACCTGGCCAGCCGGGACCTGGGAGAAAAGATCGAGAGGCAGATCGCAGAAATCGCTAAGTCCGGCGATGAGAAAGAGTTGACCGGCGTGCCCGCGAATGCGTCGAACGTGGCGGACTTCCAGAGAGAAGTCCACAGCTGGAACCCAAAACAACCGCTCTGGCGCAGAAGCCAGAAGGAGTAGTTCGCTCTTGGACACGAACTGAACAACCCGAAAAAGGCTGCCACCATGCCGCAAGTTGAAATGGAAAAAGCCGAGCTCCTGCTGGAGCAGTTCGAAGATCAACGCACTAACCTCATACCTATTCTGCAGGAAATCCAAGAGACCTACCGGTACTTGCCGCAGGAAGTGTTGCGGAAAATCTCAAAGAGACTGCGGGTGCCGCTGACCGACGTATATCAGGTCGCGACTTTCTACCGTTGCTTTAGCCTGGTGCCGCGAGGCAAACATGTGATTCAGGTGTGCCTGGGCACAGCCTGCCATGTCCGTGGCGCGCCGCGCGTGCTGGACCGCGTGCTGCGGGACCTGAAGTTGATCGGTCCCGGGACGACCGGGGACCTGCAGTTCACAGTCGAGACCGTGCGTTGTATCGGCTGCTGCGGCTTGGCTCCGGTCGCACGCGTGGACAACACCAACACCCATCCTCACCTGACGCAGGCAAAAGTCGCCGGTCTGCTCAGGAAGTATCAGCCCAAGGCCGAGCCGCCACCGGCAGCCAAGCCAGCCGAGACGAGCCATGCAAAAGCTTAAGTCGCCCCACGACGTCAAAGAATTGCGGCTATGCCTGGAGGCCAGCGAAACTACGCGACCGTGCATTTCAGTGTGCGCAGGAAGCGGCTGCAAGGCTTCTGGGGCGGAGAACGTCTTGCAGTCTCTGCACCGCGAACTGGAAAAACGCGGGTTGCAGGGAATGATTGATGTCAAGAGTACCGGGTGCCACGGCTTCTGCGAGAAGGGGCCGGTCATGATCGTTTGGCCGGAGAAGGTCTTTTACCACGGCGTGACCCAAAGTGACGCCAAGGAAATTGTGAACAGCGTCAGTAACGGACACAAGCCCGTCGAACGCCTGTTGTACAAGGACCCAATCTCCGGCCAGCGTGTTCTGCATGAGCACGATGTGCCCTTCTACGCACGGCAGCAGCGGATCCTATTTGGGCACAACGGCAAGATCGATCCTAAGGATATCCGCGACTACATCAAGGTGGGCGGTTACAGCGCTCTGGGCCGCGTGCTCACGGACTATTCGCGGGAGAAGGTTGTGGAGGAAGTGAAGCGCTCAGGTCTGCGCGGACGCGGCGGAGCCGGGTTTCCCACTGGAGTGAAGTGGGAAGCTCTGCGCAACAGCAAGGTCCGCCCCCGCTACATCGTGTGTAACGCGGATGAAGGCGATCCGGGCGCGTTCATGGATCGCAGTTTGTTGGAGGGGAATCCTCACAGCGTGATTGAGGGCCTCATTATCGGCGCTTATGCGCTGGAGGCGAGCGAAGCTTACATCTACGTGCGTGCCGAATATCCTCTGGCAGTCCAGCACCTGCGTGTCGCCATTGAGCAAGCCGAGCGATGCGGATTGTTGGGCGACAACATCCTCGGTTCTGGTATGAATTTCCGCATCCACCTGGTGCAGGGAGCGGGCGCATTTGTGTGCGGCGAGGAAACCGCGCTGATCGCTTCCCTCGAAGGCCGCGTCGGCGAACCCCAACCCCGTCCTCCGTATCCAGTGCAGAAGGGCCTTTGGGGAAAGCCCACGGTCATCAACAATGTCAAGACGTGGGCAAGTGTACCGGCCATCATCAACAAGGGCGCGGCCTGGTACGCCTCCATCGGCACCGAACGCAGCAAGGGCACGATGGTCTTCTCGCTGGTGGGCAAGATCAACAACACCGGCCTGGTGGAAGTCCCCATGGGAATCACACTGCGGGAGATGATCTACGACATCGGTGGCGGAACTCCCAAGGGCAAGCAACTCAAGGCGATTCAGATCGGCGGCCCCTCGGGCGGTTGCGTCCCCGCCAGCATGATTGACCTGCCCATCGATTACGAAGCTCTCACCCAGGCAGGCTCGATGATGGGCTCTGGCGGCATGGTGGTTATGGACGAAGACACCTGCATGGTTGACGTGGCCAAGTACTTCATGGAGTTCCTAGAGGAAGAATCGTGCGGCAAGTGCTTCCCCTGCCGCGAGGGCACGCAGCGCTTGCGGGACGCTTGTCTGGAGGTCTGCCAGCCGAAAGCGGTGCTGGTTCACTAAAGCCGAGACGGGTAGCTAATGGAGTCCGAATGTTTTGGTCAGGGAAGAATGAAGTGAGACGGTGCTTACTTTGCGGACTTCGCGGCTGTGCTTGGCGGCCTTTGCGGTAAAGAGCTTTACCGCAAAGAACGCAAAGCCAATACGCAAAGGACGTCAAGCGATGAACCGTAGTTACAGATGTTGCCACTAAAGGAGAATGCGGTGCCCACGCTGACCATTAACGGCATCGAGGTGGAAGTCGAACGCGGCACGACTGTCCTGGAAGCGTGCCGCTTCCTCGGAATCCCAATTCCTACGCTGTGTCACGACGACGCGTTGCAACCCTATGGCGCATGCCGTCTGTGCCTGGTCGAAGTGAGTAACGGGAAAAAGAAGGCTCTGCAAGCTTCCTGCTGCTTGCCCGCTGAGGACGGCATGATTGTGTTCACACATTCCTTGCGGGTGGAACGCGCGCGGCGGCTGCTGATCGAGCTCTATGTCGCCACCTGCCCACAGTCCAAGCGGATTCAAGACCTGGCTTCCGCCATGGGTGTGCGCCAATGCCGCTACGAGGCCAAGCACGAAACCTGTATCCAGTGCGGTCTGTGCGTGCGTATGTGCGCGCAGCAGATGATGGCCGGCGCCATCGGTTTCTCCGGCCGCGGATTACACCGCTGCGTGACCCGGCCGTTCGACATGACCAGCGAACTGTGCCGCCAATGCGGCGCGTGCCTCTATGTCTGCCCCACTTGCGAACTGCGCTGCCAGGGGCCGCAGGCCGAGAGCACTCTGTGCAACGGCTGCCTGAACTTCTCGACCGTCTGTTTCCAGAGCTATGAAAACGCAATGTGTTTCCTGGACCCGTGCCATGCCTGCGAACTCGGCGGCCCGTTCCGCGCCGATGTTCAGGTTAAGCTGCGGGCGAATGAGCCAGTTCTTATAGGAAAGAAATAGTGGAGAGACTACCATGACTTTTACACGCCTTAATTCTTCCGCCGCCACGCTGACCAAGAATCGGACTGAAGATTCCATTAGCCCGTTCAGCGGAATGTGTACCACCTGCGTCGATGGCTGTATCGGCATGTGCGAGATCGGCAAGAGTGCCTATCGCGGCGCCGAAATGATCTACCCGCAGCCCTTCGGCATCATTACCACCGCATCCCAGAAGGACTACCCGGTGGACCTCTCGCACTTCACCATCCTGGGTCGAGCCGCGGGGGCTTGGGGAATGGAGGAGGACTCAAACCGGGCGCTCTTTCCGGCCGTGGATCTCGAAACCACTATCGGGCGCGACAACAGCATCCGCTATAAGCTCCCATTCACGGTGGCGGCCATGGGTTCGACCAACGTAGCGAAGAACAATTGGCCGGGGATCGCCGTGGGCGCCGCTATTACTGGCACCGGCATCGCCATCGGCGAAAACGTGGTCGGCATGGACATGGATGCGAAGTTCGAAAACCACAAAGTGCTCTCCAGCTCCGAGCTGGAGTGGCGTGTACAGTGTTTCCGCGAGTGGCAGATGGAAGGTTATGGCGAGGTCTACGTGCAGGCCAATGTGGAAGACACGTTGCTCGGCGTGCAAGAGTACGCCATCAAGAAGCTGGGCGTGAAGGCAGTGGAGCTGAAGTGGGGCCAAGGCGCGAAAGATATCGGCGGCGAGGTAAAAATCAAAGATCTGGCGAAGGCGCAGGAATTGCAGCGGCGCGGGTATGTAGTGCTGCCCAACCCGTCAAACCACGTCGTGATCGAGGCCTTCAGGAAGGGTGCCTTCCACGAGTTCGAGCGGCACTCGCGCGTGGGCATGGTCACGAAAGATGGCTTCCTCAAGCGTGTGGAGGAACTACGCAAGGCAGGGGCGAAATATATCACCTTGAAGACCGGCGCCTACCGGCCGGTGGATCTGGCTCGCGCGGTGAAGTTTGCTTCGCTGGCAGAGCTCGACCTGCTCACGGTGGATGCAGCTGGAGGCGGCACCGGCACGAGTCCGTGGCGCATGATGAACGAGTGGGGTATCCCGCAGGTGGAAATCCACTCGCTTCTCTGTCAGTACCTGGACACGCTGGCAAAGCATGGCGAGTACGTTCCGCCCATTGCGTTGGCTGGCGGGTTTACCTTCGAAGATCAGATATTCAAGGGTTTCGCACTGTGCGCGCCCTACGTGAAGGTGATCGCTTGGGCGCGTGGTCCGTTGGCGGCTGCGATGGTGGGGAAGAACATAGGCAAGGCCATCGAAGCGCAGACGCTACCCATCTACATCGAGCGCTTCGGCACTACGGTGGACGAAATCTTTGTTGCCTCGACCGAGTTGCGCGAGAAATACGGCGACCGATTCAACAAGTTGCCAGTCGGCGCCATTGGCTTCTACACCTACTACCAGCGTGTGGCGCAGGGTTTGCGGCAATTGATGGCGGGCGCGCGTAAGTTCGCAACCAAATACATTGATCGCAGCGACATCGCGGCACTCACACCCGAAGCCAATCGCATCAGTGGCATCCCGCTGGTGACGGATGTAGATAAGGAAGAGGCCCAAGCCGTCGTGGCTCAGTAGCTCGGGGTGAGGGTGAAGCATCTCATGCCACTCAGCCCTTGATGACAGCAAGGGGCTCAAGCCTCGCTATTTTCTTCCCGATCCCCGCCTTGTGGACCACATCAACCACGCGTGACACGTCTTTATAGGCCGCCGGAGCTTCTTCCGCGAGCCCGCTCATCGATCCGGCGCAGACTAGGATTCCCCGGCTTTTCAGTTGCTCGCGTAAATCTGCCCCGCGCACCATCTTCTTCGCTTTGGCTCGGCTCATCACTCGACCCGCTCCGTGACAGGTGGAACCAAAGGTCTGCTGCATGGCTTCAGTTGTGCCAGTCAGAACATAAGAGGCTGTACCCATCGAGCCTGGTATCAGCACTGGCTGACCGATGTCCCGCAGATCATCCGGCAGCCCAGCAGATCCCGGTCCGAAGGCCCGAGTGGCGCCCTTGCGGTGTACGCAGACTCGCACGCGGTGGCCATCAATTTCATGCTCCTCAATCTTTGCCATGTTGTGCGCGATGTCGTACACCTGATGCAGCTCAAAGTCCTTGATCCTCCCCGCCAGCACCTGCTCGAAGCTGTGCCGGATCAAGTGCGCTAGCAGTTGCCGGTTGGCGAACGCGAAGTTGGCCGCACAGGCCATGGCGTGGAAATACTCCTGCCCCTCCTTGGATTCGAATGGCGCACAGACCAATTCCCGGTCCGGCAGTGTGATCCCGTAATCCCGCACTGTCTTCTGGAAGCGGCTCACATAGTCCTCGCATATCTGGTGTCCTAGCCCGCGTGAACCGCAGTGAATCTGTACGGCGACGTTCTCCGAATAGATACCTAAGCGTGCGGCGACGGGTTGATCGTAGACTTCGGCGACTCTGTCCACCTCGATAAAGTGGTTTCCAGCACCCAGAGTCCCAAGCTGATCGCGCCCACGTTCGCAAGCCCGGTCGGAGACATGCGTAGCATCTGCCCCAGGGATTCGGCCAAACTCCTCGGTGCGGTCCAGGTCTTCACGGCGTGCATACCCTTTGCCCAGCAGCCAGCGCGCACCTTCGTGTAAAACTCCATCGAGTTCGGGCTTGCTGAGGCGCAGCGGTCCGCGGGAGCCAACGCCGCTTGGGCAGTTCGCGTATAAAGCAGAAGCGACTTCGTCGAGCAGCGGCTTGATCTCCGCAGCCGTTGTCAGTGACGCCATGAGGCGCACACCGCAGTTGATATCGTATCCGACGCCCCCGGGAGAAATCACACCTTGGGGCAAACGTGTGGCGAGTACTCCTCCAATCGGGAAGCCGTAACCCTGGTGAATGTCGGGCATTGCAATCGCGTGCTTGATCACTCCGGGCAACGTAGCCGTGTTCACGAGTTGCACCACTGAGTTGTCGGCGAGGGCGGCATCCAGAAGATCTTCATCGGCATAAAGCCGTGCGGGTACGCGCATGTCATCACGAAATGTTGGGGGAATCTCCCAGACATATTCGGCTACCGGTACGAGATTGTGTTTGCTGAGCATAGCTTTCGCATGCCCCAGTGTGGTCAGACGTCAAGAACGACGGTAGCTTCAAACCCTTCCGGAGTCTGCTCTATCTGCAAGTTGTGGAACGTGGCCGCTTTGATGTGTGTGACCCTATCGCCGGACGTGCAACCGTAGAATTGCGCGCGGAGGTGTGTGTCGCTCACCTCGAGGATGTGAAAACGATCATAGACCTCGCGATGGGTCTGTTCCAGATACAAGATTTCATTCAGCCAATTCACCAGCAACGTCTCTCTATCAACTCCTTCTACCTCGGTCTCGCGCATGACGGACGATTTTCCGGCCGAGCCCAGCCCGTCCAAAGCAGCCATCGCGTGCGCGGCATTCTCCAACAATTTCGCCAGACTCCGACCTCGGACGCGGAAGGCCCAGTCGGCAGTGTGTTCGATCTCTTCAAAATCCATCACGAGATTGCACGGTGAGACCCTAAAAAGCTGCCGGGATTGGAGTGCTAATCATTGAGCGGCCGCCATAGCTTCCCATTGCGGCAAACACGAAGGACAAGTCTTACGCGCTCCGTTTGCGTTCAGCCCGCACTCGTTCCACATAGCGCCCTGTCTTCACATCCACGCGCACAATTTCGCCTGGGCCGATGAACAACGGCACTCGAATTGGGATGCCGTTATCGAGTGTTGCCTCTTTCCATGCGCTGTCCTGTTGCGAGTGCGCAGGCGGTGCCGTAATGGCCACCCGCGCCTCGACCAGGTCAGGAAAGACGACGCTGATCGGTCGGCTTGCGAAGAACTCAACCGGCAGTTGCATCCCCGATTGCAGGAATTTCTCTGGGGCGCCCACCATAGCGCGAGGAACCTCGAGTTGTTCGAAATTTTCCAGGTTCATAAAAGTGCAGACTTCCCCGTCGCTGAATAGGAATTCCATGGTGCGCTGCTCAAGTTCCAGGTCTTCAAGGCGTTCCTGCGGGCGGAAGTGCGGCTCCCACACGCGACCGGTGGTGACGTTACGCAGCTTGGTCTTAACCACCCCACCCAACTTGGCGGCTCCCGCCTTAGATTCCGCCTCCAGGACTTTGTAAATTTCTCCCTCGATGCGGATGGCCATTCCGGCTCTCAATTCTGATGCGATAACCATGGCAAATCCCCTACCCGCTAGGTTCCTATATTGCCACACTCCCCCTTCCAGCTCGGGGCCTCTTACCTGTGCAAGCTCGGTACCTTCGTGCAGGGGTTCTAGCAGAGACGTGGGGAGTCGTCACCAGTGGGTCCGGGTACCCGCCCAGTGATCCCACAAAGTGGAGACCTACGTTCCCATTGTCGAGGGGACCTGGAGCCTCAGCTCCGGTAAGAGTAGGCTAGTGGATCGTTCTTGAACGCTCGGTAGCCGCGCAGCGTAAGCCGGATCGTGCCGCGGACTTCTTCCTCAACGTGCCCTTCGTTCCTTAACTCAGCAATAACCTCACGTGCTAGAGCCGAATCTACGGTCTGCTTGGACAAGGTCAAGAACCGGCTGGGATCTTCTTGATAGTGTTGAGCCAGCGAGACCAGGAGTGCGTCGCGAATCAGTTCTCGTTGCATAACAGCACCACTGAGAGTGGGCTTATGTTATGCGATTCCGGGCGGCGAAGGAATGGCCCCTAAGTGCCAGTCTGAATGGCACTCTGATGGGGGATCCGCTTCGGCACAGCCAAGGCATCGAGTACGCTTGCGCTCAACCGGAAGCTCCGAGCATCGACGCAGTTCAGTAACAGATTACTGGCCCATGATTGTCCTATCACCAGTGGCTGACGACACTTTAGTTATTTGTTTGAGCCGTGCGGGCGGTCAGAAATATACCGGGTTCGGGCATGCGTGCAACTCAACTGTCCACTCACAGCGGCGGCTTCTGGAACCAGAAAATCACTCAAAGACGGAACTCGCCGGTCAGATGCTCCGTAAGCCATGGTGATTGGGCTGTGTCTCGGCTCGTTGCTCACCCTTCAACCAGTAAGTGAGCCACGCGGCGTAGAGCCGCTATCTGCCTATGCAAGCGCTTCATCCCCAGCTCCTGTTGGCGCACGTATATATCCTTCATCCGCAAGAAAAGCGCGGCCGCACGGTCCGCTATCTGAGCTTCTGCGGGCTTGCCCTCTAACCGCAAAACCTGAGCGAGCATAGCGTAAGCGGTCGCAGCGTTTTCCGCCGCCCCGATTTGGTGGGACGCCCTTGCCGTCGCGGGTGTCACCTGCTCCGCTTCTGCTCGGCGGCCTTGCTCCAGGGCAAACGCGGCCAACTGCGCACCGCTGGTTGTTTCCTTGTCAGTCGAGAGCGGAGTGAGGAATTCCAACCCGAAACAGAAACATGCGCGATTGCGAATTATGCCTGTGACCCGTGCGCAAGATGGAGCCTGGAACTCGATCTCCATCAGATCACCTGGTTTCGGATGGATCATCCCCGCATAGAGGGCCATACCGCCTTCACTTATTTCTGTCGCGCGTCCAGGCACCACCATTCTAGGCGTCCCATTCAGCACAATAGAAACTGGTAGATCGACCTGATGTCGCGGCCAACGTCGGGTGTTTGCTCGCAAGGGCATCATTTCGGCACGGGAAGGCGCGGGATGTAGATGGTACTGCCAAAACAAAGCGTTGCGAGGGTGACCGCTGCAAGTATTACCCTGAGAAACAAGAACAGGAAGCTCCCAGCGCAAGAAACGACCTGCAGTTCGCCTGATGTGCGACGAGCGCGGAATTGACGGCCAGCAGGCGCAATGTCGGCGAGTCGGAATCGTGGAGCGCGGGGATTGGCGTGCGGTTGGGGGAGATAGGTCATGTGCTATGCCGAGTGTGTTATGAGCTCACGAAGAGGGGGAGATTACGGAAGGACTTGTACGAGCGCCGCCCTAAGGTGGTCTATCCGGCGCTCCCCCATGAATGCCAGGATGCCAGGTCTATGGTCGGAAGCACGAAAGTGAACCTAAGAAAAATGTTTTGGGCGGCCGAAGGGGTTAAAAGGGAGATCCATCGACCGTGCCAACTAGAAGCCGGTTATTGAGCATTCCCGACTTTTCGTCGCCGTTTCGTTTGACGATGACCTTACGGTTTTTGGATCCCGCCTTCGATGTTATCTTTGTGGTGGCTCACGACAACAAGGCCGGCGTCGTTGAACTTTTCGAAATGCGTAAGCGCGGTTTCAAATATCCGGTCGAGCTGGCTCAGTCTAAGAGCGGAAACGTTCTTTGGTTGTTCGATGATTTCGCTGAAACTCACCGTCAAGCAATTCTCTTCAGCGAGACTCAGCAATCTTAGAAAACAGTCAGTTCCGGTGATTCGCCAAAACTGAATTGCCGGAAATCATACCCATGGATGTTCTCAAAAAGCTTTTTGAGCAGCATTTCCACTCACCCGTCGGGCGGGTCCAGCCGCTGCAGGGCCAGCTCGGCGGCTCGGGGCGTAATATCATCCGGCTGGCCAGCGAAAGACTCAGCGCGATTGGCATTCTCTATGACGTACGCGAAGAGAACGTCGCTTTCCTCGAATTTTCCAGGCATTTTCGGCTGCACGGCCTGCCGGTGCCGGAAATTTATGCGGAAGATTTGAACCACGGCGCTTATCTTGAAGAAGATCTGGGGGACACGTCGCTTTTTGAGTTTCTCTCCAAAAATCGTGCCGGCGAGACCATTGCTCCCCAAGCGGTTGAAGCATATCGCAAAGTTGTGGCCGTGTTGCCACGCTTTCAGGTCGAAGTCGGCCGCGATTTGAATTACAAAGTGTGCTATCCGCGCGCCAGCTTCGATCGCCAGTCCATTGCTTGGGATTTGAATTATTTCAAGTACTATTTTCTTAGGCTCGCCGGCATCTCCTTCAACGAACAGGCGCTGGAGGACGATTTCGGCCGCTTGACGAAGTTCTTGTTGAGCGCCAGCCGCGATTACTTTCTCTATCGGGATTTCCAATCACGGAATGTCATGTTGCGCGACGGCCATCCATTTTTTCTGGATTACCAGGGCGGCCGCAAAGGCGCGCTGCAATATGATATCGCTTCTCTTTTGTACGATGCCAAGGCCGATCTGCCGCCGGAGCTGCGCCA
>Ga0137388_10002900_pt1 | contig 10918 bp, 9 predicted proteins | sample 15con2h14AmetaG_FD_104644 | JGI IMG/M metagenome (GOLD analysis project Ga0137388, IMG submission 104644) | Vadose zone soil microbial communities from Angelo Coast Range Reserve, California, USA - 15con2h1.4A metaG | ecosystem: Environmental > Terrestrial > Soil > Vadose zone > Saprolite...
AGCGTTATGGAACGATGAAGATTTTATCGGTCCACGGATCTTTTACTTTGCTGCCAGATGCGTAACCGCTTACATCGATATATCTTCCGCTTGTATCGTCGAAGGGGCTGAAGACGTATCCAGGCTTGCCGGGGACCGACTTAGCTGTCGGAAATTCCAGCTTGGTAGAGGAAGCGCGCGGCGATGACGACGGCTCTGGTTTTGTTTGCGCCGTCTCCTTGCGACTCACAGGTGAGGCAACAGTTGCTGAACGATTTGGAACCCTTTCGGCGGAGTTCTCTTCCGTCGTTGCAGATTTTCCGCGCGGCACTAAATGCACGGAAACCGGGTTTGGATAGAGAGAGTTGTATGCACCGCTGGCGGCATCGACCGCTATCCCAGCGACGGCTCCGACAACAGTGACGCCTCCGACAACAACATTACCCGCCATGGCCGTTCCGCCGGTTGCGGATCCCTTACTTTTAACTTTTACGGTTTGCGGAATATAGCCCGGCTTGCTTACCGTAACCGTAAAATTGTCCCGACGACTCTTCACAAATTTGGTTGGAGTGACACCTTCTTCTCCCGAAGAAAGCGTGACATTCGCTCCAGGCGGGTCGCTTAACACGCTAAGCTTATCATGAACCCCGCGGGTCACAGTGGCGCAAGCCGTGAAGAAGAAAAGTGGCAGGGACAGCAGATAGCTCGTCTTCATGAATCGCAGCCCGAACAGCCGAAATGATCAAATCGGCCTCCCTCCGTTACAAGTCAAGGCTTTACGCGCGCGCGTGCGCGAGGCATGTGGTGAAATTCGCCGGGAATCATTGCGCTACCCCCCTGCCACGGTATCACATTGCTGGTGTCAGTAACTGGCACGGTCTGCCAGTACCGCTGGGCTTCTTCTGGCCGGACGAGTTCCCGATATGTGGAATAAAGCATCTGCGGACTTGTGTGCCCCAGTTCCGAGGCAACCCGTGGCGCGTCATGAATCGCGGCCAACCGATACGAGGCAAAACTATGCCGCAGACCATTTTTCGGCCAGCGCGTCAGTCCAGCGACTTTACAGGCCAAGTCGAGTTTGTTTCGCGTGTTCGCCGGCACCACCTGACCCGTCATTTCCGCATATGGCCGAAGCCATTCCGCAAGGTTTGGTTGAATCTCGACAATTCGGCGGCGCGCGGACTTGGTCTTGCTGGCTTTTAATTCTATAAATCCGCGCACAAGGTCAATTTCAGCCCAATTCAACCGTTTGATTTCACTGTCGCGCACTCCCGTAAACGCGGCTATCGCGAGCATAGGGACGACATCGGGTGCGACTTTTGACGCGGCGTTTAGAAGCGCGCTAAGTTCATCCACGCGGAAGATTTCGGGCGGCCCGCTGACAAGTTTAGGCCGCGCGGTTCGCAGAATGGGATTGCTATCAATCATCCGCCGCCGTTCCGCGTAGCTAAACAAAACGCCGACATTCGCCCGGAAATTCGCGCGGCTTTTCGGCGCGCAATCGAGATTGCGCAACCAGTTGTCCAATTCTTCGACGGTGATTCCCGCGATTGGCCTTGTCCCAAAGTCGCGACAGAATCTTGCGAGCCGCTTTCTCAAGTCAGCGATGTACATTGGCGCGTGTCCATCCTTGCGTTTCGCTCCGAGCACTTCCTCAGCGAGTTCCGCAACCGTCACGTTGCACCTGCGAATCCGCTCTAGATGATCAAGGTAAAACGTGGCCGCATCGGCAAGCGTCTTCCCGTGTGTCGCAAGCTTTTTGCGCGCTTGGACGATTGAGGAGAGTTCAGTCAGCGGTAGTCCGACCGCTTCGCGTCCGCCGCGTTCCCGCAAAGTTAATTGCCGAAAACGCTCGGCATCAGCTTCCGCTCTCGTTTTGAAAAACTTCCGTCCTTGCCCAAAGGCTCGGAGGTCGAGATAATAGGGATGGGTGTTGCTGTGACGATATGGACGAACTGCAAGTTTGGCGCGCTTCATGGTTCGCGAATTTTCGCAGAAGGCCGCGATAATGTCAACATACCGTCAAATGAAGTTTACAACGGTGACGATGATTCACACATTTTCATAGGTAAATGGGCCTGTAGCTCAGCGGTTAGAGCAGGGGACTCATAATCCCTTGGTCCCAGGTTCGAATCCTGGCGGGCCCAATTTCAGAGATCAGAAGTCAGAGATCAGAGAACGGATTTGAAAATTCCTTTTCAACGCGTTGTGCGGGGAACGTGCGTCGTAATTGAAATCGCCATCTTAAGCGCGCTCGTTCTGGCAACCCGGTGCGCGAATTATCAGGACGTGTTCGTTGCCGGGAACGTTTATTTCACCGATGCGGATTGTTACGCGCGGATGACGCGCGTTCGCATGTGCCAGCAACATCCGGGCTTGATCGTGCGTCATCACAATTTCGAAAATTATCCGCGCGGCACAACTCCGCACACGACTGCGCCGCTCGATTATCTCATTCTCACATTGTCGATCTTGCTCAAGCCCTTCACCGTGCACGCGACCGATCTTGCCGGCGCGTTCATCTCGCCGCTGCTCGGACTGCTCGGCGGCTGGTTTCTCTGGTGGTGGTCGAAACTAATGAAATTCCGTTATCGCTGGGCGCTGCTCATTCTCTACGCCATCAGCCCAATTCTCGTTCACGCGACGGAGCTTGGACGGCCCGATCATCAATCGCTCTCGATCCTGCTCGTCACCATCGCGATCTGCGCGGAATGGACCTGGCAAGGTGGAAGTTCCCGAAAAACCAATGCTATACGTGATTCACGTATAGCATGGTCTACGCTGAGTGGCGTTGCGTGGGGTTTGGCGATCTGGGTGTCGCTTTATGAACCGCTCGTTTTGTTCCTCATCGTGCTTGCAACCAGGGGGCTGCAAGATCGACATCTTCTTTTTGCGAAAGATCGGCGCATCGGCTGGATCTTGTTCGCGGCAATCATTACGTTTGCATTCGTCGTCGAGAGACGCGGGCCGCAGTTGTCGATCTTTCATTCCGGAGAGCTTTTCCGAAACTGGTCGCGCTCGATTGGCGAACTCGCTCGCGTCTGGCCGGCGAATTCGATCTGGTTTCACTGGGCCGGGTACATGATTGTAGTGGCGCCGTTGCTTATTTGGGTTCTTGCCCGAGAGCGAAATAACGGCGCGCCCGGCGGTCGCGCCCAAGCAATATTCATTCTCACACTTCTCCTGGCGACCTATTGTTTCACAATCTGGCAGGCGCGCTGGGCTTATTTTTTCATGTCGATCTTTGCCATCGCGCTTCCCCTTTTACTGGAGCCGATCAAATCACGAACCGCGGTTTGGATTGCCTTTGCATTGTCGATCTTTCCGATTCTTGGTGATTGGGACGAGCGGCTTTGGCCGAACGAAACGGAGTACGGGCGCCGAGTGGAGCAGCGCAATGAATCGGTGCAGTTGCGCGATCTGGCGATCAATTTGAAATCGTCGGAGGCGCATCCGTTTCTCGCGCCGTGGTGGATTTCTCCATCCATTGCGTATTGGTCGGGTCAACCTGGGGTGGCCGGCAGTTCGCACGAGAGTCTGGAGGGAGTCGGGGATAGTGCGCGGTTTTTTCTTGCGGAAGATTGGGGAATGGCACGGGTCATTCTGGGCGAGCATAAGGTGACATGGGTGCTGGCTTACGATTCCGAACGAGTGGCGCGAAATTCCGCGGCAGTGCTGGGTGTGGCCGTGCCGCGCCAAGCGCTATGCTCGATTCTAGACAGAACATCCGTCAAGGTGCCGCGATTCCTGGCCTTTTCGGCTCAAAACGGGGCCGGCAAACTCTATCGAGTTGGTAATAATCGGTGAAAAGGGGTGGACTTTCTATGAGAATACGTTGACAGAATCGATGAGTTTTACAATAATAGCGCGTGTTAAGAAAATTCATCCCGCAAAAACCAATGCCGGCGATGGGAGAAGGGTCGCCGTATTCAGCTGCGGATGACTACAACCGGCTTGCGCGGGGCGAACAATCAAACACATCACCATCCACAACTGACTACCAAAAACATATGGCAGAACATTCCGGCAAAGACATTCTCTCGAGCGATGTCGAAATCAAAGGCTCGATCAAATTTCAGAAAGAACTTCTTATCGACGGGAAGGTTGAAGGAGAAATCAATTCTGATGGTGTGCTGACGATTGGCGAGAATGCCGATATCCGAGGCGAGATCAAAACCAAGTCGATCACGGTGTTTGGGAAGGTGCAGGGCAACATCACCGTGGCCGAGCGTTGCGAGCTAAAAGCAAAATGCACCCTGCAGGGAGATTTAAAGGCGGCCCGGCTTGTCATCGAAGAAGGAGCAACCTTTATTGGAAAATCGGAAGTGACCAGCGGAACAAGCCCGGCAAAACCGGTAACAGGGCGGCCGGAAATTGTCCGGCACGATGAGCCGGTCAAAGCCGTCTTTGCCGCTCGCACATAAAGAGAGGGGTTTTTCGCTTAGCAAAACAGTGGCCAAGCCGTCGCCTGCCAAGCTCAGTGTGGAATGTCCACACTGTGGCTTCAAGCAGATGGAGTATGCGGCGGCGAAGAGCACGCTGTGTCGCCAGTGCGGACGCTATTTCTGTCCATTTGCGCCTAGACCTGGACTAAAGCTCCAGACTAAAGACCAAGCTGCCGCGACGCTGGAACCTTCCGGTCTTCGTAAACTTGAAGGTCTCTGGAACAAGCAACGAACTCGCCTGGTAGGCTGCTTTGAGTGCATGCGCAAACACGAAGTCAGCGACGCCGCAACATCGACAAACTGCCCGGGCTGCAGTGCCCATATCGATCTCCGCGATTACAAAATTGCAACCAGCTTTAGCCGATCGATTCGAACGCGGGGCGACGTTCATCTGATGGCCAAAGGCGATCTTAGCAGCACAAGTGTTGTTTGCAGGTCAGCCCTGCTCGAGGGTAAGTTGCGCGGCAATCTCCAGTGCGAGACTTCAGCCACAATTAACCTCGCCGGAAAAATCCCGGGACGCCTTGTCGCCAATTATGTCTGCGTTGAGCGAAAAGCCGACGTGCAATGCTACCGATGCGTGAGAGTGGCGAACATCGACATAAAAGGTCGAATGTCCGGAGAAATAATTGCCACTGGTGCCGTGAACGTTCATAAAACCGGAGTGCTTGACGGCAACGTAACGGCGAAATCGATCACGATCGACAAAGGCGGAGTCTTTTCCGGCCAGCTTGTGATTGGACAGGCAGATCTTACACAAGCCGAATTGTTGCCGGATCAAAAACCTCCAGTCGCAAGTACACTCGAATCCAACATCCCGGGAACCGCGGCGCACCCTCTGCCCGCCACTTAAAGCTTCGCGTCGATGCAAAAACTGCGTCCACGCAGCCCCTACGAAAGACTCGGCGGGTACGTGCATCTGCCGCGTTTAATCGACAAAGCCAGATTGTACCGAAAAGGCCTGCTCAACGGCTACAATTACAAAACCGTCGGCTTCGACAAGCATTTGCTTGCGTTTTTAAAACTCAACCCGGATGCATTTGAAGAAGCGGCGCACCACCTGGATGACGATCATGCCGTTTTAACCTGGGTGCAGGAACGTGGCGTCAAGCATTCTCCGGAAACGATCGAGCAATGGAATGAAGCGATGATTTCCCGTCACCCGGACACGGCCGCAAAAAAAGCGCGCTTCCTGCATTTTCTCAAAGAAGCGGGCGGCGAAGGTCGCACGGATATTCGGACTTACTTTGATCTCATCGAATTCGATGAAGGTCGACTCAAATAAGATCGACAGGTTGCTACACCTTCGCAAAAATCTCATTGGCTTCCTCCAGCGTTTCTTTGCTTCCGATATCGAGCCATTTCCCTTTGATCTGGAAAGTTTTCACCGGCTCGCGCTGGTAAAGCCATTGAACAAACCGGCCCGGCTGATCGGGATTATTTCCCGCGGCAAGGTAGGTGGTCAGGAGGGCAGCGCCTTCGCGCGAGTAATAATAAACCGCAAGGGCGACCAGAGTGCTTCGCGGTTTCTCCGGCTTTTCCTCAAAGTGCGTGATGGTGCTGTTCGAATCGATCGTGATGTTGCCATATTTTTTGACCGCCTCCAGATCGCCGATGTCATAAATGCCAACCGTCGCTACGGTCTTCTTCGCGTAGTCAACAAAGCCCCGGAGCGATTCGTTAAACAGGTTATCGCCTGCTAGGATCAACAAATCGCTCTCCGCCAAATTCTCTCGGGTAATAACAAAACTGATATCTCCGATCGCGCCTAATTTATCGCCATCGCTTTTCGAACCGTCATCGATGATTTTGAGCTTGAGCGCTGGTTGTCGATCTTGATAACGCACTGCCCAAGCCTGAAAATCATTCGCGAACTTGTTGTTGGTTACGATGTAAATAGCTCCGAGGTTCGGAACATCGGCTAGATTATCTAAGACCCATTCGATCATGGGCCTGCCTGCGACTTCCAGTAACGGCTTGGCCTTGTCGAGCGTGAGTGGATAAAGGCGGGTCGCATAACCAGCAGCGAGAATGATTACGTTCATGCCGGTGCGAGACGATAGAGAGCGGGGAAAAACGAGCCAGCGATTTCAGTGCTCGAGCACACTCACCGCCGCCCGCTGCAGATGTCTTTGGAGCGTGGCGATGCGTTGTGAATCGGTGATTTTGCTCCGAGTGGAGCGGTCAGCGACATAAAAAGTGTCGATAGCCGCTCCATCTTGCGTGCTGATGCGCGAGAGCGCAATGGAAACGCCTTCGCGGTCGAGGCACGCGAGAAGATCGTAGAGCAAGCCGAGACGGTCCGGCGTTTGAATTTGGATGAGCGTGTAAGCGGGATGTGCCCTGTTATCCATCGCGATGCGAGTCGGAAATTCTATTTCCTGCACAAGATGATGCCGGCTTTGACTCCTCGCCTTTTCCATTAACTGCCCAAAATCGAAGTCCACGCTCTCCAGCGCCGCATGCAAGGTTTTTTCGACCAGCTCAAGGTCCGCCTTGTCGGTAACCGCGCGCGCTCTTGTGTCGCAAACTCGAAAAATGTCGAGAACGACGTTGTCTCCGCGGGAAAAAATGTCCGCGCTCAAGATATTAATTGGGACGACCGAAAACGAGCCGGCGATTTTGGCCAGCAGTTGTTCGCGGTCCCAAGTGCAGAAGCTGACGATGCTGTGACCGTGCTCGGGAAAAGCTTTCCAGTTGATCGCCGGAGCCAACGGCTGGTCGCCCCGGAGGGATACGTTCTCGAGAAATGCGCGAAAAAGTTCAAGATGCCCGACAATTTCGGGAACGTTGAAAGCGCGAAAATAATTGTCCGGCATGAAGTCAAAGTGCGCTTCAATCTCCTCCCCATAATCGCTGGGAAGATTATCGGCGATGGAGCGTTGCAGGCTTTCACGCTCGATTTTTGTCTGTTCGTAGTAGGATTTTTGGTCGGCGAGGTATTGCGAAGTCGCATCGAAAAGTTGCCAGACGAGCGATTCCTTCCAGTCCGACCATGCTTCCGCGCTCGTGCCCTGGCCGTCAGCCAAAGTGAGGAGCATCAGTGTATTCAAGTTCTTCTGATCCCTCACGATGTTGCCCAACTCCACCACCGTGGCTGGATCATCGAGATTTCTCTGTTGCGCAATATTGGAGAGCGTGAGGTGATGGTCGACGAGAAGAATAAGGGATTTGCGCTGCTCGGAAGACAACTGAAGACGCGTTGCGACGCGCTGGGCAAAAAGCGCGCTCGCTTCGGAGTGCGGCCGCGCCCCCACTGCTTTGCCCGTGTCATGCAAAAGCAGCGCCAGGTAAAGAATAAAAGGATCGTCAAGTCGCTCAAAGAGCTTCCGATACGAAACCAGTTTCGGATCAGCCGTCTGCGCCAGCGCGTCGAGTTTGTCGATGCAAACCAGTGTGTGCTCGTCCGCCGTGTAACGGTGACGAAACTCGTGTTGCACAAGGCAGGTCAGTTGGCCAAACTCGGGAATGTAGCGTCCGAGGAAATCCACGCGATGCATCATTCGAAGGACGCGTCCCACTTCCCCCTTTTGCGATAGGATCGTCTTAAAGACTTCGCGCGGGGCTTTGGCATATTGATATGTACGCGTGATTTGCCTGAGACTTCGGGTAAGCAAGTCCGCCAGGTCCGGACTAACATCCAGAGCGCGCTGCTGCGCGAGCTGAAACACGTGCATCATCTGCGCCGGGTCTTTGTGAAAGAGATCGCGTTGATCGGTGTTGAGTTGTCCGTTGCGAATGAAAAACGGCTCAACCCGCGTCTCGTCGCTGCGCACCAACGGCAGAAAACTGAAAAGGGAACGTGTTCTTTCCGTGGCCCGTCCGCTCGCAAATTGTTCTGTGATCCGCTCCGTCACGCGAAAAATGTTTCGTGTGTGCTCATAGTACTCCCGCATGAGCGCCTCGCTTCGGAGCTGCCCCCGCTCCGAGGAATAGTTCAAGCGTTTTGCGATCTGCTCCTGCATATTAAGATGCAGAAAGTCTGTGGCCCGCCCCGTGGCGTAGTGCAGATCCGTGCGAATGCGAAGAAGGAAATCGTAAGCCCGCTCGATCCGGCGCTGATCGGATTCGCTCAACCAATCTTTTCCGACAAGGTGAGTCGTCGTCAGGGCGCCTTCCTTGAAATAAGTCATCCAGAGCAGATTTTGATAATCGCGCAAACCACCGCATCCGCTTTTCAGGTGTGGCTCTTGCATGTAAACGCTGTCGCCAAATTTTCTATGGCGCGCGATTTGGTCCTGCATCCGCATCTCGACGTAGCGCCGCTCATTGCCGGCCACACATTTTGAGCGGAATTGGTCTCGAAATTCTCGCGCCAGCTCGGCATCTCCCGCCAGATAACGCGACTCGAGCATTGAGGTTTTTGTGCGCATGTCGCGATTGGCCTGGGTGATGGCCTCCTTAATCGAGCGCGTGGAATGACCGACCTTGAAACCGATATCCCAGAGCAAATAGAGAATTTGCTCAACGATTTGCTCGAGGTAGGGCGGGACTTTTCCGGCGCTTTTGCCATGCAAGAGCATGACGTCGACATCGCTAAAAGGATTGAGCTCTCCCCGGCCATACCCGCCAAGCGCGATAAGGGCGAGCGGCAGCTTTGCCTTCTCCTCGCTCCCCGCTGAGGTGGTCGCAGCGGTGAAAACGTGTCGCAATAAAACATCGACTAGATCGGCCCGTCGCGCGCAAATTTCACGGCCACCACCACCAGCCTGGTGTTTCAGGCGCAATCGATGTTCTTCGATCTTCAGAAATTTTCTGTAAAACGGAAGGACTTCCGTCGGACGTCTTGCGCCGGTGGCGGCGAGTTGGTTCTCGGCGTGCGCCAGAACTTGTTCGAGATGGCGAGACATGGTGATTGTCGATCTTAGCGCGAGATGTTCTCAGCGCCAACGAAGGCGTAGAGGCGGGGGCCAAGGCGGCTGACAGAATTTACACGCAATCGATTTCGTCACAGCTCGATCGCGTAACGCTTCATTTTATTGTAAAGCGTCGGCCGCTGGATGCCGAGAAGCTGGGCGGCTTTCTTCTTGTTCCCATGACATTGCGCGAGCGCCTGAAGAATTGTGTTCCGCTCCATGTCATCCAGGGTCTGCACGCCGGCTCGCTGCGCAATTCCGCGCTCGGTCTGCTGCAGCGCGTTGGGCAACTGTAATTCTGTGGGCAACTCTTTCACGCCAATCAGATTGTGCCGCGCCAGGACCACCGCGTACTCCATTGCATTCTGCAATTCGCGCACGTTACCTGGCCAGGCGTAGTCGAGCAATTTCTCGAAAGCATCCGGCGCGATCGTTGGCTCGGGTTTGCCCAGTTGCTGCGCGAATTGTTTCACAAACGAAGCGACCAATGGCGGAATATCCTGTTTTCGTTCTCGTAGCGGCGGCACTTCGATCTGAAATGTATTGAGCCGATAATACAAATCCGAGCGCAGGCGATTCTCAGCGAGCGCTTGTGCTACGGGTCGATTGGTCGCGGCGATAACGCGGAAATCGGCCTTGAGCGTGCGCGTGCTGCCCAGCGGCCGGTACTCGCGCTCCTGCAACACGCGCAAAAAACGCGTCTGCAAATCCGCTGGCATATCGGAAATCTCATCGAGAAACAAAGTGCCTCCACTGGCCGCGGCAATCATCCCCGGAAAATCGTTCATCGCGCCGGTGAACGCCCCTTTTACATAGCCAAAGAGTTCTCCCTCAATCATCGTCTGTGGAAATGCAGCGCAGTTGAGCTTTACCATTGGTTTGGCGGCGCGACGGCTGCGTGTGTGGATCACATTGGCGATTACTTCTTTGCCCGTCCCGCTTTCCCCCGTGATTAAGACATTTGCTTCCGAAGGCGCCATCGCTTCGATCAGTTCATCGATCTCTTGCATCACCTTGCTTTTAAAAACAGGAGCCAGCTGCGTCTCGGCAATTTCAAGACGCTTCTCCAGTTGTTCTGTTTTCTGCCGCAGTTCTTTCGCCTCGCGGAGAAGCAATTCCTTTTCCAAAGCTTTCTCGACCAAACTGAGCAACTCTTCTGGCGCGTACGGTTTGCTGATGAAATGAAAGGCACCGCGCTTGATCGACTCGATCGCGTTGCTCAAAGAATCGTGCGCCGTCAAAATGATGACTTGGGTCCCTGGAGACTCAGCTTTGATTTGATCGAGTGTTTGCAGGCCTTCCGCGTCGGGTAGCTGTAGATCAAGCAAAACCAGGTCAGGCGACTTCGTCTTCAACAATCGAAGGCCGTGCGAAGCAGTGCCGGAAGTCTCAACCTGATAACCGTAGCGGCCGAGAAGCGCCTCCAGCGTGAAGAGGATCGGCCGCTCATCGTCAATGATCAGAATTCGGCGCTGCGCTGTTGTCATGGAGATGATGTTCGCGCCAAACCCGTTTGTGGTTGACCGCTTTTCGAATTGGTCGGTTCAAGATTCAAGCCCGTTACTTCAACCCTGTTTTGCGGACAAAGGCAACGTAATTGTCGTAACGAGAACCGATTCCGTTGGATCATAATGGGCG
>Ga0137388_10002907_pt1 | contig 10908 bp, 10 predicted proteins | sample 15con2h14AmetaG_FD_104644 | JGI IMG/M metagenome (GOLD analysis project Ga0137388, IMG submission 104644) | Vadose zone soil microbial communities from Angelo Coast Range Reserve, California, USA - 15con2h1.4A metaG | ecosystem: Environmental > Terrestrial > Soil > Vadose zone > Saprolite...
CGGGACCGCTCGGGACGATGTCGGGACTCTACGAAACCGCGATCGAGGCACTCTCCATCCGCGAGAGCGACGGCCGCGCCGACCGCCCAAAGATCGTGGCATCGACTGCGACCGTCCGTCGCGCGCAGGACCAGATCCAGGCGCTCTTCGCGCGCCCCATCACGCAGGTCTTCCCGCCACCCGGGCCGTCGCGTCGGGACTCGTTCTTCGCCCGCACCGTACCATCGTCGGAGGTTCCGGCCCGCCTCTACCTCGGCATCGCCTCGCAGGGGCGCAACCCCAAGGTCCTCATGCGGAAGGCATGGCTGGCGTTGATGGGCGCGGCCGAGCGTGCCTACCGCGATGCCGGAGGCCACAAGAACACGAAGAACCCTGCCGACCCGTACATGACGGTGCTCGGCTATTTCAACGCCCTCCGCGAGCTGGGAGGTGCGCGCCGGATCCTCGAGGAGGAGGTCCAGAACACCATCAAGGGTTACGGTACTCGCCGGCGGGTAGGCGAGACGCCAGGTCTCTTCCAGGACCGCAAGACCTTCTCGGAGGTCATGGAGCTCACGTCCCGGGTTACGACCGACAAGGTGGCCGAAGCGCGGCGCCGGCTGGAGTGCGGCTTCCACGACTCCCAACGGGTAGACTGTGCGATCGCGACCAACATGATCTCGGTCGGTCTCGACGTGCAGCGGCTCGGCCTCATGGTCGTGTTCGGCCAGCCCAAGACCCATGCCGAATACATCCAGGCCACGAGCCGAGTCGGTCGCGACGATACACGCCCCGGCCTCGTCGTGACCCTCCTCAACGTCCATAAGCCCCGCGATCGATCCCACTACGAGCGATTTCGGCATTACCACGAGACCTTCTACCGTTCTGTCGAGGCGGGGAGCGTGACGCCTTTCTCCGCGCGGGCTCTCGACCGTGGATTTGCAGGCGCCCTCGTTGGGTTGGCACGACACGTCCAAGCCGAGCTTACACCGCCTCTCGGGGCAGAGCGGATCGTTGATGTTCGGGCTACGGTGGAGCAGCGCCTCGTGGAGGTCTTCCGCGCCAGGATCGAGCAGCAGCCGATCGCCGATGACGACGAGCGAAAGGAGCGCCTCCTCAGCGTGCAGCGGCGCGTGGTGGACCTGCTCGACGCATGGCGCACCGTGTTCGAGGGATACCGAGCCGCCGGTGTGCGGATGCAGTACCAGAAGTACGAGCTGAACCAGCCCAGGCCGCTCCTCAGGGAGATGCTGGACCGTGACTTCGAGTCTGAGAACCACCGGAAGTTCCGCGCCAACCGCTCACTGCGTGACGTGGAGCCCGAGGTGAACCTGTTTCTTCGGGACCTGGGTGGCTCAGACGTGGAGGATGGGGAGTGAGCCGGAAGCGGCACGGACAGATCCGCCAGAGCCAGGTCGTCACCACGTACGGGCCTGGCGCACTCATCGACCTCCCGAGGCACTCGGCGATCATCGGCGGCCTCGACACGTGGCCCAAGCCGGGCGATCTCGAAGAGATCTTGGAGCCTCGTCTTTCCCGCAAGCTCCAAACGATGACGGGCGTCGTGGCCCCCCATCTCTACGCACCGCCGCCCGACTCCAATGACCCACGGGAGGGGCCAACGGGGATCGGTGCGTGGCGGTTCCCGGAGTGGTTCGTAGTTCAGGAGCTGGCTGGGGGTGAACGTGAGCGCTCCCGGCGCCTCGTCCACCGCAAAGCGCTCGATGAGAAGGGCAAGTTCGACAACCGCCGAGTAGTCGCGACCCGGTTTGTTCGAGCATGTCCGATGGGCCACGTTGATGATCTCGATTGGTACGGGTTCGTCCACGGGACGGAGGATTCCACCTGCCGCGCGCAGCTTTGGCTCGATGAGCGGGGGACGGGTGGCGACTTGGGCGATCTCGTGGTCCGCTGCGAGTGCAAAAAACAACGGGGCATGCAAGAGGCGCCGGTGCTTGCCCTGAAGCCGCTCGGGACCTGTTCCGGGGCCCGCCCGTGGCTTGGCCGGAGGGCTCACGAAGCGTGCGGCCAGCCAGCGCGCCTTCTCATCCGGACCGCCTCCAACGCCTTTTTCTCGCAGGTCGTGAGCGTGTTGTCGCTCCCGGACCGTGGCAGCGCCGTGGAGTCCATTGTCCGCGATCTCTGGGATGACTTACAGATAGTGGAGAGCGCCGCGGACCTCAGCCTCCTCAAGCGGAAGCCGAAGATCGCTGACCGGCTCGCGTCCTTTCCGGATGACGAGGTGCTCGCGGCGATCGGACGGCTCAAGAGCGGGAGGGTGGAGGAGAAACCGGTCAAGCACGTCGAGCTCGAGGCGCTGCTCGCGGTGCCCGAGGGATTCGGTGAGGACGTCCCGATCGACCTCGATTTCCATGCGCGTCGCCTCCCCGATCGGGCGTGGCGCCACTCGAAGGCTTCTGCCGGGATCGAAGCGGTCGTTCAGCTCCATCGCCTGCGCGAAGTGGTGGCGCTCATTGGATTCACTCGGTTCGAGGCCGCAATGCCCGACATCCAAGGTGAGTACAAGACGGACGTCAGGCGGGCCCAGATCGCGCTGGAGCCATCCTGGTTCCCCGCTGTGGAGAATCGGGGCGAAGGCGTGTTCATTCAGCTGCGTGCCGACGCCGTGAAGAGCTGGCTCGAGCGTCCTGCGGTCAAAAAGCGTCTCGACTCCCTCGTCGAGGGCCACCGGCGCTGGGGAGAGGCGCGAAGGGCGGAGCGCCCGTTCCCCGGCGGGCCCTACGTGCTCTTGCACACGCTTTCGCACCTGCTCATCCAATCGCTCGCGATGCGCTGCGGCTACCCGGCGAGCTCCATCCGCGAGCGGCTCTACGCCGATGGGCCAGGGGGACGCTTCGGTGTCCTACTCTACACGGGGACGCCTGACGCTGAGGGCACACTCGGGGGGCTAGTGCAGCAAGCGAGACACATCGAGGACCACCTGGCGCATGCTCGCCGAACGGGGGCGCTCTGCTCCCACGACCCGATTTGCGCTCAGCACGCTCCGGGCGAGAGCCTGGAGGGGCGGTGGCTTCAAGGTGCCGCGTGCCACGGCTGCGCCCTCGTTGCCGAGACTTCCTGCGAGATGCGGAACGACTACCTCGACCGCGCGCTCATGGTCCCGGTTCTCGGTCTCACCGAGGCAGCCTTCTTTGGCGCGCACGCATGATCAACGCACTCATCGACCTCCCGGCCCACCTGCGGCAGCGGCTCGCTAGCGCGCTTCGGTCGGGTCTGCTTGGTTCGCCATACGCCCTGGCCTCGATTAGGTCGGTGGTGAACGCGGGGGAGTCGAACCATGCGATCTCAGAAGCCCTGCTCGAACTCGAGCGGCTTGGAGCGTCGGGGCCGGCAGTCGCGGAGATGCTCAAACTCGTCGACAAGTCGGCGGTCCGGGCGCTGCGTCTCGACGTCGTTTGGTCCGGTCCCACGGTAGCGGGGCTGCACGCTCGCAACACCCGTCGCGTGTACGAGGAGTTGCTCGGGAGCGCCGAGCGCTCTGTCTGGGCCTCGACGTACGCCTTCTTCGACGGCCTGAGCGCATTCGAGGTGCTGGCCAAGCGGATGGACGCGAAGACGGGCCTCCAAGTCACGCTGCTTCTCAACGTCCAGAGAAAGCGGGGGGACACCACGGTTCCCGACCAGCTCGTGCGCCAGTTCGCCGACCGCTTCTGGAAGCGCGAGTGGCCCGGCACCGCGCGACCGAGGGTATTCTACGACCCGCGTGCCCTGGAGCCGGATGGTCCCGGCGGTGTCCTGCACGCGAAGGCCGTCGTCATCGACAACGAGGCCGTGTTCATCACCTCCGCCAACCTCACCGAGGCCGCGCTCGACTCGAACATCGAGCTCGGGCTGCTCGTGCGAGACCCAGCCCTGGCGGCGACCGTGTCGACGCACTTCCAGGTCTTGATCGACCAGGGGTTGTTGAAGCCGCTGCCCGCGGGGTGAATCGAAGTCGAGCGTGAGGAGGCGGAGAGCAAGTTTCAGAAGTTCAGACGCGTGCAAGGCTCCAAAGGGGGCATGCCGGTTGGCTGTCTAGGTTGCCTGCTCATTAACTGTCAGGCATTCGGTAAAGCCACCTTTTGCGCGGTCGTAGTCGTACACGATGAGTGTGGGCTGGGCTTTCTTCAATATCTCGTAACCGCAGGTCACAGCCACCGGCGCAGGAACGGCGGGGAAGAGGTGGATGGCTTTAGCCAAGGGATAATGCCGCACGATTTCTGCGAGCGTTTGCCTATAGGCGCTGGCGAATCCCGCGAGATCTTCTCGCTGGCGGAGAAAATCAGGCGTGGGTGCTGGATTCTTCAGTGTCAGCTCAAACAACGTAAAAGTCGAGTCGACGGAGGCCGGGAGTAAGCGCGAATCTATCGCGCCGCTGAGCGACAGGAGGAGTGCCACGTGCGATGCATCCGATCCTCGGCGCAATACCAGCTGCTTATACTCGACGAGCGCACCGGATGGTTTCCATACCCAGTCCTTTGTGTCGCGATGGCGTTGATACATGTCGACCGGAATCTTGTTGGAGAGACGGCTGCCCAGATAGATAAGGAGGGGAATAGGTGCCAACGCGAATAGCGAGATATGCCGGACTTCGTCCACCTCCATCCCGGGCTGGTAGAGCTGATCGACCCGCTTGCCGATTTCCCCTGCGGCAAGTTGGAGAAATCCGGGCTGCCGGTCATCAATCTTAGTCAGATCGATGACCCATCCCTGTTTGGATTTCGGCCATCTCGGCGAGACGGCACGGGTGACGTCCGTCAGAGGAATTTCGACGGCCTCGCCCCCAATCTTGCTCTTCAGTTGCAGCACGACGGTCCTCATGTCTTGACGTAGTTCGGTCACGAGGCGGATACGATCTTCGTGCTCCCTCTTGTATTCTTGAAGCAGCGCTACCGGAAAGTCCTTCGGTGTCGTGTCAATCTGCTTGTGGCACTCAGGGCAAAGGAGAACCAAGTTCAGAAGGTCGTGCAGGTGCCTTGGCCTTCCTCGGGAACGGCCTCGCGGCCCTTGTTCACTGAACGCATAGATGTGAGCCATTTGGGCAAAGTTGCCATGCCGGAGCGTGAGATGATGCTCCACAATGAGCTTGTTGCAACCTCGGAACTCGCATCGTCCCGCTGCTAAAGCGTAAAGGAGAGCTTGTGTTGCCGACGGGACGCGCCGAACCCGCTCCAGCGGTGAAGTGGACCCTTTCTGGGGTCGCAGCATGTGTCCGATCGGAGTGAGGCTGACCTTATTGGTTCGCATCTTCGACTTCAGGGGAGGGCTCGAGTTCCGCGATGACTGCCTGAAGCGTCGCTGCTGACAGTGGCTTGTTTTCGCGGATCGACACCAAGAGAGCTGCCTCTATTCCGCGCACGACGAGATCGGAGTAACTGAAAAGGGGCTTGCGTTTGGACGAGCGAACCAGTGCGTCGAGGTCCTTTGGGTCGTGTACAACATCTGCAAGCAGGTGTTCAAAAAGGGCTCGGCGCGCGGAGGCATCGGGGCGGGTGAAACGAATGACCTGCGCTCTACGAACCAACGCCGGATCTAGGGCGTTGAGTCGATTTGTTACCAGCAGGACTGCGAGCGGAACAGCCTCTCGGGCGATGCGGTCGATCTCCTTAATGAGAACGTTGACGCCGGCACGATCCTCGTGATGGGCCTGCATCTGCGCCCGGCTCGTGCCTAGATCATCTGCCTCGTCTATGATGAGTATCCCGGCGTTCTGCCCGATTCCCGCGCGTGCCTCCTCGAAGGCAGCGGTGATCCGCTCGGAAAGTTGCCCGACGAGGCCGCCCCCACGAATGTCAGAAGGCGTCTCAAGGGCAACAACTCGCCTGTCGATCGCTTCGGCGACTGGAGTACCGACCGAAATTGCGAGGGCCGTTTTTCCGCAGCCGACTTCGCCCCCAAGAATGACGAGATGCGGGCATTCCTTCATCCGCTCCATAAGCCTGAGGCCTTTGGGATGATGCGTCTTCTGCCAACGAATCAATCGCTGGGGGTCGAACACCCTCATGAGGTGCTCCAGGAGCTCAGCCTTCTGCGAGTCAATGCCGACGAGGCCCTGATACCGCACGCGGGCGATCTCGTTGGGATGCTTGGTGTCGTGGAGTGCGATCGGCTTCATGGCCATGCGCCTAGCTTTTGGCGGATCAAGCCGTATCCCCCGCTGGAGAATGTTCGCTGCTCTGAAGCGCTTCCCTCTAACCTGTTGCCACTTCTACTCCAGCCCCGCCTACGGAGTTCGTCCCAGACGTGCGCTGGCGTCTCATTGCAGAGATGGGCGTAGAGGTTGGCGTGGGTTCCGGACGCGAGCCCATAGATGTCCAAGCCACCGGAGGCTGAGTCCTGTTGTACCGAGCCATCTGAACTTACTGTGTAGCGGAGGCCGAAGCGTGCACCTGCAGGCGTGCAGAGCTGCACCTCGAAGAACTCGAGTACTTCCTGCAGCTGGAGATAAGTGAGATCTGCGACCCAGGCGAAGTACTGATCCTTGGTGAAGTAGCCAGCGAGCACGAAAGCGACGAGGTTAGCTGCGACCTTCTGCATGACAGCGCGTACGCGCGCCTCAGTCATAGTGGTCGTGCGGGTAGCGGTGGCAGAATAGGTGGTCATGAATTCTCAGAGTGGTAGCGGATCGCATTGCCAAAAACGCACACCAGGCGCTCAATCCCGTCTATCTCACGCTCGTCGTCGAAGGCGGCTATTGCGTCGTAGAGCGCATCGCGGCTCTCTTCGAGCCACTCCGCAAGCTCGTCGCACATTACGCCGCTCCATTTTTCCACCAGATTGTTGCCCGCGTTGACGGGGTCATGTACGGCCCAGGCATTGCCGTTTGTTGGTTTCGGGATGGCAGCGTAGTCGCCAAACGCGATTGACACGCGCTTTCTGACGACGTGTCCAAGCAGCCCGAACCAATCGGCAAGGGTCTCGGCGTAGCCGACCTGGACTCCGCGGCAGTCGAACGCGTGCGCGGAGAGGAGCGTGACCAGAAAACTGGGAACTTCTTTGATCGTGCTAGAAGTTGCCTGGCGGCAACACCGCCACCATTTGAGGAGCCGCACCAAGTCATTGAAGTTCACCGCGAAGGCCGTCCTTTTGCTCCTCTCAGTGCGGGTACTGACGAACTCGATATGCCTTTCGATCGATGTTTCACGGCGCTCGCCATCCGTACGAATCAGGATTTGGCGCTCAGGGTGCTGAGTAGCAAGAAGGGGGACGAGGTCGAAATTCACCTTGTCTGTAAACAGGAGCTTGACGGAGCTTTTCACAGATTCGCGTCGGGTGTCCGGATAGGCTGCACGCGCGTAACCTTCAAAGCGCGGTAAGAGCGTATCGAGGCGCTCATCGTTTTTGGCCCTCGGTGCGACAACGAACGGGAGGTCAACATCCCGGCCTTCTACCTCGGATTCACCGCGCATGTGGCGGCGAAGCCCAGTTCGCGTCGCAAAGGAGCCTGCGTTCGGCGTGGAACGGACAACCAGTCCCTCCTCAATTGCCCTGGACCGAATCGCCTTCCGGATATTGGCCGCGCGCTCACGGATGTCCTCCTCGCGCTCGGGCTCGGTTCGAATCCATTTTACGAAGGCAGAGAGTCGACTCTGCAATACACCGCTGACGTCGGATGAAATCATGCGCATTGGTGCTGTTCGGCGGACCTACTTGGAGGTGTCGTCGCTCCCTTCTTGAGTAGCAATGACTTCAGTTCGAATTCTTTGGAGCATTTGCTTCATTGTTTCTCTGTCGTCTGACTGCACTTACGGTCCAAAGCGAACTAGACCGCCGGGTTGCGGCGACTTAGACTCGGTTGCCGCAATACGGATAGAATCTTAAGTTTAAGCTGCGGTACGAGTCAAGCACCAGCTTAAATACTCAGGGCCCACACTGGAAAGTCGAGGAATTTCAAATGATTACGCCCGAGGAGGTCGGACGCCGCATTCGTGCCGCGCGCGAGCAGCGGAAGCTAACGCAAGCTGGCCTCGGTCAATTGCTCTCGCCGCAACGGTCTTATGCCGCGGTATCTGATATCGAGCGCGGGCGGACAAAGGTCGACATCGAGCTGCTGTCGCAGCTGTCCACGGTGCTCGGCAAGCCAACTGCGTTCTTCACGGAGGACGCTACTTTGGCGCCAGTTATCTATCGCCGCGATCAAGTGGGTACCGATGAACAGCGTCGCGAGACCGACCGCGCAATTGAGGGCTTCAAGCAGTTCGCACAGAAGCTGGCGGCGCGTTCGCGAGGCCCGAAGAAATGATCCGATCGCCGGAAGCACGCCTTCGCGCTAGGCAGGTTCTAAAGCTTATCTCTGCGTCGAGTCCTCCAACTGACGTGAATGCAGTCGCCAAGCGGCTTGGTTTCGACATTATCGACTATGATTTTCCTAACCTGACTTCCGCGGTGACTTACATCGACGCGGGTCAGGGTGTTCGCGCGATTGGCGTCAACCGACAACATGCTCCGGTGCGGCAACGCTTTTCTGCGGCGCACGAGATGGGCCATTTTCTTTGCGGTCACGAGGCGTTTGACGACGCTCACACGCACGTCGAGGAAGGCAGACATCAATTGAACTCCCACAGCGCACAGGAACGAGAGGCTGACGAGTTCGCTGCAGAACTGTTGATGCCAGTCGAATGGCTCAAGAGGGATGTCTCAGAACTTGGATTGGACGTCGGTGCTCTTGCAAGGCGCTATCAAGTGAGCGAACAGGCGATGTGGATCCAATTGTTTGATCACGAGCTGGCGGATTCTGCGATGCGGCGAGTGCGCAAGAGACGATAATTCAGTCGTTTGGGTCCAAGTCGACAAGGCCTCCTTGGTTCGGCGTCATCTTTGACGCTTGAGTACAGCCGGTGATCCGTTGGGCAAAAGCGGCGGGCCAGTTCCTCAGCGCATTGTTCATGCTCAACGAGGCGGCTTAGCGCAGACGTGTCAAGAGAGAAATCCACGATGCCGTAATGCTATCGTGTCAGGGGCGACTCACAACATTGTGCCCCTCAAACCGGGTCACAGAGATCGAAACCGAGCCAGGCGCATCGGGAGCTCTTCCCGGTTGCGGCGAGGTGGAATCTGGTTAACTTTTCTGCCATGGATCTCTCGACCGGGCTCAGCCTGATTGCAACGCTGTTTACGGTCTTGCCCTGGGTGGAGAACCATGTAGTCAAGCTCGCAGTTCTCCTCAAAAAAAACGCATAGCGTTGCGTCCCCTTTCTAAAGGAGCCGCAACGGTCGCGAGGAGGAGGCGATCATGGGATCAGCGAGCGTTCGGCTAGGCAGAATCCAGGAGCTCGCTCTCGAGATTGTGACGAGCGCATCTGGCCCGATCACGGTGAACGAGGTCTGCTGGCGGGTTGTCGACACCAGAGGCAGAGGACGCGCCACTTTGGTGGCGGCGCGCCGAGCCGTTCACGGTCTTGTTGAGCGCAAACACCTGACCGTCCGCCAAGAGCGCCTCTCTACATTCGACCAGATCATCGCCATCTATCCATACAAGACCGAAGTCCCGGGTGTTCGGCAGATGCGCGTTGATCTTCTACCGCTCGCTGGTCGATATCTGGAAGAGTCAGCACGGCCGCCACGATATTCGCTTCCCCGTCAGGAAGCGTTCATCCTCGGGCAAGGGACTCCTGAGGAGTTGGAGCGGATTAGAAACACGTGGGACGCTCTGCGCGATCGTCTGTACAGCACCTTGGGAACGATCGATGCGTCCTCGGCTCTGAAGCGGGCGGCATCCGAAGCAATCGCTTGGGGACTCGGCACGCTTGAAGGCATCCCGATTTCAGCTCCTCGTGGCCTCGTGCGCATAGTGAAAGACTTGGAGCAGGCCGGCGCGGATGCCAGCACGATCGCAATGGCGGAGGCGCTGAGGCAGGTCGCATTCCCGCGCCCGAATGTCGAGCGCGCGGCCCTGAAGAACCAGTTGTGCCTCCTCGTAAATCACAAGAAAAACGCGCCCCCATCTCTTGAGGGCCCTTTCAGGAAATGGCTCGTGCAGGAAGCGCCTGGGTACTGCGAAGAGTTGGACGGAACACGCGGCCCACGGGTTCGTTTGAAGCAAATTACGAGGGCGCTCCTGCTCCGGGACGTGCACTCGCTGTTCTCATTCGTGTCTCGACAACAGCCCGGGTGATAGGGAAAGAACGAAGCGCAGGCCGTGGGAGGGGTTCCAAAGCGGAGGCTCTAGAGGACCGGCAGGTGCCGCGCTTTTCGCGGTGAACCATACGCGAACCAGGGTGGAGCGCTGCTTTCCTTGGTGCGTCGGGCGAGGGGCGGCTCTTAACGGCCATCTCGTAGCGCACTAGCTACTTTCTGTTCCGCAGAGAACAGGGCCTTGGCGATCCCGACGAACTGAAAAGAGGATGCTTTGATGCTTCTTCCCATGGTGGTTTCCAATGGTTCCGTCGGCCTCTTGCAACGACCGCACCACGTGGACGCAGTCTTCTGCTCCATTGCTCCAGCGCGGCGACCTTCACAGATCGAGCAGATCCCCCTGGAGAGGCCTGCCGCGGCCGCGTTGGGTTTATTGGAGACTGCCCTCTGTTGTCAGACGCCCTGTCGGGAAAGCATCACACAAACAGGTGGGCAATCCGCAGCTCTTCGAGCCGGAATGCCATACGCCGGAGCAGATGCGGATGGCGAACGCGTTCTGCCGGTACCTGAAGCTCGCACGCACCATTCGATGACTGGTGTGCTACGCAACGGAGTGCGCGTGTCCAGGGGCCTTGGATTCCGCGCATAGCGCATCGAGAATCCGAGTGGCTGCCTTCGTGATCCGTTGCCCAGAGGTGGCGATGAGCTTCAAAGGATCTTCGTCCCGGTCCTTGCTAGCCCAGACCGCGACATACGGAAAGCTCGCCTTGCTCGTATCGAGCCCGAGCGCGTGGCAAATGACAAAGGCTGTGCTCTCGGCCTCGACTTCCCGCTCTGGTGCGCCGTGGGGATCTC